>PVBE012092307.1_pt1 | contig 18517 bp, 15 predicted proteins | sample 1631181 | NCBI WGS metagenome assembly PVBE01 (sample SAMN08397723, study PRJNA350692) | Marine metagenome, whole genome shotgun sequencing project. | isolation source: water | place: Pacific Ocean | collected 2012-04
CCTGTTTCTGGACGAGATCGGCGACATCTCCCAGAACATGCAGCGCAGCCTGCTGCGGGTGATGGAGGAGCGAGAGGTGACCCGCCTGGGCGAGACCCTGCCGCGCAAGGTCGACGCTCGCGTGCTCTGCGCCACCCACCGGGACCTGGCCTCGGCCGTGGAGCAGGGGGACTTTCGCCAGGACCTGCTCTACCGCATCCGCGTGGCTCGCATCAGCCTGCCCCCGCTGCGGCGGCGCCGTGAGGACATCCCGCTGCTGGTGGCCATCTTCCTCCAAACGAGCCAGGCGGCCACGGGCAAGTCCGGCATGAACGTCAGCGCCGAGGCCATGAACGTGCTGATGCGCTACCGCTGGCCAGGCAACGTCCGCGAGCTTCGCGCCGCCATCGACTTCGCCACCCTGCACAGCGTGGCCACGGCCATCCTGCCCGAGGACCTGCCGCCGGAGATCGTCCCAGATCTCCAGCCCCCGCCGCCGTCCTCCACCGATGAGGTGCCGGTGTGGTCGCCCGAGGTGGAGGAGCCCATGGTGGACGAGCGCCAGCGCATCATCGACGCCGTCAAGGAAGCCAAGGGCAAACGCTCGGCCGCGGCCCGCCTCCTCGGCATGAGCCGCGCCACCTTTTACCGCCGCCTCAACGAGCTGGACATCACCCTCGACTGACGCTGGTCCCCCCTTGCGGGGTTCTCCCCAAAATATTGGATCGGTGTTTGCATCCGTCTCAGGCCAGGGAGGGGATGAGACGGATTTGAGACGAAGAGTGCCTCGTGGGTCAGAGGTTGAGATTCCTGGAGGAACACTCGATGAGACAAGCAGCCAACACAGCCAGGCGCTCAAGACCCGTGCTGTATTGAGAGGGACCTGCAAAAAAGAGGAGGGCCGCCCCGTGCCGACCATCGACTACAGCGTCATCGAAAAGCTCGAGCAGTTCATGGGCGACCAGGCAGAGATCGTGACTCTCATCGACCTCTTCCTCGACCTGGCCCCCGAACAGGTGAATCAGGTGACGCAGGCCTGGGAGTCCCGTGACCTGCAGGTGCTGAGCCGCTGCGCCCACTCACTCAAGTCCAGCGCCTCCAACCTCGGCGCCGTGGAGCTGGCCCGGCGCTGCTCCGAGCTGGAGCAGGGCCGCCGCTGGCCGGAAGACCTGTCCCAGCGAGAGCAGGTGGTGCTTTACCAGGCCGTGCGGGAGCTGTTGTTCAACGTGGCCCGCCACGCCCGGGCCGACGTCGTCGGCATCCGCCTGGCCCTCAAGGACTCGCAGCTGCGGCTGGAGGTCGTCGACGACGGGGTCGGGTTCGACAGCTCCCGGCTCGGGATTCAGAACAGCGAGGGCGGCGGGTTCGGGCTCTTCGCCATCCGTGAGCGCCTGGAGCGACTGGGCGGCGACCTGGTCGTGGAGTCGTCCCCCGAGCAGGGCACGCGGGTGGCGCTGCGAGTGCCTCTGGACCGCAGCACCGCCGGGGAGCAGCAGGAGGCGTCATGAGCCTGCGCGTGCTCATCGTCGACGATCACGCCATCCTGCGCGACGGCCTGCGCTCCCTGCTGGAGAGCGAGGAGGGCCTCACCATGGTGGCCGAGGCCGAAGACGGCCGCCAGGCCTGCGAGCTGGCCGCCGAGGCGAGGCCTCACGTGGTGATCATGGACGTCCAGATGCCCGGGCTCAACGGGCTGGAGGCCACGCGCAAGATCTTGAAGAAGGCCCCCCAGGTGCGGGTGCTGGTGCTGTCGATGTACACCGCCAGGCGCTTCGTCGCGCGGGCCCTGGAGGCCGGCGCCCGGGGCTACGTGGCCAAGGACTGCGCCTTCGAGGAGATCGTCCAGGCGGTGCAGACCGTGGCCCGGGGCGGGGTCTACCTCAGCCCGCAGGTCGCGGCGCCCCTGGAGGAGGACCTGCGCCGGCTGGACTCGGGCCGGCCCTCGGCCCTGGACGCGCTCTCCCCCCGGGAGCGGGAGGTGCTGCAGCTTCTGGCCGAGGGCTCCAGCACCCGCGCCATGGCCGCCGAGCTGGGCATCAGCGTCAAGACCGCCGAGACCCACCGCCACAACGTGATGAAGAAACTGGACCTGCACACCGTGGCCGAGCTGACCAAGCTGGCCGTGCGCGAGGGGCTCACCACCCTGGACGCCTGAGGGGTCCCGGTGAGCTACGTCATCTTATCGGCCGGGGTCAGGGATCTCCCCATTGGCTCGTCCCGCTGCTTTACGCCATTCTAAGGGACCGTGAGTTGCTCCAGCGGACCCTGAGCGTGGTCCGGGGGCAGGAGGCCATGGACCATGGACGAAGCAGGGCGTGGTGAGCAGATCGGACACGAGCACCCGGCCCGGGCCGAGGCCCGACTGAGCCACATCAACCGGGTGCTGCAGGCCATCCGCTCCGTGGACCAGCTCATCGTGCGGGAGAAGGATCCCGCCCGGCTCATCGAGGCTGCCTGCGACTGCCTGGTGAGCACCGATGGTTACAAGGCGGCCTGGATCGCCGTCACGGGGGGGGACCTTCAGCTGCAGTCGATCTACGCCGAGCGCGGCTTCGGCGCGTCCTTCGACGCGGTCGTCCAGCGCCTGCGCCAGGGGGAGCGGACGCCGTGCTGCGACGACAGGTCGCCGAGCGAGGTGCACATGGTGACAGACCCCCGCACCCAGTGCCCGCCCGACTGTCCCGCCCTGGCCAGCGACGACTCCTGCTGCCAACAGGCCGCCACGGCCCTGTTCGTGGACCTCTGCAGCGACGGCACCACCTACGGCTTCATGTGCGTCTCCGCGCCCGAGGGGCTGGAGGTGGACGACCAGGAGCGCTCCCTGCTGCTGGAGGTGGCCGGCGACATCGCCTTCGGACTGCGCGGCATCGAGCTGGAGCGCCGGCAGGGCCGCTACGCTCAGATCGTCGCCAGCAGCACCGAGGCCATGGCCCTCATCGACCCGGGCCACACCTACCTCGAGGCCAACCCCAGCTACCTGCGACTCATCGCCGCCGAGCACGAGAGCGTGGTCGGCCGCCGCGTGGAGGACGTGCTGGGGGCGAATTTTTTCGAGGAGGTGCGTCCGCGGCTGGAGCGCTGCCTCGCCGGCGAGGAGGTACGCTTCGAGACCGGCGCCGCCTGGGGCCCGCGGGGGCGGCGGCTGGACGCCCTCTACACCCCGTGCCGGGACGCCGACGGCGTGGTCACCGCTGCGGCGGTCTGTATCCGCGACATCACCGCCCAGCGCCGGGCCGAGGAGCGGAGCCGCTTCCTCAGCGCGGTGGTGGAGCAGACCCCCGACGGCGTCATCTGCACCGACACCGACTTCAACATCACCTACATCAACCGGGCCGCCGAGCGGCTCTTCGGCTGGTCCCTGGAGGAGGTCCGGGGCCAGACACCGGGGATCTTCAACGCGGACCCTCTGGCCGATCAGATGCAGCAACAGATCTACGAGACCATGAGCCGCAATGAGGTCTTCGAGGGGGAGGCGCTCAACCGCCGCAAGGACGGCAGCATCTTCGCCTGCCTCTTCCGCGTGGCCCCCTTACTGGACCACCGGGGCCGCACCGTGGCCTACATGGGCTCCCAGCGTGACGTCACCCGGCGCAACGAGCTGGAGGCGGAGCGCCAGATGGCGCAGCGGGACACCGCGGCGCTGCTCGAGGCGACCCGGGCCATGCTGCAGCGAAACGACTTCAGGCAGGCGGCCCGGGCCATCTTCGACGTCTGCGCCGGGCACCTCGGCGCGCCGGTGGGCTACCTGGCCCTGATGAGCGAGGACGGACAGCAGGACGAGCTCCAGCTCGTCGAGACGGGCGGCGCGCCGTCGACGGTGGACGCCACGGCGCCGCTGCCGATCCGTGGCCTGCGAGCCGAGGTCTACGAGGCCGCGCGGGCCGTCCACGACAACGCGTTCCAGTCGAGCCCCACTGCGGCCACGTCCCCGTGGGGCTCGCGGACATCGACAGCGTGCTCTACGCCCCGCTGATGCTGGACGGCCAGCCCGTGGGCCTGCTCGGCCTGGGCAACAAGCCCGGCGGCTTCACCCGTCGTGACGACCGCATGGCCGAGGCCTTCGCCGAGATCGTCTCCGTGGCCCTGCGGGAGCACCGCACCCGGGAGGAGCTGCGGGCCTCGCTGGAGCGCCACCGCGCCCTGTTCGACAGCTCCGCCGACGCGTTGATGACCCTGGGCCCGCCGTCGTGGTGCTTCACCTCGGGCAACTCCTCGGCCGTGAAGTTGTTCGGCGCCGCCGACGCCGAGGACTTCACCTCGCGCGCGCCGTGGGACTACTCGCCGGCCGAGCAGCCGGACGGGACCCCCTCGCGGGAGAAGGCGGAGGAGATGACACGCATCGCCCTGGAGCGGGGCTCCCACCTGTTCCCCTGGCGGCACCGCAGCCTGGATGGCCGGGAGTTTCCGGCCACGGTGCTGCTGGCGCCGATGAAGATCCACGGCCAGATGCAGCTGCAGGCCACGGTGCGCGACGAGACCGAGCGCCACGCCCTGCAGGCCCAGGTGGCCCAGTCCGATCGGCTGGCCAGCATGGGCATGCTCGCCGCGGGGGTGGCTCACGAGATCAACAACCCCCTGGCCTACATGCTCTACAACCTGGAGAGCCTCACCGAGGACATGCCGGCCCTGGCCGCGGCCCTGCACCGCTGCCGCGCCGCCATGGAGCAGCTGAGGCCGGGGAGCTGGGAGGAGGCGCTCGGCAAGCACCGCGAGCTGCTCAACTCGGTGGCGCTGGAGGACATGGAGGAGCGGATCCGGGACGCGCTGCACGGCACGCGGCGCATCAAGCAGATCGCCCGCGGGCTGGGCACCTTCTCCCGGGTGGACGAGGAGCGGCTGGTGCCGGTGGACCTGATGCACGTCATGGAGACCGCGGCCAACATGGTGCACAACGAGATCAAGTACCGGGCCCGGCTGGTCAAGGACTACGGCAAGATCTCGCCGGTGGTGGCCAACGACGGCAAGCTATCCCAGGTCTTCCTCAACCTGCTGGTCAACGCGGCCCACGCCGTGGACGATGGCGAGGTGGACGACAACGTGATCCGCCTGCGCACCTGGCAGGAGGGCGAGGAGGTGTTCGCCGAGGTGGCCGACACCGGCAAGGGCATCGCCGCGGAGCACATGGAGCGCCTGTTCGATCCGTTCTTCACCACCAAGGAGCTGGGCGTGGGCACCGGCATCGGCCTGTCCATCAGCAAAAACATCGTGGAGCAGCTCAACGGCACCATCGAGGTGACCAGCGAGGTGGGGCGGGGCACGCGCTTTGTTGTGCGGCTGCCGGTCAAGGGCCGGGAGCCCACCGGCGACGACCTGACCTCCGTCGAGCTGGACTTCGCGGACGAGCCACGCGGGCGCATCCTGCTGGTGGACGACGAGTCGGCCATCCGGATCGCGTTGCGGCGCATCCTCGGCAGGCACGAGGTGGTGGAGATGGCCGGCGGCCGGGAGGCCATGGAGCTGCTGGAGCGCGACCGCAACTTCGACGTGGTGCTGTGCGACGTGATGATGCCCGAGGTCTCGGGCCTGGACCTGCACAGCTGGCTTGCCTCCCTGGACCCTGCGCTGGCCGACCAGCTGATCTTCATCACCGGCGGCGCCTTCACGCCGCGCACGCGGGAGTACCTGGCCCGGGTGAACAACCTGCGGCTGGAGAAGCCGTTCGACGTCAAGAACCTGGTGCGCATCGTGGCTGACCGCGTGAAGGCGGCCCGGGGCTGACGGCACCTCGCCAGCCTGGCGCGACGGTTATCTGCTAGACTCGGCCCATGGCTCTGTCCAGGGAAGACGTCGCGCGCCGGGCGTTCCTCACGCCGCTGCGCGAGGCCCTGCCCGCCGACTGGCAGGTGGAGGAGACCACGGTGGCGCACTTCGACAGCCTGGGGCTGCGGGTGGAGCCGCCAGGGATAAAGGCCCACGCCGAGGTGGCGGCGCTGACCATCATCGACAACCGGGTCAAGGACTTCCGCTCCTTCCCGGGGCCGGGCGTGCCCCACTATCAGGTGCAGACCTTCGACCCCCAGGGCGACCTGCTGTCGCTCAAGGTCGGCTGCCACGTGCCGTCGGTGGTCACGACGCTGGAGGCATGGCACGCCTCCCTGCTGCCCCACCGGGCGGCCGCGGCGCGGCCGGTAACAGCGAAGGAGCGGGCGCACCTTGCGCGGGTGGCAAAGAAGCTGCAGCAGGAGCAGGTGGAGGTGGTGCTCGACTTCGACCCTGACTCCCCCGGGCACGAGCTGACGCGCCGCGGCCGCGAGACCCTGGAGCAGGCCCTGGCCTCCCTGGACGCCGACACCCTGGGCCGGCACCTGCCCCGGGGCGACGACGGGCGGCTGGTGCTCAAGGCCCACGTGCTGCTGGTCAAGCTGGAGGGCGAGGCGCCTGGCGGGCGCAGCCTCTGGCTGGCCGCGCGCGCGCCACGCATCCGCAAGGACGGCCTGGTGGCGCGGCTGGTGGTGGAGGGCTTCGTCGCCGAAAACGCCACCCACCGCTGGGACACCTGCCCCTGGCTCTTTCAGGCCGACGCACGGGGGGCGTTGCTGGCCGACCAGTGCGGGCTGGAGCCGGGGGACCTCGGCCTGCTGGCGGAGGGGCAGCCGGACGCGCCAGGGGAGCAGGGGGCGGGGGAGCTGACCGCGCCGCGGCGGGTGGCTTTGGCCGTGCACCTGCTGGACGCCGGCCGCTTCGTCGAGGCCTACGGCCTGTACGACGTGAGCCTGGACGAGCCGGTCTGCGGGCGCTGGACGGGGTGCCGCTGAACATGCACGACGAGCACCTGGCGCCCCGCTGGGCCGCTGCCCTGCGCCGGGCGCTGTGGGATGGCGCGCCCTGGCTGCTGCCCCGGGTCTTCCAGGAGGGCGACGTGCCGGGCTACACCGGCCGGCGCGAGGAGTGCACCCGCCTGCTGCTGCTGCCGGGCCAGCGGAACCTGTGCAAGGCCGGCCTCTCCCTGGTGCGCGACAGTGACCGGCTGAGCTTGCAGATCGACCACAGCGGCACCAACACGCGGCTGCCCGAGGTGCGCTGGAGGCGACCCGTGGAGCTGGACCTGCACCGGCTGGGCCTGATGGAACTCCTGGCGCCGCCGCGACGAGCGAAGAAAAAGCCCCTGGCGCGGGCGCCCAGGAAAAAGGCGCGGGCGGCGGACCTCGGGCCCCTGGCCGACGCCCTGCGGGGGCGCAAGCTCTGGTCCACGGCCCGGGCCGAGCGCATGGCCCGGGCCCGGCCCGGCGCCGCCGCCATCGAGGAGCTGCTGCAGTTTCTGGACCAGGCCCAAGGCGACGACCAGCGCAACGCAGCCCACGTGCTCTGCGGTCTGCTGGACGCCAACCATGGCGAGCTAATAGTGTCGCTGCTGCGCCACCGCCTCGAGGCGGTGCAGTGGTCGGCCCTGGGGGTGGTCAAGCGGGTGAGGTACGCGCCGGCGCGGGCCGCGGTGGCGCGCATCGCCGCCGGCCGGGGGGACAACACCTCCCCGGCGGCCATCACCCTTCGGGCGCTCACCGGCAAGCGCGGCGCCGCGGCCCACCAGGAGCTGCTGCAGAGCGACGACCCCAACGAGCGGCTGGCCGCCTGCAACGACTTGATCATCGCCTGGGTCGGGGGCAAAAAGTGCGCGCCTCAGCTGCGACGGCTGCTAAAAGAAGAAGACGAGGTCATCGCCGTGGCCGCGGCGCGGGCCCTGGCCCAGCACACCGTCTCCGCCGCCCTGGCCGAGGTGCAGGCCCTGGCCGCGCGCCTGCCGGACAACGAGGAGCTGCAGCGCGCCGCCGACGATCTGCTCAACGAGCGAGGGCCACGATAAAGGAGAAAGCCCGATGTCCGAACTGTCCCGCCTGATCAAGTCCCGCGCCTGCTCACCCGAGGCCCTCGCCGCGCACCTCGACTCCCAAAGCCACGCCCAGCGCCTGCGCCAGGTGCGAGGGCTCTGCCGCTGCTCCCAGTCGCGGCTATGGGAGCGCGTGGCCGCGGCCCCGCCCCTGGACCTGGCGTTCTTCGTGCCCGAGGTGCTGCCGGACCAGCAGGAGGTCAGGCACCACGGGCGCAACACCCTGCCGCTGTTCCGCAACTTCGAGAAGCGCTTCTGCCGGCCGGCCGGAGAGACCGGGCGCCTGTTCGGCTACAACGAGGGGGTCACCCGGGCGGCCCTGGGGCCGGGATACTTCGTCGTGCACCCCACGGCCGGCAACGCGGACTGGGCCTCACGGGGCGCGGTGGTGGTGGACTATTACGAGGTGCCCGACGCGCCGGTGGCCCCGGGCTGGCCCGCGGTGGTGGACAACAGCGTGGGCGGCCAGCGCCTGGTCTACAACGGCACCCGCGACTTCATGCGGCGGGTGTCGGCCCACGTGAGCATCGGCCGCGCCTACAAGGGCGAGCTGCGCCTGCCGTCCTACTTCGTGCTGTGTAGAGAGGACTGAACCTACGCCGATCCGTCCAGATCGATCTGGCGCATGGCCGGCGGCTCGATCTTCATCCGCGCCAGGGCGGCCTTGACTCGCTCGGTGACGTCGGTCTCGAAGGCCTTCTCGTGGCGCACGTCCAGCACGTAGGCCTTGGCCCGCAGGCGGGTGACCAGGTAGCCCTCGTAGATCAGGTCCTTGACCAGCACCACCGTGGGCTTTTCCAAAAAGACGAAGCGGCTGGTGCGCAGCGCCTCGAGCACCACGCGCTTGGCCTTGGCGACGTCCGAGTCCTGGCTGATGAAGAAGTCCATGTCCACCTGCATGTCCAGGGCGCCGGCGTTGCCGGAGACCACCACCTCGGTGAGGAACTTGTTGTTCGGGATGGTGACCACCGAGTCGTCCAGGGTGGTCATGCGCACCGAGCGCAGGCCGATGGCGGTGATCTCACCGTAGTACCCGCCGAAGGAGACGCGGTCGCCCACGTGGAACGGCCGGTCGAAGAGGATGGTGATGCCGGCCAGCACCGAGGCGGCCAGGTCCTTGAGCGCGAAGCCCACGCCCACGGCGAGGGTACCGGTGAGCGCCAGCATGGTCTGCTTGTCCAGGCGGAAGACCGAGCGCACCACCAGGATGAAGGTGGTGAAGTAGACGGTGAAGCGCAGCACCGTGGCCACCTGCTGGGCCAGCAGGCGCCGGTCGGCGAAGCGCTGGCCCACGCGGTCGGTGATGAGGGTGACGCCGCGCAGGCAGACCATGGCCACGGCCAGCACCAGCACCGCCGGCAGCAGCCCCGAGAGGCGGAAGACCTCGAAGATGCGGGCCGCGCCCTTGAGCGTGGCGTCGTCCAGGGCCCAGGCCAGCTGCGGGGCCAGCAGGCAGAGGAGCGTGGTCGCCGTCGTGATGCTTCGTCTCATCTGCTCACCCTAGCTGCTCAGCAGCCGCTGCCGCTTGAGGAAGCGGTGGATCGGCTGCTGCCAGCGCCAGTTGAGGCGCAGGCGGTTGGTGTCCTTGTTTAGCTTGAGGTACCCCTCCTCCAGACAGTAGCGGCAGGCAAAGTTGCAGAAGTCAGCCGGCAGGCTGGTGGTGCTGATCACCTCACGGTGGGTCAGGTTCTCGTGCTCGGCGATGGACGTCAGCACGAAGAGGATGTCCGTGGACAGCCGCTCCAGCTCGTCCATCTCCGGGGTGGAGAACAGGTGCACGCGCACCATGCGCTCGTCTGTCCGGGGCACCAGCGAGTCGAGCCAGAAATGGCTGGCCAGGCGGGGGATGCCACCGGTGAAGTCCCACAGCATGCGGAAGTAGCCCGAGGAGGTGCGGCCCAGCTGGGTCGACATGCTGATGCCCTGGAGCTTGGCCATCAGCAGGTCCGAAAACGACACCCCCAGGCGCGCCCGGCGCATCTTGATCATGATGTCGTGCCGGATCTGCCGCTCGCTCCAGCGGTGCAGCACGAAGGTGCGCCGCAGGTAGTTGGCGTGGCCGGTGATGGCGTGGAGGTAGTCGAAGGCCGCCTGGTTGAAGGTCAGGATCCAGAAGACGTTGTCGCAGGTCTCGTTGACCACGCGCAAAAAGCTCTCCCAGCCCTCGAAGCCGCCCACGCGCCGCAAGAACAGGTTGTGGCAGTTGTCCACCGCCGCCACCTGGGTCTTGTCCTCGCGGATGCGCTTGATCAGCTCTTTTTCCGATGACGGCTTCGGGCTGATGGAGAAGACCTCGGACAGCCAGGCCACCACCTTGGCCGGGCGGGTGATCTTGGTCCGCACGTCGCCGTAGAAGACCGGCACGCGCAGCTCCTCCTCCACCATCTGCAGCACCGTTGACTTGCCCATGCCGGTGCGACCCACCACGGCCACCGAGCCGTCGCTGTGCTCTCGCTGCCAGGTGGTGAACAGCTCCACCAGCTCGTCCATCAGCTCGGGGCGGATCGGCTTGGCCGACGGCTCCAGGGGGCCCATGGGAAAGTGCTGCAGCAGCTCGTGCGGCAGGTCGGCGCGGCGGTCGAGCACCCTGCCCTGCTCCTGGGCGTGGCGCTCCACCTGGCGCCGGAAGAAGAAGGCCGACAGCTTGCGGATGGCGTCGCGGCTGGAGAGGTAGCGGCGGCCGAAGTTGGCGATGCGGTCCACCAGCACCACCACCAGCGCCACGGCGATGACGAACACGCCGTAGAAGCGGGAGTGGGAGGCGCGCACCAGGCGGGCCAGCATGCCGCGGGTCGACTTGCCCTCCTGCAGCCGCTCGTAGGCCCGCTCGATGTGGGGGCGCCAGAGCACGAGGAAGTAGAAGGCGAAGAAGGCCGCCGCCCACCAGGAGAACTCGGCGGTGAGGCGGTAGATCGTGCCGTGACCCACGGCCATGGAGGTCAGCTCCAGGATCAGGATCACCACCAGCACGTAGCGGATGGCGGCGCTCATGGAGCGCACGAGCAGCGCCGGCGCCGGGGTGAGGGCCTCCTCCTCGGAGTCCCTGGGCGAGGGCGGCCCCTCCAGCTCCTCGCCGTCCTGGTCCAGGGGCAGGTCGCCCGCCTCGCGCATGGCCTGCTGGATGCCCATGTGCTTGGCCACGTACTCCACCAGGCGCACGGCCACGCGGTAGACCGCCAGCCAGAAGGCGAGGACGTAGAGGTAGCGCAGCTCGGCCGGGGCGCTGACGTCGCCGCCCAGCAGGGTGTAGACCAGGGTCACCACCAGCAGGGTCAGCAGGGCCGGGCCGATGAAGCGTACGGCGTCGACGAGCTTGGCCACGCGCAGGGCCTGGGAGCCGAGAGACACGGTCTGGCTGGCGGAGCGGATGGCGCCGCGCATCCAGTCATCCCAGCGGCGGAGCACCACCCGCAGGCCGATGAGCAGGGCGAGGATCTTGATCAGGGTCCACAGCAGCGAGCCCACGGTGAACACGTCGCGGATCAGGCGGGGCAAAAGGTCGATCTGCCCCAGGCGGAGGAAGACCCAGCTCAGGCCGTCCAGGGCGAGCTGGGTCACCTCGAGGTTGAGCTGCTCCAGGGTCTGGCGGGTCAGGCCGTTGAGGCCGGCGCGCTTGTTCGGCGTGAGCCGGGGCAGCATGGCGATGCGGCGTTCGTTGAGGGACGAGGTCTCTCGCTGCAGCAGCTCCAGGCGGGAGCGCAGCTGCCTGCGCTGGCGCACGGTGAGGTCGGCGGCGGCCCGGGCCAGGCTGGCGCGCAGGGCCTCCAGGTCCTTGACCCGGCGGGTGTACACGCCGCTGAGCTCGCGCACCCGCTCGGTGAGGAGGTCGCCGGGGTGGGCCACGTCGGCGCCCCCCTCGAGGGCGGCCCGCAGGTCGCGCACCTCCTCGGGCTGGAGCCGGTTGAGCTGCGCCACCACGCGGTCGTAGAGCGCGTCGTACTTGGGCGCCGTCTGGGGCCACAGCGAGCTGAGGTTGTCGGCCTGGCGGGCCGTCTCCCCGCGGAAGCGCTCCATGCTGCCGCGGCGCTGAGCCAGGGAGGCCTTGTCCCGGGCCATGTGCTTCTTGAGCCGGGCCTGCTTGACGCGCACCGACTGCAGCCGGGCTCGCTCGGCGGACAGCTGCCGGTCGGCCTCCGAGCGGGCACGCTGCTGGGCGGCCAGGGCCTCCCGGCGTGCCTTCTCGGCGTCCAGCTCCTCGGTCCTGGCCAGCTGGCGCGCCTGGGACGCGGCCTCGCGCTCGGCCTGGTTCTGCCGCGCCAGGTCGTCCTGGCGCTTGCGCGCCGCCAGTCGGGCGGGCTGGCTCCGCTCGAGGTACCGGCGCCAGGCGGCCAGCCGGGCGGAGCGGGCCGACAGCAGCTGGTGCTCCAGGGTGAGCACGGCCAGGCGCTGTTTGGCCTCCTCGGCCTCCCGGGGCAGGTCCTTGGGGATCCTGGTCCAGCGGCGCCTGAGCTTCTCCTGCTGCAGCCGGGCCAGCCTTTTTTGGGGCGCCTCCAGGGATGGCTGCACCGCGGCCAGGCGGGCCTTGCTGCTCGCGACCTTGTTGGCCTGAGCGGACTGTTCGGTGCGCAGGGCGGCCACGCGCCGGGAAACCGCCCCGGGATCGTCCAGGTCCACGGCCAGCTTGGCCGCCACGCCGTCCGGCTTGATCTCGGCGGCCTTGAGGCGGTCGGCGGCCGCGATCTCGGCTTTGAGCCTGGCCAGCCCCGCGGTGTACAGACGCGCCTGTCGCTGAACCCAGGCCGCGCTGCCCGGCGGGGGAAGATCCAGCGCCGCGTCGGGCCCCGCGTCGGGCGCCCCGCGCCGCGCGGTGGATCCAGCGTCCACCTTCGCGCCGGCGTCCGGATCCGCGGCGACCCGGGCGCTCAGCAGCGTCAGGACCACGAGGATCTGGGCGGCCCAGAGGTCGCGCCGGTGGCGTTGGAGGTGGATCATCGTCGCGAATGGTACAACGGAACATCCGGGGTTCGCCAAAAACTGGCTCTTTCGGCCTCTCGTCGTCCCCAATCACCTCCTCAACCTTAGGCTGTGCACCTGTGGTTTTTTCAGGTAACAATTCGATGCATGACTGAACAAAAGATCCCTCTGGCAGACCTCCGCCGCCAGCACGCGTCCCTGCGCGAGGAGATGGACGCCGCCGTGGCCCGGGTGCTCTACCGCTGCGACTTCATCCGCGGTGAGGCTCTGGGCGACTTCGAGCAGCGCTTTGCCGACTTCGTGGGCGCCGGCTTCGCCCTCGGCGTGGGCTCGGGCACCGACGCCATCTCCCTGGCCCTGGTCGCCTCGGGCGTGGGCGACGGCGACGAGGTGGTCACCGCGGCCAACACCTTCGCCGCCACGGCCGAGGCCATCATCATGGCCGGGGCCACGCCGGTGTTCTGCGACGTGGACGACGAGACCCTCTGCATGGACCCCGGCTCCCTGGAGCAGGTGCTCACCGCGCGCACCCGGGCCGTGGTGCCGGTGCACCTGCACGGGCTCATGGCGCCCATGGACGCCATCGCCCGGCTGACCTCGCCGCGGGACATCACCCTCATCGAGGACGCGGCTCAGGCCCACGGCAGCGTGGACGACCAGGGGCGCCAGGCCGGCACCCTGGGCGCCGCGGGCTGCTTCTCTTTCTTCCCGAGCAAGAACCTCGGCGCCTGCGGCGACGGCGGAGCCGTGACCACCTGCGACGAGCAGATGGCCCGCAAGCTGACCATGCTGCGGGACCACGGCCGTGAGCAGGGGCGCCACCTGGTCGTGGGCCAGTGCAGCCGGCTGGACACGCTGCAGGCCGCCATCCTCGGCGTCAAGCTGCCCCACCTCGATCAATGGAACCGGCGCCGGCGACAGGTCGCCGCCCGCTACGACGAGGCGCTGGCCGGCCTGGGCGATCTGCGCCTGCCGCCCAGCCACCCGGGTGCGGTCTATCATCACTACGCGGTTCGCACGCCTCGCCGGGACGCGCTGCGCGCGCACCTGGCAGACCAGGGCATCGCCGCGGGCATCCACTACGGCAAGCCCGTGCCCGAGGAGCCGGCTTACGCCGCCCTGCGCTCCATCCCCACGCCGGTTGCCGACCTCAGCTGCCAGCAGGTGCTCTCGTTGCCGCTGTTCCCCGAAATCACCGACGCGGAGCTCGACCGGGTGGTGGCAGCCGTGCGCGGATTCTTCGCCTGAGCCCCATGGCCGGCCGCGATCCCCTCACCCTGGCGCCGGCCAGGGCTGGATCCTCGCGGGGCATCGGCGGCCCGCCGCCCGGGGTCATGGCTCTGCGCACCCTCTCCGCCGACGGCTGGTCCTGGCCGTCGTGGATCCAGCCCGGTGAAGACGTCCCCCTGGTGGCGGCGCCCGATGGATCCTCGCCCCGGGGGCAGGTGGTGGCCGAGCTGGTGGACGGCCAGCGGCGTCACCCCGCGGTGAGCGTGGACGGAGAGCAGGTGACCCTGCACTTCGACCCCCGGGCCGCTTTGGAGCTGATACAGGCGGAGGGCTACGTCACCATGCGCCGGCCCCTGCACACCTACGGGCAGATCTTCCGGCTGGTGGGCGCGCTGCCCGGGCCGGTGCGCCTGCTGGGCCACCGGGTCTCCTCGGTGCTCGAGGGGCTGCGCCACCGGCAGGAGCCCGAGGTGGCGTTCCCCGACTTCCCCAGGGACCGCGCCGTGGAGTTGATCCGGCTGTTGGCGCGCCGGGCCGGGGGTCTGGCCGACCGCCCCGCCCTGTGGCCGGACGGCGCCCGGTCGGTGGTGCTGCTGACCCACGACGTGGACACGGCCGAGGGCCAGGCGCTGATACCGAAGGTGGCCCGGGTGGAGCGCGAGCTCGGGCTGCGGTCCTGCTGGTACGTGGTGGGAGACCGCTACCCGCTGGACCACGGTCTGCTGCGGGAGCTGCGCCAGGAGGGCCACGAGATCGGGCTCCACGGCGCCCGCCACGACTGCCGGCTGGCCTACCTGCCCGAGGACGCCATGGCCCGGCGCCTGGACCGCTGCCGGGGCATGATGGAGCGGCACCACGTGGCCGGCTTCCGCTCCCCGGCGCTGCTGATGTCCGACCGTTTGGGCCGCCAGCTCCGCGGCCGGTTTCTCTACGACTCCAGCGTGCCGGACACCGACGTGGACACCATCTGCGCCCCCCGCCGGGGCTGCAGCGCCGTGTTCCCCTTTTACCGGGACGGCCTGCTGGAGCTGCCCCTGACCCTGCCCCTGGACGACCGCCTGCTGCTGCACGGCCAGACGCCCGACCAGATGAACGAGACCTGGCTGGCCAAGCTGGACTGGATCGACCAGGTGGGCGGCGTGACCGTGGTGACGACCCACATCGAGCCTCACCTCGGCGCCAGCGACGCCCTGCTCGGCGGCTATCGGCGGCTGCTGGAGCAGATCAAGGCGCGCGGCGATCACGTCAAGCCGATGCTGCCCGTGGAGGTGGCCCGCCTGTGGGCCGGGTGAGCCGCTCCGGGGGCGATACCCGCGTTGGTGTACAATGCCGGCCATGAGGTGGTCCGCGCCAGGAATACTGCTGACGCTTTCGTGGGCGCTGGCCCTGTGGGCCTGCAACGGCGACGCGCCGAACACTGACGCGGGTTCGGGCACCTGCCCGGCCACCTACACCGTGGGCGACTCGTGCCAGCAGGAGGAGCTGCGCTGCCCTTATGCCACCTCGCAGTGCGGGCTCAAGTGCACCTGCCGCGGCGGGGTGTGGGTCTGCCTCACCCAGTGGTGCGAGTGCTCCTGCACCTGCGGCAAGATCCTCAAGTCCAGCTGTGAGCTGCTGGCCTGCAGCGCCAAGGCCACCAACAAGTGCCCCACGGCGGCGAGCAAGCACTGCGAGGTGCTCTGCTGGGACGCCGGCGCGCCCGACGCGGGGCCCGACGCGGGCAAACCCGACGGGCCGGGCGCCGACCTGAAGCCGGACAAGGCCGCCCCGGACCTATCGCCGGACAAGGCCGCCCCGGATCTTTCGCTGGACAAGGCCACCCCCGACCAGACCCCGGACGCGCCGCCGCTGGACCAGACCCCGGACCTGCCCGCCGCGGACACCGCCAAGGCGCCCGACCTGCCCGCCGTGGACGCGGCCCCCGACGCCGCCGCCCCGGACGCATCCCCGGACGCCGCCACCGCCGACGCGACCCCTGACGCCCCGGCTCCCGACCTGCCGGCGCCGGATCAATCCACCGCCGACGCGCCGCTGACTGACGCGCCGTCCCCTTGACGTGGCCGGGCCCCGGGTCATCCTAAGAGCATGAGCCGAGGCCGCCGAAAATGCCGCGATCTGACCCGCAGCCGGTGGGTGCTGCTGGCCTGCCTGCTCTGCGGCTGCTTCATGATCGACAGCTACCCCGACGAGGACGCCTACGTCAGCGAGGGCGGCTTCATCGTGGACCTCGCCGCGGCGGTGAAGCTCCACGCCAGGGGGGCGCTGATCCTGGACACGCGCAAAAAAGCCGACCACGCCAAGCAGCACGTGGCGGGCTCACACCACGCGGACTGGGCCCACTTCTCAGAGCCCAAGGACCCGAACCGTGGGCGGCTGCTGGCCGACGAGGCCGAGCTGACCCGCCGCCTGCGGGCCATGGGGGTCTCGGCCAAAAAGCCGGTTGTGGTATTGGGCGACGCGGCCAAGGGCTGGGGCGAGGACGGCCGCATCGTCTGGATGCTGCGCACCCTGGGCCACGCCGACGCCGTGCTGCTGGACGGCGGGTTCACCGCGGCCGCCGGCACGCTGCCGCTGTCCAGCGAGGCCACGCCCGCGGGCAAGGGGGACTTCGTCATCAAGCGCACCGCCCGCTGGGACATCACCGCGGCCCAGCTGCGGGCGCTGATCAACGGCCCGGACCGCGCCAGGGCGGTGCTGGTGGACACCCGCGAAAAGCGGGAGTACGACGGCGCCACCCCCTACGGCGAGTCCCGGGGCGGCCACGTGCCCGGCGCCGTGCACCTGCACTACCGCCAGCTGCTCAACCCGGCGGGCCGCCTGCGGCCCCGGGCCACGGTGCGCGACCTGCTGAAGAAGGCGGGCATCCCGTCCAACAAGCAGGTGGTGGTCTACTGCACCGGCGGCGTACGCTCGGGCTGGCTGGTGATGCTGCTGGCTGACCTGGGCTACAAGGACGCCCGCAACTACGCCGGCTCCATGTGGGAGTGGGCGGCCAGGCCCGCCAAGGACTACCCGCTGACCCGCAAGTGAGTCACTTCATACTGTGGATGCCGAGCTCTCCGCCGGGCAAGCGGTCGTCGCCGCCGGTCTGGGTGGCCACCACCGCGGCACTCGCAGGCGCAGCTTCGCGAGCAGAGACTTCACCGCCCGGGCCCGCCTGGGGTAGCGCCCCCCGGACGCCACCTCGAGGAAGCGCTCGTAGTCCACCGCCGCCTCGGGCAGCCGGCCCAGCTTCTCCCGGGTCAGGCTCATGTTGAGCAGGATCCGCGGGTCGTTTCTAACCTTGTAGGCCTCCTGAAACCTGGCCAGGGCGCCGGAGTAGTCCTACTTCTCGTAGAGGCTGTTGCCCCCTCGGAAGAGAGCCTTGGCGCCTGGCCCTGCCCATGCAGCGGGGACGGACAGAATCCACGCCGTGGCCAACACAAAGGAAGCGCTCGAGATCGGCCGCATGGATCAGTCCTCCAGGTCCGTAAAGCGAATATCCGATTCGGACTTTTTCTTCGGTTGCTTCCTGGCCGCAGGTTTGTTGTCGCTTTTGGCGGGGGACAGCTTCTTTTTGCGCTTGCGACGGCGAGGGCGACGGCGCTTCTTTCGTGAAGCAATGGTGGGGGGTGGGGCCGGCGCGGCGGCCGGGGCGCCGGCGTCTGGCGCGACGGGCGCCTCCCTGGCCTCTACCACGGGCGCCTTGCTCCCGGGTGGGCGTGCCCTGACCTCGGCCGCAGGCGCCCCGGGCTCCATCGCCGTCGCCCTGGCCCCGGCCGCAGGCTCGCTGGCCGGCTGGAACCCCGGCGGCGGCTGGTCCTGCCGCTGCTGGCTGCCGTAGAAGACGAGCGCCGCCACCAACACCAGCAGCGCTGCGCCCAGAGCCAGGCCCAAAACCTTCCTCGAGCCGCGAGCCTGCTGCGCCTCGGTCTCGCCGGCCATCATGCGGGAGGTGGTGTCGGCGGCCAGGGTGGACGCAACCCCCAGCACCCCCTCCTCATTATCCTCTGCCTCCCCCTGGTCAGCCTCCTCAGCTTCATGCTCGCCGGTAGCCGCGGCCATTGTGGCGGCCTCTCCCAGAGAGCTGATGGCGTGACGCTCGCTGGCCACGGTGGTTTCCAGCCCGGTGACCTCATCCTCGCCCGCCTCGAGCCCCACCGTATCCATGTCCCAGGAGTCGCGGCGCTCCCTGGTATCGGAGATGGCCTCATCCGACAGCCCCGGCATGGGCCCCGTGCTGTCCGCGCCTCCGGTCTCGCCATGGTGCCGGGCGGACTCCATCATGGAGGAGCGCGTGGCGGCCCGGGCCGCATCCGCCAGGGCCTCCATGGTCTGGTAGCGCGCGTCGGGTTTCGCGGCCAGGGCCTTGAGAACCATCGCTCCCAGCTTACGCGGCACAGACTGCGCCAGCTCCCGCGGGTCGTCCGGCTCGCAGGTGAGGTGCTGCTCCACCAGCTCGTACATGGAGTCGGCCTGGTAGGGTGGCCGCCCGCAGAGCAGCTCGTAGGTTATGGCACCCACGGCGTAGATGTCAGCGCGGTGGTCCACTCCCTTGGTGTCCTTGCACTGCTCGGGCGCCATGTACAG
>PVBE010931997.1_pt1 | contig 18516 bp, 13 predicted proteins | sample 1631181 | NCBI WGS metagenome assembly PVBE01 (sample SAMN08397723, study PRJNA350692) | Marine metagenome, whole genome shotgun sequencing project. | isolation source: water | place: Pacific Ocean | collected 2012-04
CATATCGGCTTGAATACACTGGACACAATCGGTGATCGAATTAAACAGTTTCATAATTCTATTAAAGCAGTACTTATTTCTAATTCAAACCTCATAAAGATTTATGCTGAAAGAATCATTTTAAATCTAAAAAAGAATGGATTTGAAATGGAAGTTATTGAAGTCCCGGACGGAGAAAAATACAAAAATATGCGGGAAGCGGAAAAAATCTACGACCGTCTGCTTGTTCTCAAACATGATCGACACTCCCCTTTAATCGCTTTGGGTGGTGGAGTCATAGGTGATCTGACCGGTTTTGTGGCGGCAACATATAGAAGGGGAGTCCCTTATATTCAACTACCGACTTCTTTGCTCGCCCAGGTAGACAGCAGTGTCGGCGGGAAAACCGCTGTCAATCACTCTTTAGGAAAAAATATGATCGGCGCTTTCTATCAACCGGCAACTGTTCTTGTAGACCTGAGCGCCCTGAAAACATTACCAGAAATTGAATTCAGGTGTGGAATGGCGGAAATTATTAAATATGGAATAATTGCCGATGAAATGCTGTTTAACTTTTTGGAAAGCCGCATCAACGATATTAAAAATCTGGACTTCAATGCATTGCAGTATATTATTGGAGCCTCATGCAAAATCAAGGCTTCCATTGTTTCAAAAGACGAGCGGGAAAATGGACTTCGCTCGGTTTTAAACTATGGACATACGATCGGCCACACGTTGGAAAGTCTGACCGGATATGAGAAATACAAACATGGAGAAGCCGTGGCTATTGGAATGGTCGCTGCGGCTTTTATCTCTCATAAAGCCGGACTATGCGATAAAAAAGATGTTGAAAGAGTAAAGACACTCATAGAATCTTATGATTTACCCACGCAACTACCGGAAATTAGCCCTGAGAAAATCCTGACCACTCTTTACTATGATAAAAAGGTAATAAATGATAGGATTAAACTCATTTTAATGAAAAAGCCAGGAGACGTTGTAATCAGAGATGATATTCCGAATGAAATAATACTTGAAAGTTTGAAAGCATTAGCAAGCTAAGAAAATCGTCACGAAAAATTTAGTCACCAAGACACTATGATTTTAAGTCTTTGTGTCTTGGTAGCCAATACTGGTCTTTAAGAATAATCGGGGAGGAAAGACTTAAATGAAGAATAAAAGATTTCAAGCTGCCCATGCATTACTTTTTGGAACATTGTTCCTTACCATTATCTTTATTTCAGGCTGCCCCGGTACGACAGGAGAGAACATCCCTTCTTCCCCTTCCTCTTCTACTGCTGCTGGCCTCACTATATCTGCAGCATCTACTAGTATCGCCGATTCTGATACTGGCTCTTTTGAATAGACATTACTTACTTTTACTGTAACTAACGCCGGCGGCTCAGCATTTGAAGATGCTTCTATTACGCTCGCCGGGTCAGCAAGCGCTACTGGTGTAACACCAATCTTTTTTCCTGCTTCACCTCTAACTACAAATAGCAGTGGTGTGGCTACCTCTTTTTTAAGCGTAGATACTGCAGATATAGGGGCGGGTATAAATATAGTAGTTACCGTTTCAGGAACTGTTACAGGTATTGGTACTACAACGCAGCAAGTTACTTTCTGTGGCGACTCTCCCTGTGCATAGTGTAGTTAAACAAATAGTTCATGTTATTTTCACATAAGACACTTAAAAATGTTATCCATAAGCAGTTTGATTTCAACCTGTAAGTGCGGTTTGTCTTCCCTGTTGGAAGTATTATCATTCTGTTAGTTCAAGTCTCGGTTTTTAACCTTATTTGTTTCTAACGAACTCCGTTGGCTTTTCTTATAACGTTTCCTTTGTTCTCATGTCCGGGGATAGCTGGAAATCTTAAAGAGAAATATAAAGTGAGCATTTTCTTGAGAACTACCCAAAAGGAATGACAATAGGACCTAAACTTTTCAGATAGCAAAGCTGTAAAGAATAAAAAAACAGAGGGTCCAATAATTGCTACTTCCATTATCAAAGGCATCGGACTCTGGTCAAAAGAATACCATGCATGCATAGAAAAAAAATTGCATTACATTTTTTTCTTATCTTTATATTATCCTCAATTATTTATTTCAATCATTTTCAAAACGAATTTGTTTATGACGATGCAAGAACAATCCTCCAGAATTTTGATATCAAACATTTCAAAAGGGTCTTTTCAAGCATCACCAATATTAATACTCGTCCCCTTGTCCGGGTTTCCTACGCGACAAACTACTATTTTTCACATTTAAGGCCTCTCGGATACCACATAACTAACTTTACTTTCCACATAGGAACATCTCTTTTAATTTACTGGATGATATTTCATTTAAGCAGAAAAAGAGCGTATTCCCTCTCTTTTTTTTCCGCCCTGCTCTTTTCTTTACATCCATTAAACACTGAGACAATCTATTATTTAAGTGGCAGGGCTTCAATTTTTTTGGCTTTTTTTTATTTATTGTCTATCTGCTTTTTTATCCAATGGAGAGAATTACATAAAAACAATAAAAATTTATTATCTTTCTTTTTTTTAAGTGGAGCAATTTTATCCTTTATGGCAGGTTGGCTTTCAAAACAAAATGTTGCTACATTACCATTAGTTTTATTCGGAATGAATTTTTATTTTTATTCTGCTAAACGTCCAACAAGCGTATTTATTAAAGAGAATAAATCCTTATTAATATCTCTGGCGTTCGCTGGTCTTGTCGCACTATACTATGGCGCAAAACATGTTCCTGATCCCGGATCGGGTAAATATAATTCTCTGGTCTATTTTGCAACTCAAATTAATGCCATCCCTTTATACTACTTACGTCTGTTTTTATTTCCTTTTAACTTAAATATTGACCCGGACTTCCCGTCTTTTTATTCATTAGGGTTTACTCAAATCGCTCTTTCTCTTTTAATAATTCTTTCACTAGCGTTCTTTTTTATAAAAATTCAAAATGAAAAAAGATGGCTGGCTTTCGGTCTGTTCTGGTTTATTGTCACCCTGGCTCCCACATCCAGTTTCATCCCATTGAATGAGCTTGTTTCAGAACACCGTGTTTACCTGCCGTCTATTGGACTTTTTATTTTCTTTGCTGCTATCCTTCTGGCAGCAGAAAAGAAAATAAAAAATAGTTTCTTAAATTTTGGTCAATGGGGTTTTATCCCGGAGCATTTTGTGTTCCTGTTAGTAATTTTATTATTTTGTTTCAATGTGATTGATAGAAATTTTACATGGAGAAATGATGAACGGATTTGGACGGATGCCTTGAAAAAATCCCCTTTAAAAGCCCGACCGTATAATGAAGTCGGTCTAATATTATTTAAACAAAGAGAGTTTGATAAAGCAGAAAATTTTTTCAGAAAAACTATAGAACTGAACCCAAAATATAGCCTTACGCTTGTTAACCTCGGTAATTTATATGACCTTCAAGGAAGGCAGGAAGAAGCGATATTAAAGTACAAATCTGCTATTGAATTGAAACGTTCTGATTCTTACTACGCTTTTATAGGTCTGGGAAATATTTTTGTGAAAAAGAAACAACTCCAAGAAGCACTGGATGAATATAAAAAGGCTGTTTCTTTTAACCCGGAACATCCCCTTGCCATCTACAATATTGGAAAAATTTCTGAGCTGATAAACAAAACTTCAGATGCCCGGACTTTTTATCAAAAAGCCGTAGATATCGACCCGGACTTTTTTCTTGCTCTCAATAACCTGGGAGTTATTTATATTCATGAGCGCCGCTACGATGAAGCAGTAATATTATTAAAAAGAGCCATTAAGGCAAATCAGCATTATGTTGAGGCGCTCGGTAATTTAGGTGTTGCATATCACTTTATGGGGGATGTTAATCAGGCAAAAATTTATTACCAGAAAGCATTGAAAAGTAACCCTTATTATAAACCGGCCAGAGATAATTTAAATAAGCTGATTATTAACAAGTAGAAAAACCGGATAATATTCATAATTTTGTGTAGTTACAACTTAAAAAAACCTTGTCACAAAGAAAAGGGAAAATGGAGAAGAGGGGAACGTTGCATAAGGCGCTGTGCTTTATATAAGTCGCTGTAAAAAAAAACAAAAAATAAAAAGCATCTAAAAAAAGAATTTCCTCTCTCTTCGCTTCTCCTGAAACAGTCTAGCGAACACATTCCTCGCTGCTTGTGACGGGGTTAGAGAGCGAACTGAAAAAATATTATACTCTTCACTGAAGATACCACGCAGCTTACCGCAGGGAGCTTCAATCTTTATCATCTATAATCAGTGAGAGGTCTTGACATATTCAGACACGCAAAGTATATTTGTAAAAAAAAACTGACCTTTCCAATTAAAAAATATGGGCTTATTTGATTTTTTAGTAGACTTTTTTAATAAAGATGAAAAAGTTGAGAAGATAGAAGCGAAAGCGGCTATATCGGACGATCTTACTGATTCCCACCAGATAGCATTCCATTTAGAAGAGATGGTCAAAGAAAGCGGCTTTGTTCATCTCCATCTTGATGATGATCCTGAGCTATACTCCACTATCTTTTTAAGGCTTGATAAGGAAGAAGAAGAGCCGGGTATCTTTATGGACACTGTAATACCAGAAAATGGGAACGACCTTATTGTGAACTCAAAAAAGATTACCTTCAACTACATTTTTAAGGGAAAAAATTTCGGCTTTGAGAGCAAATATGTTGGGATGGAAAAGGATGAATTTATAGCGTTCAAGATATCGATGCCTGAAGAAATCAAAAAAGTGGAACACCGGCAGTCCGTAAGACTCAAACCATCTCTTAATGAACCCGTGTATGTGCTGTCCGAAGAAGGCGGAGTGGAAGAAGCAGTGGATATCAGCGCCGGAGGGCTGGCTTTTTACACAGAGAGGATTATTATGGAAGGAGAGGAATTCGATAAATTCACTTTTACGCTTCCGCCCGATAACCACAAAATGCATACCCCGGCAGAAGTGCTCAGATTCATTGATAGAGCCGCCCCTTCCCGAAAAGATAAGCATATATGTTGTATCGGATTCAAAGATATGAAAAAGTCTCATACCGAAACGCTGATAAGATATATTTTTAAACGAGAGCGCCAAATTATCCAGGAGAGAATAGATTTAGGCTGATAAATGTTTAATATTAAAAGGAAAAGAAAAGAAGATGATCTATCTTACCTGGAGCGGGTTTATAGTAGAATCTTAAAAAAGGACCCCAATTCTTTTCTCTATTTGCCTTTAGCGTCTATTTTTTACCATAAAGGCAATTTAGAAAAAGCGATCGATGCGCTGCAAAAGTGTCTTTCTATCCATTCAAATTATGTAACTGCAAAATATTATTTAGCTTTTCTTTACCGTGAAAATGGGGAAGTTGATAAAGCAGCGGAAATATTTAAAAAAGTCGCTTGTGACTCTCAGGGGCACTATGCAGCTCATAAAGCGCTGATTCAATATTATTTAGATGAAAAAGATGAAAAGAGCGCATTGATAGAATTAAGAAAACTGGCTTGTCTTATTCCTTCTGGCAAAGCTGTGTCCGACTCTTATGTGTTGGTTCATGATCAAATAAAGAGGCTTGAACAGAATTTAAAAGAAGATTTGGGGACTCTAACTTCTGCAGAAGAAGGCAAAGAGACGCAAATTTCAGTAAAAAAAGATGAAAAGAAGGTCGAGAGAAAGAAAAAAAATGTTTATAAAATAATAAAACCTCAATTAAAGAAGCAAAGCGAGGAAAAAGATGATAGCTTAAAAGGTTCAGATATAATAGTCTGTTCTTTAGAAAACTGGTTGAAAAATATTAATAGAATATATGAAAAAACATAAACCTGTTATCTGTTTCATCAACAATTTACACCTTTAACAAATGAATTTTAAAGAAATCAAAAAACTTATATCTATTTTTGAAGATAGTAAAATGTTGTCCGAACTGGAAGTAGAAGAGTCAGGGTTTAGAGTCCGTTTAAAAAAATCTGCCCATGAAACAGAAATCATTCAAACAGCCCCTCCTGCGCAAGGCCCTGCTGCCAAACCTTCCCATACAGCTATTGGAAAAACAGAGGAAGCTCATGAAGCGGGAATGGAAGGTTTAATAAAATTTGAATCACCTATCGTCGGCACTTTCTATCATGCTCCGGGTACTAATAAAAAACCATTTGTAAAGGAAGGTGAAATCGTTAGAAAGGGGCAAATCCTGTGTATTATCGAAGCCATGAAAATTATGAATGAAATTGAGGTTGATAGAAAAGGGCGTATTATTAAAGTCTACGTTGATGACGGCACTCCCGTGGAATTTGGACAGCCTCTCTTCCTCATAGAGCCACTTTAAGATTTTTGATTTGCAGATTTTGATCTGTACTACAACTTATAATATTGGCTTTTTAACAAAGTTTTTACGTAACCTCAGAGTCGGGGAACCCTCTCGGCAGGTTCAGGGTGACATGTGAGGCTGAGCCCTTTGACTTCGCTCAGGACAGACCTGCTGAAGCATTCTTGTCTGATGTTGCTTATTCTTTAGTTGTCGCAATCCTGCGCTGTGTAATCACTATCAATATGTTTCATAAAATCTTAATAGCCAACCGTGGTGAAATTGCTTTAAGAATAATCAGGGCGTGTCGGGAGCTGGGAATCAAAACAGTTTCCGTACATTCTACAGTTGACGAAAACTCTCCTCATGTTCGTTTCTCGGATGAGTCTGTCTGCATAGGTCCTCCGGAAAGCCATCTAAGCTATCTTCAAATTCCCCGCATTATCAGTGCTGCTGAAATAACGGGCGCGGATGCCATTCATCCGGGATATGGATTCTTATCGGAAAACGCCCGCTTTGCTGAAATCTGCCATTCCTGCAAGATTAAATTTATCGGCCCCTCATCAGAAAACATACGAACCCTTGGAAATAAAGCAAGGGCCAAGGAAATTATGAAAGCCGCAGGAATCCCGGTTATCCCAGGCACAGAAGATCAAGTGGATTCCGCTGAAAAAGCCAAAAAAATGGCCAGGGAAATTGGGTATCCGATAATAATTAAATCATGCTTCGGAGGCGGCGGAAGAGGAATGAGAATAGTAAAAAAAGGAGAAAAATTCGAAGCAGTATTTTCCTCTCTTCAAAAAGAGGCTTTTAATGCCTTCGGAGAATCGAACCTTTACATAGAAAAATATATCCAAAAACCAAAACATATCGAATTTCAAATTCTTGCTGATACTAAGGGGAATATTATCCACCTGGGAGAAAGAGACTGTTCTATCCAGCGTCGTCATCAGAAACTGATAGAAGAAACTCCTGCTGTCACACTTAGCGATTCTTTGCGAAAAAAGATGGGAGAAGCCGCAATTCAAGCGGCAAAAGCAGCTAATTACACTTCCGCTGGCACTGTTGAGTTTTTAGTTGATCCCGCAGGGAACTTTTATTTTATTGAAGTGAATACTCGGATCCAGGTGGAACATCCTATAACAGAAATGGTAACCGGTATAGACTTGATAAAAGAACAGATTAAAATAGCCGCTGGTCAGGAGCTTTTATCAGAGAAAAAAAACTATCATTTTGAAGGTCACAGCATTGAATGCCGTATAAATGCCGAAGACCCAAAAAAATTTATCCCATGTTCCGGAAAAATAACCGCGTTAAATATACCTGGTGGTCCCGGCGTAAGAGTGGATACAGCTATATATTGTGATTATACGGTTCTCCCATATTATGATTCTCTAATTGCCAAACTGATTGTTCATGGAAAAAATCGAGAAGAAACCATCAGAAAAATGAACCAGGCTTTGCATGAGTTTCAGGTAGAGGGAATAAAAACTACTATTCAATTTCATCGAAAAGTTTTCAAAAACAAACATTTTGTTAAAGGAGAATTCTATACTGATTTCGTGGATTCTTTTCTTCAACATTAGCTCTTCCATTCTTCAATAAATACTTTCGATGCAAAAAAAACCTTTTGCCGCAAAAACACAAAGGGATAAAGTTACGGATTTCAGATTAAAATTCACAAATAAGAAATCAAGCCACTCCAAAATCGTCAATTTGCAATCCACTTTTTTAACAATGGCTTTCTCCCTGATTGTCTTTTTCCTTACCTCATGCAGTACAGATCGTATTGCTGTTCAATCTTCTATTTCCATACTCAAAAATACTGACATAGCTCTAAACGAAGAAGAAGACCCTGATTTCGCGGAAAAAGCCATTGCATCCCAACTAAAAATGCTGGAGGGGGTAATAAAAACCGACCCGGGAAATGAGGAACTTCTTTTGCTTGCCGCAAAAGGATTTTGTTCTTACGCGTTTAGCTTTGTTGAGGAAGATGACAGGGAAAAGGCAAAAATTTTTTATCGGAGAGGTCTAAACTACGGCTTGCAAATTTTAAAATCCGATCAATCTTTCGAGGATTCTATGAAAAAAGGGAACGAATCTTTTAAAACGGCATTAGGCAATATCAACAATCAAACTCTCCCCTCTCTTTTTTGGGCCGCGTACTGTTGGGGTAGCTTGATAAACCTCAACCGTAATTCTCCGGAAGCTCTCATTTCTCTTCCCAAAGTAGAAAAAATGATGAAGAGGGTGTTAGAACTAAACGAGGGCTATTATTTTGGCGGCGCGCATCTGTTTTTTGGGGTATTATATGGAAGCACACCTCCAATGCTTGGAGGAAAACCCGAAAAATCGTTATTCCATTTTAATAAAGCGCTCGAGATAACTCAAAGGAAGTTCCTGATGGGCCAAGTCTTTTACGCGAAATCCTACGCCATACAAACACAAAATAAAACACTTTTTAAAAATCTTCTTAAAGAAGTATCAGACTCCCCATCTGATATTCTCCCCTCTCAACGTCTTGCCAATGAACTTGCCAAAAAGAAAGCTAAAATATTACTTCAAAACATAAGCGAACACTTTTAAGCGCAGCGTGCCCAGACGGCCACACACAAAAGGATCACCGTCCAATTAGCTCCGTAGATTCGCCCTATGGAGAGTAGCTGCGAAGACTTGAATTCGGTTTTCCTTACCGAAAGTGTTTAGCGAGTGCATTCTCAGCAGCGTGCTGCGGGGATAATGAGCGAACTTGAAATAAATTTTACTCTACGCTGAAGCTTGCTACGGAAAGCTTCAATTGTGATTGCGGCCACTGGCCTCTCTATGATAAATTCTAAGGTTCTATGTCAAAAATCCTAAAACAATTAAAAAATAAAATCCTGGTTCTTGATGGGTCCATGGGCGCTCTTTTGCAGGATAAAGGCTTGCCACCGGGTTACGCGCCGGATCTATGGAATATTGAAAAACCGGACATTATTAAATCCGTTCACGCGGAATATGTCAGGGCCGGCAGCAACATTATATTAACAAATACGTTCGGTTCTTCACGACTCCGCCTCAGGGAGTTTCAGAATGAAAAAAACCTGAAGAAAATTAACAAGGCTGCTGTTGCCAATGCTCGTGCAGCAACCAAAGGCAAATCCTTTATTGCCGGGGATATCGGGCCCTGTGGAACAACCATTGAACCGTTTGGAGAACTTCCTTTTAAAGAAGCTGTGGCAATATTTAAAGAGCAGGTAAAGATACTTGTGGACGCGGGTGTAGATTTGATTTCTATTGAAACCATGTTCGACCTGCAGGAAATGAAAGCCGCCGTAATTGCCGCGAAAGAAGTGGGGAAAGTCCCAATAATGGCAATGATGACCTTCACCAAAGATCTGCTTACGGATACAGGAACGGACCCGGAAACCGCCGCAGTTGTCTTGGAAGGGCTTGATGTGGATATTATCGGAACGAACTGTTCTACCGGTCCGGAGTATATGCTGCCGGTGGTGGAAAAACTGGCAAAAGCGACGGAGAGGTTTATATCTGTTCAACCGAACGCCGGTTTACCGGTTAATAAAGGTGGAAAAACTATTTTTCCCGCGTCCGCGGATGAAGTAGCTTCATTCGCTAAAAAATTTGTACAGGCTGGGGCTAATATTATTGGAGGGTGCTGCGGGACTACTCCGGAATATATCAAGCTAATCTCTAAAATTTTAAAAAACAAAGTTCCAAAGCCAAAAACCAAATCATCCTGTCTCAGGATAACCAGCAGGTCTAAAACAGCTTATATAGGACAGGGTTATCCATTTTTTAAAATCGGTGAAAAGATCAATCCCACAGGGAAGAAATCTTTTGCAGAATCGATTAAAGAAGGAAGAACCGACCTTATTGTTACAGAGGCTCGCAAAGAGTTTGAAGCAGGGGCGGACGCCCTGGATGTTAATGTGGGAGTCCCGATGATTGATGAACCGGCTATGATGGCAAAAGCCATAGCCGCGGTTCAAAATGTAGTGGATATACCGCTCGTTATTGACAGTTCGAATCCTGACGCCCTGGAACAAGGCTTGATAAATTATACAGGGAAGGCACTGGTCAATTCTGTAAACGCGGAAGATGAAAGATTAGAAATAATATTACCGCTTGTCAAAAAATACGGTGCTGCAGTAATCGGACTGACTGCCGGAGATACCATCCCGGAAAAAGCGAAAGACAGATTAAAGTGTGCGAAAAAAATATTGAAGCGCGCTTTACAGTACGGCATTGCAAAAGAAAATATTATTTTTGACTGTCTTGCGCTTGTGGTGTCCGCCATGCAGGATGGCGCGAGGGAGACCCTGAATGCTGTTCATCTTATTAAAACGGAATTAAATGTCCCTGTTATTTTAGGTATCAGCAATGTGTCTTTCGGTCTGCCCGGCCGGAAAACGATTCATAATACATTTATGGGAATGGCTGTTTCCAGGGGGCTCGACGCTGCGATAATAAATCCATATGACCCGGAAATGCACAAGGTTGCGGCGGCGGCTTCTCTGTTTGCCGAACGAGATACCGGTTGTAAAAAATACATAGATTTGCAGGCTGCTTTTGCAGAAACCGAAAAAAAAGATGAAAAGAAAGAAGAAACTCATTTAAAAACAAAAGGAATAAGAGAATTGATTTTTGACGCGGTACTTGAAGGAGAAAAAGATTCCATTCAGGCCTTAGTTTCAAAAGCTATTGAAAAAGAGGAGGACCCCTTTGAACTGTTTGTGGATGTTATGACACCGGCTATTCGTCATCTGGGAGACCTGTTTGCTAAAAGAAAGAAATTTATCCCCCACCTTGTCGCTTCCGCCGATACTATGAAACGGGGTGTGGATATTCTCCGACCACTGATGGAAAAATCTGGAATGATGCAGAGCAAAGGAACAATTGTTTTTGCCACGGTTAAAGGGGACATCCATGATATAGGAAAAAATATTTGTGTCATTATGCTCGGGAACTTTGGTTACAATGTTATTGACCTTGGGAAAAATGTTCCCTGTGAAGATATTCTAAAAGCGGCTAAAGAACATAAGGCTCATCTGGTTGCTTTATCCGCGCTTATGACAACAACCATGATGCAGATGAAGGAAGTCATAGACTCTATGAGGAAAGAAAGCTTGAATTGCAAGGTCATGGTAGGCGGAGCAGTCGTCACCAAGTCATTTGCCGGGGAAATCGGCGCTGACGGTTATTCCAAAGATGTAGGGGATATTGTTTCTGTTACAGAATCGTTAATATAAAAAATATAATTAAGAATTTACTATTTTGATTAGTTTATCGGTGATTGATTCTTTTTTTGATTAATTTATCGAAAATACCTTTTTCATAGCAGACTTTTACGAATTGTTTTACAGCTTCATCAAGGTTTTTCAAGGCTTTCTCTTTTGTCTCACCCTGAGAGGAAATACCAATGGCCGGGCACCATGCAACAAAACAGTTTCCTTTCTTTTTAACTTTAGTAGTTAGGTCAATGTCAAATTTTGGTTGCTTCATGATCGCCCCATAATTGTCTGCAAGTCATTAAACCTTAATCGTTATTAAAGGTAATCCAAGCCTCTGCCTTTTGTTTTCTCCTTTGAAAAGCTCGGTTTTCCTATTTGGAGTATCACCTCTTTTGCCCGCATGCTGTAGATTAAGATTTGCAATAAGGCTTGAGCAGTGTTGGATTGTATGTTTGCCAAATTTTTCAGAAGCTTTATCTACTGCATTATATATCCTTTTTATCTTTTTTATCCTGCAAATATCATCAAAGAGGCTCTGTTGTATATTATTTGTTGTTACCAGACCGGATAATACAACTCCTGTTGAACGATAGAAAGTTTCAGGGTTATATATCTCAACAAAACCATTCCTTAACGGTTCAAATAGTTCTAACGGATAAGCTGTTGGACAGGTCAATTTTATTTCTATTCCTGTATCTTTGAAATCCTGCCTTCTCATTAAAATTATTAACCTTTTTGCCGCAAGATTATGGCGTCTTGCTTTTATGCAGGCATTCTCAAGATTTTTTGAAAGCTGGGCAAAAACAAAGCTTTTATCATTAGATGGAGGAGTAAAGGTCTTTACCTTGCTGATAGATTTATAGCTGCTTTTTGTTTCATTGACAACAGGGTATATACTTCTCCCGTTTAACTCATTCCATATCTCTATGTGCGGCTTTGTTAAATATTTTTTTATAAACCCTTCTTTTTTTCTTGTAAACTCTAATGCAGTTGTAATTCCTAGCTTTTTTAAAAAAGCAGATGTATTAGCTCCTATTCCCCAGATTTTATTTACAGGTAAATCAGAAAGATAAGTTTGTATATCTTTTCCTGATATAGAAACAAGCCCATTTGGTTTTTTGTGTTTTGAAGCGATCTTTGCCAAAACTTTAGTTATGCTGACACCTATGGACACAGTAATATTGAGTTCTCTTTTAACCGTTATTTGTATGTCTCTTGCAATATTTTTGTACGAATCATGAAAAAGCCTTCTTAAACCAGTAAGATCAATAAATGCCTCATCTATTGAATATTCCTCTACATCCGGAGAAAACCGCCTGAATATTTCAAACATTCTAATGGAAAAGAAACTGTAAGTTTCATAGTCAGAAGGGAGCATTATGACATCAGGACATACTTTCTTTGCTTCAAAAAGCCTCATCCCCCTTTTTATTCCCTTTTTCTTTGCCTCATAGCTTGCAGCGGCAACTATTCCTCTTTCTTTTCCTGTGATAACAGGATTTCCTTTTAAATCAGGTTTAACGGCCTGCTCGCATGATGCAAAAAAAGCATCAACATCTGCATGAATAATGCATTTTGGCCATGAATAAATTGTTACGGGTTGGTTTTCCATTTAATATTTCCTTACAACAGCAGTTACAACTCCTCCAATTACCAGCTCTTTCTTTGGGGTTATTGGTATGTATTTTGGGTTTGCCGGAACAAGTGATATTTTTTTTCCTCTTTTTCTTAAATATTTAATTGTCCACTCTCCATCTACCTCAGCTATTACAATATCTCCTGTTTTAGGGCTTTTCCCTTTGTCAACTATAACCATATCTCCGGGCAGTATTCCGGCTTCTGACATTGAATCACCAGATACTTTTAAGAGAAATGTTGCTTCTTTGTTTTGTATAAGGAATTTGTCGAGCGAAATAGTATCAGCGAGTTCTTCTTCCGCAGGGCTTGGAAAACCTGCTTCTACAAACCCGAGCAGTCTTAGGGGAGAGGTTAAAGAGCGTGGAATAATCCTGCCTTTTTTGTCTTTTTCTAAAACTCTTAATTTTTTAAGTTTATTCACAGTTTTTGAAACAGCATTTTTTGATTTAAGTTCCCATAATTCACTCAACTCAGAAAAGCTGGGCATTCTTCCTCTGCTATAATAAAAATCTGTTAAAGCATTAATTCTTGTTTTTGTTTTTTCATCTTTTTCCATAACAATATTTTAGGGTGAACAAATGTTCACTGTCAAGATAAAAAGGGAGATCATTGTAATTACTTGTAAAATAATGGTTTAATCAATCAGGTTTAATGCATTCAGGTGAGTTGTTTGCGGGAGAGTTTACTGTTTTAGATACCTCGTAATATTCCATTTCATCAGAAGAATACGAATTTAGAATAGGAAGTGTTTCTTTAATATCTTCAATAGCAGGATCAAGCCATAAACCCTCTTTGTCTTTTGGAATAATGACAGGCATTCTATGATGAACTGGTTTGAGCAGTTTGTTCGATTGAGTTGTTACAATCGCGCAAGATTTAATTTCTTTTCCGTCTGGTGAAATCCATTTATCGAAAAGGCCGGCAAAACCAAAAGGTTTTTTTGTTTTAAGGCGGATATAAAAAGGTATCTTCTGTTTTCCTTCTTTTTTCCATTCATAGAATCCATCCGCGATAATTAAACAACGGTTCTTTTTTAATGCATTTTTGAAACTTGGTTTTTCTGAAAGTGTTTCACCTCGCGCATTAATCATTTTATTACCTATAGCCCGGTCCTTTGCCCATGACGGTATTAATCCCCATTTAAATTGAACAAGGCAGTTGCTGCCATCATTTATAATGGCAGCAACCATTTGAGAAGGAGCTATATTATAGCTTGGTTTTAATTCAGCTAAAGCCTTATCAACGTTAAATTCTTTTACTATATCAGAAGTATTGCAATTAAGAGAAAAACGTCCGCACATATTTACATAGCATTTATAAAAAGAGGTAAAGTCTGCTTTTTGCTTGACTCTACATCAATCAGAAATTGAAAAGGGTTCCTTAATTGTGGATATCCCATATTCGAAATACGTATTCTTTTAGAGATAAGATTATACTAAATGAGTGCAATTTTGCTCAAGGAGGGTCTCTCCGACACTTGGTTTCGAGCTTAAAAAATGTTTTTTAAAGCATAACCAAACACACCTCAATGAGCACTTTAACATGATTTATCACTATGTTTGTCTTAAGGATTCAACAATTGATTGGTTTTTAGTGGAGTGTGTCTATTGAGGAAAAATGTTTTATTACGTAAAAATTTTTCACAAATTAATTAACAGTGCGGAAATTCAATCTTTTTAAAGTTCTCTCAGCAGAGCTCCGACAACGCTCGCTAAGCACTTTCAAATACCTTTCTCATCGAATCTTTCAGTGTTTTTAATTGAAACGGCTTTTGTAGAAATCCATTGACTTCTTGATCGATAAATTTTTGAGCGGTTTCTTCCTCGCTGTAGCCACTGTATATGAGAACACGGATATCTTTCCTGATCTTGCGTAGTTCATGAAAACATTCTTCTCCATTCATAAGAGGCATGGTAAGATCGAGGAGAACACCGTCTATCGTATTGGAGCGATTGCGGAATATTTCAACCGCTTGCTGACCGTCACCTGCCGTAATGACGTTATAGCCCATTTTTTCCAGCATCCTTTTTACCATTTCACGAATTGTTTTTTCATCATCAACCATCAAAATAGTCCCGTGCCCTCTCCATGACGCTGCTGTTTCTTCCCTGTCGGTTTTTGTGGTAGATGGGGCCTTTCTCGACACCGGCAAAAAAACCTTGAATTTAGTGCCCTTACCCGATTCACTCTCAACATTTATAGCTCCTTTATGCCCGCGAATAATCCCCAGAACAGCAGACATACCGAGACCCCGTCCTGTAAACTTTGTTGTAAAGAAAGGATCGAATATCTTTTTAATGGTTTCTTCATCCATTCCCTCTCCGGTGTCGCTTACTTCGATGAAGTTGTAAAGACCCCCGGGAAGCTCATCATGCAGATACATATTTTTAAAAAAATATCTTTCACATACCACTGCTCCGGTGGTGATAGAAATCACGCCGCTATTTTCACCCATAGCTTCCGAGGCATTTATTATCAGGTTCATTATCACCTGGCGAATCTGAGTTATATCGACTTCTACAAAAGATAGATTGTTAGCAAGTTGATACTGAACAGTATGTTTTTTAGATATGGATATTTCAAACATATTGGTCATTTCTTTGATAATTTCATTTACATCTATATTTTCAATAACAAATTTGCCCTTACCGGAATAAGCAAGCATCTGATGACTTAATTCAGCCGCTCGCTTTGCTCCTTTCTGGATTTCCTCAATAAAATCATGAGCAGGTGAAGCCGGTGATAGATCATCAAGCGCCAGGTCTGAATTACCCAGAATAGCAGTGAGGATATTATTAAAATCATGCGCTATACCACCTGCCAATACTCCAAGGCTTTCAAGTTTTTGAGTATGACGAAGCTTCTCTTGTATTTTCTGACGTTCCTCCTCTGCATGCCTTTTCTCCCTTTCCCGTCGGTGCCCTCGCCAGGAAACTAAGCCAATGGTCAGCATACCGATTGACCAAACAATACTATGGGTGAAGATCAGAGATGTTTTGCTTTCCTGGGCTGCCTCAAAGTAGGGTGTGAGAGGAATGGAAATACTAACCCCTCCTCGAATATCGCCGACTTTAAAGCCAAGATGGCCATGACATAATAGACAGCCTTTCTTCATAACCATGGGACGCATCAAGCGGATGAAGGGCTGCCCATCAATATTTGCTTGTTCCGAGACCTCCTTCAAACCTTTGTCGAATTGCTTTAATGCCTTTAATTGCCAGGGATCAGCTTTATTTGCCGGATTAAGAAGTATCTGGCCGGTGATCTTGCCTTTGATGCCATACATGGACTCAAATTCTTTGGTCATTTGGCTCATCATATAGGCAGGGTTCATCAATGTGAGTTTTACCCCATCGGTAGTTTGCACATCACGATTAGGCACGTGTTGCAGATAGGGATTTGGTGGAGTACGCTCATTTGGTTTTACATAGAGTCCTCCATGGCGCGTTGCCCAACGGCGAAAAGCCTGATCTTTATTCCAGTTGGCCCGGGCCTCTTCCGTAGCAATATATATGGCTTGCTTATCAAGATTCTCGATGTTCCAAACAGCAGAGGAAGTGACGAGCAACGTCAAAGCTATGGCTGAGAGAGCAGCATAATTTCGAATTGAAGAAACCGAGAATGAACCCAATTTATTCATGATAGCTTTATTGGATATTTCCCATTTAGGAGGTATCTAGAGATATTTTTTTATAATCATAGCGATAATGAATGTCTTAGGTCAAGGATAATTACGCACAAGCATATTTCAACTAATTAAAAAAAAATGGTTCGCTGCCGTACAATAAAACATTATTTGCCTTTTATCAGGGGATACTATTTTGACAATTAAATAAAGCTGTCAGACGCGACCCCGGTTTCAGGTTGGAAAGAATTTTTTGTGATTTTCGTAGTTTGGAGAAATTACTGCTTTTGAAGAAAATCTTTTATGGAAGTTTCGAGCGCTTCAATGTTGATATAAGTGTTCTTACACGGGCCCTCGGGACGCTTATTGGGAATGGCAAGGACGGGAATTTTTGGAGCCACATCCTGTAAGCCGCTAACCAGGTCTCTTTCACAGGCTACGGCAATAATGGCCTGCGGTCTCATTTCTTTAATTCTTAATCGAGCCGCGCTGCCTCCGGCGACGGTAAAAGAAACAATATTGTTTTTTTCTACAGTATCCATAATAGCTTTCCTGTTCTCTTTCGAAAGACAGCGGGGCAAAAGAACAAGGAGCCTGTTAGGATCAACCGTTACATCTTCGGGACGGTTTTTTGATTTTGCATGAACAATAATATTGCTGACTTTTATTAATGAATTCCCCATCCGGTCACGGGACACACCAAACCGTTTACCTAATCGTACAGCAACAGGGACCAGGTAGGAAAAAAAGAAATTTTCTTTTACGCAGGAGAGCAGATAGCCTTTTTCAGTAAGAGCAGTAATAGTAACACTTCCTAACATCAGGAAGATCAATAGCGCAAAAACAACAACCCCGATGCCGACTATAATAGTTAACGCCGGGGTGATCTGTTCCAGGCGTGGAATGATCATGTACCAGAGAAACAAAAGCCCTGCGACTATTAAGGCTGAACCTATGGAAGCATATTTTAAAAAAGTAGATTTGCTTTCTTCTATCTCACCTTTTTGATCTTCCGTTTGTCCGGCCCAGTCTGCCCACTCATCTCCCAATTTTCTATCTTTTGCCAGTGCGGCTTGATTTTTTACAGAATCCATAATATAAAATCGGTGGTCAGGTGTCAGTGTTCAAACTTACTAACCGTAGATAGATAACTGCTAAAAGCTAAAGTATTATTATACCCTGTAAAACAGTTCATTTTCCATGTTTTTATAATCGGGTAAACCTGCAAACTGTTCCTTCCACATATCCTGATCTTCCATGCAGAAGTAGAGGTTCAGGTTTTTATCATATTCTCTCAACCAGCCAATCATTAGTTCGTACATTTTTTTTCGCATAGGCCGAAAATACCTTACCTTGCCGTCTTCACAAGGGAGGAGTTCCCCGGTCATCAATTTGTTTGTTGGAAATCTTGTCTTTACAATTGGTTTCATTGACGGGCGATAACGCAGTCCGCCAAGGCTGATCCACGGAATATTTTCAGGAGAAATATGATTAAACAGTTTTTTGATTACTGCTTTATAATCCTTTTCCCATCCCTCATATAAGATGACTGGATCAAAATGAAAGGCTGTCTTAAATCCATTACGCTGACATTCTGAAGCCGCGTCTAATCTTTCTTTTAATGACGCTGAATAAAACTCTTCTTCATCTATGATGCTTTGCGGATTGAGCGACCAGGCAATGATTGTATTTTTTATTCCTTTAAATTTTAAGAGGTTTTGAATTTTGTTGGTTTTAGTTTTTAATTCAAG
>PVBE010265408.1_pt1 | contig 18514 bp, 14 predicted proteins | sample 1631181 | NCBI WGS metagenome assembly PVBE01 (sample SAMN08397723, study PRJNA350692) | Marine metagenome, whole genome shotgun sequencing project. | isolation source: water | place: Pacific Ocean | collected 2012-04
TCCTATTTCTACTCGCCCCTTGATCAGGTCGAGGTGATGCGATCGGAGTGAGCAGATTTATCTAAGCCACACCAACCACGCGAGTGTCCAGGCCCAATTCCCGATCCCGACATTGTGCCGAGAAAAGGGCACGTCTTCCAGGCAGACCGGCACACCGGTGACACTTCCCGGACGGTAACGGCTTTGATCCGTGCAGGCACCTCGTGGCACGAATTCTTCAACTGGACCATCTCTTTAATCCTGGGAACCCCCAGGTAATAACGTATACTGCGCAACAGTTATACGCTGAGGGTATGGGATGGGAGCTTCAGGCCGGGATATTACTAGTTGGCGGATAGACGTGGCTAACTGCCGGCCAATGTACGAGTAACGTCTTGTGACAGAAGCAGTCCTTGACATCGAAACAAGAACAGAAACTGCGCGTCAGGATAATCTCAACTTCGCCAGTGTTGTCCAGATCTTCCTTAGAACCTGGCCGTTCATCAGTCCTTCGATCAGGCACCTGCTCGCGTTCGTGCTGATTTCGGCCGTGGTATTCCTGACAACGACGTTGCTTGGCTTCCTTATCGCAGCATTGATGAATGGAGCCATCGTCGGTGGCACGCCCTTGGGTCAACTTCATGCAATAATCTACAGCTTGGACCCGGCGGTATTCGTAAACGTCGAAAGACTGTCAGAATCAGCACGCCGTGAACTTCCCTGGCTGGTGATCTGGACCTCTCTGCCCCTCTTCGCGATCGTCATCAGTAGTGGTATGGGGCTCTACTACTACAGCATATGGATATTCCAGGCGATCAATCAGCGCATGAGAGTACGATTGATCGAACAATTACAGCTGCAATCACTGACCTTCCACGCCAATGCCAAAACTGGTGACGCCATCTATCGCGTTTACCAGGACAGCGCCATGGTCGCCTCAATCATCCGCTATATCTTCCTGGAGCCATTGATGTACATCGGGCGCTATCTCTTTGGGCTGGCCGTTGTCGCGGCGTTCAGTCCCGCGCTCGCGCTGGTACTCGCGGTAACGGTGGCACCGATTCTATACCTCGGCTATCGCTTTTCATCGCCGCTTCGAATTGCGTTTCGCGCGGCCAGGGAGAAAAACAGTCAACTCACCTCCTGGATACAGGAGAGCGTTGTCGGCATACGCATCATCAAGGCAACCGGCAACGAAAGACTGCGGGAAGGTGCATTTGAAGAGCATTCCAGACGTGCCTTTGAGGCCGCTTTTCGATCACGCGTAATGCTGGCCGTCCTCGGCATTCTGGCATTTGTTGCGATCGGCCTCGCTATGCTTGCCACCCAATCCATGGCTGCGGTGTTTTCTCACGCTGAGCAATCGACCTTTGCCAGAAATATCCTATTGGGTTTCGGTTTTGCCATATGGAATCTGGGATCTTTCACGGCGGCAACCCAACGTGCCAACGATGGTGCTGGGTCGCTAAACGCGGTCATCAGCATCTGGGACCGGGCGCAGGATATGGCCGTAGGACTGAATCGGGTTTTCGAGATTCTGGATCTGGAACCGGAAGTCCAGGATGCACCGGGCGCATCAGAGTTGTCCGCTTTGAACGCTGAGGTAAGCTTCGAAAATGTTAGCTTCGAGTACGTAGCCAATCGACCGGTTCTGAGTCATGTCAACATCGTCACCCAGCCCGGATCGATTACCGCACTCATCGGTCCCACCGGCACCGGCAAATCGACCCTGATGTCCCTGCTGCTCAGGCTCGCAGATCCGCAGTCCGGTCGAGTTGCCATCGGCGACCAGGACATCAGGGACGTGACCATAGATTCGCTACGCCGGCAAATAACCATCGCTACCCAGGAAAACATCCTGTTCAGCGAGACAGTATCGGAGAACATTCGCTATGCGATGCCAGACGCATCGCGTGAAGATGTCATCGCAGCGGCCAAAATAGCCTGTGCAGACGAGTTTATCGGCCGGCTACCCCAGGGCTACGATACGCCGCTTGGTGAACGAGCCACAAAACTGTCGACCGGGGAGCGACAACGCATCGTTATTGCACGGGCCGTCGTCAAAGACACGCCGATTCTGATTCTGGACGAGCCAACAGCTGCGTTGGACGCGGAGACAGAACTAAGGGTCATGCGCAACCTCAGTCGTTGGGCACAGGATCGCTGCGTCTTCCTGATTACCCATCGACTGTCAACTATTCGCCAGGCCGATCGTGTCATCTACCTTCGCGACGGATGTATCGCTGCCAGCGGACAGCACAACGAATTAGTCGACGAAAACGAAGCATACAAGTCGTTTGTAGAAGCTGAGACGGGTAGCGATCGAACCAATTGGAGTGGCGTCGACAGATGAACGATCCAAATCAGGCGCGCATCACTACAGCGGAGACCTGGTCACTGGTCGCACGTTCGCTTAGATTCGTTTGGCCCTATCGATATCAGGTCGGCGTAAAACTGCTGCTCAGCCTGATAGGCGTGTCTGTCATACTCTTTCTGCCCTGGCCTCTGAAGATACTGATCGACTATGTCGTCACGGGCGTGCCAGTGGGCGCATCGCCCACTCCTTTCCCGCCTTACGTTCAACCACTGGTGAATCTGTTGTACGGCTTGACACCCATGGAGATCGTTTGGGCTGTTGTCGGTATCAGCTTGATCGGAATCCTGTTGATCGGCGCATTTGGGACCGGAGTTGCCACTGATCGTGCCCGCGGCGACCTCTCCCAGGGCCTCGATACTGCAACCCGAAGCGAGAACGAGGCGAATGAGTCCGGCAGCGGCGTCAGTGGACTATTGGGCCTGTTCGAGTACCGCTATCAGCTACGCACGACCCATCGGATTAATCACCGGCTTCGGTCCCTGCTATTTCATCGCCTGATGAGTTTGCCAATCACACGATTTAGCGAGGACAGTATCGGCGACGCCGTTTACCGGGTGATGTACGATACGCCCGCCATTTCGCGGGTCTGTTACGACATTCTCGTCGTGCCCATTGCCAGTTTTTACTCGATTGGCGTCGTCATCTGGACTACCCAATACAGCTTTCAGGCAGTGCCTTCGCTTATCTGGATCGCCTGGTCAGCCATGCCGTTGGTTCTGATCTCAACCTTACTGATGACCGGCATCACGCGTCGCAGGTCTCTTGCCAGCCGGGAAGCGGGCGCCGATACAACCGCCACCGTGGAAGAAGGCATGAGCAACATTGTGGCCGTACAAAGCCTTGGAGCAAATGCCAAGCAGCGAGATCAGTTCGATCGCGACAGTGAACATTCGTTCAGCAGATTTCGAAGTTACCTTTGGATGACCATTGTGCTTGCAGGCCTGCAATATGGCGTGGGCGCAGGACTGTCCATGTATATCTTCTTTGATGTTGCCGAAGCCATTATCGGCGGGCGCATGTCCGCGGGCGATTTCATGGTACTGTACACCTTCTTCCTGCAGTTGATGGGTAGCGCGAGCGCACTTGGCGCGCTTTGGTTCAACTTGCAGGACAAGGTCGCCGGCATGCGACGCGTATTCCAGGTGATCGATCTACCGGTAGACACCGATCATCACGGTACCCGGACCCTCGATTCCAGAGTTGCCGGCGCCACACTCGACGCCGTCAGCTACGACTATCCGGACGGTACCAGGGCACTACAAGGCGTCTCAATGAAAGGACAGGTGGGTGAAATGATCGCGCTGGTCGGCAGTACAGGTGCCGGCAAGACCACCCTGTCCTATCTGCTGCCCGGCTTTATCCAACCGGCAAATGGTCGAGTGGCGATCAACGATGTCGATGTCAGGGATCTGCAACTGGAGCACCTCCGAGATCTCGTTACCTTCGTGTTTCAGGAACCGGTCGTCTTCGATGACAGCGTCGAAAACAATATTCGCCTGGGCAGCCCCTCGGCAACGCGGGATGAGATCGTAGCGGCAGCACGTACGGCGGGAGCGCTCGACTATATCGAACAGCTGCCGGATGGCTTCGCCACGCAAGTTGGTCGCGCCGGTGGGACGCTTTCCGTCGGCCAGAAACAGCGACTTGCCATCGCCAGGGGACTGGTCAGCAGGTCACCCATACTGATTCTCGACGAGCCCACAGCGGCCCTGGATCCGGAAACGGAAAACGCCCTGGTCGGTGCCTTGCAGCAGGAGCGGTCAAGCCGGCTGTTGATCATCATTGCACATCGACTCAGCACCATTCGATCCGCGGACAGGATCTACTTTATCGAAGATGGACGGATCATCGAGTCCGGTAGTCACCGCGAATTGATGGCACGGCCGAGCGGCGCCTATCGGCGGTTTGTCGAGCTGCAACTGGGAGAGGCCGCCTGATCAGGCCTCAGCAAGAAACACTCTATAGTAAACAGGAGACAATTATGGACAGCACGTGGAAACTACATCATGTCGGCATACCGGTGCGGGACTTGGATAGGTCTCTTGAGGACTACAAGTCCCTCGGCATGGCGACCTTTCAACCTGAGTTTCAGATCGACAGCAGCAGAGTTGAAGAGTATTTGGTCTATGGCAAGACCCCGGACCCCGTAGTCAAGACGAGAGGAGTATTGGGCCAGATGGGTCCACTGGGGATTGAATTACTGCAACCCGTCCAAGGGGAAACTGTCCACAAGGAACTCCTGGAGAGCACGGGTGAAGGGATTGGCCACGTCGCCTACACGGTCGATGACCTTGAAGAAGAGACGGCCAAACTCGTTGAACGCGGATTTCCGGTTATCCTCAGCATTCGACCTGCCGGTCAAACCAAACGTAGTGCGGTTTACATAGACACGCGCAGTAAGTTCAGTAACCTCATAATAGAACTGATGCAGGCACGGTGACAGGTAAGTGTTGTCCATGACCGAGGCGGTCCCCGCCTGAACTGACCCATCCGTCAGATTAGGCTTTTGATTAGTTTTCTCTCTCTCGCTACTATTAGCCTATAAGAAAAGCAAGGAAGAAGGCATGGAGAGGCCCTTCCCAGCCTATGAAGGCAGTGAACCCTATATCTTTGTCAGCTATTCGCACGAAGATGCGGCTGCTGTTTATCCGGAAATTGAGTGGCTGCGACAGCAGGGCGTTAATATCTGGTATGACGAGGGCATCAGTCCGGGACATGAGTGGCGTGAGGACCTTGCACACAAATTGCGGCAAGCAAGACTGATCCTCTTCTTCACTTCTCCCGACTCTGTAAAGTCGGTTCACTGTCGCCGGGAAGTCAACTTTGCGTTGGACGCCGATGTAGACTGTTTGACCGTGCATCTGAAGTCCACCGATATGCCGGACGGTCTGAAACTCAGCCTTGCAGATCTGCAAGCCATCTTGAAGTTTGAAATGCCCGAGGACAGCTACCGGTCCAAACTGCTGACGAGCATTCTAGCCCGAGTTGGACCAACAGAGACGCAGGCAAAGGTGGACACGGTGGATGCACAGACCGAGTGGACAAGATTTGCCGTACCCGGAATTGGCTTCGCACTCATCGCTGCTGTCATTGTGCTTATTTATCGACCAGTTCCCACTGATGAAATGCTCAGAAAGCGTGCCTCGGTGGAGTCGGTACTGCCGGTGGATGTCTCAGAACCAGTCCCGGGATTTTCCAATCGCGCAGCAATCGCCGTGATGCCTTTCGTAAATCTATCTGACGACCCGGCCCAGGAGTATTTCGTAGACGGCATTACCGAGGATCTCAATGTCGGGCTCCAGTCCTTCCAGATGTTTCCAATCATCGCGACGACATCCACCTTCCAATATAAGAACTCAGTGGCGGATGTGCGGGACATTGCTTCAGAGTTGGGCGTGGGCTATCTCATCAAAGGCAGTGTCAGAAAGGGCGAGGATCTGATAAGGATCAATGTGCAACTCATCGATAACCTCGGCAAACAGGTATGGGCTGACAAGTTCACCTTCGAGTTCGCGAATGCGTTACGCATGCAGGATGAACTGATTCGAAAGGTGCTGCTGGCCATCGAGCCGGCGTTGATTATCAGCGAAGCTGACACTGCCAGGCGCGTTCGTACCGAGGATATGGAGGCATGGGATTACTACCTGCAGGCAATACCGTATACGTTTGCCCCTAATGCAAACACTAACCTGAATGGGCAATCCCTTACACGCGAACAGCTCGATTATGCGACTACGTTGTTGCACAAAGCACTGGATCTCGATCCCAATTTCGCCGCGGCCTATCGATTATTGAATCACAACGACGCGACTTATGCGCTGCTCTTCAGATCGCTTATTGAAGAGGAGGAGGCCAATGCCAGAATACAGAGAGCCCTTGAATACGGCGAGAGAGCGCGCCAGATAAGCCCGTTCGAGCCCAGTGTCTGCTCTTGTCAGTCTGCGCTTCTGTTGATGACGGGAGACCTCGATGCTGCATTTCGCCTGCAGGAAGAGGCGCTCAGAATGAATCCATCCAACTCGGGGGTACATGCAATAATGGCTAAGATCCTTCAAGTAAAGGGCGATTACAGGAGGGCATTAAAAGAAATCGACACAGGAAAAAGACTCAGCCCCCGGGACATCGGCATGACTAACTATCTGTACTTCGAAGCTGCTATCTATCAAGCCATGGGACAGTTAGACGACGCCATCAACGTCGCACAAAAGGCGCTGCTGCTATCGCCACTAAATTACGAGGCACAGTTCGTCATGATCTTGTCCCACTATGCAAAGGGCAACGTGGCTGCAGCAAAGGAAGCTCTCACTAAACTTCACAGAGAGACCGCCCCGGAATTCAAGCCGATTTCAGGTTGGCCAGAACCCTTCCCCACAGCGCTCGCCGAACGAATCACCCTCGATAGCGGCGCCAAACTCGATACCATGGACTACAACGAAGGAATTCAGGCGGTGTTTGACCAACTTGGATGGAATACCAAAGAGATCAGCTCTGAATCTGAATCGAGTAGCGAATAAGGCCCGCTGAAGTCGAGGTGGCGAAAGTCATCAAGGCAAGTAAGAAGAACCCGTTCTCCTCTGCCAGCGCAGCAAACGGCTTAAAGTAGGAGACCTTGGATTCTCGTGAGATCTCCTCGTGCCATGCTCCCGACAGGAGCCCGTCGTCAGCTATGTCGAAGAATACCAGTTGTCTATGCCTTACATCTGTGACGATCAAAGGATATTCTCTTCATTGAAACAGGGGATATCACAAAACGATTGCACTACATTCTTGCTTTGTCCTAGAGAAACGGCTTGTCCCCTTTGACAGTTACTCTTCTGCCGCTGCGCGTTTCAGGATAGTAATCCCAGACCGCCATATGTTGCGTACAGCGGTTATCCCACAAGGCTATGGAATTCGCCTGCCAGCGAAACCGGCAATGAAATTGCGGATCCTTGACCAGTTCGAACAGCATCCCCAGCAGCGCCTCACTCTCCGACCTGCTGACGCCTCTGATTCGTTTAGTGAATCCACTGTTGACGAATAGTGCTTTCCTGCCGGTTTCAGGGTGGCTCCGTACAACCGGGTGTTCGGCTCTGGGACTTTCTCTTTGCGGTTTGTGGTCGCCGTAATAGCCGCTGTAATCGGCAACGTGGGTTGCAGTTAGAGTCTGCAGCATCGTCTGCATCGGCGCGCTTAACGCATCATAGGCTTCATACATGTTCGACCAGAGCGTGTCGCCCCCTTGTGAAGGTGTTAGGTGAATGTGCAATATGCTTGCCATGGGAGGTTCTTCATCCGCCGATACGTCAGAGTGCCAACCCCCACCATTGTTACGTAATGATTCCCCATCCGTGTGGATCTTCATGAGGGCCGGATTGTCGTTCTCATAGGGCGCCGCCGGGTGAATATGCAGGTCACCAAAGCGACGACCAAACACCAGATGCTGTTCCGGCGTTATGTCCTGATCCCGAAAGAAAAGTACCAGATGATCCATCCAGGCGTCGTGAATTTCACCGAACAGCTCATCACTTACGGGCTGGCCCAGATCAGCGCCATTCACAAGAGCGCCTATCTTTGGGGTTAACGGTTCAACTTCAATGAGTTGATAGTTCATGCACAACGAATCCGCTGGTCTCGTAATGAGGTAGGACGCGTGGACTTATTTCAACGGCCACTACTCTATCTTTACACCCATGAGATTGCAGTCAAGTGAAATGTCCCCTCATATCGTTTATTCTTCATTTCGCCAATTGATCGGCTGGGTACGCCGAGCCCCACAAGTACAACAAGGGGACCATAGCGGGGTTAGTCAGATGCAGGATCAACAACAACCGTTCCAGGGTGTCAAGATAGTAGAGTTTGGTCAGTTTGTAGCCGTGCCGTTCAGTGCGCAACTGCTTGCCGAGGGTGGTGCTCACGTGATCAAGGTCGAGAGCCTCGACGGCGATCCGACCCGCCTGCTCGGACAGATTGCCAAGGGGGAGACGCGAATATTCATCTCCAGGAATCGCGGCAAGCACTCCCTGCCCCTTCATCTGAGCAATGCAGAGGCGAAACCCGTGATTGACGCGTTACTTGCCTGGGCGGATGTGGCTCTGATGAACTTCAGGCCGGGCATGGCTGAAAAGCTGGGACTCGATGCAGGCGTGCTGGTACCCAAGTACCCCAGTCTGATCGTCGGCACCGTAACACCTTTCGGTCAGGAGGGACCTGAAGCGGCGCTGGCCGGTATGGATATCGTAGTGCAGGCACGCAGCGGCTTGATGGCCGCAAACGGCAGGACCCAGGAGGGTCGCCCGGTTCCAGGTGATCCCGTTAGTGCGGATTATATGTGCGCCATGTCCCTGGCGTTTGGGGTGGCGTCGGCGCTGCTGCGCCGGGAAAGAACCGGTCTTGGGGGCACCGTCGACGTTTCCCTTATTCAGTCTGCAATGACACTTGCCAACAATCAGCTGATCCGGTCAGAGAACCGAGATGCCGAACGTCACCGCACAATTCTAGAAGATCTTGACGAACGACGTCAGAATGGCGCTTCCTTCGAGGAACAGGCTGCGGCCATCTCATCGGCCCGATCCATGCCGTTTCTCCAGGTCTATTTCCGCACCTATGAAACTGCCGACGCGCCCATTGCCATCGCATGCGGCAGTCATCGGCTCAGGCTTTCCTTTATCACGGCGATCGGGCTTTCAGATCCGGCGCTGGAATCGACGGAAAGAATCGATTGGACGGAGCACTATGCTGCCCTTCACCAGAACGCTGAGGCGACCATGAGATCCAAATCCAGCGAAGAGTGGATCAAGATTATCAGTGCAGCCGGGGTGCCCGTTTCAGTCGTCAAATTCCCGCTGGAACTATTCGTCGACCCGCAGACCAAAGCGAACAACATGTTCCATAGACTGCAGCACCCCACCGCCGGCGTAATGAATGTACTGTCGCCGCCGGTCGCCTTGGATAACGATGGATTCAAGCCGGGCATGCCTACCGCGGAATTCGGCTCGGAAACTGATAGCATCCTCGACATGCTCGGATTCTCCACAGCCGACGCAGACGCTTTGGTTTCAGGTGGAGTCACGCATCGGGGCTAGGTCGATCCCCAACGTCTCGAGTGTGGTGCATCACACCGGCCGCTCCAGTATGTCTCGTAACGACTGACCGCCTACCTGGGCCGCTTCGAGCTGCGCCCGGTAGCGGACCGAGATACGCAGGAAGGCGAAGCGCCAGCGGTCCGTCTCGCGGCGAAATCGATGCTGGTAGGTTCCGATCAAGACACGGTCATTGGCGACGATCTCGAAGAAGTACGCCAGCGTAGTTGCCTCGTCACCTTCGAGGTCGATCTGCATGTTCGTGCTGATGTGTCCGGTAGCAAATAGCGGTTCGGCAGAATTGATGCGGCCGGATCCGGTACGCTTGTAGAAATCATCAATGATGGTCTCGCAACCCGCGTACTTTCCGTCCAGACCCGGCGCGAGGTGGTTCAGTCCATCCATCTCGAGAACCGCGTCCTGAGTGAACACATCTGCGAGGGCAGGCCAGTCACCAGCATCGAGTCTGCGGCAGTAGTCACGCCATGTGTGACGAATGGCTTCCAGGTCTTCCAGACGCTGCACGCGCTCGAGCAGGTTTCCTATGTTCTCATCCATACTGTGACTCCTTCAGGAATTGTCGGGACAGTTTACTTAATTGGGAATTGTTGGGACAGTTTACTTAATTGGGGGAGCACAACACGCCGGGAATCCAGACAGAATTGCGCAAACTGCCCCGATAATTGCCGGGCAATCAAGGCGCATCGGGGCGAGCACTACTCAGGGTCAGGGATGCCAATAACGCCTGCTTCGACCAGCCTATCCACATCGGCACTAGCGTAACCCAGTTCCGTTAGTATTCGACCGGTGTGTTCACCGATATCCGGTGCAGAGCCTTGGGGACCGACGTCTGCATTGTGGAACCGCATGGGAATGCTGACGCTCCGATAGGTGCCGAGCTTTTCATCCACGATTTCCGGAAACAGATTGATCGCATGGGCCTGCGCGTCCACGGCCGCCTCGTCCAGGGTGAGTACCGGCCCCCAAATGATTCCCTCCCGGTCGAAGATCTCACCCCACTCGTCCCTGCTCTTGGTCGCCAGCGCCACATCGATGCCGCTGACCAGTTCCTCCATGTTGCGGTATCTGGAACTCGCATCCTTCAGGCGTTCGTCTTCAATCCAGTCCTCGCGGCCGATGATCCGGCAGAGCTTTGGCCAAGCGGATGCTTCCGGCATATTGAACACCACCCACTTGCCATCGCCGCACGGATACCTGTTTGCGGTCGGCAGCAGCATCTGATGGCGTGCACGCCGCCTGACGTGTGCTTTGTCTACGGCAGTCACGGCAAAGTCGCTGGCTTGGGTCCAGACAGCAGTTTCATACAGCGAGGTCTCAACCACCTGGGGCTGGCCGGTTCTATCCACCAGTCGCAACGCCGCCAGCACCGCACCGACTAATGCAAGACCTGTGGTGTGGTCGCCCTGCGCGGGCCTCGCCATAGGCACCTCGCCCTGCTCCCCTTCGCGCATCGCATCATATAGACCGGACCGGCCAAAGAAAGCGGTCACATCGTAACCGGGCCGCCAGGCATCGGGACCGCCGGTACCGTATCCGGTCAGGGTTGCGTGCACCAGTTTCGAGTTGATCGCGAACAGCGTCTCTGCATCCAAACCAAATTTCTGTTGCCGCGCAGGCAGCAGATTACACAAGAACAGTTGTGCCTTTGACACCAGTTCATGCACGATCTTGATGCCCTCCTCCTGGTCCAGGGCAATGGCGATGGATTGTTTGCCGCGATTGTCCACGTCGAACTGAAGATCGTAATCGCCCAATGCGCCTTCGATTTTGGCGGGCCGATTCTTGCCCCGCATGGGGTCTCCGGATAGCGGCTCGACCTTGATCACCTTTGCACCCATGTCAGCCAGTATGGCAGCCGCACTCGGGGCTGCCATCCAGTTGTCTACCTCTACTACCGTAATATCATCTAGCGGGGCGACCACATTCACTCCTTAACGTTGCAGAATTCTCATATGTCGTGACCATAGCACAAGCTCGCTGCCACGATCCATTTGGGTGCCAACGGCATGATCACCGCGACCTACCTTGACAGGACATCCTTCAGAAGCTGACAGGCACACTCAGTGAATTCTTCCATATTGCGCGCCCTGTCATTGTGCCCGGTGTTGATTCGTACCGCGGCTTCGATGGGGCCGGAAACTGCAATCACGCTGTTACCCGCCTCATAGCCATAGGCGGAGCCGGTCGGTCCGGCGATGCCCAGTTCGGCAATGCCCCAGGTAGCCGCGAGTTTCTCTCTCACCTGCCTGGCAAAGAACTGAGCCATCTCCTCGCTCATTGGTTTCACCCCCTCTAACTTCTCGGCAGATGCATCCAGAAAGATCTTGCGAGATGCCCGTGTATAGATGATGGTGCCACCTGAGAAATAGGCCGAAGCGCCCGGCATCGACAACAGTCTTGCCGAGATCAGACCGCCTGTCGTCGATTCAGCCACAGCGATGCTCTCACCTCGCGCCTTCAGTGCGACAGAGACTTCCTTTATAGATTCAGAATCCAAAACCATGTGACCTTGCCTGTTCGTTGCGAGTTCGGTCTTCGCCCAAAGACGACCAACCGCTCCCGGGGAAGGGCTTCAATGATAACACCATTCCTGCTGCGCAGTAGACGTGCTATGGGCTGTACCAGATTGGCGAGGTATAGGCAGGTTCCTGGGTCCGGCCCAGCTATGCCAGGTTTCGAAATCGGCGAATTCATCCGTAGGCGATAGCACCGGGGGTGCTTCACTATCGCCCTTCAACTGGGTCACTTCCATAAGGCGTTCGAAGCGGATTCGCTTCTTCGCCCGGTGCTCGACTGGGCGCGGCCTATCAGGCTAACGGGTATTCATGGCTGTATGTCGAAGCGCAGGTAATGTCAAATTGGAGTGTAGCTTCGGACCGCCTGGTGACGCAATGATGGCACCACTACCCTTCGATAGCCGCGGACGCCTTCACCAGATTTCGCATCAGTCGAATCGCCTCGTCATGGGGTACGCGCCCACATCCGCAGGACGATGACACCAACAGTCTGTCCGTCGGGATTATCTCCAGCAGTTGCAGAATCTTGTCTCTTAGTGATTGCTCTGAATCCGGTGATGACTTTACATCGGCGATTCCAGCAATGATCTGCATGGAACCCGGTAACTGATCCAATATGGGTCTCTCCTGCCACTGCCCGGGATAGGAGCATTCGATGTGTACCCTATGTACAACGCCATCCAGCTTTTGAATAAGCGGCAATAGATTGCGCAGGTTCTGATCTTCCGTCGCGGTCGTTCGGGAAATATCCCCAAGGCAGAAGTGTATCGAGCGTCTTACCTTCTCTGCGGCCCCGAGGGGTTCCGTCACCAGCGGTAACAATTCATCTACGCTGCTACTACCCATCACCAATCCGACCGCTTCGGCGGGAGCGTCCAGTTGAATCTCCTTGGCTCCTGCCGCAATCATGTCGGCAATCTCATCCCTGACGATCTCGATCATGTCGTTCAGGTGACGTGGTCGATCCTTCGATCTAAAGCCACCCCCAATCGTCAGCGGTGATGGCACGGATGCCTTTTGTAATCCAGGTTCCATGGCTGACTCACGCCTGAATGCCTTTGCATGGCCCGTTCCCAGGGGTGCGGAAATCTTTCCGGTCACTTCATATATGCCGACACCGTCGTATCCCTTGGACGTATCTCTGGCTCGAATGGTCTTCAGTCCGGCGAGTCGCGGTGGTACGTGGTGCAGAAAATCAGGTGCGAAGACTTCGCCGCCCATGATCTCATCGAGGCCACAGGCAATCTGCTCATCCATGGCTATTCGTGCCGCCGCGGCCAGGGTGGAATCTGCCTCTTCATCCGTTAGCTCACCGGCATAGTACTGCTTGAGTTTTGCACGCTGACCAAACGGGATTGGCCATGATCCAACTACGGTGGTTCGTATAGACACAGACTATTCCTCTCTATCGAATCGTGACCCCTCATCCTGGTGTACTGTCCCGCAATTAAGTGATCATTATTCGGTCGGCATATTTTGTTCCTGGCAAGGCGCGAGGACGCAGTGGGTAAGGCCACGTAATTGTGGGACAGTGCACTAAGTCAATCTCTGTTTTGCAGCTTTGTAGAGATCCTCAGGCAGCACTCCTTTGCCGGCTGCCACTAGATTATCGGCCAGATGATCCGGATTGGATGTACCGACAATGGTTGTATGCATATTTGGATGACTGATGGTAAAACGCAGCATGAATTCCATCATGGACATGCCATCCAAAAGATCCGTTAGATCAGCACTCTCCCACTTCTCTCTTCGTTGCGCAATCATCTGTCGAAAGCGATCTGGCAGCCCCTCCAGAGTTGCGTTATCTAACTCTGGGAGCCCCTTGGCTACACCGCCTCTTATGATAATCCCGGCACCCGCCTCTGCCGCTTGCGTGATCAGATCTTCATGATCACGTTCAATGGCTGAATAGGGTATCTGGAAGGCATCGAAGCATTCCATGGCGATGTGATCCGGTAGATTGGGTAATGTACCGGACATGCCGATAAAGCGGACCTTGCCTTGCTCCTTCAACAGCAGCAGTTCCTCGATCGTTTCATTGTCTTCAAGTTCCTGCCGAGATGGACTGATGTGAACCTGCACCAGGTCCAGATGATCGGTTTTCATGCGCTCGAGGCTCTGTTCGACACCGGCACGAACGTTTTTCCGCGTGAACAGGTGCGGGTTACGTTGCCCAGCCACTGCAGGTGGCTGATTGATGGGGCACCCACATTTACTGGCAAGAAAGAACTCACTGCGGCGATGCGAAATCGCAGCGCCAATCAATTCCTCTGACTGACCGTAATCCGGTGAGGTATCGATCAGGTTGATGCCCGCATCCAGGACTGCGTTCAGTATCTTACCGGCCGACTCGGCAGTTATCGCCCGACCACGCATGCCCCCTGTACCACGCAATTCCATCGCCCCGTAACCTAGTTTTGTCACTTGATAGCCGATACCGCCCAATTTGGTAGTCGGTAGATCACTCATATCAATCACCTTTGATTTGGCTTGCTCTTCGCTGGTTAAGTTACGGTCTATTCTACGCGGAATCGTGAGGCACGAACCGAAAACGACCTCGTAGAGGGGCGGGTGTGATGTATTCTCTATTGGTAATTGATCAACACCGCATCGTACACTTCCTGGGATATTTCCCCTTCCAGAAACAACTCATCGAGGGATTTCTTCATCGTCCGCATGCCGTGGGATTTCTGGCCGGTCACTATGTACGTCTTGAGATAATAGGTCTCCGGTCGTCGCAGGACATTTTGAACTGCAAGTGTATTGACCAGTATCTCACAAGCTACTCTCTTGCCCTCCTTCAGGGTGGGCAGCAATTCCTGGTGAACGATACACAGAAGGGCTTCAGACAACATCATTCTGATCTGGGTCTCCTGTTCGCTCGGAACATAGGAGAACAGTCGCTCGATGATCTTGTCGACAGAGATGGTATGCAAGGTCGACAGTACAAGGACACCGGTTTCCGCAGCAGTCAAGGCGATCTTGATGGAATCGTAATCACGCATTTCACCGATGACGATCACATCCGGATCCTGACGCAGGGCTGCTTTCAAACCGGTTTTAAAGGTCTTCGTGTCTTTGCCTATCTCTCTCTGGCGCAGCACCGATTTTTTGTTCTCATGAATATACTCGATCGGATCCTCAATGCTGATGATGTGTTTGTGTCTATGCCTGTTGATGTAATCAACGATTCCGGCAAGCGTGGTGGTCTTCCCCTGACTGGTGGTTCCAGTAACAAGCATCAGTCCCTTGTCCCTTAGACACATTCTGGTGACCACTTCCGGCAACTTGATGTCTTCGAGCCTCATGGGCTCATAGTCCAGAATTCTGATTACGGCCCCAACAGAATTGCTATTGCGGCTTAGATTAATCCTGAATCGGTTCCTGCCGTAGGTCCTGATGAAGTCCATATCAAGGTCTTGCTCAAAGGTAGCAATCTGGCTTTCAGAGAGCATCGAGTAGCACATCTTCTTTGCAGCTTGTGCAGTGAGGACATTCTCATCACTCGGCACCATGTCGCCGTTCAGCCGGAACATGACCGGCATGCCGCACACGATATGTACATCGGTGGCTCTCTCGGCGACTGCCCGTTTCAGAATCGAGCTGATCAGCATGGTAATTTCTGCATGTGGTTGATGGGACTCCGCGCTGGTTACTTTAACGAATTCGAATCTTTTAGACCAGGTAGTTTCCACTTGCGTTGGTGTAACGGGCGTTACCATTTGCGGCGGCACTGCATGATCGAAGGCCAATGCCCCGGGGTACCTGCATACACAGATAGGTCTTGACAAAAGCACTACCAGGGAGCATTAAGTATCCCTGCTGACCACACCAGGAGATATTCGATGGCGCTGAAATCGAAACCAAAAAAGAGCATCTGGATGTTCGGACTCGAGAAGGACGAACCAACAGCCCAGCAGAGGAGTGACCATGGCAAGCGTCTATCGGAACGCCTCGGCATGGAAATCGTCATGCCGCCGATTCCAGAAACCAGCGAACTCGACTTGCGCAAGCCCAGAATCAAACCACCGACCGCACTGGAGGAAATCTGCTTTTCCGATAACTACGAACGGGCCCTACACAGCAAGGGAGATCCGCTCGAGGAATTCAGCGGTTTGTTCAGAAATCCCCCGGACATCGTAGCCCATCCGCGTACTGAGGACGAACTGGAAGCCGTGTTGGAATGGTGTTCGGACAAAGGTCACGCCACCATCCCCTTTGGTGGCGGATCGTCTTCAGTAGAAGGAGTGAAGCCACCGGATGGATACGATGGAATCGTTACCATCGACATGGATCAATTCGATCGTGTTCTGGAAATCGACGATGTTTCCCGCGCGGCGCGAATCCAGGCAGGGATCTATGGACCTGAAATGGAGGATCAGTTGCGGCCCGCCGGTTTTACGCTACGCCACTTCCCGCAGAGTTTTTCACTATCCACATTAGGTGGATGGATCGCCACGAGATCCGGCGGTCACTACGCCACCAAGGACACGCATATCGATGACTTCGTCGAATCTACCCGGATGTTAACGCCGACAGGTTGGTGGGAATCACTGCGGCTGCCCGGCAGCGGCGCCGGTCCCAGTCCCGACCGGCTTAGCATTGGCAGTGAAGGTATCCTTGGCATCATTACCGAATCGTGGATGCGAATTCAGGTTCGACCCAAGTTTCGTGCGTCGGCCAGTATCGTCTTCGACTCCTGGGAGCTAGGATATGAAGCCGTTCGCCAAATAGTCCAGACGAAGCTCTGGCCTGCCAACCTGCGCCTGTTGGATCCGGAACTCGCTGCCAGCAGTGCCGGGCTGGACGGCAAACAGGCTGTCCTCATCCTCGGTTTTGAATCTGCAGAAACACCGCAACACTGGCCCATGGAAACGGCTGTGGCGATCGCCCGTTCGTGCGGTGGCCACATAGAAGATGATGAGATCTTGTTCTCAAAGCAGGGGAAACCGACCGGAAGACAGGGGGCTGCGGGCGCGTGGCGGGACGCATTTATCCCCAGCGCAACCAATGTCGGCATTGGCCTGGGTTGGGTCGGCAATACGGTGGAAAGCTCTATCACCTGGGAGAGGTGGCCGGAATTCGATAAGCAGGTGAGGTCTGCGACATTGGCGATCCTCAACGAAGTGTGTGGTGGTGGAACGGTGAACTGCCGCTTCACGCACGTCTACATCGATGGCCCGGCTCCATACTATACATTCGCCGGCGCATACAAACCGGGCATTACCGGTGCTGACCAACTGACCGTAAAACGTGCTATATCCGATGCGGTGATGAAAGCGGGCGGCACCATCACCCACCACCATGCGGTGGGCAGGCTGCACCGACCCTGGTACGACGACCAGGTACCGGAACCGTTCGCCAGGGCCCTCAAGGCCGCAAAAAAGGCTGTCGATCCGAACGGCGTTCTCAATCCAGGGGTGCTTATCGACCCCTGACAGTCAGGGCAACCGATAAGAATGATCCTCATTGGCCTGTCCACGCCACAAGGTCGCGCTTGGAATGTCCTCTCAGGTTTTCGTTCAGAATTGGTCGAGGGAAGAGACTTAGCCGCCTGTAGCGGCCAGTGACCGTCTGCATGCCACGCGTCTCTCCCCGTGCCTGCGGGTTTGGTCTCGACGTCGCTCGAAATCAACGACAGTTGCCGTGGCCCTGCGTTCACCCTGGCGACGATCGTCACATCGCCTGTCAGAATCGGACCTTCTATCTTCCTGTGTTTCACCCATTGCACAAGGCGTAACCTTGATGGTCACTTCACCGGCAAACAGAACCGGGGTACAGCCGTCTATCGAGATCGATTCTCCGTTGATCCTTCTGTTACCGACGGTTGTGCCGTTGGTGCTGATGTCTCGTAAACAAAGCACATCGTTGACAAGAAAGAGCTCACAATGCTTTCTGGAAATGTGACCCAGGGGAACGCAGATGCCACAACTGGAATCGCGTCCGATCAGCAACGGCAGGCTGGCTTCATTGATGATGAAGCTGATGCCGTTTTCCAGTTCAATCTTAGCTACTTGCCGATTCATGGTCTTCGTTGCTTTTGTGATGTCTCAGTCCTTGGGTGCTTCGAGTCACGTTTTGTCGATATACCAACACATTTCTGTTGTGTGTCAGGCACTTACATTTCTACAAGCTCAATACTACGCCTGTCACTCAGCAAGATTGTGACGCAGTTCACAGTTTGGTGATTAATCTCGGAGATATGGGTCCGGTTTTGGTATAGGTGGTCATTCAGCCAGATAAGCGGTTTAACGTGCAGACCACAATTCGTGCTGTTTTCCACCTCCGCCCGCTGGAGATAGGACAGTTTTTCGCTTGAAACGGCAGGTTTACCGTTAAACCAGGCTTTAAAGCTACTCTGAATCTACTCAGCACGCAGCTTCACAATAGATGAATCTGTCACATGAACATCTGCTATATTACGTAGAGTCTGCTCATAAAGTTGTTAAGAAGGTTAAGACCCCATCGCCCAGCCAGCCAACCCGGAAGCTGGGTTCTTCCTGCACCAACCTGACAATATAGCAAGGGTGTGTTTCAGACAATTCAGAAACAATATGCCA
>PVBE011156863.1_pt1 | contig 18511 bp, 17 predicted proteins | sample 1631181 | NCBI WGS metagenome assembly PVBE01 (sample SAMN08397723, study PRJNA350692) | Marine metagenome, whole genome shotgun sequencing project. | isolation source: water | place: Pacific Ocean | collected 2012-04
AGGTCAAAGTAAAAACGACCAACCTTTCACAATCAAAGCCCATCAGAAAACTCAAAGTTTCCCTCTGGGTTAATGGTGAAAAGCAAACTGAGGGTAATCTGGATATTCCTATTAATTCATCAACTGAGAAAGAGTTCTCTTTCCCCATACAGAGTAATAGCTCTATAAATGGCGAAGTTCGTATCGAGGATGACTCTCTTCTTAAGGACAACCTCAGGTTCTTCAGTTATCAACCGGATCGAACCATTAAAACTTTGGTGGTGGACGGTGATCCAAATACAGTAGGTCACCAAAACGAAACCTTTTACCTTGAAAGAGCCTTAAATCCATTTACTTCGTCGCTTTCAAACATCGAACCTACTCTGTCCACACTGGCAGAACTTCCACGCCACAATTTATTTGACTACTCTGTAATCATTCTTTGCAATGCACATAACCTGCCACTTGGATACGAGCAAGAACTGGAAAAATTTGTACTACGTGGTGGTGCTCTATTTATCGCTCTTGGAAATCAAGTTGATGCTAAATTTTATAATGAAAAGTTGGGCAATATTCTTCCTGTCTTTCTAAAATCGGTGCATCAGGTTGCAATGAAAGGTGAGCCGTTTCGACTTCTCATCAAACCAAGTAAACATCCAGTTTTAAATATTTTTGATGAACAGACTCTTGAGGAAATGAAAAGCATCAAGTTTCAGTCAATTTATAGTGTCGTAGCTAGAGAAGATTCTAAATTTACCACACCTATGGTTTTCAGTAACGGATTTCCTGCGTTGATAGAATCATCCACTGGCAAAGGGAAAGTTCTTCTCTTTGTATCCACTATTGATCGCGATTGGAACAATTTTCCAATTCAGCCAACTTTTTTACCATGGATTCAGCGTTGGGTTAAGTACTCAGCACGCGGACTGGACAGTCTAATACAAAAGGAGTTATTGGTAGGTGAATCTTTCGACTGGAGAATCTCTACAAAAAATAATAAGGCTTATATTGTTGCTCCAGGAGGAAAAATTATTGCCCCACATTCTGCAGATGGAAAAATAATATTCAAAAACACCCATATACCCGGTATATATCAACTTTATCGAAATTCCCGCATTTCTAATTCAGAGCCAGAAAAGCCACTACCTGCTAGCCTCCCTCACGGGGTAGAACCCGCAGGATCATTTACCGTTAACATCGACCCAAAGGAGTCAATTTCAACAAAGATATCTAACGAGCAAATTAATAATTTATTGCCTAAAGCAAATGTTATTTTCTCGAGCGGTTACCAGAAAACTACCCTGACTAAAACAAACGAGGGTTTTCCGTTATTTACATATTTTATGATGTTAGTAGGAGTAATGCTTCTTTTAGAGGGTTGGTTGGTTCGGAATGAATAATATTTTACTCTCACTATCTCTGTGTATTGTCAAATTGCGAAAATCCGATAAAATCATTTGATATAATATTATCATTCAGACCGTCGAGCGAATTCTAATTCCGTATTACATGAACACACTTTACTCATTATGAAAAATTTATCGGTCAAATTAAATAGATTAATTTTTTTTACAATCTTATACGGGACTATATGTACCAACACTGTCTTTGCAAAAGTCCCCTCTATCAAAACAACCGAAAGTCATTTAACTACAATCTTCGAGAGAAATGCAGAAACAATCAACCTAACTGAAACATTAATTTTAATTTCAAAAGAATGGGATCCATCCTTAGACGAAAAACCATTAAGAAATGAAATAAATCAGTTAGTAGCATCGGTTAAAGATAAATTAAAACCAGGAAGCACTGCTCGAGATACAGTCGATATTTTAAAACAAGTCATTCACCAGGAGAAAGGCTATGGTTACACCGATCAAGTCGATGAACGTGGGATACCTATAAATGAGGACGAATTATTTTTACATGGAATGCTGAAATCAAAGCTAGGTTATTGCATGAATCTCTCTTTGTTATACCTTGTCATTGCGGATCAATTAGACCTTCCACTCTATGGTGTTGCGTTACCAAACCATTTTTTCGTTCGCTATGATTCGGGCATTGATCAAATCAATATTGAGTCCACAGAGTTGGGAGCATCGTATCCCGACTCATTTTATGAAAACCGGTTTGGTGTAAAATTCAACACTAAAACGCCTTTTTTTGCTCAGAATTTAGACAAAAAAAAATCTTTGGGTGCCTACCTTTCAAATATTGGGATGGTTTATTATAAAAATTCTCGCCTTCAAAAGTCTATTTTTTATTTAAAGCCATCTACAAAGATTAATCCATTATCGATTGAGGCACATAATAACCTAGCCAATATTTATGACGAAATGAATCAACAAGAGCTTGCTATTTCCCAATATAAAAAAGCATTAAAAGCTGACCCCAATAATGTCCCAACTTTATTCAACCTTGCTCAGACCTTTACAAAGCTTTCCAATACTGAACATGCTATTGAATATTTATTGCAAGTAATACAACTAGAACCTTCATTTACGCAGGCACGTCGGCAACTAATTAAGATCTATCTCAAAAAAGAAAAGTATATTAGTGCGCTTTTACATCTCAAACAATTGACGAAAAGCAACCCCAATGAAATTGCTATCCGTATCTCAACAGGAAAGATCTACAGTAAACTTGGTAATTTTAAATTGGCCATTAAAACTCTTAAGCCAATAATTTTGGGCAATCCTGGAAATATTCAAGCACGTGAAATCTTAGCGGAAGTATTTTATCAAATGGGGAACCTTGATCATTCCATTGCAGAATACAGGCGTATTTTGGAGAGAAACTCTGATTATCTCCCAGCTTATATCCAGTTGGGTTGGATTTATTATCGCAAGGGAGAGTTCCAAATGGCTACAGCCTGGACTAAGCGCGGTTTGAAATTAGGAACTCGCTCATCTCAGCTGGATTCACTCGCCAGCATGAACTTGGGTTTATATTCCTGGTTGAGAGATGACTACGTAGCAGCCAAAAAATGGTACCGAAAAGCATTGGTGGGAGGATCCGATATAATCCTAAATGGAATTTTAAAAGACTTGAATGATACTGCTCTTCTTTTCCCAAAACATATTGAAGTAGATTTTTTTTCAGGTTGGGTTTATATGCAATCTGGAAACAAGAAAATGGCCTCATCGTACTTAACTCGATTTTTATCCTTTGTAACCAAAAACGAACTCGCTAATGAAGCAAGGATCATGCTTGGTCAAAAATTACTGCCGTCTAATGATAACTCTACCAACCCCAACGATAAGTCATTTTCAACAAAACAACCTCCAAAAAATATGATTTTTGTTCCTAGTGGTTTTTTTGTTATGGGATCTAATGATCATGGCGAAGACGAAGCTCCTGAGCATAAAACATATCTAGACTCTTATTATATTGACCGCTACGAGGTCTCGGCAAATGATTTTGCCCTATTTTTAAATGATGTTAATAACGTAAATGGATATTATCTTGATAACAAATATGGAACTATTTTTTACAATGGAAAATACCAGCCAAGGAAAGGCTTTGCAAATCATCCAATCAACAATGTTAAGTGGAAAGGTGCCTATGAGTACTGCCGCTGGAAAGAAAAGCGTCTTCCTACGGAGGCCGAGTGGGAAAAAGCTGCACGTGGGGAAGGTGGGGGGATATATCCATGGGGCAATAAACTACCAACTCAGAAGCTTGCCAGATACCTTCAGGTATGGACGAAAGAGATTAAACACCATGTCATGGTACCCGTGGATTTGTTCTCGGAAGGAGCAAGCCCTTATGGAGCTCTCCACATGGCGGGAAACGTTAAAGAATGGGTAGACGACTGGTTTGACCGAGAGTATTATGACGATCCTGCCAATCACATCAACCCAAAGGGTCAGATCGGAGGAGAGTATAAAGTTTTGAGAGGTGGGTCATGGCGGGACCTCACAGGATTTATTTATTCTTCTTATCGCAATAATGCCTATCCAGATTCAAGGTTAGACGATTATGGTTTTCGTTGCGCAAAAAGCACTGAAACCAAAAAAGAAACTAAGCAATTGACCAAGCTACCAGTGCGTGAGACACCTCTAAGAAGACACGCAAGCAATTAAATAGAAATTAATAAGTAAAACTAGGAAGAAAAAACATGATAGGTGCCATTGAAATATTGATCATAGCAGTCATTTTTGGAGTTATTTATGGCCGAGATGCAATCGACCGCACCTGGAAGAAGAACCCCAATGAAGGAGTTGTTGAAAGCTTTACCGATGATGTTAAAGAATATTACCATGAAGATCCAAAACGGCTTTTCAAACTAATTGCACTTGCGTTAAGTATCATCGTCTTTCTAGCAACTTTGGTGTATTGGGTAATAACCAATTACGACATAGCAAAAATGATTGGCTTGACTCAGTAATTAAACCCGTTATCACGCACGTGAAAACTCGGCACTCCACCCTTTAACATTTTACCGCCTACCACCTCTCCGAAATAAACAACATGGTCTCCAGAAACCACCGCATCGGATAGTCTGCACTCAAGGTAAGACACTGCATCCGTTAATATTCGTATTTCATCAATTCCTTTGCGTGTCTTGAGACCATCAAAAATAGGCCCTTCATGAGATTTAAAAAAGTGCTTCATAAGATCTTTGGATTCTTCGCCGAGAACATTGACTATAAATGCTCCTGAGGATTCTATTAACAACCTAGCATTTCTCATTTTCCCAAGGGATATAGTTACTTCCGGCGGGTCAAAAGCACACTGATTAACCCAACTGGCAAGAACCGCATCTTCCTTATCTTGATATTTTGCTGTAACTATAAAAAGTCCACTTGGGATTCGACCTAGAGCCCTTCCTACCAGTTTTTTATTTTTCACTTTTTTAACTCCAAGATTTTTTAAAAAATAATCATGAACGTCGAATTTCTTTTTGACCTCCCATAAAAGGTACCAGCACTTCTGGGATTCGAACAGAACCATCTGGTTGATACCCATGTTCGACTATGGCTGCCCATACCCTTGGCGCAGCTAAGCCTGACCCATTTAAAGAGTGAAGAAATTCCGGTTTATCCTTCTCACTTCTGCGAAACCTGCTGTTTCCTCTTCTTGTTTGAAAATCTGAAAAAACTCCAATAGAAGAAACTTCCAGCCACGATTTCGTTCCTGGAGAGTAGACTTCTAAATCATGAACCCGCGTTGATGAAAAAGTAATATCACCACCACAAAGATCCAATACGCGATAAGGAAGACCCAACATTTTTAAAGGACGCTCAGCATCACCCACCAGCAATTCAAACTCATCCTTTACCATTTCCGGAGAACACAAACGGACAAGTTCCACCTTATGAAATTCATGGAGCCTCTGCATTCCTCTAGTATCTTTACCGGCAGAACCTGCTTCACGTCGGAAACAAACTGTATATGCCATATAACGTTTTGGAAGATCGTCAATGGAAAGAATTTCCCCTGCGTGCATGTTAGTCAGCGGCACCTCCCCTGTAGGGATAGCCCATAAATCGTCATCGCGAAACCGATACGCATCATCTTCAAATTTTGGAAGCGTCCCGGTTCCCATCATCATATCGGGACGAACAAAATGAGGGGGAAGAATTTCTTCGTTTCGTTCGCTGTTTATGGAAAGAGCGAATTGAATGAGGGCTCGGTGCAAACGGGCACCATCACCTTTCAAAAGAGCAAACATCGAACCACTCAACTTTGCTGCACGTTCTGCGTCAAAAATACCTAATTCTTGGCCTATTTCCCAATGAGGTTTGAATTTCCTGCCATCATAATCAGACTTCTCATAACCTTCCATTCTGAGAACGATATTACAATCCTCAGAAAAACCATCGGGGCAATTATCATCTGGCAGGTTTGGGACCCTCAACAACAATTGCATTCGTTTCTCGTCGATCTTCTTAAACTCTTCTTCCTTAACTGCCAATACTTCTTTCAGTTTTGGAACAGATAATTTTATTTTTTCGGCTTCATCTTTTTTTCCTTGTTGAAAAAAAACACCAACCTGCTTTGACTTTTCATTGATCTCTGCGCGAAGTCCATCTAGCTCGCCAATAAAAGCTTTGCGGTCTAGAATCGCTTTGCGGATCTCTTCTATATGATCAACCGAAACCTTTTTTCGAGTTAAACGTCGTTTAGTTTCTTCGTAATCGTTAATAAATAAATTTTGATCTAGCATGAAGGCTGTCTACGAAAAATCGATAAATTATAATAGCGACAAAAGCTATTTTTCAAAGACCTATACGGCCGAGGCAGTGTACAACATTTAAAGGTCAAGCGAAATACCTTCTGATCAACCAGCAGCAGAAGACTGGGCACACCTGAGGTAACAATCGTCTTGAAGATAATTAATTCTACTAAATTTAATTGTCAGCGTAACGACTACTACAAACTCCGAGTTGATCTCATTACAATTTAAATAAAGTGACCATAGGTGGGGGCACTAAAGAAGGGAATTATTTTCTAGTTTCTTGACTAACTTGTCAGGCTGAGTATCACAATCCAATAAGTGGTTTATTTGAGCGGCTCTCATAGAGAGTTACCCTCTTGGTAAAGTTAATTACTAGTATTTTCACTCGGTACTTACACCCTCTGTTTTTTTATCAAGCGCTCCAATCATTGTATGCCATGCAAGGCTAGCGCATTTCGTACGCGACGGATATTCTCTTATTCCTATGAATAAAGTAAGCTTGCCCAAATGGTGTTCCTGTTTTTCTGGGTCAAAATCACCTAGAACCATCTTATGAAATTCATCAAAAATCAATCGACTTTCATCAATTTTTTTCCCTTTGAGATATTGGGTCATAAGGGAAGTACTAGCTTTAGATATGGCACATCCAGAACCAGTAAAGCTGATATCTTGAATAACCCCTTCAGCCTCATCCAACTTAAGATAAATGGTTATATCATCGCCACATAAAGGATTGATCCCGTGGCAACTATTAGTCGAGTTTTCCATTTCATGAAAGTTTCGTGGTTTTCGGTTATGATCGAGAATCACTTGTTGATATAACTCGTTGTCGTAAGACATATCTTCAAAATCCCTTTATTCCAAGTTAATATCTACTGGTACTTTAAATTTTCACATTCGGCAACTAGAAAACGTCGGCAAAGTACTAAACTCAATATAACACATAGCCACTCTCTGCTGAGCGCATTCAGCCCTAACTGAAATAGTTTATTATGAAAAAAATTTGATGATTTTGCGAAGGCTTTCTGCTAATGCATCAATTTCGGAAAACTTATTATAAAAAGCCATTGAAGCTCTGGCTGTAGCTGGAACACCGAATCGTATCATTGTGGGCTGCGCGCAATGGTGCCCTCCCCTAAGAGCAATTCCATCCTGATCAAGCATGGTGATAATATCGTGAGGGTGTACCGCCTCTAAATAAATGGATAAAATAGCTGCCTTTTCTTCCGCGTTACCTATAATGCGAAGCCCATCAATATCATTAAGCAATCGAGTAGCATAGTCGAGCAGACTCTTCTCATATTCAAAAATTTTATCCATCCCAATCGCGTTAAGGTAATCAATTGCTGCGCCAAGTCCTATCACCTGACTAATTGGCGGGGTACCAGCTTCAAATCGCGCTGGGGGTTTTGCGTAGATTGTTTTCTCTAGCGTGACCTGCATAATCATATCTCCGCCAGTCACATAGGGGGGCATTGTTTCCATTACTTCCATCTTCCCAAATATACCGCCAATTCCACTAGGCGCATACATTTTATGCCCCGAAAAAGTATAGAAATCACAGTTAATGTCCTGAACATCTACTTTCATGTGCGGGGTACTTTGGGCACCATCTATGAGAACTTTTGCTCCGACAGCATGCGCCTTACGCGTAATTTCATTTACTGGATTGATTGTCCCTAAGGCATTAGACACATGGTTCACCGCAACAATACGAGTCCTGTTAGTTAATAACTTGTCATATTCTTCCATGACGAGTTCGCCGTTATCAGCAACTGGAATAACCTTAAGTGTTGCTCCTTTCTCATCACACAGTACCTGCCATGGAACCGTGTTGGCATGATGCTCAACATTAGAAATGATAACCTCATCGCCAGAGTTCACGAATTTACGGCCAAAACTATGAGCGACCAGATTAATTGATTGCGTTGTACCGCTTGTAAAGACAATTTCCTGCCGCGTTGGCGCACCCAAAAAATCAGAGACTTTCTGACGCGCTTCTTCGTAAAGTTGAGTTGAATGCTCGCATAATCGATAAGAGCCACGTCTCACCGTCCCATATTCATCCGAATCGAATTTACTTACCCGCTCGATAACCTGTTTAGGTTTGTGAGTCGTCGCCCCATTATCTAGATAAATTAGCGGTTTACCTCCTATCTCTTTTGAGAGCAAAGGAAAATCAGCACGAATTTTATCAACATCAAGGATGGGATTATCTATAGAAATAGTTTTAGTATCACCCATTATTAGCTTCTAGTTTTTTAAGTAAGGTTTTATCTAGTTCTTTTACAGCTGGCTCAAAAGGAATTTTCTGAACAATACTCCTTGCAAAACTCTGAGTGAGAATTTCCTTTGCAACAGACTCCGAAAGCCCTCTTGTTTTTAAATAAAAAAGTTGGTCGTCGTCCAATTGACCGACTGTAGCACCATGCGCACATTTGACATCATCTGCAAAAATCATCAAGTTTGGTTTGCAGTCTGCATGCCCTTCATCAGAAAGCATTAAGTTATTGATGAGTTGACCAGAGTTGGTTAACTGTGCTCCTTTATTAACAATAACGGTCCCATCAAAGCTAGCTCGCGCCCGATTATTTATAATATTTTTAAAGTATTGATGGCTAGTACAGTTTTCTACCTCATGGTGGACGCGAACAAACTGATGGGATTGTTCATCTTCCTCTAACACACTTACCCCATTCAGTTCCATTTCTGCTCCAGGTTCATTCAGCCATACTTCATTATGATTGCGAACCAAACGCGTACCACTCACGGTCTGATACCCCAAGTACTTGCTATCACGTTTTAAAAAAATACGGTTTTTTGAAAAATTCCAAGCATCTTTAGAGTCTGCTTCTATTTGAATATGAGTTAAGGTCGCATTATTCTCAATAACCATGTCTTGAACTGAATTAACAAAATAGTTACTTCCATCACCGACATACTTAACAATTAGTTTTAATTCGGACGAGGGCTCGAGATGAATATACGCTCTTGGTACTGTCATCACTGGCCCACTATCTCCGCCACTTGAAACATTAAGAATCTGCAATGGGACTTCAACTTTTTTATCTCTACCAACTTTGACCATTATTCCCTGTTTCATAAAAGCACTATTAATAGAAGCAAACACATCATTTTCTTGTTCAATACTTTCCTGTAAAATATTTTTAAATGATTCGTCTTTCACCGCTTCTATCAAAGAAGCAATCTTGACACTAGTACCAAGTGCAGTGACATCAGACAACTCAGGGCACAAAGCACCATCCACAAAAGTTAAATGACTCCGCTCGCAGCCCGCATAAACATGCTGCTTAATAAAACTATTTTGAACTGATTTTCCTGTTTTCAGAGAAAATGATGTACCTGCCAGACCCTTCGTGTTCACAAAGGTATACATCTCATGTTTACGGTGGGGAAACTTTAAATTTTCGAATATATCAAGAGCCTTTTTATTAAATGGTAAAAGATCAACACTAGGTTGATTCGTATCAACAAATTGTTTATGGAGAGCAAGTACAGCAGACTCGGCACCATTTTCAGACTCTTCAATTACGCTCGACATAAAATTTCCTCAATTCGCTGTAGTTAACCAGTCGTAACCCTGTGCTTCTAATTCATGCGCTAGTTGTTTACCACCCGACTTAATAATTTTTCCACCACTGAGAACATGGACAAAGTTAGGTTTGATATGATCCAGTAATCTCTGATAATGGGTAATTAAGATGAGTGCATTATCATCGCTATTTAACTTATTAACTCCATCTGCAACGATTCGCAGAGCATCAATATCCAAGCCAGAATCAGTTTCATCAAGAACAGATAGCACTGGATTTAAGATAGCCATTTGAAGAATTTCATTTTTTTTCTTCTCTCCACCTGAAAATCCATCATTACAGCTACGTTCTTTGTATTTATTCTCCATTCCAAGCATATTCATCTTTTCCTGAAGGATATCGTCGAAATCAAGAGGATCGACTTCATCTTTTCCTTCATTGAGCAATCTGGCATTGTAGGCCATTCGAAGAAATTCCGCATTATTGACCCCCGGGATTTCGACTGGATATTGAAAGCCCATAAATATACCAGCCAGAGAGCGTTCCTCAGTACTCAAATCAAGCAGGTTTTCACCCTGAAACAACACCTCTCCGGAGGTTACTTCGTATGCAGGGTGACCCGATAAAACTTTTGCCAAAGTACTTTTACCTGAACCGTTTGGACCCATCACAGCATGAATCTCTCCCTTTTTAATCGTAAGAGAAATCCCCTTCAGGATCTCGGTTCCCTCAACTGCAGAATGTAAATTTTTTATTTCTAACATTAAACTGTTTCCTATTTGTTGAAAGTTGTGCCTGTTAGGATCATGAAATCCCTCCAGACGAAACCTAACTGGCCTAGCAAGCTTCTAAACGCTTGAAAGAATAAAAAAACTGGTCAGCCGACGCTATTTTCTAGTTTTAAAGTAAGGAGCTTTTGCGCTTCCACTGCAAATTCCATAGGAAGTTGTTTAAAAACATCCTTACAGAATCCATTTATGAGAGTGGCAATTGCATTTTCCCGTGAAATGCCTCGTTGTTCAAAGTAGAACAACTGCTCTTCACTAATCTTGGAAGTGGATGCCTCATGCTCAATCTGAGGAGAACTATTTCCCGTTTCAATATACGGAAACGTATGGGCACTCGATTGATCCCCAACCAACATACTGTCGCACTGCGTATAATTTCTTGAGTTGGTTGCGTTCTTTCCTACTCTAACCAGACCACGGTAGCTATTACTGGAATGGTCAGCGGAGATTCCTTTCGAAATGATACTTGACCGGGTATTCTTTCCAATGTGCATCATTTTAGTGCCAGTATCTGCCTGCATATATCCATTGGTAAGAGCTACTGAGTAAAATTCACCGACCGAATCGTCGCCTTGCAGAATACAGCTTGGATATTTCCATGTAATCGCGGACCCTGTTTCCACTTGTGTCCATGAAATTTTTGACTTTTCACCCTGGCATTTGCCACGTTTGGTTACAAAATTATAAATTCCTCCTTTGCCTGTCTCAAGATCTCCTGCGTACCAGTTTTGAACAGTACTATATTTAATTTCAGCATTATCCAGAGTCACAAGCTCTACGACAGCGGCATGCAACTGGTTGGTATCAAACTGAGGTGCCGTACATCCCTCCAGATAAGAAACATAACTATTCTCAGCACAAATAATCAAAGTACGTTCAAACTGACCTGTTTCTTCAGTATTGATTCTGAAATAGGTAGATAATTCCATAGGAGAAATAGTGTCAGGAGGTATATACACAAAAGATCCATCGGTAAAAACTGCGCTATTGAGTGCAGCGTAATAATTATCACCTATCGGCACCACCGTTCCCAAGTATTCTTCGATCAATTCAGGGAAGTCCTTCACCGCTTCGGAAAAAGAACAGAAAATAATCCCTACTTCCATCAGTTTCTTTTTATGCGTGGTCGCCACGCTAACGCTATCGAAAACCGCATCCACAGCAACGTTCGCCAATTTTTTCTGCTCCTCCAAAGGAATCCCTAGTTTTTCAAAGGTATTAAGAACTTCGGGATCCACCTCATCTAAACTTGCCAACTTTTTTTTTGGTTTTGGAGCGGAATAGTAGGAAATATCCTGAAAGTCAATCTGAGGATATTGGACATTCGGCCACGCAGGCTCTTTCATCGTCAACCATTTCTCATATGCCTTTAGTCTGAAATTAAGCATGAAGTCCGGTTCGCCCTTTTTCTTAGAAATAGCTCGAACAACCCCTTCGTCAAGACCTTTAGCAAACGTATCAGATTCGACATTAGTAGTGAATCCATACTTGTAATCATTATCTATAGCGTCGGCCACTGGTTTTTCTTTGGTTTCCATATACAATTTCTCCCCTTAAAAGGGGAGTTTTATTGTTATAAATAACTGCTGAAAAAATTTATTAAAACAAGGACTTGACCTAAATTCCAACAAGGTTCACATGTTGGGGACAACGATCAATTCATTATGAATTTCTTTACGTAAGGCTTGTTCTATAAATGACAACGTGGATCCCAAAGAAGATCCACAACTGCCGCATGCACCTTGATATTGGATCATCACTTTTTCACCATCGACAACATCCAACACTTGGACATTACCACCATCCGACATTAAAGCAGGGCGAACCTTGTCATCAAGAACCATATTTATTTGTGTAATCTGGTCTTCTTTACTCAAACCCATCCAAGCTCGTTCGGCCATCGACAGCTCAGCCGAAGAAACAGCTTTAATATCTTTTTTGTCTATGGAAGCACTTACTTCAGCTACTGCTTTAGCTGCGGGGTATTCCTGTAGAACAACCTTAAGCAACTCTTCAACGTTGGCAAATGCTTTGTTTTTAGACTCGGGAACTGCTGAAACTTCTGGATCATCCCTTAAATATGCTTCAATATCTTCGCCCTTCAACGAACAGGCCTCATCCAAGGTTAGTCCTTTGATCATGGTACAGAGGGTCTCACCAATAGCAACCGAGACTTTACCACCATAAGCAAAAAACTTTGCGCTATAAATGCGGTCTTCAGCCCTGTCCGCCAACAAGTAGACCTTTGTATCCTTAAACTTGGCTTCAACCAGCGTCATCCCTTTCCCAGAAGCATCATCTTTATCGTAGGCGCCTCGATATTTCGGGTTGCTAGCGGCCTCATCAAATTTTTTGGAAAATTTTTCTTCTGCAACGGTCATTCAGGACACTCTATTTGTCTAATTGTTGTTAAAAGTCAGATGGGACTAAAGACCCAAAATTCAGTGATAAACGCCCAAAAATATTACGGCGGCAACTTTTATTTATTATAGGTTATTGACTAAAAAAACTCAAACAACCCCTCTATTATGAGTAGCATGTGATTAGATGTCCCCGAGCCATCAAAGTTCTTTATATTTAATAAAACTAAGCTCAAACTCTATAGCAGGATCAGAAACAGTAAGACATTATTGTATGCTAAGAAACAATAACTTAAACTAATCGGATGCATTATCAAACGGGAAAGGATATAATTTGTACCGATCCTACTGTAAGCGTACGATACAAGATTAATCTCGGCGCTTTGCGTATTTTGACTGCCAGACGATGAAATGGGTTGATAGATCTATATTATCAGGGAGAGACAAATGACCGCTTTAACAGAAAATACAGAGCAAACACTGGTTGATGGAATGGGTCGAACCATAGTCAACCTGCGGATTTCTGTTACAGACCGTTGTAATTTTCGCTGTACTTATTGTATGCCGGCTGACAATGTCGAATTTATGCCTCGCGATAAATTACTCACGTTTGAGGAGATCACCCATATTGCTCGGATTGGGGCCGGAATGGGAATCAAACGACTTCGGCTCACAGGAGGCGAACCTCTTATGCGTAAAGATCTCCCAAATCTCATTAGCATGTTAACTAAGTTAGACGGGATAGAGGACGTGGCAATGACCACTAACGCATTTTTTCTCAAAGAACACGCTAAGGCATTGAAGGAAGCTGGGCTCAAACGGCTCAATATAAGCCTCGACGCTCTTGACCCAGAAAAGTTCCGAGACGTGAACCGAAGAGATTGCCTTCAAGAAGTCTTGGAGGGAATGAGAGTTTCAGCTGAAGTTGGCTTTAAATCAATCAAAGTAAACGCTGTTGCAATGAAAAACTTCTCAGAAACTGAAATTCTGCGACTTATTGAAATGGGACGATCTGACGGCTTTGAAATTCGTTTCATTGAATTCATGCCTCTAGATTCCGACCGCAATTGGGAACGAGACAAAGTACTTTTGGGCCACGAAATCCTTGATCTTATCCTAGGAAAATACGATCTGGTGCCAGTCAAAAACTCACTAGAAATTGGTCCTGCCAGTGAATACGATTTTGCTGATGGCAAAGGGCGCGTTGGCATTATCACTGCTGTAAGTAATCCATTTTGTGATCACTGTAATCGGATCCGTATGACAGCTAACGGAAAGCTTCGCACATGTCTTTTTTCCACAGATGAAACAGATCTCAAAGAACTAATTCGCGGTAACGCTTCTGACGAAGATATTGTAAAAGCGATAAAAGACGCTGTACTTGTTAAAGAACCTGGCCACAAAATTAATTTGGATGACTTTGAACAACCACAACGAGCTATGCATGCTATCGGTGGTTAATTTTATTTCAAATCTACGCCAACCATTACCGCTGCATTCAAAACCATTATTTATATTTAGACACATCCCCTCACCAACAAACACTAACCGCCCTCGAAATAATTAAGCTTTTTGCTTATGGATAACTTCATGTTCTTAACAACTGCATAACATAAAAACCGAACAGTAATAACAAAGTTTCTATTGATTGCTAATCTGTAAGATTCTCTAAGCATATCTGATTATAGGAATAGCTTAGTTGACACCAGATTCTTTCTTTGACTTTTTTCTTATGCTATTCTTAATGAACTGAACATTTTGTAATAAAAAATAATTTTATGCTACTTCAAGATAAACGCCTTCATCTAGAGTCCACAATTCGCAAACTGGATAGTGTTCTTGTGGCATTTTCTGGAGGAATTGACAGCACGCTAGTGCTAGCAGTCGCAAACAAAGTCCTCAAGGGGCGGGTTCTGGCCGTTACGGCAAAATCAGCTAGTGTTCCAGAGCGCGAGTTACATGCTGCTCAACAGTTAACTTACGCATTGGGTATCAAGCATAAGATCGTTAAAACTGAAGAGATGTCCTCACCAAACTACATAAAGAACCCCGTAAATCGTTGCTATTACTGCAAGTCAGAACTATATGCCAAGCTTTCGATAGTTTCTAGCCAATATAAAATAACCAATATACTCAATGGAATAAACGTAGATGATTTAGGAGATCACCGCCCTGGGATAACAGCCGCAAAAGAAGCAGGCATTATTAGCCCTCTTGTGGAAAGCCGATTTAACAAACAAGATGTTCGTAATTTAGCTTGCGACATGGGGCTCTCCAACTGGGAAAAACCTGCGCTGGCTTGTCTATCATCGCGCATACCCTATGGGCAACCTGTTACTGCTAAAAAACTTTCGATGATTGATGAGGCCGAAGAAGTTTTTCTAGCGGAAGGATTTCAGGAAGTCCGAGTGCGCCACTACGGTAATATGGCACACATCGAATTATTAAAAAAAGAAATCCCTAGTCTGATGAAAAACGGTCTCTATGAAAAAACCATAAACCGCTTAAAAAAGATAGGTTTCCAAAAAGTAACAATAGACCCAGAAGGCTATCGATCCGGAAGCTTAAATGAGACCTTGAATTTAAACAGCCAACCTACATAAAAAGGGTCCCAATGTGGGAAGTAGAGCTCAAACCAGAAATCAAAAAAGACCTTAAGGATCCTAAGCAATATGTCAAAGGAATGAATATGACATATAACGGAATTACCATCACCATGGTGGGAGTTCTAATGATGATGATTCTTTACTTCACTCGCCCCGAACATGTCCTTCATCCTTTTTGGATTCAAATACTTGGTGTATTAGTAGCTGTTTGGGGAGAGTTCCTAAAGTTTCGCGCGAAGTAGACACCTGATTTTTTTAACTTTTAAAAATTATTTCTTTTTTCCAAGTTCTCTTGAACGTTGTGTTGCCATTTCTACAGCGTTCATAAGCGCGTTTCGGATACCGCCCTCTTCAAGCATATGCAATCCTGAAATCGTCGTTCCACCAGGAGAGGTCACCATATCCTTAAGCTCTCCCGGGTGCTTTCCACCATCTCTTGCCAATTTAGCTGAGCCAAGGATAGTTTGAATAGTCAAAAGATTAGAGACCTCCCGCGACAACCCAACTTTCACACCAGCATCAGACAGTGCCTCGATAATCATAAAAATGTAGGCGGGGCCACTGCCGCTAAGTCCCGTCACTGCATCCATATGAATTTCTTCGATATCAACTGTCTGTCCAATAGCCGTAAAAATATGGTGGGCAATTTTAATATCAAGTTTAGACGAATATTCACCACCGCAAATAGCTGTAGCTCCTTCCTGAACCAGTGCTGGTGTGTTTGGCATTGTACGTATCACAGGAATTTTCTTGTTCCTCTCAACATCCAAGGTATCTTCGATGAGATTTACCGAAATACCGGCTGCTACTGAAATTATAGTTTTATTACTATCCACAAGGTCTGAGAAAGACTCTAATACCTCTTTAACTGCTTGAGGTTTAACCGCTAAAACAAATATGTCACTTTTTTGAACTAACTCACGATTATCACCAGTTGTCTTAACATTATATTCCTTGCTTAGATATTCCAGACGATCAGAGATTAAGTCCGAAATAAAAATATCTTTAGAAGCTACAAGTGACGAAGATAAAAGCCCTTTTACTAAAGCCTCCGTCATATTTCCGCCACCGATAAAGCCTAATTTTTTATTAGTTAACACGATAATAATCTCCTGCGGGTTTAATTTAAAACCTTCCTCATAAACAAAATAAACCAACGGTTCCTCAAACAAGTTCTTCATTATGAAACAAATAACCTTATCATTCAACCAGCGGTTTGTCCCCCTATAGAAGGTCTTGGGCCAAATAACCCTGTACCAACTCGCACCAGGGTTGAACCCTCTTCTATAGCTATTTCATAGTCATTGGACATACCCATTGACAATTCATCCAAGTTAATTTGACGAATATTTAGATTAGAACAAGTGTTGCGTAACTGTCGTAAACGAGCATAATACGGCCGAGAATTTTCTGGATTACGATCAAATGGAGGGATAGTCATCAGTCCACTAATTTTCACTCCTTCAAGTTTAGCAAATTCATGAATTTCTTTGGGCAATTTAAGAGGGTCAATACCAAGCTTAGATTTCTCACCGGATATATTGACCTGCAATAGAATAGGCATGCACGATCCAAGAGTCTGGGCTTTTTTATGAATCGCCTCTGCCAGAGCTAAACTATCTACCGAATGGATTAGGTCAAACAAGTCAAAAATAAATTTAACTTTATTTTTTTGTAAACGCCCAATGAAATGCCATTCGCATTCATCACGACCAAGAGTCTCTATTTTATCCTGTGCTTCCTGAACCTTATTTTCTCCCAAAAGGGTCATACCTAACCGGACCCCCTCGGCAACAGTCACAGCACTTTGCTCTTTAGTTACCGCTAATAGTCTTATATCTGAAGGATTGCGCCCAGCTCTCTTTGCCGCCTCTGCAATACGTCGCTTTACTTGCTGCAAGTTTTCAGAAATCAAGAAAAGCTCCTACCGATAAAAAATTTTTATTGAAATAAGTCGATCAGAAAGTTCCGACTAAAGATACCGCAAAGGAAGCGTCAGATGTTCAAAAAAAAACCCCAGCCCTAAGGCTGGGGTCTGATGTGTCTGAAGTAAATCGGGTAGCCGTTATTACATCATGCCTGGCATTCCACCCATTCCACCCATTCCACCCATTCCTCCCATTCCACCACCACCGGCAGGGCCGTGGTCGTGGGCTTCTTTTTCTTCAGGAAGATCGGTGATCATAGCTTCTGTAGTCAAGAGCAAACCAGAAATACTTGACGCATTCTGCAAAGCTGTGCGAGCAACCTTAGCAGGATCAATAATTCCAGCTTTGATCATGTCAACATAAGTTCCATTTTTCGCATCATAACCATGATCGCCTTTCAAAGTTTTTACTTTTTCGACAATCACTGTTCCTTCTTCACCAGCATTCTTAGCGATTTGACGAATCGGCTCCTCGATAGATCTCTTGATGATTTTCACTCCAAGTAAAAAATCGTGTTCGCCTTTAATCTTATCTAAAACATGAGCAGCTCTCAAAATCGCTACACCACCGCCTGGAATAATACCTTCTTCAACCGCTGCACGAGTAGCATGCAGAGCATCTTCCACGCGAGCTTTCTTCTCCTTCATCTCAGTTTCAGTAGCCGCACCCACTTTAATAATAGCAACACCACCAACCAGCTTGGCAAGCCTTTCCTGTAATTTCTCACGGTCATAATCGGAGGTTGTTTCTTCAATCTGATTGCGAATCTGTTTCACGCGGCCTTGGATATCAGAAGCCTTTCCTTTGCCATCCACAATGACGGTATTTTCCTTGTCAACGGTGATTCGCTTAGCGGTACCTAAGTCTTTGAGATCAACATTCTCTAACTTAACACCGATATCCTCAGTGATGACTGTTCCGCCCGTGAGAATTGCAATATCATTTAACATTTCTTATCTACGATCGCCGAAACCAGGTGCTTTAATGGCGCACACATTCAAAGTTCCTCTTAGTTTGTTAACAACTAAAGTCGCTAGTGCTTCACCATCCACATCCTCAGCAACGATAACTAATGGTTTACCGCCCTTTGCTATTTTCTCCAGTAAGGGAAGCAT
>PVBE010113174.1_pt1 | contig 18510 bp, 10 predicted proteins | sample 1631181 | NCBI WGS metagenome assembly PVBE01 (sample SAMN08397723, study PRJNA350692) | Marine metagenome, whole genome shotgun sequencing project. | isolation source: water | place: Pacific Ocean | collected 2012-04
GCAGGATCATCGTCGTCATCGAGGCGACGGTGGTGGAAAAGGAGTGCGCGGCGGTGGGCCAACCTCGGGTGTGGAGCGCGGCGTCGCCGCCGACGGTGGGCGGTATCGAGGGCGGTGGTCACCAGCAACAACAGAGAAACGCGTACGGAGGCGCGCCACAGGCGCAGGTACAAGGGTACGGTGCGCCGCAGGGTGGTCACGGGGCGTCTCCGATGCAGCAGCAACAGCATCACCAGCAGCAGCAACAACCGCGCGGCGGCGGGTACGGCGGGTATGGCGGCGGCGTCGACGGCGGCGCGCAGGGTCAGTATCGTCGCGACGGTGGTCCCGTCGCTCGCAACGAGGCGCCGATGGCAAGGCGCATGATCGCTGATCTGAATCCGTACCAGAACCGATGGACTATTTGCGCTCGAATCACGAGTCAGTTGGAGTTGCGTTCGTACACCAACACGCGCGGCGAGGGCAAGGTGCTCGGTTTTGAGATTCTCGACAAGGACGGTAGCGAGATGAAGTGCGTGTGCTTCGGCGACGCCGCCGTTCGTTTCTCGCAAGAGTTGCGTCAGGGCGCCGTGTACGAGATTTCCAAGGGTCAAGTGACGCAAGCGCGCAATCCAAGGTTCGCCATCAGTCAATACGAAATCAAAGTCGACCAGAACACGACCTTCGTGCCGTGCCCCGAGGCGGAAGAAACCATCGCGAGGATCAAGTACGATTTCAAGAAGATTGGCACTCTGAATGACGCTCCGAGCGGTCAGATGGTCGACGTTGTCGGCATCGCGTACGGCGTCGGGGATTTGACCACCATCATGAAGCGCGACGGAAGCGAGACGTCCAAGCGCTCGGTGATGCTCCGCGACGACTCTGGCTCCGCCATCGAGTTTACTCTCTGGGCGCCGCACTCCATCAACTTGGGCGGACAGATTGAAACATTGATCGCGAGCGGTGAAAAACCCGTCGTGGCGGTGAAGAATGCGCGCGTCGGTGAATTCCAAGGCAAAAACATGGGCACCGTCGGAAGCACAAACGTCGAAATCAACCCAGACGTTCCCGAGGCGATGAAGATGCGCATGTGGTTTGATCAAGGCGGTAGTGACCAAACGTTCAACTCTCTGAGTGGTCAAGGTGGTGGATCGGGCGGGGGCGGAAGCTCCAACACGCTCTGTCTCGGCAAAATCAAGTCGATCGGAGACGAGCTCGTCAACGCGGGCGAAGGCGTGGCGTACTTGAACACGATCTGTACCATCAAATTCATCAAGGTGAACGGTGACCACGGACTCTGTTACCCGGCGTGTCCGCTTCAAAACGGCGAACGCGTGTGCCAGAAGAAGTTGAGAAGAGACGATCACTCGGGCGTGTGGACGTGCGAGCGTCACAGCGGCGAAACGATCGAGTCCGCAGATTGGAGATATATGTTTTCAATGCAACTCGCCGATCACAGCGGCGAGCAATGGATGAGCGTGTTCGGCGATAAAGGCGATACCATCTTCGGACTCTCCGCCAACGAAATGAAAGAATTCTATGACACCAAGGAGGCCGAGGCTTTCGAAGCGCGCGTGGATAAAGCCATGTTCAGAAAGTACTCGGTGCGCTTGAAGATGGCTGTCGATACGTACCAAGACATGCCGCGCGCCAAGGCGAGCTTGGTGGAAATCGCTCCGGTCAACTACGTTGAAGCTTCCAAGAAATTACTCGAGAAAATCGAAAAGCTTGAAATGGGTCAAGACTCTGAAGAGTACATCCCGCCGACGAAGAAACGCGCGTCCACGTCTAGCTATGAACAAGAGAACAAGATGCCGGCGAATGGCGGCTGGAACCAAGCCGGCGCGCAACCGCAGCCGGTGATGGGTGATCAAGGTGGAGGTGCCGCGCAAGGCACGTGCTTTTCGTGCGGTCAGAGCGGTCACTGGTCGAAGGACTGCCCGAACAAAGGCGGCGGTGGCGGCGGCGGCGGTCGCTCCTCTTACAACCAGTTTGGTGGAAACACGAACGACGGTTACGGCGGCGGCGGTAAAAAAGGTGCGTGCCACAAGTGCGGAGGCGAAGGCCACTGGGCTCGTGACTGTCCGAACGCTGCGTACATGGGTAATGGTGGTAATGGCGGTAACGGTGGTTACGGTGGCAACGGTGGTTACGGTGGCAACGGCGGCGACTACGGCGGCAACGGCGGCTACGGCGGCAACGGCGGCAACGGCGGCAACGGAAACTACAATTGGTAAACGCAACTGACACCATTGATGACGACGATAGAGTATAAACACGCATGTAAAAAGATATGATTACACTTTGCTACATTTAGTCGACGAGTTCCAGCATCGCTCCGTGATCGTCTCGCATGATCCACGGCAGGTAGTCCTCCAACAAACCGGTCGTGGTGATGAATTGCCACGTGAAGAAGATCATGACGAGAGAAACGACTAAGCTCGCCACGAAAGCGCGCTCGCGGAAGCCTGAACGTCGAATCATCGCGAACGTCGTCACCATGATCGGGTGGAGGGTCATTCTGAAATAAAACATGGGATAGAAGACGACGAGCGCAGTGGTGTACACCACCAAGTGTCGTAAATACTGACGGCGCTGTGAACTCGACATCTGCTGCCACGTGAGACCTCGCCACGAGCCAGCCAAAGCGCGCCTCGGTGGACGCGCGACGTATGGCTCATTCTTACACTTCAAACAGTGACATTTTCCGCCGACGATGCATCGCGGAAGAATGTGCGGAGAGAATTTTTCGTGCAGCTTTTCGATGCCGTCGTCATCTGCCTGATAAATTGAAATTCTCTCCTTTGTGTTGCTACTCACGACTTCCAAGAGTATCTGCAAGGCTCGACGCATGAGCCACCAGATGTTGATGCAGTGCACTTCGCAAGCCAACTGCGGATAGTTGGCGTCGAGCGTCACGAGCGTCGTTGCGACGAGGGAAATGGGCAGCGACGTCAAATCGATGCCCGAGCAATCGACGAGCGCCACCAATCGACCTCGCATGACACCGTTCGATTGCTTCAATCGCGTCCACTCGTGCTCGGCGTGAGTCATCACGGCGGAGACGACTTCGTCCAGTCCCTCCATGCCCACGGCGTCCATGGCGGCTCGAAGTCGTAACACGAGCTGATACCCACCGCTCCAGCTCTGTTTCGGCCCGTGAATGAAGACGACGTTTGAAAATTGCTTTAACTTTGCTTCGTTGAGAAATTCATACCGTTTGCGCCATTGCATGGATCGTTCGATCGCCTGCGCCGCGACGGATGCGTTCTTCCACTGCAACAAAAACGCCGCGAGCTGCGTATCCGTAAACTTTACCCTCGCCATCGGTGATAACTTATTCTTCAGCGCGTGAATCTCGTACTCTCGCGGAATCAAGAGCGCGCTCCCGTACCCCGTGTCCGTCGCCACGACGCTGTCGTACACGACCGCCGGTAAGCGCTGCAATCTATTCATCCCGCCCTTGACCCATCCCACCGGCCTGAGCAACACGTGTCTACCGTTTCCTATGTATTCCCTCTCGATGTGCGCGCGCTCGTCCTCGCTCTCCTCGTCGCTCTCACCCTCTGCATCGCTCCCGGCGCGCGAAGACGACGCTCTCCCTCGCCTTCGTCGTCTTCTATTCTTAGCCCCCGTAAAGCGCGCGATGGTGCTCAACTGTCCCTCGGCGTGTCTCATGGCGTACAACACGTCCCTCGGCAACGTCTCCTCCAACACCTCCCACGCCTCGTTCAGCGCCATCCTATACGAACTCACCTCATTCTTCACCTTATTCTTCGCCAACAGTTTCCCCAACCGCCTCGCGTGTCGCTGCAATTTCACGCGCACCACCGGTATCTTGCACACTCTCGCCGCGAGTTTGGCGAATTTTCTCACGAAACATTTATACGGCGCCGCCGCCGCCACGAGCAGCGCCACTCGCCCCGTGATCGTGGGCAGAGGTTTACTCGACGCCAACCCTCGCGCGATCGCCCCCACCGCTCGCAAACTCCACCGTTCGAGCTTCCCCAATCGGCCCGGCCGCGCGCGCGCGCTCCAGTCTGCGAACCGTTGCCTTCGCACAATCTCTCCCGCGCACACGCACGCGGCGACGAGCGGTCCTCGACGCCTGCGCGCCTTGCGCAACCACACGACGCGCGCGGCGTAACTCGCAAATTCGGCCGTCGGTCCGACAGCTCGACAGAGCTCGCGCGCGACGGCGGAGGTGGACGCGCCCGCGAGCGCGGCGAAACCGCGCGTGATGGCGACGTTTTTCGCGCGCGCGCGCGACGCGAGAACGACCGCCGTCGCGGACTCCGTCGACGGGATCGTCGCGGGCACGTCCGCGACGACGATGGACGCGCCGTCGGAGGACGACGCCATCGCGCGCGGCGCCGTCTGCGGACGCGCGCTCATTTTTGTCTCATTTCGAGCCGGGGCGGGCGCGCGAAACGGGACGGCGCGCTCGAACGAATGAACGAAGAACGAACGAAATAAAAAATTCTACTACATGAAACAATCGATACCCACGCTTCCGGACGCATCGCCCGTCCTCGCCTAGGCCTCGCGCGTGAAATCGGGTTCGCAGTCGCCCGACGCCAACGAACACGCGAGCAACGCCCGGGACAGGTCCAGGTTATCCTTCGCGATCCCTTCCAACGATTCCTCCCGCATCCAATCGTAATCGAACCCCTCCGGTGTCTCCGCCAACACCTTTCGCGTCTCGATGACGCGCACGGCGACGAGTCTGTAATCTAACTCGTCGTGCGACATGAGCTCGGCGAGCCACGCGTGTCCGTCCCGCAGCGGATTCGTCTGCAGATAATCGATGAGTTTCGGCGCCATGGGCGAGCGATGGCGCGTGCCCCACATCTGGTCGAGGACGACGCGAACGGCGGCCATGGTGAGGAGGGTGGTGAGCGCGCTCGCCGCCTTGCGCTCGGGATCGAGACCGTCGAACTCGACGGTTTTAAAAAACGTGTCCAGGTCCGCGTCCTCGCCCTCCGCGCTCGAGGCGCGGCGACGGAGGGACGCGCGAGGGCGGTGAACGCGCGAGCGACGACCCGAGGTGGACGGGGACGCGGTCGTCGACGCTCGAGCCGCGCGCGCGCGCATGGGGCGAGGCGGACGGTGCGAGGCGACGGGTCGCGCACTGGGGGCTGGGGACGCTTTTTCGCGACGTGGTTACAACTCGGCGGCGGCGGCGGCGGCGGCGACTCAGCGGGATTCGAGGAGTTTCTCAGCCGGAGCGGCCGGTCTGAGGAGCAAAAGGGTGGCGCAGAGGACGACGATGCCCAGTTCTGTGGATGTGAGGAGGGATGGAATGCGCGCAGCGCCGGTGCTAATGGCGTCGCGGACGACGGCGCTGAGGGAGGCGCCCGAGGCGACGAGGGCGCGCGCGTTGGCGCCGACGATGGCGTAAAAGGCGACCCATGGGGCCATGCCGAGGACGGTACCGCACGCGATAGCGCGCATGGACACTCGAGTCAATCCCAAGAAGTAGTTGGTGACCGTGAATGGAGCGTGCGGGAGGAGGCGCAGCACGGCCACCTTGGCGGCTTGCACGACGGGATTGCCTTGGCCGCTGACGGCTCGGTTCACCTTTTGCAACTGCGCTCGAACAGATCGGCGAGCGGGAGCGCCGCCGACGCGCTGGGCGACATCATCGCTGAACTGTCTGTAACCTCGCGTGCGGCTACCGAAGGCGGCCAAAATGGTCGCGCTCACCACAGCGAGCAAACCGAGAGCGGCTCCGTACGTCGAACCAAAGAATAATCCAGCCATGATGAACAGCGGTTGAGTTGGTACAAAAGGAATGACAGCCGCGACGGTGGTGATGGCCGTGAAAATAATCGGCGCCAGCGTGGGACCAGCCTCGGTGATGGCGGCTTCGGCCGCGTTGAGCCAGCTCGCCGCGCCGAAGGCAGCCTTGACTTTGGTAGCCGTGACCATCGGTCCAGCCTGTCTGGCGAAGACGAGCGTGCTCAAAGCGACGCCGAAGAGGGCGATTTGCAACATATGTTGACCCGTGATGATAAAGTCAAGCGCAGCGGCCGTGCGTCGACGAACGGCGATGGCTTTGATGGCGGCGCGAAGGCTTTGCAACTTGAAAAATCTCGCCAAGCCCTTCGAGTATTGATTGTCGCGGAGGTTTCTATTAGAAGACATCCATCCCCACTTCTCGACGTCTTTGCGGCTCGCGTCGCCCATGCGTTTACGTTCGGCATCGTCTTCGAGGAGCATCTTGACGTGCTCGGCCGCCTTGTCGTAGTTGTACTCCGGGTAGAGCAACCCGACGTCTCCGGGCTTGGTCAGAATGTCAAGCAAACCACCGGCGGCGACGGCGACGACGGGAACACCGGAAGCCATCGACTCCATAACGACGAAACCGAGTGTTTCGCTCGGGCTCGGCATGACGAACACGTCCAAGGACGCGTACGCCGCGGATAAATCGTCTCCGGTGATCATGCCGGTGAACACAGTGTTCGTGCCGGCGAAGTGCTTCTCAAGATTTTGACGTTCCGGACCGTCGCCGATGATGGCCAAATTCACGTTCGGCGGTAACTTTTCGAGTATATCTTTCAGGTCGCCGAGTCTCTTTTCCGCACCGAGGCGGCCCACGCATCCGATGATGGGACCATCCCGACCGCCGCTGAGTCGTTTTCTCATCTCCTCGCTTCTAAAACTCGGGTTGAACGACACGGTGTCGACACCCTTATCCCAGACTTGCAAGTTCTTACATCCCTCCTCTCGAAGTTCATTCTCCAAGATGCTCGACGTCACCAGAGTCGTCGCGGCGTAACCGTTCCAGAATCGAATCAAATCCCACATGGGCTTGACGAGTCCCGCCCACGTGTATCTCGGAATGTAGTGCGGAATGTGCGTGTGATACGACTCCACGAGCGGGATGTCCAGCGCTTTACAGTACGACATCGCGCCGAAAATCATCCCTCCCGGCACCGCGCAGTGCACCAAATCGGGTTGATTCGTCTTGAATTCGTCCCACACGCGCTTATCGAAACCGAACGAGCACAAAAGAGTATCCGTCCCGTAAAACGGCAACACGAAACCACGCAGTCCGATCACCTTGGCGCCGTGGTACTCCTCCGGCGGATTACGATCCGGCGTCACGACCACGACCTCATCGCCCATCTCTCGCAAGTTTTCAATCAATCGCAAGAACCGGTTCTTCATCCCGCTGACGTGCGAAAACGGACTGGGCTCCACGAAGATCGCCACCCGTCTCGGTCGATCGGTCGCATCCAACGCCGCGCTCGCCCGCGCGATCGTTCGTTCGCGCGCATCATCGCCGTCCTCACCGCCTCGCTCGGCGCGCATCGTCACCGTCGAGCGCGCGTCGCGTCGCCCTCGCCCGAGGCTCGCGCTCGTGGAATATTCTCGTTGACATCGTCGCGTCGCCGCCCCGACGACCGCGCGCGTCGATCGCGCGCGTCGAGACGTCGAAAACGTCCGAGCGCGATCGATGCGTTCGATTCGCGTCGCCGCGAGCGCCATGGTGCGCGCGTCGTCGTGTGCCGCGCGCCATTGCGCGACGAATTCAGAAATCTGAAGAATCCATGTCGTCGTTCCCATCGCTCGACGTCGACCGCGAGGCGTGCGAGAACATCGCCAACGCGTGCGCGAGTTCGGCGCTGGCGGGAATATTCGTCGGCGCCGCGCTGACGCTCGCGCGAGGTCGTCCGGCGAGCGTGTTGCCCACGTACGCGCTGAACACGTGCGCCAACTTTACGCTCGTCGGGACGACGTACGCGACGGCGCTCGAGGCGTTCGCGCGATCGAACGGAGGGGTGAAGGACGCGCCGACGAACGCGTTGGCGGGGTCGGTGACGGGGGGCGGGGCGATGTGGGCGTATCGAGGTCGCGGCGGGGCGGCGGCGGGCGCGCTCGCCGGGGGCGCGGCGGCGCTCGCGGCGGCGGCGGCGATTGATTTTTCAGCGTCGATGAACGAGGATGGCGAGGGCACGGAGGCCGGTGGAGGGTTTGAATTTCCGTCGTGGAGTCCGATACAGATCGTGCGAGAGGAGGATCCGGTGGACGAGGGTGAATTGAGGGCGAGGATGGATGCGGCGATGCGAGGCGAGTTGTCGGCGAAGGACGAGGCGCAGACGCGTGAGGACTTCTTAAAGTGGAAGATGCGTCGAGCGTCGAGCGGACGTTCGTGAAGACGATGCGTCGTCGTCGTCGTCGTCGTCGTTCATCGACGCCAAGTAGTCGTAGAATTTAGCGCGTAGTTATATAAAGATTGAATGCTGTCTTCCGTTTTACACGTCGGCGTTCGCGGCGCGACTACAATCGTACAAAGAACTCGCTCGATCACATCATCGAGGGAGGCGTCGAGGATAAACTCGCCAATCGCTCTAATATTCCCCTTCCGAAGCTTCCCGGAGACTCTATCTGCGCCACGGGCACAGTGATTTCAAACGGAAAGCTCAACACGTCGCTCGTCGTCACCGGAGGCACGTGCGCCTTCATCTCATTCACCAGACTCAACACGTGTCGCTGCGTGCCCACAACCTGATCTCGAAGTGCTTCGCTCGCCCGCGCGCGAGCCTCGTCGTCCAGCTCCTCCCCTCTAAAAATCTCTAACCCTATCCTCCACTGTTCCCAGTATCCGCTCGCGCCGCCGTCTCGCTTCCACGACCCCGAAGACCTCGCCAGGGCGTCCCTCAGGCTTCGCGTCGGCGTCGACGCCCCTCGGTCTCTCTCATAAAAACTCAACGTCACGTCCGCCTCCCCGCCGCCCGTCTTGAGCGCCCACGTGACGACCGCGTTCGCGGCGTCCCGAATCTTCCCATCCGCCGCCGCGTCCCCGCACGCGACGTAATGCACGTCCAACTTCTCCCCTCGCTCGTCTCGCGGTCTCCCGCACCCGAGAGCGCGAGTAAAAACGATCGTGTGCGCGATCGCCGCGAGCACGTCTCGACAGTGCGCGATCTCGCACCGCAGCGGCGGCAGAGAGAAAATCTCTCGCCGCTGCGGCATGACGTCTCGTTGACGTTCGCGTCGCACCGTCGCCGTCAACCCGCGCGCGTTCGACGACACTCTCGCTCACCGTTCGAATCGCGCCTTCACGAGGCGTTCGCTCTCGCTCGCGCGCGCGAGAGTGTGGATTCTCGATCGGGCGCCCATTTGGCCATTTTGTTTTTGGACGGGCGAAGATGATGGTGTTACGGGAGAAATCGGCGCGCGCGCGATGGACGAGCGCGCGGCGCTGCTCTCGCGCGCGGTCGCGGACGTCGAAGAACGCACGCACGTAGATTCGCGGCGGCGATGGGGCCGATCGACGAAGGCGCGCGCGTCGGGAGGGGCGAATGGATCGGCGATGCGAGCTCGAGGGGCGGACGGCGTCGAGAGCGTCGCGGACGACCGAACGGAGGTCGAGGACGAGGATTACGGCACCGGACCGTCGTCGCCGACGATTGTGAGCGATGATGACGCGGCCGTGCTCGATCGCGATCGAGGCGGGTGGAGACACAGACGGGTGAGCTCGCTGTGGGCGCTGATCGGCGTGGCGAGCGTGGCGAGCGTGGCGGTGGTGGCGACGCGCGGGTACTGGGACGGTGGATTGTTGGGTACGGTCGGTGCGAAGTCTTTTCCGTCGGCCGAGCCTCCGTCGGCGGTGCTGACATCGCAGGACTCGCACGCGTCGACCGAGACAAAACACTCGGCGTCGCGCGCTGAACCGCTTTCTCCGCCAAACGACGTGACGAAGAGCGACCCTCGCTTGGCCGGACACAGTAGACAAGAGGTGGCGGAGGCGATTAAAATGGCGGTCAACATCGTACACGAGGAGCAGGAGCACGAGCGAGAGATGGGTCACGACAAGAGCGCCGAAGTCGGTGGTCTCGGGACGGATGAGCTCTCGATTAAAAATACGTGGGACACACCGACGCATCTCATGGCGAGACCGGGCTCACACAAGGATCGAGACGATCTCAAAGTGACGCTCAGTAAGCTATTGACGAACCACGACGTGGAGTTGGTGTCGAAGAACGTGAAGATCACCGCCAGCGTGAACCCGAAAATGTGGCCCGAGGGACTCGACCGCGCCGTGTACGCGCTCAAGACTGTGTTCGAGGTGCTCGGATACGATTACTTGCATCCAGATTTCTCCGCGCTGAAGGGTCTGGACTGGATAGAGGCGCCGAATTCGCGTGATTTAGACGGAAAGATCGCCGGTGCCTGGGCCGCGCTGTCCAAGCACGTCGGCACGCTCTTCGGTCACATGTACCAGTGGCAGTTGGCCAAGGACGCCGGGAACAACCACACGATCATCGTCGACACGGGTGGATTGTCTCCGTCGACGCTCGGCGTTCCCGTGTCCTCGTTCGGCGCCATCGTCGATCATGCGCCGGAAGATTTTGACGTCATCCTGCTCAACGCCTACCCGGACGTCACCGGCTCACACACGGTGGCTGAGTTCCCGGATCATAAAGGTCACGATTTGAAGTTGTCCACGTGGGATTCGCCTGGACACACGGGACTGAGCTCGTACATAATCTCTTCCACGTTCCCGGACAGAGTGTTCGAATACGCGGCGAAGAAAGGTGCGGGGTACTTGGACTCGTGGATCGTCGACGAGCTGTGCACGCACCCGTCCTGCGATGCCGCCGGGAACATTGTCGGATTGAATGCGCTCACGGCGACGCAACCTTTGCTCAAGTGTTATCGCGCGTACGGTGTCATCGACCACGGTTTCGCGAAACACGCGCACAAGGCGTCTAAAGAAGAGCAAAGTTCTTCATCGCACGAAGAAGACGTGCTCGGCGTCGCGGGGGCGCTCATCGACGATGTGAACAAGGATAAAGAGCGCGCCGCCAAAAACGAAAGCGAGTTCCGAAACGACGAGCACAAAATGGGCTCAAAGAAGGATCAAGAGGGCGCGGAGAAAGATGGTAGGAAGGCGAAGAAAGACGATGAAAGCAAAGACATTAGTTCCAAGGGCCGCAGGAATAAGGACGAGAAGAACCAGAAAGACAAGATGAAGGAGAATGATGAAAAGTCTGGCGGGCGCCCCGACGACAAGGCGGCTCAACATAGCAAGAAGAGCAACGGGCGGAAAGACAAGAGTAAATCCTCGAACAAAGACGATGAGAAAAAGAAAAAGCCAAACGCCGCCAAGGAGGTGAAGGATTTCTTCAAATTTTCAAATGAAGCCTCCGAGGCAAGTCTCGGCTCTGTGCCAAGGTTTGTTCAACAGGCCCATCCGACGTCGAACGAAGCAGAGAACTTTGTTCAAGCGTCTCAGCTCGAGTTGAAGGGCCAAAGCGGATCTCTTAAACACAAAAAGCTTTCCATGCTACACGCGAACAAGCTTGAACGCACGCGAGTCGAGGACATGGTGAAGCGCATTCACCAGTTTCGCACGCAGGGTCAGGAGGCGACGACTGAAGATATTTTGGGACATTCCGCGCATCGAGAGGGCGGCGACGGCGACCGCGTGTTGAGTACTTCCACGGATGGACACGACGCCGATGCAGTGAATTCCGCGGCACGGCTCACCCAGACGTCGGACATGTCGAAGACATCAGCGCCGGATAGTAGAAACAACGCCGAACGCCGACAAGCAACGCTGAACGCCGCCGACGCCGAGGTCGCCGGGTACCTTCGAGGGTTGGTCTAGTCTCACTATTCACTAACTTAAGAGCTCGTATGTAATGTAGGAATTGATAGATGAATACTTTTCGAGTCGCGCGCATCTCGTGAGTGAAACCTTTGTGAATGTTCTGTCGCGATGAGGTTATTACAACCGCGCGACAATTCACCTCAAAAGGCGAATTGTCTCGCGACAAACGGAGACTAGTTTGTCTACGCGTCGAGTGACGAAGGGTTTTCGAACAGACAAGTGCACGACCACACCAAGGCAATTACGCGGCAGCGCGAAGAGCTTCGAGCTTCGCCTTGAGGTTGGCCTTCTTCTCTTCGTACGTGAGCTTCGGAAGCTTGAACTTGCGACCAGCATCCGCCGGCTTGACGCGCTCCTTCTTCACGAAGACCGGGTCGTCGCGAATCGCGTCGAGGACATCCTCCATGGCGTCTTCGAGCTCGGTCGGGTCGAAGTCCTCCTCCAAGTATTTGGAGAAGTGTTGCTCGTACTTCTCCGGTTCCTCCTCCTGCATCTCTTCCGCATATTCCGCGACAACACCACCCTTGATGTATCGCTCGAGCGTGTCCGGGTCGTGCGACTTGTCTTGAAGATCATAGCCGGCGAAGCGCTTCTCGTTGTGCGGAATGTCCAAACCACCATCGACAGCCCCCTTGAGCGCCGCAAAAACACGCGCACCAGTCGACGTTCGCACCAAACCGGTGTCCAAGAAGCACTTGAACGGGCGGGCTTCGCCTTCTTCTTGCTCGACGTGGTAATCCTCGCCCAAGTCATCCGTCTTGCCCTCGTACGCATCCGCCAAGCCGTACTTGGTCAACAATCGTCGCGCGCACAACAAGCCGGTAGCGTACGTGGCGGCGTAGTTCTTCAAACCAGCCTTCATGCCGTACTTCGGGAGCTCGTGGCTGTACGCAGACGCGATGCAGACGTCGCCGGCGAGCGTGGCGTACACCACCTGGCAAATGACATCGCGATTGGTGAAGCGCACCACGAAGCGGTACTTCGGCGAGTTGTACTTGTTCTTGTCTTGCGTGATCAAGCGTTGACGGGCGTAGTAGTCCGTTTTACCTGCGAAGAGAGACGCGCGAGGAGACGCATTTTTGTCAGTACACTCGCTCGCGCGCGGCGTCGCGCGACTCGACGCGACGAAAACGCGACGTCATCGTCATCGATCATCGAGATGCGGCGGGAGAGGGCTGGGGAAAAAACCCTCTGCGCCGTGATCATCGGAACGACGGTGACGATCGACGCGTTCGAACGAACGCTCGCGATGACGTCGACACGATCGAAACGATTTCGTTCATCGCGTTTCGCGATGCGAGACCGTCTCGAGACGTCGACGTCGTCGTCGGGATCGCTCGAACGCGTCCATCGCGGGTCGCATCGCCGGTCGCCGCGTCTAGGGCTTGATCGCATCACGTACCCGCTCGACGGCGCGCAAACTTGACCTGGAAGCGCGAGAAGTACGCGTTGGTCTTGAGAACGGATTGGGAGCGCCTCTTCTTCGCTCGCTTGCCCATGTTTGTTCGTGCGCGACCTCGTGCGAACGCCGCGGAAAGAGGCGGACGCGATATCGACGCGCGCGCGTCGTCGCGTCGGGCGAGCGTCGACTCGCCGAGGGGTCGGCACTCGCGGAGGGGGGTGTTTCATAGTCGAGTGGGTATTTACCGTATCTGTGCATGTTTAATCGTCGCGATGGCGTGATGTGGGTGGCGAGAAAAGATTGGACTTTTGGGTGTACAGTATTATTATCTAGAGGCTAGAGGTGGTGACGCCACCGTGCTAGAGTCGCTTGCGGACGATGACGGGTAACGCGTGCTGGCCTCGAGCGTAGCCACGAATCCAGAGCGGAATCTCGTACTCGCCGTACTCGGCGATCGGACGCTCGAGGACGAGCGAGGCTGGATTGAGTTCGAGCGCCTTTTGTCGGCGAACCTGCGTCGAGAGCGGGAAAACGGTCCGTCCCGTCGGTCAGTCTCGTGTCGTCGTCGCGCGGTGCTTTTCGTCCACCGGGTCGTGTGTTGCGTCAGAATAAAGTCTCCTCACGGGTTATAGGCATGAATCCGTCCATTCAGACGGAGGCGCGATGCTATCAGGTGACAATTTCTCATCACTCGCAACGACGGCTGGCGGACGCGAAACGGAAACGCGCGCGCTCGGCGAAGACGTAGGACGCACCTCGTCGACGATGTTCTCACGCGTGACCGCGAGGCGCGGTTTTCCGGTTTTCTTGTCGATGATTCTCCTGAACGCGATCGGAGGATCGGCGGTGAGCATTTTCATCACCAGTTCCTTTGCCTGCGACGTCGCGAAAAAATGTCATCCGTCAGTAAAACGGTCGCACAAGGCTACATCGCGAGTGATGCGTTACAATCGTCAAACGAATGAACGACAGGTCGAGTGTCCCACGCGTGGAGACGCCACATTGAGGTGATTGATCGATGAGTGCCCAGATACTTTGCTCAGACAGCCAAGGGAAACGTTTTGTAAACACCGGAGCCGAAACTCGAATCTTCAGAAACTCTAGTCCGTAGAAAGTTCCAGTCATCACCGCAGGCGTATCTTCACCACCATCATCATCATCACCACCACCGCACCGTCAACACCTCTCACACCTCGCACGCGCGCCGCACCTTTCGTTCTTTCTCTTCCTCCTCCGCCGAAATCGCGTCCCCGTGCGCGCCCTCCGCGCCTTCCTCCTCCATCGCCCGCTCCGCCTCACGCCTCGCCAATCGCTCCTTTGCCGCCGCCAACTTCTCCTCGTTCACGTACGTCGCCAATCCACACGGCACGAGATGATTCCTCGCCCTTCCCGGCCGAACGCTCGCGACCTCGTCCGCCTCTCCCAGCCCCGGGATCGACTCCTTGAGGATCACCTCCACGCGCCTGTTCGCCTTCTTCCACCCTCTCCTCGCCACCATCTGCGCCGTCAACCCCCACGCGTCCCCTCTCGCGCGCGTCGTCGCCACCGTCGCCGCGCCACCCGTCGCCGTCGCCGTCGTCATCACCGAGCGCCGTCCGCGCGCGTCCGCGCCGCCCGTCGCCACCACCGCTTTCAACCCGCGCTCGCGCTCGATCGCGCGCGCGAGAGCGACGACCGCGCGACGCATGACGCCGGGCGCGCCGCTCTCGCTCGCCCTCGCGCGCGCGCGTCGTCCTCGTCGCCGCTCGCGCGTCGTCGTCTCCCGCGCGTCGCGTCGTCGAGCACCGCGTGTCTCCACCACCGTAGTGTACATCTTTATAGCCTAACGAACGGCCACCCGACCGGGAGTCCATCGGTCCGGTCCAGTCGCCTCGACCGCCTCGAGCGCGACCGCGCGTCGCTCGATCCGCCTTTCAGCGACTCGCAGGATGCCGACGAGAGTGCGTGCGCGACCGCGATGCGAGCGATGCGCGAGGGGGAAACGATGCGGGAACGCGCGCGCGGACGCCGAGGTGGACGCGCGACCGCGCGGACGCGAACGCGGGACGAGTCGGGGCGTGCACGCTCGAGAGACGGATCGCGCGTGAGAAACCCCAGTGTGCACGGTTGGAGAGGAAACCGTGGACGCGCGCGAACGCGCGGAGGGTGTGGAGGGGGGTGAAAACGTCGTGAGGGATGTTTTCGATCGTCTCGTCGCCGATGAGCGCGCGCGAAGGAGGGCGTGACGGTGGTGGCGAGGCGTGATGCGCGCGAGGAGGCGATGGGTTTAGGGTTTTCCTCTGCGCGGGCGCGCGCGCGGGGGAGAGGCGGCGTTCGTCTCGGGTTTCGAGACGCGAGACGCGCGATGGTGTGAGAGTGTGCGTACTGACCGTTGAATCTCTGTGTTTTCCCGCTCGCAGTTGCACAAGAACCGCAAAAAGCGCGGCCACGTGTCCGCCGGTCACGGCCGCATCGGTAAGCACCGCAAGCACCCGGCTGGCCGCGGTATGGCTGGTGGTCAGCACCATCACAGAATCATGATGGACAAGTATCACCCGGGTTACTTCGGTAAGGTTGGTATGCGTCACTTCCACAAGTTGAAGAACCACTACCACTGCCCGACGATTAACATCGACAAGCTCTGGACGCTCGTCGGCGAGGAGAAGCGCGAGGAGTGCGCGAAGAACACGTCCCAAGCCCCGGTCATCGACCTCACCGACCACGGCATCTTCAAGCTCCTCGGTAAGGGTCAGCTCCCGAACCAACCGGTTGTGGTGAAGTGCCGATACATTAGCAAACTCGCTGAGAAGAAGATCAAGGAGGTTGGCGGTGCGTGCTTGCTCACGGCGTAAATGACGAGAGCGGCTCGCGTTTGCGCGGCGACGGCGCGCAGAAACACTAGTCTGGGGATAGCGTTGTGAATGAATAACATTCGACACGTCGTAAAAATTGTGACGATACGCGCGCGCGCCAGTTGTATGCACGTTCCATCGCGCGTTCGAGCGCCGCGCCCATGGCAACGACGACGCGTCCGCCTTCGACCTCTTCGCGAATCCCGGCGTCACTCTGAGGCGCAGCGCAGATTTTCGCGCCATGTTCAATCTCGTCCTCGCCGCCGTGTGTACGTGCCTGGTGAGCGAAGTCTTCGAAACAGAGGCCATCTACGGCACCGACGAGTACTCCATCGCCAAGAAGCGCATCGAACTCGCGAAGAAGCGCCTTGAGGAGGCCGAGGCGCAGGTCGCGGCCAAGGGTGAACGGAAGAATGCGCGATTGGAACAAGCGCAGGTGGCGCTCGTGCACGCTGAGCAGAAGCTCAAACAGTTGTGCATGACGACGGGACGAACGTTTACGTTGGTGCTGTTCCTCGGGACGTTGTCGGTGCGCGCGTTTTACGGTGAGAAGGTTGGGTTGTTGTTACCTTTTGAAATCCCGCGGCGCTTTGGATTTCTCTGCGGAATGGGCGAGGGCGCCGATCCTCGAGCGATGAATCCGACGTGCGCGTTCTTCATCGTGACGTACATGCTCAGAGTGATCTTTGGAGATCTCTTGGGGCGAAAGGCGAGACAGATCGACGCGTATTGGAGTCAAAAAGACACGGAGCGATACATGGCGGCGCACAAGCAAGCCTTCGCCAACTTGTCGCGAGACGGCTCCGTGAAGAAGGCAAAGTAGACACAATAGTAGACTAAACGTAGCTTTAAGACACACTCACACACACGTTTGTTGAGGTAATATTACGATCTTGTTGTTTTTACAGTGCTATTATAGTGCAAGAGTATCGCGAGCGCTCGTGCTCGAGCTTATTCGTCCTCGGTGTAGCTCGTCGAGAGCTCGCGAGAATCGTATTGATCCAAATCATCCATCGGATCAGCTTGAAGAAGACTGGCGAACTCCGCCATGTCAATTTTACCGTTACCATCGATGTCTGCTTCCTTGATGCACTCCTTGACGACGGAAGCGCGGACGGAATCGTTAGACTCGGTGGTTTCCTCGAAGATTAACTGCGCCACTTCCTCGGCGTCGATTTGTCCGCTGCTGTCCTTGTCGAGGATTTTGAACGCGCGTTCGACCCATTTGGGGTACTCAGACGTCTTTTCAATCTTTTCCCAATCTAAGAGAGCGGCGATGAATTCGTTGACGTCGATCAAGCCGTCTCCCGAAGTGTCCAACGATCCCAACAACTGTTTGCTCTCCTTGCCGGTGACGTCGTAGCCGATCTCCCGCAGTCCGACTTCGAGCTCACTGAGTTCAACCATGTTATCTCCAGAGGTATCCAACTTTGCAAACAACTCCTTAAGGGTGGTCACGTCCGTCTGCCTCGAGGAGACAATCTTCGTGTCACCTTCGTCCTCACTCAGGAGCTCCTTTGCGATGAGACGCAGCACCGAACGCTTCAACAAACCTTGGGTGGCGAATCGTTGTAATCTCGACACAACTTGACCATCCAAAGCCGAATCCTGTCCCTTGGCCGCCTTGGCTCTCCAACTCGCCTTGCTCTGCGTGAGCCACGGGTGAAGAAGGGCGGCGCGCGCGGTCGGACGCGATTCGGGATCTCTATCGAGAAGCTTGCGCACAAAATTCTTCGCCTCATCGCTCACCGAAGACCACGGATCGGACACCAAATCGATATCGTCCTCTAAAATCGCTCTGAACACCTCTTTCGCGTTCGGTCGAGCGTTCTTCGTATCCACAAAAGGTAAACGACCGCTCAAGAGTTGGTAGGCGACGACACCCGCAGACCACACGTCGGCTTGACTGCCGTAGTTGCGCTCGATGACTTCGGGCGCCATGTAGCTCGGGGTACCGCATCGACGCGCGAGCACTTCACCTTTCGGTGGTAACTTACCCGCCAGACCGAAATCGGTCGCCTTGAGCGGCGAATCTTCATCTTCCGTCTGAAACAAAAAGTTGTCCGGTTTGATGTCGCGATAGATGATCCCTCGACTGTGACACTGCACCGCCGTTCTCAACACGCTCTTCACTAAGTTAGCCGCCTTGGCCTCGCGATAATCGCTCGACCCTCCCAAAGAGATCCTATCGAGCAGTTCTCCCCCCGAGCACAACTCCATGAGCAAGTGCACGGATTCGTCGTCCTCGAATGAGTCGTACAGATACACCACGCTCAGAGACGCCCCGATCGTCTTCATCACCTCAACCTCGTTCTTCAACTTGCCGTGATAATACTTCACCGCCGCGATCGACTGCGGCGCCGTCTTCCACGGCGCCTTCTTCAGCGTCTTCAGCGCGAACGTCTCTCCAGTCTTTTTCGACGTCGCCTTGCGAACGATTCCGTACGATCCCGCCCCGAGCGGTTCCTCATCCAGGCTCGGCACATCGTACAGCTCGTGCAGATCCCGTCGAAACCCAAAATCCGGTCTCAACTCTTCGTTCGTAAACTCCTCGAACGGGCTCTCGACCTTGTTCACCGGCGGCGGTCGTCGCCGTCTCGCCGGTTCGCGCCGCTTCTTCCCCCGCCCATTCTTCTCCTTCCCACGCTCGTCGTTCTTCGACAACCAATCGC
>PVBE012523430.1_pt1 | contig 18506 bp, 14 predicted proteins | sample 1631181 | NCBI WGS metagenome assembly PVBE01 (sample SAMN08397723, study PRJNA350692) | Marine metagenome, whole genome shotgun sequencing project. | isolation source: water | place: Pacific Ocean | collected 2012-04
CGGGAGTCCCAGGGGTCCACCGCCGCGAACTCGGGGCGGTCCATCACCACCTCCTCGCGGTCCTCGTCCGATAGCAGGCCGAACAGGTCGGTCTGGCCGCTCTGGCGTTCCGCCTCGAGCTTGCGTCCGAGATCCAGCGCCCGATCGATGCTGGTGAAGGCCTGGGCGCGGTGGATGTCGGCGCTCGCGTGGGCCTGATCGAAGGCACCGCACTGTACCAGCGCCTCCATTGCGCCCCGGTTCAGGCGGCGCAGGTCGACCCGGGAGGTGAAGTCGAAGAGGTCCGTGAATGGTTGCTCGGTCACCGCGTCTTCTTCGCCGTGACCGTTGGCTGCATCGTTGGTCTTGCCGTTGGTCTTGCCGTTGGTTTTGTCGTCAGCGGTCGCCGCCGCATCCTGGCTGCCCTCTTCCTGGCTGCGGCGCGTTTCGAAGACGGACTCCAGGGCCGACTCGCCGATGCCCTTGACGCCGCCAAGTCCGAAGCGCACCTGGGGACCCAGGGGGTCGTGTAACGTGCCCTTCTCGCATCGCGGGCGCGCCTCACGGGGGGCGGGGATGTCCTTCGAGGGTACGTAGACCACGCTGAAGTCGATCTCGCTCTCGTTGATATCCGGGGGAAGCACCGTGATGCCCATGCTGCGTGCCTCGGCCACCGTGCGCACGACCTTGTCCGTCTTGTCCTTGTCGGCCGTCAGGGTGGCGCAGGCGAACTCCACGGGGAAGTGTGCCTTGAGGTAGGCGGTCTGGTAGGTGATCAGAGCGTAGGCGGCGGAGTGGGACTTGTTGAAGCCGTAGCCCGCGAAGAAGGCCATCAGGTCGAAGACGTCGGCGGCGTCCTTCTCCTCGTAGCCCTTCTTGGTGGCCCCCTCCACGAAGGTGACCTTCTGCTGCGCCATCACTTCTGGCTTCTTCTTGCCCATGGCGCGCCGCAGCAGGTCTGCACCTCCGAGGCTGTAGCCCGCCATCTCCTGGGCGGCCTGCATGACCTGTTCCTGGTAGACCATCACGCCGTAGGTGGGCGCGAGAATGTCGGACAGGCAGGGGTGGGGATACACGACCTTCTTGCGGCCGTGCTTGCACTCCACGAAGTCGTCCACCATGCCCGTGCCGAGGGGACCCGGTCGGTACAGCGCCACCGCCGCGACGATGTCCTCGAAGCAGTCCGGCAGCAGGCGCTTGAACAGCCCCTGCATGCCCGAGGACTCCAGCTGGAAGACGTTGGTGGTCTCACCGGACTTCAACAAATGGAAGGTGGCCTCGTCCTCCATCGAGATGCGTTCGAGCAGGAAGGGGGCGCCGCTTCTGTCGGGCCGCTTGTTGATCAGCTTGCAGGCGATGTCGAGCACCGTCAGCGTCTTCAGGCCGAGGAAGTCGAACTTGATGAGGCCGGTAACTTGGCACATGATGTGGTCTTTCCGGATCCCTGTAGACCACACAGCATAAGAACAGTCGTTTTGCTCGCCTCAAGATTGAGTGAGTGATCCACTGGTCCCATGAGGTTAACGAGCTCACGATGAACGAGTCCAACAAGTTGTTGACTTGGATCAAGTGACTCAAGAACCTGCGCTCCAACAGCGTCTTCGGCTACTCGTTCAATAAACTGGTCAACGACTTCATAGGCCACGTCTGCTTCAAGGAGTGCATTCCGAACATCACCAAGCCCTTCACGCATATTGGTGGCCGTGAGTTTGCCTCGACCACGAAGCGATGAAATAGCAGATGAAAGTGAGGTAGATAGATTTTCAAACATGAGCGAAGTATACACGCATCTTCTACATGAAAAGAGCCATGCTCATGTTCTGAACAGAACACGGCAAAAGAGTTAAGTTGTGAGTGATTCAAAGGGCGTGTAAAGAGATATTGTTCCTGTCGAATCATCTCCAACAAAGAGTTTGTTCCCAACGTAGATAATGGCTTCCTGCTGATTACCAGGCACTGTCCATTGCTTTCTCAACGCTCCATCTTTTTCAAGGACCTTGAGTCGATCAATCACGTCAAACATCGCTAACAGCAATCCACTGGAGGGATCGTAGGCAAGATCTGCAAGATCCGGATGCCCTCCCTCAATGGTGAGCGTGTCGATAAATAACACATCTGTTGACGTTTGACTTGATAAAACAGGAAGTTCAAAACGATAAACCTGACCATCTTGCTGAAGTCCGGCATAAAATACACCCCCTTCGGCATGCGACTCATCTGGGACAAAGGCAAGTGCTTCTAACCCAAGGTTGGGAGAGCCTGTCATCCAGTCTGTTAGGCTGAATGTCCGGGTCACCTGGCCAGTTGAGACATCAAATTCGAGAATACTATCCGGGTGCTCGACACCAATGTAGACAAAGTTACTCGTATGATCTGCAACAGTAATGGCTTCGAGGTCACCGGGAACCGTCCAATGCACAAGATCACTTCCATCCTCGTTCATCATGGAAACGATTCCTTCATCACTGACCGCAAAGAGCTTTTGCATGCCCTCGTGCCATGTCAGTCCGCTTGTCTCATAGTTGGAGGGAAGGCTACCAATTGAGATTCCAGGAAGCACAGAGGAAGGGAAGTCTTGTGGTTCCGTGGACACGGGGGCACCAACCGTACCGTCTGCATTGATATCCAACCCAAACTGGGTCTCGGCAAGGTAATACTCACTGGAACCATCGTAATACTCACCAAAACTTGCCTGCCATGACCAGTTCCCATCAGTACGCCAGTAATGAAGGCGACCAGTGGATCCGTATTCCCACAACACATGGTTCTCACCACCAACCACCTCAACACCAAGCGTCTCCCAGCCTGAGTAGTGATTGATCGTTAAATGCTTCCCGACAGTATCATAAATCGGTGACTCATCCGCATATAACAGTCCTGAAGCATCACGGTTCAATACCACAGAACCATTCGACTCAATCGGACTTAAGATTTCTACCGTGAAGGATGCTACTGATGTGTTTGAATCGAGATCACTTGCAATCACATTGAGCGTGAAACTTCCACTTTGTCCTTCAATAGGAGTAATGGTCAGTGTAGAACCAACAAGCTCAACATCTGCTGGTGGGACAGCCCCAGAATAATCAGTGACTGTGAAGTCAAGGGTCACACCTCCATCTGAATCTGTTGCGACAACGTCGATGTTCTTCGCTCCAGGAACTCCTATTAGAAGATTCTCCAATGGCGTGATCACAGGACTTTCTCCAAGCACACTTGAAATGGCAGCTGCCGCATTGATCCGTCCACCTGTAACTGTCTTTCCAGAAAGACTTGCTACGGGATCAACGGTACTGCGAATCGCATGACCCACGTCTATGACAGAGAGTCCCGGGCTTGCAGCATGCATGAGTGCAACGACACCAGCAACATGTGGTGCTGCCATGGACGTCCCACTGTATGATCCATAGGAATTACCAGGCAATGTTGAATAGATCGATACCCCTGGTGCTCCAACATCAACTGTCGTCACACCATAGTTTGAAAAGCCAGCAAGATTGTCGTTACGATTAAGAGCAGCCACCGAAAGAACATTCGGCAGATCGTAGTTTGCAGGATAGCTTCCAGACACATCATTGTTGGAGCTATTGTTTCCTGCTGCAGCAACAAACATGATCCCATGCTGATTTGCCTCCTGAATGGCTTGATACAGCGTTGTGGAATAACCACCACCGCCCCAGCTATTATTCGTTGCTACCACATTGATTCCAAAATCTCGCTTGAGCATGGTGGCATAATTTACTGCTGCAACTGCATCACTTGTCCATCCATAACCGTCATCACCTAAGAACCGAAGTGGCAATAACGAGACCTGCCAGTTGACGCCAACGATACCATTGCCGTTATTCCCAACAGCACCGATCGTCCCAGCCACATGTGTTCCATGGCCGTTCCCATCATTGGGAGTGTTGTCATCATCATGGAAATCCCATCCATGCACATCATCAATGAATCCGTTGCCATCATCATCGATACCATTTCCTGCTATTTCACCAGGATTTTGCCATATATTGGCTGCAAGATCTGGATGTGTGATATCAATACCAGAATCTATCACGCCTACGACAACATCTTGTGAACCCGTCGTAATATCCCACGCCTCGATCGCGTCAATATCAGCATCAACGGTCCCTCCATACTGACCATAATTATGCAGTCCATACAGTTGATTCATTGACGAATCATTTGGGGTTACTTGTACATGGATTGGAAGATCGGGCTCTACGACAAATCGTGAAGTTTGAGATCGCGCCCAATCCACAACATCTGACGGATCAACCCCAGGTGTCGATAACCGGAAAAAGGATGAACCAATTGGACGGGCCTGCCATCCTTGCTGACCACCAAAGTTGTCTTGAACAGCTAATGCACACTGCTCTGCTATCCTTTCATGTGATATTTCCCGAATGATCCACTTTTCACTTGTGAGTTCTCCACGAGCAACTGCTTCCATGGCAGCACTGGCAAAGTGTTCAGCAAGTGGTGTAACAGAAAGAGCAAGACGCTGTTCCAACGTTTCAAAACGAAAAACTGTCTTGCATCGGCGACGTTTTTGATGTCGCCTGTGCTGACGGGGCTTTCTCATATTTGGCCTCTGTACCAGCGGTGATCCGCTTTTTGATACATTGCCCCTGGCAGCTAGAAAGATATGAATCCTAGAAAGAAAGTCAATGAAGCCAGTTCTAGTAGCCTCATACTCTACATCCCAGTAGAAATTGCTGCATGAAACCAATCAGACAGTTTCTCTGATGAGAATCGTTCCTTAATTTTAGCGAAGGCCTTTCGGGTGACGGGCCGCTCGAATCGGGAGCAAACACCCAGTGTGTTGCTTACCCGATGCGTGGCCGGCAAGAACGGCACGTCACCGGAAAGGCCTTCATCATCTGATCGTTCTGTTGGAGCGGCTCAGGAAAAAGTTCCTGGATCGCTTACTGTAGGAACGATTGCTGGAGAGGACATAATTTCTCCCCCCTCGCAGCATGGAGCAGGATTACTGCATGGTTCGCACGATGGAGCTCCACATGGCGCACAAGCCGGTGCTCCACATGCAGGCGTTGCTGGCATTGGTGGATGCTGCCGACGATTGAAGCAGCCATCATTTCGAAACTCCATGAACGACGGACGACCGGAATTCGGTCCAAAACAACTACAGCCAGAAAAAGCACTGATGCAAACCAATCCGGCAATCAGTAGTGGTATGCGAGACATAACTGTTTCTCCTCCGCAGTGAGAATAAAAATCCCACCGTGAACTCTGGTTTCTGTGCGTCTCCTAAACGACAACATTTCACTCTAACCCATGAACCCATGCGCGGTCGGATCTCACCAGTCAACTGAGGGAATACGCAATAATCTCACGAGTATTCAGATCACCTGTAACGAACGTAACGATTACACGCACAGCAACTCCTTTTTGAACAAATTATGCCCGCATAGAAATGACCTATCATCAAAAAACGGGTGCTAGATTTGAAAATCTAAGTGCTTTCAATAATGAATATGCGACGGGTAGAAGGGGTTCATACGCGATGCACGTAAAGCATCAAAACAAATGGGCTGATGTATGCACTTTGCTGCTACTGAACAGCAAAGTGAGTCATGCATGCCTTTTTCTTTTGCTTTACTTGTCATGGGTTGTTCCATCAGACCCTGTTTTTGCTGATACCCAAACTGATCAATCCCTTTCTTTCGTTGCACTTCCGAACACTGAAGAAAGAGCATTGAGATCACTTCAATCCTCACCTGGAGATCTGGCTTCAGAATGTTCGTTACCCGACGTGTGGATGGTGAGTACTCGCCAATTGCCATCGACATGTTGTGTCCCAATGAATCCAGGACTACGAGTTCAGCATTTTCTTGCCCAGAATACGACCAACGGTTGTTGTCGAGGTACTTGGCACCAATCTGACATCTCTTCACTTCTCGGTCCTGATGCCGAAGGGCAAATTCGACCAATTGTCATTTTTATTCATGGCAACCGTTACAAGCACTGTGAGGCTGCTCAGCAAGGACTCACGCTTGCACAGCGTTGTATAGCCAGTTGTGCTGGCATGGGCAATGTACGAGTCATTATCTATTCATGGCCGAGTGAACAAGACGGTATTCTTCTTAAAGATGGGCGTTCGAAATATAACCGTGCCTATTCAGAAGGACGATATCTCGCTTGGTTGCTTGGTCAGATTAAGCCTACGCGACCAGTTGGGATTCTCGGATACAGTTTTGGAGCTCTTATCACACTTGAAGCACTGGAAGATCTTGTAGAAGCAGAGGAATCTGGCCGAACAGACCTACAACCGTGGATTAATCGTGTCGCCCAAACAAATCTCATGTTTATTGCAGCCGCTGTTCGATGCGATGCATTTGCTCCTTGTGGACCATATCGTCACACTCTTGATTGTGTTGATGAGGTTTCACTGATCATCAATCCTAAGGATAAAGTCCTTGGATTTTATCCGATGCTTGATTGCAATTCCAAAATGGAGGCCCTTGGGCACACCGGTATGCCTCGCTACTGGATGCCTGAAAATGTTGGGCTTTCAATGACAAATGCAGAGCGAATTATTGGAAAAAAACATGGACTGATGCTGTATCTCGCTTCGCGTTCTCTTTCAAACTATTTGTGTTCTGGCGCAACATCTAAACTCAATCAGCCTTAATGTCCGCCATTCGTGCCTCGACCATCATTCGAGCAACATCTTTCATTTTATAACGTGCTTGCCAACCCAGTCGTGTAGCAGCCAACGTCGGGTCGGCTCGACCAATCGAAAGATCACTGGGTCGCATAAATCTTGGATCTCGTACGACATGCTCTTTCCAGTTGAGCCCAAGCGTCGAAAACACCTCTGACACAAATGCCTCGAGACTTGATGTTTGACCAGTAGCAATCACAAAGTCTTCTGGATGATCCCGTTGGAGCATCGCGTGCATGGCTACAACATATTCGGGCGCCCATCCCCAATCTCGCTGGACAGATAAATCACCAAGTGGAAGGGTTTTTTCGCTACCGTTCGCGATAGCACAGGCCCCTTTGACAATTTTCTGCGTGACAAATCGCTCAGGACGCAACGGACTTTCATGATTGAAAAGAATACCCGTACATGCATGCACACCGTATGCCTCACGATGCTGGGCAATTTGCCAAAATGAAGTCGCTTTGGCGATTCCATAGGGACTGCGGGGATGCAGCCTTGTCACTTCTGATGCAGGCTCACCCTTGGTATTTCCAAACATCTCTGAACTACCGGCATTATAAAGACGAATCGTTTTGTTTGACATGCGAATAGCTTCGAGCAAATTGACTGTTGCAATAACAATACTCTCATAGGTTTCCACTGGCTGATCAAACGAAAGCACCACTGATGTTTGTCCTGCAAGATTGTAAATTTCATCTGGCTCATATTGATGAATAACTCTTAGGATTGATTGAAAATCAATCAATGACATTGAATCGAGAATGACCTTGTCTTGAATATTAAGCGTTCGCAGGCCCTCGAAGCGATTTGCATTTGCATCACGACTGGTCCCAATGACTCGATATCCTTGTTTCAGAAGGAGAGCCGCAAGATAACCTCCGTCTTGCCCACTAATTCCTGTGACTAATGCCGTTTTTTTCATGAATGCTCCACGAACCACTCAGTCGTTTTCTGGAGACCATCTTGAAGTGACACGCAAGGTTCCCATCCCAGGATGTTTCTGGCGAGAGATGCATCAATACAATTCGATCGCAGGTCACCAGGCCGGGCTGGACCATACACCGGATCAAGAGAAAGAAACTTTTTCCCTTTTGACTTCATCGTATCACTCATATTGCTTCGAATCATTTTTTCAAGTTGGTTGACACTTGTTCCAATCCCAGTGCCAACATTCAGACTGGTGAGTGAAGAGGGTTCAACGCATGAGAGGTCTTGCGTAAGGGCAAGAACATTCGCACGTGCTACATCAGGCCCGTAAACGTAATCACGTATATACTCACCATCGCCGTTTATAGTCGCTGGCTCACCAGCAATGGACTTTTTGCAAAAGATGGCAACCACGCCTGCCTCACCATGTGGATTTTGGCGGGGTCCATAAACATTGGAATACCGCAATGCAACCGCCTTGAGGCGATACTCTTTGGCATAAAACGCTAAATACCGCTCACCAACCCATTTTGTTATCCCATAGGGACTCACCGGATTTGCTAATTTGGTTTCGGTCACTGCTGATGCAACATCACCATATAAAACACCACCACTCGAAGCAAAAACAACACGTGGGCAACCCACTTTCACTGCTGCATCAAGTACATTTATAAGTCCAAGACAGTTTACCTTGGCATCAAACAAAGGCTCTCGTACCGACCGGCTTACTGACATCTGTGCTGCTTGGTGACAGATTGCCTCAGGCTTCATGCCTTCAATGACCGCAGACACTCTCTGCGTATCTACGATATCAACAATATGAAGAGGCACTTCAGAAGGTATGTTTTGCTTTAAGCCACTTGAGCAATCATCAATAACCTCCACGTCATGACCGCCCGACAAAAGTTGCTCTACGATATGACTACCAATAAATCCCGCACCACCAGTTATAAGTATTTTCATTTTTAGACGCGTTCTATGTATTGAGAGTCATTACGGATACGTTGAGATCGACAGTATTTTTCCACATCTTATAAAGTCGACGTTCTTCTTGGCTAGTTTCTATAGCTGCAAATGCACTCACACTTCTCTATCCCGTTGATCGTGGCAACGGTGTGTCGAGTGAATACCCGAGCGTATGAAGTACATCCATGACTATGTCTGGAACGGCATCAATCGGGCCACCAATACTGAGCCTGTCTGAACGACAAATAGTCTTCTGACGCGCTAACCATGCTGCATCACAGTCCAATTCTGCAAATGCACAGATAGACTGCAAAACATCAGAGGGACGTGTAATGAGGTGCTCGAAATAGACTTCCATATAGCTTCCCGATCGCAACCGATTTGCCTCATCTCGACTCCGTAATATCTGCCTTGCCCACATTGTTAGGTAATCCACCAATACGACCTCTCGCTCTGGAACATCCAAAAACTCATGCAATGCAGCAACGCCTGTCCAACTATCGACCTGAAGATTTCGAATCAACTGAAAACCAACGTGTTTTTGCATCGATCTTGCCACTGCAACACCATGGCGAAGTACATTGATAAACACCACGTCAGGCCAAATGGTTTGCAGTAAATGCATCTTGTGAAAATAGTGTGGGGTTTTGTCCCCCCATAGAGACTTTCCTAATCGATGAAGTATCACACCAGATAAGGCATCACAGAATTCTGCAATCGTCTGCTCTTTGTCACCAAACTTCTCAAGAAACTCTTCGTAGATTTCAGGCGGATGTAACTCATATTTTTCGAGCGTCGACTCAATAATTGGGTGCTTCACTCTGGGTTTTCGGTACGGACGATACCACCGTTTTCTCTGTGGAATTGGAAACGTTACTTCACGAACAATCCTGAGCTGTTCGCGTCCCGCCACTGGGCGCAGGCCATGTTTATCAAACAGGATTGGATGCCAGTAACTTTCTCCAAACATAAGGAGATCGGGATGATCTCCGAACATGTCACAAATGAGTGTCGTTCCACTTCGTCCTGTACCAACAAAACATAGTTTCACAGAGTGCCACCTGTATTCAAAAATGGGTGCAAGCGAGGGCAATCAAGCGCATGTGATGCCTTATTCGTCAAGTGCAGTTTTATGATCATCACACACAGGATTTTCTTAACTTTGTAAACTACTGTGCGTAATCCATATATTAGGCGACGTGAAAAACTAATGATTGTCTCTTTAATTGCACACAATTCGATACGCTTTTCTTCATGAATACTTATTCTCAGAGCAACCCACCACAATCCAATGACGTTGCAGTCTTTTATCTTGCTCGGTTTGCAGAGGGACATGAACCTATTGAACGATTCTTTACGAGCTATCGAAATCATCCATCTGGAATACCTCATACGCTGATCGTGATTGCCAAGGGGTACTCGAGTGAGAACGATATCAAGAAGCTTCGAGAGACAGTCGGACTACCACACCATATTGTTCCATTTGACGACGATGCTGGCTTTGATATTCAGGCTTACTCAGCTGCCCTTAAAGAGACACCGTGTGACTATGCTTGCTTTTTCAATACTTTTTCAGAGATTCAAGCCGATCATTGGCTCAAAAAACTTTATGGCGGCATCACCAAACCTGGTGTCGGCCTTGTTGGCGCTACCGGTTCGTTCGAGAGTCTTTATAGTTCTATAAAGGTTCTTCATGCTATTGACTGGTGCTGCCAAAACAGAGTGAGCTACAACTCGGATATTGCAAAATATTTTGAATGGTATTGCAAAATCACTAATCCCCGTTGGCTGAAGCCCAGCAAACGACGAGACAAGCGCATAGCGGCAGAAATAAATCGAATCATTGGTTTACGTAAGCGTTGGGAAGACACACTTGATCAATTTGACCAAGGCATCTGGGGAAGTCGTGTTGCGCCTGGTGGCCCATTTGCTTTCTGCAGTGACTTTCCCGAGTTTCCAAATCCCCACATTCGTTCAAATGCCTTTATGGTTTCAAAGAAAACCTTCGAAGAATTACCAGAACCAGCAGCGACGAAACATGATTGTTGTCGCTTTGAGAGTGGCCCGAATGGATTTTCACGGCATGTTCTCAAAAAGGGACTGGATCTATGTGTCGTTGATAAATTTGGAACGGTTCATTCCATGGATGAATGGCCAAAAACGAAGACTTTTCGCAGTGGTCTGCAGGAGAATCTTTTAGTTTCTGACAATCAAACACAGGAATACGACCGTATGACGGATGCTGTGAAATACACCCATCGTGTTTTGACATGGGGAGGATACCTCGAAAATCATGACTCTCTTCCTGTCATTCCATTTCAATTTCCAGCACATCAAACAGTCCGCGACACTACCCACAAGAATCTTCATTGGCATCAAACGCCACTGAGGTCGCCACGGATTTCCATTGTGATTCCTACGCGAGGTCGAGCCGAATTGTTACGGCATGCAATATTTACTGTTTTAGAGCAGGGATACGATAATTTGCAGTTGATTATTTTTGGCAATGGGTGCTCTGGCCGTGATACTGAACTCAGGGAAATCATTGCCTCACAGAATTGCAAACAGATTGAATACTACTCATCAGAATCATATTTGCCCGTGACAGACAGTTGGAACACCGCCATTAATTATGCGGATGGTGATTATGTATTACTCATGGGAGATGACGACGGACTGGCTCCAGATTATTTTTCACAAATCAATACACTCGTTTCACGGTTTGATAATCCTGACTTAATTGTTAGTAGCCTTTATCAGTTTTGTCATCCTGATACTGCTGGTGACTCTCGACTGAAAACCTTACCAATTGGCCGGTTTGCAGCAGGTAGAATAAAACCTTTTGTCTTATCAAGTGTTGATGCTCGTCAGAATGTTGAAGCATCAATCCAACTACGACGACGATTTTTCTATAATATGCAGGCCTACACGATCAGCCGAGAACTTCTCGAGAGGGTTCGTGAAGGTGGTCCTGTTTTCAGGTCCCCTTTTCCCGATTACTATCTTGCAAACGTCCTCCTCGGACTCGCAAATCACATTGTTATCCAGCCAAGGCCACTTGCACTGCAGGGTGTCTCTGCGGGATCGTTTGGGTCAAATCTTTTTGCCGGAACAGTCGAAGACGGGTTCGATCTTCTCAACAATAATCTTGCGAATGATGGCCTGTTTGAAAAGATCAAAACCAATATGTTGCCGTACGATGACTACACAACGAATGTGCTCTTAACGATGTATCACGTACAAAATCGCCTTGGTGTGGATTGGCCGCAGCCAGATGTCCCGCGCTATCGACGCATTCAAATTCTAGAAACCATTGATAAACATAGGAAAAAATGGCCGGTATGGGCTTTCAGCAAAGATAATAAAGATTTTCTCAAACAGCTTTCCTTTCCTGAAATACGATGGGCGGCTTTGACTTGGCTTGGCTATCCCAAAAAAAAACTGCCTTTGGATGCAAAACACCAACGCCAAGATGCAAGTCAATATGATTTCCAACCAACACAGAATGTCATCAGTGAAATCACGCAACATGATATGATTCAGGCCTACAGGATGCTTCGCTTCAAGCAATGTGTAGAGGCTTACTGAGTAAGTATGTCTAGTTGGTTAACTCCACACACAATATGACTGTGTCCTTTTCAACTATATAATATTACTCGGATACAAACCCCGTCTGCGAATCGCAATCATGTATGGTTAATCTGATATTTTTCCCCTCAGCATGCTTGTATACCCAGGTCAACAGAATTGATTTTTATGTATCAGATTACGTTTATCTGAATGATCATCATGGACGGCATTCGGAACGTGTTCGTAGAAAAACAAACAAATGCAAAAACGAATCCTACGGTCCATGCTGAAGGTTCTTGGTTTTGGACCTCGACTTCTTGTTGGGTTAATTGACTTTAATTGGTTATTGATACACCAACTCAAGAAATCAAAACTTCAGCTCAAGGTGGATCGACCTTCTTCCTCGATCCGTGTTATTCATAATCGACTAACAGTCACTGGGTGGGTCTTTGATGAAACAAGCAATGCTGCAGCACCTGTCCGCGCAAAAATAGGCAACGAAACCGTATCTTCCATCATTGAAAAGAACGTCGCTTCTTCTGACGGGGCAAACCAGTCCACAAACAATGCACGGGATTGCAGATTCTCGATTCCATTATCTCTTCCGCCTGGAATACGGCGCGTATCTATTCAGGCACAGAGCTCTCAGAAAACGTGGATTACCATTCGCCGATTAGTCCTTATTGTTCTGCCAAATTTCCGCTTTAGGAACTTTTTTTCGTTTCGCAAACCAACCTACAATCAGTCTGTCATTAATGAAAATAAGGCACTTGATACAGATATCGTTGCTGAAATAGATCAACATATTGCCTCGATGATTGTGCGGCCAACGTTTTCGATCATCATCGTAACGCAGAATGAACGAAAAAATGTCTTGCAGACTCTGCGATCTGTTGAGCAACAGGTTTACCCACATCATGAAATACTTCTCACCAGTGACGTGCGCCCAGAGTCAAGGGACTATTCGCTCGAATATAACGAGCTACATCTGCCCGAACTCAAAAACCTTGAGGATATCCACGGCGACTACTGCCTCTTTATAAAAGCAGGTGACCAATTACACAGTCACGCTCTGTATGAATTTGCAAGTAGTGTGAACACACATGCACAAGCTGATATTATCTATGCTGATGAAGATGTTGTTGACGGCTACGGTAGATTCAGCAATCCATTTTTCAAGCCTGACTGGAGCCCTGATTATCTGGAGGTCTTCAACTACATTGAGTTTCCCTGCTGCTACCGTACAAAATTAGTCGTTTCCGGCTATCAGAATTATTGTCAGTACGATCTTGCCCTGCGAAGTACCGAAATTTCAGATCATATTGTTCACATACCAAAGGTCTTAGGGCATCGGTGGAAGACTTCCACGCTCACGAAGCACAAAAAGACAAAAGGCGACTCAGATCGACAGTATCTCCAGCATCGGCTTTCAAGAACTGGGCGTTCAGGAGACATTACCGAACATACAAAACATCGTGGTTGCTATGTGATCACGCCTCGGCTTACAAAAAATCCTCTTGTATCCATCGTTATTCCGACGGCTGGAAATATCCGGCAGATCAAGGGAAAACCAGTTGATCTCGTATCAAATCTTGTGACTCAGATTTTTGAACGGAGCACCTATACCAATAAAGAAGTTATCGTCGTTGATAGTGGCACACTGTCTGAAAGTCAAACACAGGTACTCCATCACCATCATTGCAAACGAACAAGTGATTCAGCCGACCATGTCAATATCGCGCGGAAAATAAATCTTGGTGCAAAGAAAGCGTCTGGAGAATACCTTCTTATTCTCAATGATGATATTGAAATATTAACCAACAACTGGCTGGAACGAATGCTTGGCCATTTTGAAAAGCACGGTGTCGGAGTGGTTGGATGTCGCTTACTGTATCCAAAAGGTACCATTCAGCATGCAGGGATCGTTTTTGTACAAGGTCATCCAGAGCATGTTCGTCGACGCAGACGAGGAGATGAGGCTGGGTATTTTTTTAGTAGTTGCGCACCTCGCAATTTTATGGCCGTGACTGGTGCTTGCATGATGACACCTCGTCAGATGTTTCTTGATATTGGTGGTTACAATGAAAACTTTCCTATCAATTATAATGACGTCGCTTATTGTCTGTCCTTAGGAACAAAAGGTCTTCGAACCGTGTGTGACAACGGAGTCGCCCTGACACACCTTGAATCTGCATCAAGAGAAAAATCCATTGCCACTAGTGAGACCGCTGTTTTTGAGCAACTCTGGTCAGAAGAGGTGGTAACAGATCCTTTCTACAATAACGAACGCTTTAATCAGACGAAGCCTATGTTTCATTTTGAGCAAAACGTAAAACAAATCTGATATGAACGCTGACTTTATAGGCTAAACAAACGCATGGAAGATGGTATTGCTGTCGCGTATCTGTTACGTGGCAAAGACACAAACTGGCAAGACTGTTGCAATCGGTTTCTCTATTCCTATCAACAGTACGCAGCGGGTTGTGATCATGAATTACATATCATTATCAAGGGATTTGAATGCCCAGAGGATGAATTACGTGCTCGACAAATTATTGCACCCTTGGAATGTCATGTATCTTCAGTTGCAGATGACGCTTTTGACATCGGTGCTTACAGAGAATGGTCGAAAGGAATTAAAAATACGGTCATCTGCCTCATGAACACAGGGAGTGAAATCCTCGCGGACCACTGGCTTCAAAAATTGCATGGCAACTTTCTAGATCCTTCAGTAGGAATGGTAGGCGCAACAGGTTCATTTGAAAGCCTTGGATCGCGACTAAAGGGGTTTCCTGCTTATCCAAACCCCCATATCCGAACAAATGCGTTTCTGCTTGCGCGAGAGCAATACCTCGAAGCCTCAGAAGGCCGTTCATTCAAGACAAAAGAAGATGCTTTTCGTTTTGAAAGTGGGAATACCAGCCTCACACAGTTTGTAAAAAGAGCTGGTTTGGAAGCACGGGTTGTGGGTCGTAATGGCCGTGCTTACCGTGAAAAAACCTGGCCTGTAAGCAATACCTTCCGTCAGGGCAGACAACACAATCTCCTTGTAGGAGACAGACAAACACGAGGATATGCATCGAGTCCATGGCATCGGAAAAAGTATCTGGCATCAGCAGCCTGGGGATCCACATTGAGGAATTCCTCACTTTATCGGTGGGGGTAAATCTCTGCCATATAGTTTCTCTTAGATACACCAAAACTTATAGCATTTGATTGTAATCGTCATCACAAAAAGCTTGTTGTGTTTCAAAGATGGTGTACTGCTGTTGCATACCAACAGCAACACTTCCTACTCGTCACATCGATAGACTTCTTCAACATAGCCTTTTCGCAGCCAAAATAAATTACGAGATACTCTTTGAAAACCAGACGCCGTGTTGACCAATTCAGAAACCTTATTTTGCTTCATATCAAGGTGCCACATTTTACCTGCAGCTTCTTGATTGATGGAAAGAAAATTCCTGCACAGGGAAGGGATTCTCTGTACGTAATCAGTTGCAACGTCTGCTGACATTTCAGGAAGAGAATCACAATTGACTAGCACTTCAAAATGTTGGCGTGGCACCGAACCAAGGTGTTCTGGCAAAACTAATCGGATCCCTGGAGCATTACTCCAACACTCACTGCAATCGCTGAAGAAGAACCGTGTGCCTTGCATGTTCTGCATGAGAAAACATGCAGCAGTTGCCCGTACGCTTGGAATATCGACTAGCGTCACATTTTTTATTCCCATCAAATAGCAATAGTACGCTAGATATCCGACACCACTCCCGAGTTCACAAACGGGAGTTTCTGCACAAGATAACATTTCCCGAAGACGAATTGCGATATACAAATAAATACAATCACGATTTGTGAAGTGGCCTCTTCGAGTGCGTACAGAAAACAAACCTCCCTTGAACGATGGAAATCTTATTGGAACCCCAAGCTTTTTCTCAATTTTATCCCAGATTTCATCTGGGTCTGAATAGATGATATCTCCACATCGATTTTGTTCTCTGTTTTCGATATGGATCACACCAAGGTATTCTGCCAAAGAAATAAGTGCGTCTATGTGAAATAGCTTAAGGCTCTCCCGATAATCCTCGTCCTCGTTGAGTCTGCGATTCACATCTGCTCCCGCGTACTCAATCCCTTCACCGAGCGGGGTATCAAACATGTTACCGAGTATTGCTTTAGCTTCGGCATCACTCTTAAGAATAGAAGCAAGCACAGCCTCCCGCCTGGGCACGATAAATGTGCTCCAGATATCTTCTCCGCTTTTCTCTCCTTTTTTTGTAATCAATTCACGAATAGCACTGATGACTTGTGATTCGTTTTCAGGCGACGACTCTGGCGCTTGTTCAATAGTTGCTGTGGAATATGCCTCTGTCACATGATGCTGAAGATACCCCAACAGAAGGTGGGAGGAATGAATCTGATTGTAATCCTTGAGAATACGTTTCATTGGGGATGATTCTTTCATCATTTCAAAAACCTCATTACTTTTTTTATCCATCCTCTGGATATACCTTCATAAATTTGTGAGAAGTCAACCTTCGGATAGCATTGAATAATTTGATCGAGTGCGGATGCTGCTGCGTTGTCTTTCATAAAATACTCTCGACCACGTCCCGAAATGCCCTTATTGAGTCGAGAAAACGTCTGTTCTTCTAAAACTCGGATGATGTCGGTTTGCCCGGCCTGAATCCCAAATTGTGATACGAGAGAAGTAATCGTCGATTCCACATTTTGGAATAGCTGAGAATAGGTTAGAAAGAACGGAGGAGGAATCTCTGGATATTCCTCCTCCCAAAGGACCCACGATAGATAGAAGTTAATGAACCACGGAGCATTGGTAACCGTGACCGCATGGATACGAGACAAACTTGCCTCACTTAGATCGTCATGCAGTCTGTTCGACCAAAAACTATGTGGAAATAGCGTTGACTCGTTGTTCATGTGATCGGCTAACGAGACGAGACAGTCCATCAAATCACGAACGAGTACGACAAAGCGTATTGGATACCTCATGGCTAAGTCAGCTGTATTTGCATTTAAGCGAACATGATGATGACCTATGACATGTCCACCTTCATGCTTACGAAGTACTTCACGGATAACACCCTCGTCAAGTTCCTGCTCTCGGCGTTCACCAAACGGGACAAGTGGCTCCAAGACGCACGTTGGCAAATCAGATAACTTCCTTGTCAGAAATGTTGAACCTGACTTCGGAAAGCATGCAACGACTATTATCTGTGTCTGTTTTTTTTCTTCATCCATGTCCGAAAAGGATTTCCATACATAATTGTTTTCTAGCCTCGATGCCCGATAAATACTGTCGTGACACAATGACTGCAATGACGTAATACCAGAGCATAAATCACACACAAACATTTTGTGGTGCGAACACGCTGTTCATCAGAGTATTTTTGCAGCGCAGATCTAACGTTGACGATTTTATAATAAAAATGGTATCTCAACGTCTATTTGAATTGCTATATCCGATTCTCGACATCCATCAGTATCCATCTTTTAAACATGCGATTTATCAAGACATCACTCTCAGGTCCCTGGCTTATTGAGCCTGAGTGTCACACCGATACTCGAGGCTTTTTTGCACGATCATGCTGCGACCGTGAATTCGATGAACATGGACTATGGCATAAGTGGGTGCAGTTCAATATTTCATACAATGAATCGAAAGGAACTTTGCGAGGCCTTCACTTTAGCCTGCCAACAGTTCATGAAGTGAAGCTTGTACGATGCACTTCGGGTGCAATTTTTGATGTGATTGTTGATATTCGTCCCGATTCCAATTCTTTTGGTCAGTGGTTTGGAACAGAATTGACGGCAGAAAATCGATGCGCACTTTACATTCCGGTGGGCTTCGCACATGGCTTTCAGACCCTGACGGATCGATCTGAGGTTTTTTATCAAATGGGAGACTTCTATGATCCGGTCGCTTCAAGGGGCATCCGATATAATGACCCAACGATTTCAGTGCAATGGCCATTACCTGAAAAAATCATATCAGCAAATGATGAAAAACTCCCGTCCCTTGATGAGGCCTTAGAGCCATCAGTATGAAAATATTTATAACCGGAGCATCTGGTTTCATTGGGCAGCGAATCATCAAACTCCTTCTCCATAGTTGTGCCGATGTAAATCTGCTCGCAACAACACGCAATCGAGAGACTGGGAGCAGAAGGCAGACCGACACACGATTGCATTGGGTTCATACAGATATCACACATGCTCACGAAACACGCTCGCTTTTAGAGACTTTCAAACCAGACATCTGCCTGCACCTGGCATGGTATGCCGAGCCTGGAAAATATCTCACGAGTCAAAAAAATCTGCTCATGATGCAATCGAGTCTAGAACTTATCCA
>PVBE011790515.1_pt1 | contig 18504 bp, 18 predicted proteins | sample 1631181 | NCBI WGS metagenome assembly PVBE01 (sample SAMN08397723, study PRJNA350692) | Marine metagenome, whole genome shotgun sequencing project. | isolation source: water | place: Pacific Ocean | collected 2012-04
AGACACATACACCGCCTTATCGCGCCGATCATGTTGGCAGCTTGCTGCACCCGAGTGTGAATCTCGGCGCCAAAGGTTGACCCCCTATCGGCGAGCAAGCCGCCTTAATATCCTTTGAATCTCAAATTCAAGGCTCGATCTCTTTGAGCGCACCAACTAGCTTCTTCATAATCGCTATCATCTCGAGGCGTTCAGACGGTTTCCAATCGCGTAATACTTCGTCTATATAGCTGCGGCGAGCCTTCTCCAACTTTTCGAGTATTCTGCGGCCCTTCGCCGTGGCTACAGAAACAGAACTCCGTCGGTCACTCGTCGAGCGAGTTGCCCTAGTAAGCCCCAACGCTTCTAGCTTTTTCAATTGTCTGCTAACCGTCGAGTAGTCTCGGCCAACGATCTCCGCCAGTTCGACTACGCCGACAGGTCCCCTGAGACCTATCAAAGACAACAGCGGAAATAACGCGCGGTCAAGTTTTACCTTCGCGCGTGCCAATAGAAGAGAATCACGGCGGGGGCTATTCATGACCAATGTCATATCCACCAGCAAGCGGTGCAATTCGACATACACTTGTTCGTGCTCCAAATCAGTTTTCCTATTCACTATTGCTGCTATCAATGTCTAAGCAATACCATCGGGTCAGCATCACAATTGGGTCCGGATCACGCCAGGACTCGGCCAAGCGTTCCTATCTAAACGGCAAACCGCTTCTACCCATTACTTTGCCGAGTTGCGGGCACGCGCCCTCTTTCTAGCGCGCGTGAAATTCCAGCAAGTATTTGTCGTTTTTCAACGAAATAGATGCCCAGTCCACTGGCGACCGCCGCAACGTGGCTTTATATCCAAAGTGCATATGAAATAAGAGTGTATATTACACATAAGTATTTTGCTTGATCTCAGAGTAGGGCTATTATAACAAACTAGGTGTAAAATACACATAAAGAAAAAATAAGTACAAGGAGAACACAATGGCATCACCAGTAAAACTGGGACACGTTGCACTGAAGACCGGCGACATCGCAAAGGCGAAGGCCTGGTATCTATCGGTCCTGCAACCCAGGGTTCAATTCGAAAACGAGCAGCTCTGCTTTTTGAGCTACGACGAAGAGCACCACCGAGTTGCTTTGGCGTACGAAGAAGGTTTCCAGCAAGACGTGAGCAAAGCGAGCATGCATCACATGTCGTTCACCTTCGCCAGCCTGGACGATTTGTTCGATACCTATGAACGGCTCAAGGGTGAGGGGATCGAGCCCGTCTGGACCATCAACCACGGCCCGACACTTTCCCTGTACTACCTCGATCCCATGGGCAACCACGTGGAGTTACAGATTGACATCATGAGCATGGAAGATGCGGATGCGTTTATGCGCAGCGATACGTTTGCGAAGAACCCCATTGGCATAGAGTTCGATGCAAAAGAACGCAACGAACTGCGCAAAGCGGGTGCACCCTACGCCGAACTCGTTCATTACGGTTAGAGTATTTACCCTATGATGTCGAACCCTGATCCGCTTTGAAAATACAAGTGCGAGGAACACAACGATGAAGCTCTATTCCACGCCGGAAGGCATCGCCCGCGGCGCCAGCGATAGGCAGCTGGAGTTCCTCGAACTTGGCGTAGCGGACCTGGGTGCGCTACTGGATATTGATCCTACACTCGACCGTATCAAAAATGCTGATGTGAGAATGCGGCGCCCGCTGGCCGAAGTGCAACTGTACGCACCCGTTCCCAGACCTGGTAGCGTATATTGCGTCGGCGCGAACTTCGAAAGCCATGTTGCCGAAGTACAGACGGTGCTCACCAGTCTCGGCGATGAGGAATCGATGAGGGCAACCCTGGCGAAACTACGCCATACGCCGATGTTCTTCAGCGTGCCGGCGAGTTCGGTCGCGGGCCCCAACGATCCAATCATACTTCCGACGCTGGCGCCGACCCAGGTGGACTATGAAATCGAAGTCGCGGTAATCATCGGTGCCGGCGGCAAGAACATACCGGTAACCGAAGCGATGGACCATGTTGCCGGGCTAACGCTGGCAAACGATGTCTCGGCACGAGATATCCAGGCCCAGGCGATGCGCGGACAGGAATTTGAATACGGACACGCAAAAGGTTTGGATAGTTTCAAACCCATGGGTCCCTGCCTGGTCACAATGGATGAATTCTCTGTACCTATCGATATTGATATGGAAGCCATGGTAAACGATGAAGTCAGGCAGTCAGCGAGCCTTTCCGATCTGATCCACGATATACCCAAATGTGTGTCGTACATTTCGACTTTCCATACGCTTAGGCCGGGAGATGCCATTCTGACCGGTTCCCCTTCCGGGGTCGGCTATTTCCAGGGTAAGTTCCTGCGGGTTGGCGATGTTGTAAAATTGACAGCGCAACACATCGGTGAGTTGAAAAACGAAGTCGTGGTTGAGAGCTAGGGCGATGGCGCAATCTAAAAAGATAAAAAATGTTCAAGCAGATGTCCCAGACCGAAGAGACTGGATATACCGGCCAGCCCTCATCGAACTTGTAGAGTTCATCGACCCGCTCGTCCATACCCGAAGAAACATTCTCGACCAGAAGAGTGAAGGTGCTTGCACCGGCTTTGCCGTGGCCGCCGCGATCAATATTCTCAACCAGCGTGCCGGTCGTAACATCGTCGTGAGCGCCCGCATGCTATACGAGATGGCTAAGCGCAATGACGAATGGCCCGGCGAATCGTACGACGGCTCGAGTCTTCGCGGCGCAATTCATGGCTGGAAAAACATGGGCGTCTGTGAGGACGCTATGTGGCCGTATTTTACGGGCGCCAAGAAAGGTAGCTTGACGATCGAATCGGCAAAGGACGCACGCAATAATACCCTTGGTGCGTATTATCGTCTCAGACCGGTAGTGAGCGACTTTCATGCTGCACTTAACGAAACTGGGGTGATCGCCGTCTCGGCGAACGTACACAAGGGGTGGGACGATCCCGCCGACGGCATCATCGAGTACTACAAGAAAGCAGGTGGCGGGCATGCTTTTATTATTGTCGGTTACAACGATAAAGGTTTCTGGATACAAAATTCCTGGGGTAAGGGCTGGGGGGATAACGGTGTTGCCCTGTGGTCGTACGAAGATTGGGTCAAGAATGTTATGGATGCCTGGGCATTCCGTCTTGCCTTGCCCACCCCGCAGATTTTCAATATGCGGGCACAATCCGCACGGCTCGGTACGGAAGATGCCGCAAAAACGGAAAAAGCGTCGGTGCGGCGTTCAAAGATCGCAGGGCATTTTGTGCATATCGACGATGGCGCTTATATGACTACTGGGCGTTACTGGAGTACGGCCGAAGATGTAGAACAAACTGCCCGGCTCGTTGCCAATAGTACGACGTACAAACATATTCTGGTGCATGCCCATGGTGGATTAAATTCACCGAAAGACGCGGCGCGCCGCATTGCGGCAATGAAGGATGTGTATAAGGCCAACGCAATATATCCATTCCACATTATGTACGACACTGGCATTGTTGAAGAATTGAGGGATCTGATATTCCGTAAGGAAGTCGATGCGTCGAAGAGAACCGGCGGTTTTAGCGATTGGATAGACCGCTTTACGGAGGGGTTGGTACGTCGCCCCGGCACCTTGCTCTGGGATGAAATGAAACAAGATGCACAGGATGCATTTGCCCGTGATGGGGCTGGAACAGACGCTCTGGGCCGCTTTACGAACCATATTAAGAAAAGTGGTAGGCGCGTTAAATTTCATCTGGTCGGACATAGCACCGGTGCCGTAGTAATTGCACATTTGCTGCAAACGTTGCGCAGGCGCGATATTACTTTCTCTACGTGTTCGCTCATGGCGCCCGCTTGCACCGTGGATTTGTATCACAATACCTACTTACCGGTGCTCCAGAAAAAGACCAAACTAAAACTGGGCGAAATCGCTATCTACAATCTGAAAGATGAACTGGAACAGGATGACAACGTGGCGAAGATCTATCGCAAGTCTCTTCTTTATCTCGTCTCCAAAGCGTTTGAGCGGGTTAAGAACAAGCCGTTACTGGGTATGGAAAACTTCGAGAACCTGGTAACGTCCGCCGGCCCTTTGCCGCAGTTCATTTATTCCAACGGCGTTGATGGTCAGCGCACGCGAAGTACTTCCCATGGTGGGTTTGATAATGACATTTACACCATGAATCATATTTTGCGCCGGGTACTTGGGAGAGCACCGAAACAGGCGTTTACAAAGGGAGATCTCGATTATTGAGATTGGAGTGTACTTCGACGGTACGTGGTCAACCGGTTCGGAACGCCGGTTATTGTATGTGTCGGTGAGGGAGGGCAGTTCAATAGTTCATCGCGAACGGTCGCTTGGTTCCTACGAGGATCGGCGCATTGTCCCTGTTCATGTCGCCCTGTCGGCCACGGATTGCGCCCACCGACTATCGGTTTTGCCGCTCGCTCCGCGCTGTACCGTGTCGATGAAAAGGAAGGCTTTGGGCAGTTTGTAGCCGGCGATGTGTTTTGCCGCCTCTTCAAGCAACTCCTGGCGGCGTTCGGGGCGGCCGGGCTCGAGTTCGACGATGGCCACCACCTCATTGCCCCACCGTTTGCTCGGACGGCCGGTGACCACCACGTCCGCTACGCTCGAATGACGTTTGATCGCACGCTCGACCTCTTCGGCAAAGATTTTTTCACCGCCGGAATTGATTGTGAAGGATTCACGACCGTGAAATTCGATCTCGCCATCCGCTAGCAGCCGGACGCGATCACCGCACACGACATAACGAGTACCCCCGATTTCCGGGAATGTTTCCTTCGTCTTGGATTCGTCTCCCAGATAGCCCAACGGCACGACTCCCCGCTTGGCGAGCCAGCCGAATCCATCGTGACCAGGCTCGAGGATGCCGCTTCTGTCTTCGTTCAGGATCACGGAATCTTCCGACAGCTCGAACCGGGCGTCCGCCGTATCATGGCTGTCGTGGGTGCTTACCTGGATCGCCTGGGGCCCCGTTTCCGATGAGCCAAGGGCATCGATGATCCGCGCTTGTGGCATGAGATCAAGCAGGCCTTCTTTCACGGGCGGCGAGAGAATCGCGCCGCTGCTGAAGATCGTTCTCACGCTTGAGAGATCGTAGGCGTTTGCTCGCGCTTCCCCCACTAGAGGACGGCCGAACGCGTCGCCGATGATCAGGAACATGTCGATTCGCTCAGCTTCGATGGTCCGTAACAGGTCCGCGACATCCAGCCGCGAAACTTCCTGCTGGATCACGACGGTGTTGCCGGCGCACAATGCGGCAAGAGCAACCTGACAACCGGCGCCGTGCATGAACGGCGGCGCAGGCATCACGCGGCGGCCTCCCGACTTGGTCGCGCGCGCCACAAATGCCGAGGTCTCGGGGATCGCGCTTCCATCCGGATAGCGGCCGCCGAGATTGGCAAAGATCGAGTCCGCTTGTCGCCAAAGCACACCCTTCGGCATTCCCGTGGTACCGCCCGTGTAGGTGCAGTAAATGTCGTCAGGCGAGAGGTCGACCGCCGGTTTATCCGGTGACGATTGGTTCAAGACCGTCTCGTAATCGTGGGCACTCGGCAGTAACGGTGCGCCGGATCCGTCGTCGACCTGAATGAGCAGTTCGACCGATAGAACCTGTGGCAGAACCTCGGCCAGCGCCCGGGCAAAGCGCCCCTGATAAATGATCACTTTCGGCGACGCGTCGGTGAAAAGATAAAGCAGCTCTTCACCGACGTAGCGATAATTGACGTTGAAGGGAACGGCCCTGGCTTTGAATGCCCCGAGCATCGCCTCGAGATATTCCGGGCTGTTGTGCAGGTACAGCGCGACGTGGTTTTGACCGGATTCCCAGTTCTTCAGCTCCGAGCGTTCCGTGTGCAGCGTAATTCCCCGGGACAGTAGAAAATTCGCAACCCTCCTGGTCCGATCGGTCAAATCCCGAAACGTCAGGCGTTTCTCGCCGTGCGCCAGGGCCGCCCGATCCGGCATGGCGGCGGCGATGGCTTCGTTCAGCGCAGCGAGATTCAACGACATGACGTCTACCCCTAACGATCTTCGTCCCTGTTGAGTCTGGTCCTTATACCCCCGGGTTTGCAATTCTGTCTAATTCATTCCAAGGTATTTGCCATTCCAATAGCAATAGAATCGGGAGCGTTATCCGCGCCGCATTGGCGTTTCAGATCACCTAATCTGCCCTAACTCCGATCATCGCTAAAGTCGAAGCGGCGCTTGGCATGCGGTTCCAAGAGGCGACGTTGCGCAGGACAGGAGCGCGGCGCAGGAGAGAACGATGGCGACTTATGACTACATTATTGTGGGAGCGGGCTCGGCCGGCTGTGTGTTGGCCAACCGGCTCAGCGAAGACGCCGAAACTACGGTGCTGGTTCTGGAGGCGGGCCCAAAGGACCGTAATCCGCTGATCCATATGCCGGCCGGTTTCCCGCATTTGCTGAAAAACCCGAGCGTAGACTGGTGCTATGAAACCGAGCCGGAGCCGGGAGCCGACGGACGGAGGATCTTCTGGCCGCGCGGTAAAGTGTTGGGTGGCAGCAGTTCTATCAACGGTTCGATCTACATTCGCGGCCAGCGGTGTGACTATGACCAATGGGCCCAACTCGGCAACCGCGGTTGGGCGTGGGACGACGTTCTTCCGTATTTCAAGCGCTCTGAAAACCAGGAGCGAGGCGACAGCGAATGGCATGGCACCGGCGGGCCGCTCAACGTCTCCGACCTCAACGAAACCCACCCGGTAAGCGACGCCTTCATCGAAGCCGGCGTCGAAGCCGGGCTGGTGCGCAACAACGACCCTAATGGTGAAAGCCAGGAAGGCATCGGTTACGTGCAGGCAACCATCAAGAACGGCAAACGGCATTCCGCGGCCGACGGGTATCTGAACCCGGCCAAGAAGCGCCGCAACCTGACGATCGTCACCAATGCGCTGGCGTCCAGGGTTTTGTTCGAAGGCGCGCGGGCCGTAGGCGTCGCTTATACCGTCCGCGGCAAACCGGCGGAAGCCCGCGCCGGCCGCGAGGTCATCGTTTCCGGCGGTGCTGTTAACTCGCCGCAATTACTGCAATTGTCCGGGGTCGGCCCGGCGGCGCACCTGCGCGAGACAGGCATCGACGTGGTGGTCGACCTGCCGGGCGTCGGCGAGAATCTGCAGGATCATTACGTCGTGCCCTGTGCCTACAAAGTCAACCAGCCGATTACTTTCAATGAGATCGCCAACGGCTTGCCGATCGTCAAAGAACTACTTAAGTATCTGTTCCGGAAGAACGGGTTGCTGTCGCTGAGCGGCGCCCAGGTGGTTGCTTTTGCCAAGACCAGGCCCGAACTCGAGGATCCGGATGTGCAGTATCACATGGCTCCCGGCAGCGCGACGCGGAGTGAGGATGCGGCGCCAACCGTACTCGACCCCTTCCCCGGCATGACCTGCGCGCCTTGCCAATTGCGCCCCGACAGCCGCGGCTCAATCATGATCCAATCGGGCGATCCGACCCAGGCTCCGGCGATCCGCGCCAATTACCTTTCGGCCGAACTTGACCGGCAAACGGCGGTCGCGAGCTTGCGATTGGCGCGGCGGATCTTTGCTTCGCCTGCACTCGATCCCTATCGTGGCGCGGAGGTACTGCCGGGCGTGGAACTCGAAAGCGACGACGAGCTGCTGGAGTTTTCACGCCAGCGTGGCAGCACGATTTATCACCCAGTGGGCACCTGCAAGATGGGCGACGATCCGATGGCGGTCGTTGATCAGCAGCTTCGCGTGCGCGGACTCGAGGGTCTGCGCGTTGTTGACGCTTCGATCATGCCCACGCTCGTCTCGGGCAACACCAATGCGCCGGTTATTATGATCGCGGAGAAAGCGTCCGACATGATCCGCGCCACCACGCGCTGATTTCCCCGAACAATAAGACAGATAGCGGCTTCCATCTTTCTGGGCCCAACCGATAGCACCGCCGAAGGGCACGTGAGCAACGTGGATCCCTCCCAGCATGAGTTCTCGACCGATGGTCTGTGTCGGTCCGGCTTTTCCGTGGCACGCTATCGCAAAGGCGGCGCGAATGCGGCCGTCGAAGGGGATCGCGGGCTAGTGGACGACACAAAAACCCGTTAGAATGCGCAGCTCGGTACCGCCAGCGCAAACGCATCTTATTGATTTATCGACGGATGTAGTACAATTGTGCCGTCGAGGCCAGTGCGTCGACACCGCTGGCCTCTACCGAATCACGGGCTAGATATCGCAACGATGCCGGCCCGTTTTTAGTTGGACAAAATGTCCCCTTCGTCTAGAGGCCTAGGACACCGCCCTTTCACGGCGGCAACACCGGTTCGACTCCGGTAGGGGACGCCATAAATTCAGCCCGCTTTTCGGCGGGTTTACCTCTTTTCCGCGCGCCCATTCGCCAACATCTGGCGACTCGATCACATTCCTTCCTATCATTCTTGTATATAGTGCTAATAGTACTATTATTATATTGTGTCTTCAAAAAAGGGTGGCGGTAGCCCGCATGCAGATAGAAATCGACTTCGAAGTTTGGCAAGCCTTAACCGGGATGCGCAACGCTGAAACGGACACGTATAACGATGTACTCCGTCGGCTGCTGAAGCTCAAATCCGGCAAAGGTGGCAAGTCGCGCTTTGAACCGAATGCCAATGATTGGATCTATAAGAATGTAACGCTACGCGAAGGAACCGAATTACGGTTCCCCTATAAAGGGACGGCGTATAAAGGGCGGATCAAGAGAGGGAAAATTGAACTGTCGACCGGTGAGCGATTCACATCGCCGAGCGCGGCCGCATGCGCCATTACTAACACTAACGTCAATGGTTGGCGGTGCTGGGAAGTGCGGCATGAGGTTGGCCGGTGGGTCTTACTGGATTCGCTTCGGTAAAGATACCGCCGGGGATCGCAAGACGACCGACAGAACTCGCAAAGTAAGTCCAAGGAGCCCCCAATGAAAAAAGATTACACGCATATTTCAGTGATTCTGGACCGATCAGGTTCGATGAAATCGATTCGCGATGACGTGATAAGAGGATTCAATTCGTTCATCGACGAACAAAAATCGCAACCCGGTTCTGCGACCCTCTCGTTAGTGCAGTTCGATAGTGTTGATTCTTATCAGGTGTTGTATGACGCCGAAGCATTGGAATATATCGGGCCGCTCGATCGTTCTATTTACGCGCCGCGTTCGAAAACGCCACTCTTGGATACGATCGGGCGCTCAATTATCGATTTGGAACTCAAGCTTGCACGTATGCCCACGCACGAAACTCCCGATCGGATCATATTCGTCGTGATAACCGACGGGAAAGAAAACGCGAGTCGAGAATTTGGACGGACACAGGTAAATGCCATGATCGAGCGCAAGCAAAATACGGACGGTTGGCAGATCGCTTTTCTTAGCGCGGACTTGGGCGCTATCGGCGAAGCGGTTAATTTGGGGGTTTCGACGGACACGGTGATGGCTTTCGATAAGACGGCCATGGGGATGACGACGTCCTGGAATTCCGTCTCTTCCAGGGTATCTGCGTACCGGGGGAGCCAGGCGTCATCGATAGCGTTTACCGACGAGGATCGAGTTCGCCAGGTTAGCGACCGGGAACGTTTGAAGCGTTCCGAGTGAAGGGACGTCCCCCGCACAAGAGACACCGTCCCACCTCATCTTGAGGCCCGCGTATGGGCCTCCTGACTGACCCGTCGAGATCCACTGCCGGTCCTTGACGGCATCCATTTGTCGACCCGGGGAAGGTGAAACAGAATAAGATAATTCGTTGTTAAATTAGTAAGTTAATCCTAGCAGATTTTCAATTTACTGTGTATAATTACAGTATTGAGAGCCGTAGAGAAATTACATGGATCAAGTCGTTTCTTCCCCGTTTCCGGATATCTGTCACCCCGAGCGCCGGTCCAACGAATGTCTCCAGGATTCCATCACCGAGCTCGCCGCATGCATCACCGTGGCGACTGCGCGGCTGCTCGCGCTCATCGCCGAACTCGATCGGCGCGAGGCGTGGGGTGATTGGGGCGTCAAGTCGTGTGCGCATTGGTTGAACTGGAAATGCGGGATCGGTCTCGGCGCGGCACGCGAGAAGGTGCGGGTGGCGCGGGCGCTGGAGTCGCTGCCGTTGATCAACGCGGCGTTTGCGTCCGGCGAGGTGAGTTATTCGAAGGTCCGCGCGATGAGCCGGATCGCGACCGTGGACAACGAGGACACCTTGTTGATGATCGCGCGCCACGGCACGGCCGCGCATGTCGAAGACCTGGTGCGGAGCTACCGGCGGGTCCGGCGCAACGAGGAAACGGTGGCGGCGAACGCAGCGCATGCGGCGCGCGAGTTGAACTGGTATTGGGACGACGATGGATCGCTGGTGATTCGGGCGCGGCTGCCGGCGGAGTCCGGGGCCTTGGTGTTGAAGGCGCTGGAGGCCGCGGTCGATGAGATCAACGAGCAGGCATTCGCCAAAAACGTTCCCGCGGAAACGTCTTCAGCCGAAGAGCCGCACGCGGCGCGGCGCGCCGATGCGATCACCAACATCGCCGGGCAGTATCTCTCCGGGGACGGTACGCCGGCGCGCCAGGCGGAGCGCTACCAGGTCGTGGTGCATGTGGATCGGGAAACTTTAAGCGAGGACGGCGACCCCGGGCGCGCGGCGATCGAGCACGGCCCCGCGTTGGCCGCCGAGACCGCGCGGCGCATCGCTTGTGATGCATCAGCGGTTGAAATAGAGACCGATACACACGGCAAACTGCTCGACATCGGCCGCAAGACCCGTGTGGTTCCGCTGTCGATCCGGCGCGCGCTGGCACATCGTGACCAGGGCTGCCGCTTCCCGGGCTGTACGGAACGCCGGCACGTCGACGCGCACCACATCCGCCACTGGAGCGACGGTGGCGAGACCGCCGCGCGGAATCTGGTGCTCTTATGCCGGCATCATCATCGGCTGGTGCACGAAGGCGGCTTCCGCGTTGTCTGCCGCGACGACGGCAAGTTGCTTTTCTTTACCCCGAACGATGTCTGGATCCCGGCGGCGGCGCCTGGGCATGCGCCCGTGGGGGATGTCGAGTCGGTCGCTTTGGATTCCGGCGCGAACGTTTCCGCGGAAACGATTTTGCCCCACTGGCGCGGTGAGAAGATGGATATGGGAATGGCGGTAGAGGGTTTGCTGCTGCAGCACGGCGGCGCCGGGACCGCTGCCGCGGTCCGGCGCACTTCCGCCAACTGATGTACATGGATGCGCAAATGCCGCGCTGGTAGGATGCCAAGGACCGGCCATGGCGGTCGGCTAGTCCGGGGTGATCGGCGTTTGGCCGGATGCAATGAAGTGATACTATCGCCCCTCGTTTGAACAACTGCCAATAATTGTATTTTGATCCCGACCGCGTCGAGGAACCCGCGCATCGTTTCCGTTACCCGCAATCTGATCATCGCCAATGCCGTGATCTTCGTGCTGTCCGCATTTACTGAATTGGGACGGGCGCTGTACGGCTATCTAGCGCTGTGGCCGTTGCCGCATACACAAATCTGGCAGCCGGTTACCTACGCTTTTCTGCACGGCGGGATGTGGCACCTCATATTCAACATGTTCGGATTATGGATGTTCGGGCGGGTCGTGGAGCGACAGTGGGGGGCCCGACGGTATCTGCTGTACTATTTTGTCTGCGTGGTCGGCGCGGCGCTGGTGCATCTTTGCGCCAGTGCAATGGTGGGGCACGGGCAGTTCACCGTCGGCGCATCCGGCGGCGTACTCGGTATCGTGCTCGCCTTCGGGATGATGTTTCCGGAAGTGCGGCTCATGGTTTTTCCCATTCCGTATCCGATCAAGGCCAAATGGGCGATCGTCGGGTTTATCGTCATTTCGATCTCGTTGGGTATCACCGATGCCGTACCGAGCATTGCGCATTTCGCCCATCTTGGTGGTATGTTGTTCGGGTGGCTGATGATCAAACACTGGAGGAGAAACAAGCATGGTTTTTAAACGATCCGTCCTCTTCGGTATCGCCGTCTTTTGCCTTGGCCTAGCCGGTACCCCCGCGGCGGATGAACAGAAACGTAAACCGCCGGAGGTTCTTCAGGACGTGGCTCTCGGCGATCTGAACATGGCGAAACCGATGCTGCGCGCGCGTAAGTTCAGTATGCCGCCAGGATTCAAGTCGCCATCGCATCGACACGACGGACCGGGGATCCGCTACGTGCTGGAGGGCGAGATCACGATCTATTGGAAGGATGGGACGAAGAAAACCTATGGGCCGGGCGAGACGTATTTCGAGGGACCGGGAGAGAACCATCCGCCGCACGATATGTCGGCGGCGAATGAAGGTCAGACGCCGGTCAACGTGCTGATCGTCGACCTCCACCCGGGGAAATAGGGCGAGGAGTTGATTACGCTTAAAACGGGACGCCTTTGAGGAATGAATCGTCGTGCGGCGGGGGCTCCTCCTCGCCGCGGAAGTCGCCCGCGCCACCGCATTCTTTCTCTATCGTCCACACGTCGAGACTGTTGAAGTACTTCGTTTCTCCCTTCGGGCTGGTCCACTCGCGCCCCCGCAGGTTGAATTCGATTCGAACGTCTTCACCGGTTTCGAAACCATCAATATTTTCGCAACGGTCGCCCGTCAACTGAAACAGGACATATTGCGGATAGTCCGGGTTGTCCGACATTTCCACCACGAATTCCCGTTTGCGGAACCGCTGGGTGACCTGCTGTGCTTCGAATATGGCGTGAAGCTTACCGCCGGCTTGCATACTCATGCCGGTGAGGATAGTGGGAAATACAGGGAACGCAAGCCCCGTTTAGCCGGCGCAGGGATAAACTTCGGAAAGGATCAGCGCGGCCGCTTCCCCGGCGTCCTTTTTCTGGAATTCGGGGGTCGCCTTCAGCATCTCGGTGACCATGAAGGCGAGCGTCGAGTTGGAAACAGAGTCCGGCAGACAGACAGGCGGCAGTGCGGTGTCGCCGCCGAAATCGCAGTCGCACGGTGTGACGTACCAGATGCACATCTTGCCGTTCATACCACGGAAATTAGTCTTCAGCGCAGTATCGCAAACGGTCAGCAGGTCGGCCCCGGTCGTCGCCGCCTGGGCCGGGCCGCAGCACAAGCCCGCCAGTAAGAGCAGCGCGGCGAGTCGCTCGCTCAGAGCCCGCCCCCCGTCGTGATTTCCTGCACCGTCGAGTTCTCCATCAGCGCCTTGATCTTGGGATCGTTCATCAGAGAATCGAGGTCGCCCGCTTGGATTGCACGCATAGTCGTTTCATCATTGAGGATATTCTTAACCAGCGGGTCGTTTTGCAGGGCCTCGATCTTGCTCATCGCGTCCGGATCCTGGATCAACGAATCCCGAACGCTGTCGATCTGGGCCGTGTGCGATCGCGTCGGATCCGACGCCGTCGTCCCCATCTGTCTCCTCGTAATAGACTTGATCTCGGCCGCCGGGATCCGGATTTCGCCGAGGCTGTCGGAGCGCAAGCGATATACGCCCTGCTCGAGAGACACCACCTCCGCGCGCACCCGTGAGCCGTCCACCAATTCGATGTCTTGCACGCCATCGGCGGGCACCAGCGAGGGTGCCAGAACAGCCGCGAGCAGCAGGAACTTAACCGTAGTGCCCATAGTGAACTCCTTGTCCGTTTCAATTCGCTTTTTCGGCCAATCTAACAGGATCTGAATGCCAAATGTTGCGAACGGCAACGCGTTTTGGCGTTGTTGTGCCGGGGCGCCTACGCGTGCCCGGAAGGGGCCTCAGACCAGGCCGCAACCTAGCCGGATGCCGATGGTCTGAGCGATGCGCAAAGATCTGCGGCGATTTCGAACGCGCGTAATCGTGCCCGGTGCTCGTAGATTTGACTGGTGAGCACCAGTTCGTCGAGCCCGGTCAGATCGACAAAAGACTCGAGCTTACGGCGCACCGTTTCGGGTGAGCCGACCATGGCGTACTGCAACATGTGTTCGACCTCGGCCTTTTCTCTTGGCGACCAGTAATCGTCCATAGTATCCATCGGCGGCTGTACGGGCCCGGGCAGGCCGCGTAAAAGGTTGGTGAATTGCTGCTGTGCCGAGGTGAATATCCGTCGTGCTTCGGTGTCGTTGTCGGCAGCGTATAGTCCGGCCGCCGCCATCACGTAGGGCCGTTTGAGTTGTGCCGACGGTTTGAATTCGTTGCGGTAAACCTCGAGCGCCTGCAGCAAGGCGTCGGGCGCGAAGTGGGAGGCAAAAGCGAACGGCAGGCCCATAGTCGCCGCGACCCGCGCGCCGAACAGGCTGGACCCGAGGATCCACAGCGGCACTTCGAGTCCTGCGCCGGGGACCGCCCGTATCGCCTGTCCTGGCTCCACCGGTCCGAACAGAGACTGTAACTCCAGGACGTCCCGCGGGAAGTTGTTAGCGTTTGACGCGAGATCTCGGCGTAATGCGCGCGCAGTCCGCAGGTCCGTGCCGGGGGCGCGGCCGAGCCCGAGATCGATCCGCCCGGGGTACAGTGATGCGAGCGTCCCGAACTGTTCGGCGATTACGAGCGGCGAATGATTCGGTAGCATGATTCCGCCGGCGCCGACTCGAATATGACTGGTGCCGGCCGCGATGTGTCCGATCACGACCGAGGTGGCAGCGCTCGCGATTCCGGTCATGTTGTGGTGTTCGGCGAGCCAGTAGCGCCGGTAGCCCCAGCTTTCCGCGCGTTGGGCGAGATCGAGCGAGTTGCGAAAAGCCTGCGCCGCGTCCGAGCCTTCAACGATCGGCGCGAGGTCGAGAATGGAAAACGGGATCAACCGCCGCCCATGCCGAGCCGGTTTACCAGGGATTTGATCGTACGCTTGATGCGTGTCTGCAATTTCGGCGGGGTTTTCGTCGATTTCGGTTCACCGCCGTTCGCTTTCTTTCGATTCTCGCTACCGCCCGCCTGTTGTCGTGACGGTTCCTTATCGTGTTCGCGCCTTGGGCGTCGCCGGCGTTTGCCTCCGCGTTCACCTTTGGCTTTTGCCTGGTCGGTAATGTCAGACGCGTGACGCTGGCGCTGTTTCCCTTCGCCGGCATCATCACGCTTGCTTTCATCGCCGCGTTTCGAGTCGCCCTGGCGGCTGCGGCTTCTACCCCCGCTGGCCCGACCTTGCCCGGCCCGACCCTGTCCAGTGCGGCCCTGTCCAGTGCGGCCCTTCCCGGTGCGGCCGTCGCGTTCGCGCCGGCGTTTGCGCTCGGCCGCGGCATCGGCGATGGCGTCTTCAACGATGCTCTTCTCAGCCCCGCCGTTTGCCGGTGCGACCCGCTTGGTCGGTACCGCGATCAGCATATCGGGATCGAATCGAGTCACCGGGATCTTCTGTTCGATGAAGGCTTCGATATCGGGCAGACTCATCGCGTACTCATCACACGCGAAACTGATAGCGTCGCCCGGTTCGCCGAGACGTGCGGTACGGCCGATGCGATGCACGTAATCTTCGGCATCGAATGGCAGGTCGTAGTTGAACACGTGGCTTACGTCGGGAATGTGCAGGCCGCGCGCGGCGACGTCGGTCGCGACGAGTATGCCGAGGTCGCCGGAGACGAAACTGGCGAGGAGTTTCTCGCGCTTTTTCTGCGGCACATCGCCCGATAACACGCCGACTCGATAGCCCGCGCGTTCGAGCGTACGTGCGACGCGCTCGCACACGACTTTAGTATTGACGAAGACCATGGAGCGACTCGCGTCCATTCCAGCGAGGATCCCGAGCAGTAGCGGCTGTTTCTCTTCTGTGGCCGGAAAATACACGGTCTGGCGAACTTGGGCGGCGGTGATGGTTTCGGTTTCGACGACAAGCTTTTGGGGTTCGTTCATGTGTTCATAGGCGAGTTCGAGTACGCGGTGACTCAAAGTCGCGGAGAACAACAAATTCTGGCGTTCGGTCGGGCCGGGCATGCGGCGCAGCAGAAACCGGATGTCCTTAATGAAGCCGAGGTCGAACATGCGATCGGCCTCGTCCATCACCATCATCTCCACACCACGCAATTTCACCGCGCCTTGTTTGACGAAATCGATCAGGCGCCCGGGGGTCGCGATAATGATATCCACGCCTTTTTCGAGCTGTCGGCGTTGCTTGTCGTAATCTACGCCACCGTAGATCAATGCCGCGTTGAGCTCCGTATACCGTCCGATCTGCCGGGCGTCCTTATCGATCTGCATCGCGAGTTCGCGCGTCGGTGCGATGATCGCTGCGCGCGGGTCGAGGCTGCCGCGGTCGGGAATCGCCGCGTTATTCAGTAGGCGGTTGTACATCGCGACCAGAAACGCGGCGGTCTTGCCGGTTCCGGTCTGCGCCTGTCCGGCGACGTCCTTACCATCGAGCGTTAGCGGCAGGGTCATCGCCTGGATTGGCGTGCAGCGGATGAAGTTCGCTTCTTCTAATCCTTTGAGTACGAGCGGATGGAGGTCGAAATTTTCGAAACAAATATCGGTAAGTGGTTTATCGGACACTTTGGCTCCTGGCCTTGGGGTTGGTGCGGTATGCGGGCGGCCGCCTCTAAAGGTTAGTTCTTCGCAGTCCTTGTGTTAACGCGGATAGTGCTGGCGAGACGTGCGGAGTACCGTTTTGCATCAGTCGGAATACGGCGTGTGTTGCAATCCGTTGATCTAGTCCAACCGTAACTGATCAAGTATACCTGAATGGAGGGAAAAGGGGCAGGAAGCAGTCCGCGGTGCCCGGCCTTCGGGAAAGCACGCCGCGACCCGCCACGACCGTGAGCTTGACCCCGACGATTCTTGCGGGCGCAAAGCGGGCGGTCCCGCGTCGAGAGGTGTATCACGCCCGGCGAATTGCTACCCTCAGCGCCTTCTACTGACGGAGACGGGAATTGCCATGAGACTCAAAGACAAAGTAGCCGTCGTCACCGGTGGCGCCGGCGGGATGGGACAGGCCACGGTGCTGCGTTTCCTGGACGAGGGCGCGAAGGTCGTACTCGCGGATTTCAACGCCGAACAGGGCGAAGCAACGCTGGCGATGGCGGCCGACGCCGGCCACGCCGACAACGTACGCTTCGTCAGAACCGATGTGGCCGTTGAGGCCGATGTCGTCGCGATGATCGACTGTGCGACAACGGTTTTCGGCCGGCTCGACATCGTGTTCAACAATGCCGGCGTCGGCGGCGTAATGGGGCCGGTATGGGACGTGGAAGAAGACGAATGGGACTACACGTTCGATGTGCTGGTGAAAGGGGTGTTTTTTGGTATCAAACACGCCGCGCGAGCGCTACGGGCGCAGGGCGAGGGCGGCGCGATTCTGAACACGGCTTCGGTAGCGGGTTTGAGCGGCGGCTGCGGACCACTTGCCTATTCGGCGGCAAAGGCCGCCGTGATTAATATGAGCAAAGCCGCATCGGTTCAGCTTGCGCCGGACCGTATCCGGGTCAACGCGATCTGTCCCGGCTTTATTCTTACCGGGCTTACACGTTCGCCGAAAGTTTCCATGGAAGAAGCGGGCGCCCATCTCGACGGGAAGCAGCCGTGGCCGGATCACGGTACCGGCGAGGACATTGCCGGTACCGCCGTGTATCTAGCCAGTGAGGATTCGCGTTTTGTCAGCGGCGAGACGATCACCGTCGACGGCGGGTTGACCGCGATCGGCCCCGATCTGTGGCATCGCTTCGCACAACCGTATGAAAGAGATATGACCAAGAACCGTTTGAACCGCGGCACGACTGGTGAGCAGACAGTGGTGCGGGAGGTCAAAGTTTAGCTTTTCGTCACGCTGAGGAGGTCTTCCCGGTCAGATTCTCGTCGGAATGCGCTGGGGCGGGGCGCCGGTAACGCATGTCGCGATACCGCTTGCGGCTAGCGGCCCGATGCAGCCGGCCACATCTGTCCGAGGCCGTTGGAAGATTCCGCAATGACCGAATCCTCCCGATCGTTGAACGCTACCGCGTAGACGGTCGAACCTTGCGGTATCCATCCTTTCTTTCGGTTAGCTGTGCTCCAAGACCCGAGTCTTTGGCCGGTCGTCGTATCCCATAGGCGCACGTGTCGCCCGGGGAATCCCAGCAACAACCTCGTGCCATCATCGGAAAACCGCGCTGCGGTGATCACGCGTTGGTGCCGCCCAAGTTCTAGCGTCGTGAGTTTGTCGCCGGAATCCAGATCCCAGAGATAGGCATGTCCCTGATCGTCGGCCGTCAGCAAACGTTCGTCCGCGCGGTCAAATTTGGTTATGACGATCCGGTCCGGATGTTCGAACTCGCGTATCTGTTCGCCCGTTTGCGAACTCCACAGGACTACCCGGCCGTCGCCGCCGGCGGTCGCGGCGAGCTGTCCGTCAGCGCTTAGGTCTACCTTCGCGACTCGCTCGTTCTGATGCGCTATGACCTCGAGACGGCGCCGGGTGTGCTGGTTAATGTGAATCGCCCGTCCGTCTTTGAGTCCTAGCCTGAATATTGCACGAATAAGAAAGGCAAAGCCCCTTTAATCCGGTAAAATTCAGTTGCTTAGTCTGAAACCGGAAGAGGCTCTGCCCGTGACAAACTGTACCCAAGAATCCTTTGCGTTTCCAGCGTGCA
>PVBE010252696.1_pt1 | contig 18503 bp, 13 predicted proteins | sample 1631181 | NCBI WGS metagenome assembly PVBE01 (sample SAMN08397723, study PRJNA350692) | Marine metagenome, whole genome shotgun sequencing project. | isolation source: water | place: Pacific Ocean | collected 2012-04
TCGGACCGACTATCAACGCATTACCAGCCAGGCGTTGTTCGGCTGGTGCAATATGCAGGTTAGCCGGGCTGGCTCGGGTACCCCAGCAAGCGGTGCAAAAATCGGATGTTCCGCTCTAGGAACCCGTCCGACTTAGGACGCCCTGTCGCGGAGGCGACAGCCAAGGATTATTGGCAAGCGTCGCAACGCAGACCGGGACGATTTTGGGCGCGAGGCGACGTTCCGTGAATTGATCGGAGGTTCCCTAAGTCCGATAAGCTCTTAGCGGTCGTCTCGAAATTGCTTTTGAAACATTTCCCGCCGTTCTTGGGCATCCACCGTCAATGTCGCGATCGGTCTTGCTTCGAGTCTACCGAGGCCGATTTCCTCGCCAGTTTCTTCGCAGTAGCCGTAGGCCCCTTCTTCGACACGTTTCAGGGCCTCTTCGATCTTCCGGAGGAGCTTACGGTAGCGATCGCGCGTTCTCAGTTCGAGGATGTTGTCGCTCTCGCGGCTCGCCCGTTCGGCTTCGTCACCGACGTCTCTCGTTTCTGTTCGCAAATGTTCGAGGGTTTCCTGCGATTCAACGATTAGTTCATCCCGCCTACCTTCCAACTTCCGTTTAAAGTACGCAAGCTGTTCAGGACTCATGTACTCGTCCTTTTCGGAAGGCTTGTAATCCGCCGGAATTTTGACGTCCTCCAAGTTGACAACTTTCCGTACGATTCGGGGCCGCAGTTGAGGCGCCGCTTCGATACGCGGCTGGCGGGTGGTACGAGCTGAGGATTTTCGTTTCGAGGCTGCCTTTGCGGCCGGCTTTCTTTTGGTTGTCGGCTGCTTTGCCTCGACTGCTTTTTTCTTAGCGGTCCTCTTCTTAGCGGTTACTTTTTTTCTGACGATCTTTTTCTTCGCCACCACTTTTTTCTTCGCTACCGCCTTTTTCCTCGCCACCGCCTTTTTCTTCACGACCTTTTTCTTAGCGGTCTTTTTCGTTGTAGCGGGCGTTCTTTTTGCCGCCGCCCTTTTCTTCGCCGGCGTCTTCTTAGCGCCCGCTTTCTTTTTCGTCGCTACCTTTTTTTTGGCGACCTTCTTCTTGGGACCCTTTTTTGCCGCCGCTCTCTTCGTCCCCACTTTTTTGGTAGCCTTCTTTTTTGCGGGCGCCTTTCTTGCCGTTTTCTTTTTCGATACCTTAGTCTTAGCCTTTGCCACGGTTTCTACCTCTTGCCGCGTCCGATCCGAAGGCGGGATAAGCACACGCGGGTCGAGTACTGGTTGGTTCTCCCCGCGAAGAAACGCGAACATTAATCATTTTCGAATGCGAACGCAATGATTTGAGCAACCAATCTAGGGTGAATGAATCCCTATCATTTCCTGAACGGCTTCGTAGATCGGAACGCCCGGGTTGGCTGTACAATAAGCGGCCAGCCAATGAAACAAACCGGCGTGGTCGATCGCGATATCGACCGAATGTCGATTGCTCGCATTGAAGCCGCTGATAAAGCCTTGTGTCCACGAGAGAAAACTGTCTATCGCCGTATTCGAATCTTGCTCGATCGCGAGGTTGAATGCTGTGCAGGTACGTGTCCCTGTACCGGATATGGTCTGGCCCTCGGCTGCGCTCGCGAGAGCGAAAGTAATGGTTAGTATTGCGACCCGTAATAGCTGCTGGGGATACATCAGATTGTCCAAATGGCTTCTATAGGCGACTGTTCTGTTTGCCGTCATCGCATCGAGTGTGGTGCCCGTTTCTCAGTCATATGATTCTAACTCCATCCGCAACGCGCCGTAGTTAAGCGCCTCGGCGTCGGTCGTTTCGACGCGCCGTGATTGGACCAGCCCGACATTGGGCGCATACCATTCCGTCACTTTGACCGAAATGACCGCCCGGCCAATATAGTTTCCGACGTCCGCGTTGGTAGTGCCGTTGCCGACTACACGCAGGCAATCGTGAAATTCTCCTGCCGAGACGCGGACGACGTCGGTGACGCTTTCGATCGTGTAATCGAGTGTGACCGGACGGGTAATACGAAAGAGTGTTTCCCATGGAGGGCCCGAATTTTCGAGAACACTGGTATGTGTCGTACTTCGCCAGTTCGCACCGACACGGGGATCGGCCGGTAACACGGTAAGGCCCGGCTCGTCGGTTCGCAGTTCATCCTCGCCGCGCAGTCGACGGGCGACCCGCCGGACACCGTCGCCATCGACACGATAAAGGTATTCATTACCGTCAACAGTGCGCTTCGTCCCGACCGCGACGCCTTCCCAGGTCCGATTGGGTAGCGTCGCCAGCAGGTACTTCTGGGTGACGGTCCCGTCCATCGTCGTTCGCTCGATGGTGTATTGCCAGTAGCGCTCATTGTCGAGCGGGAAATAGGATGTCGGGGTCCGATCGCAAGCGGCAATCATGACCGTTGCCGCGAGCCAGGGGCTGCGAATAACGAGTGTTTTAAGGACGTTAGCCGGCGACATCCGACGCTATGATATCGCCGCCCCCGGTAATGTCGAATCTCTTCGCGGCGGCCGGCGGCCGGCGGCCCGCGCCCGTCACCGCTGCCGCGAAGGGAGGGTTCAACCAGTTTTGCCGTCCGGTACCTTGAGTGCCAGAAATCGGGTTTGCCGTTGCCGCTCGACAAGCAGCGCAACGGTCGCTCCCGGCTCCGTTCGGCCGGAGATTTCGGCGAACTCGGCCGCGTTATCGATAGAGCGATGATCGAGCGAGACAATAATGTCGTCTTTTTGCACACCGGCGAGAGCCGCTGACTTACCGGGTTCGACTACTTCAACCCGGACGCCGTTCGCGATCCTACCGCCGGCCCGGTCGTCTAGCGTGAGATCTGACACCACGACGCCAAACGGTCCGGGTGAAGCGTCGGAGACGGCCATCGCCGCATCGCTAAGCGCGCCGACCCGGACGGTCACGGATTGCGGTTTTCCTCGACGAAGGATCCCGATCGTGGTTTCCGAGTTCGCTGCCGTCGCGGCGACAAGCGGTGGCAGTGCAGCGGAGCGCTCGATAGGGTGGCCGCCGTACTCGACGATAATATCGCCCGGACGCAGTGCGGCGCGGTCGGCAGGGCTGTTCGGTGTAACCGCGCTGATCAAAACGCCGCGGGGCGAATCGAGTCCAAACGATTCGGCAAGCGCGTGATCAAGGTCCTGAATAGCTATCCCCAGCCAGCCCCGCTCGATTCGTCCGCCGGATTTGAGTTGTTCAGCGATGCCTTGGGCGAGGTTGATGGGGATAGCGAACGACAACCCCATATAGCCGCCCGTGCGACTGAAAATTTGCGAGTTGATCCCGATCACCTCACCGTCGAGATTAAATAGCGGTCCGCCTGAATTGCCCGGATTGAGCGCAACGTCGGTTTGGATAAAGGGAACGTAGGTATCGTTCGGTAGGCTCCGCGAGACGGCGCTGACGATACCCTGAGTGGCGGTCTGCTCGAGACCGAAGGGCGCGCCGATAGCGAGTACCCATTGACCGACGCGCAGCTCGTTTGAATCGCCGAATTCCGCCGCTGGCAGTGCTTCCGCCGCGATCCTCAACACGGCGATATCGGTGTAGGTATCCACGCCGACCAATGTCGCCGGGAACTCACGTTGGTCGTGGAGGCGCACGGTGATTTCGGTGGCGTCTTCGACGACGTGAGCGTTGGTCAGGATGTAACCGTCCGCGGAGGTGATGACGCCCGAGCCGACGGCTTCACGCGGTGCCGCCGGCGAGCTTTTGCGTGGATCTTGAAAGCCGTAGAACCGCCGCAACATTTCAGGTGGGGCCGTGCCCGGTGCCCAGAAACTCGGGGTTGGCGCGACGGCGGCACGGCGTGTATGGATGTTAACGACACTTGGGCTTCGATCCTCGACCAGACGTTCGAAATCAGGCGGCTGCCGGCCGGCGGCAGAAGCAGGTAGGCAAACCAGCAGCGTCGAGAGCAAGAGGCATACGACGCTATCGGCGAATGCGGGCCTGCGGTGTGGCACGGCGAGTATATGCATTAGGGATCTCCTTTTTTCAGTGTCGACCTTCGACCCCGCGGGGCGGCGTTCGTTACATTACAATTACGTAATGTTCCGCTCGCCCCGAGCTGTCCCTACCGGCGGTTCCTTTCTTTACCCGGGCGCGGCTGGCAGTATGCTCGGGGTGTCGCAACGCGGCCGCAGATAATTTTGAGGCCGCTTCTAGCGGGTTGAACGATTCAAGCCGGCAGAAATCAAACCAAGGATCGCCGTTGTTCGGCTAATATCGCGATCACGGATCAATCATGAAAAGTTTCGCTTCACGGATCGTCGTCCCGATTGCGGTTATCATCGCCGGCGGTCTAGTGGCGGCGTACCTGATTGGAACCCGACCGCAAGCCCGCCCTAATCCGCCGTCGGAAAAGGTCCGCCCCGTCAGGGTGGTCTCAGCCCGTTTTGAGACCATTCGGCCGGATCTTTTGCTCTACGGCGAGATCGTCTCGGGCCGTGAAGCCGAAATCCGCTCGATGGTGGCGGGCCGGTTGGTCTACCTCGATTCCGGGTACCGCAGCGGCGCTTATGTCCAGGAGGGCGACCGACTCGCGGCGGTCGATCCGTTCGACTACGAGATTGCCGTAAGGCAACAGCTGGCAGAACTGAACGAGGCGCGGGCGAAACTGCGGGAATTGCAGACCGAGCTCGATGCTGAGCGTCGCCTGTTGGCGTTGTTAGGCGAACAAATCGAGTTGCGTCAGCGCGATACGGACCGGGTTCTGAATCTGGTGGAGCGGAGCCAAACGAGCGAAAAAGCGTACGACGACGCCAAGCTTGCATTGAATACGGCGCGCCAGCAGCGGCTTAGAGGAGAGCAGACGGTTAAAACGCTAGCCGCGCGAATCGAACAGCAACGAGCCGTCGTCGAACGTAAGCAGGCAGAACTCGACCGCGCTGAGCGGTCGCTCGCCGACACCAACATTGCCGCACCCTTTAGCGGCTTCCTCCAGGACATCGCAGTCGCGACCGGGAAAAGAGTCGCCGTCGGCGAGAGTATCGGTCGATTGATCGACGCCGACGGCCTCGAGATACGCTTCGAATTGGCCAATGCCGATTATTCACGGCTCGTCGGTGCTGCCGCGATGAGTCTGGATTCGATCAGCCATCCGTTGGCCGAAACCGAGGTCCGGGTGTTTTGGCGGCTCGGTACGACCGCTTACACTTATGTTGCGTTTATCGAGCGGGGCGGTGCTGAAATCGATTCGACGAGCGGGGGTGTCGTCCTTTATGCCCGCATCACGGACGGGCCCATCGGGATCCTGCGGCCGGGCGCTTTCGTTGAGGTCTCGTTGCCTGACGTCAGCTACGAGGACGTCATCGTGCTGCCGGCAACGGCTGTTTCAGACGACGGTATCGTCTACGTGGTTGAAGATAGCCGTCTGGCGGCCAGGCAGGTCAACGTAGTACGGAAATTCGGCGGCAAGATCTTTATCAAGGCCGATATTCCCGCGTCGACCGCGATCGTCGCCGAGCAATTCCCCGCTATCGGGCCGGGGATCCTAGTGCGGCCGATGTAGCGCGGTGGGCGATTCCTCTACGTCGCCGGCCGGGGTCATCGCGGTTTTTGCGCGCCATCCGACCGCCGCAAATCTGTTATTCGCCTTGATGGTCGTATGCGGCCTGTTCGCCGCTGCGCAGATTAATCGACAATATTTCCCCGATTTCGGTATCGATTTCGTTACCGTCACGGTAACTTGGCCGGGCGCCTCAGCAGAGGACGTCGACACTAACATTGTCCAGGCAATCGAACCGGAAGTTCGTTTTCTCAATGGCGTGGAAAGGGTCGTATCGTCATCCTTCGAGGGCGCCGCTAACATCGCGATCGAATTCGAGGCAGGGCACGCCATGCAGGATGCCTTATCCGATGTGGAGTCCGCGGTCGGTCAGTTACGCACCTTGCCGGAGGACTCGGAGGAACCGGAGATCCGCCGGATCCTGCGCTACGAGACCATCTCGAAACTAGTCATTTCAGGCCGATTCCCTGAAAGTTCGCTGAAGCTTGTCGCGAAAACAATACGCGACGATCTCCTAGACAGAGGCGTAGATCGGATCGATCTTTTCGGTTCCCGCGACGAGGAGATCTGGGTCGACGTCGCGCCGGCGATCCTTAGACGTTTCGACCTCAAATTGTCCGACATTGCCGAGCGCATCGGTGCTTCGTCCCAGGATTTGCCCTCCGGCGAGATTGCAGGCGGCGAGCAGCAGGTACGTAGTCTCGGGTTGAAGCGCACGTCGGCCGAAGTAGAAGCGATCGAAATCAAGGCGTTTCCCGATGGCAGGAAGGTTTTTCTGCGCGACATCGCGACGGTGCGCGAGGCTTTCAAGGACACGAGCAAGGTCGCTTTCCGTAACGGCCGGCCGGCCATCGAACTGCACATACGCCGTGCGCTGAATACGGACGCCCTGGATTTGGCGAAGACGGTCAGCGATTATATTGAAAGCGTCCGACCGACCTTACCTCCGACGCTCAACCTTGAGCAGTACGACGTCAGGGCGGATTCGATTCAAGAGAGGATCCGATTGCTGGTGGATAACGGGCTCGGCGGGTTGTTGCTGGTGCTCGCCGTTCTATTCCTGTTTCTCAATGTCCGCGTCGCGTTCTGGGTGGCCGCCGGTATTCCAGCGTCGATATTGGCGGCGGTCGCCGTTATGTGGGTCAGCGGACAGACGATCAACATGATCAGCCTGTTCGGTATGATTATGGCCATCGGTATCGTGGTCGACGACGCCATTGTCGTTGGCGAGCACGCGGAGGCGCGGTTCCGGCAAGGCGCAGATGCCCTGGGTGCGGCGGTCGCTGGCGCCAGCCGGATGGCGCCGCCCGTGACCAGCGCGACTTTAACGACCGTGGCCGCGTTCTTACCCTTGTTTCTGGTTTCGGGGATCCTGGGTCAGATAATTTCAGCGATTCCATTCGTGGTCATCGCCGTCCTGGTCGCTAGTCTGTTGGAGTGCTTTTTCGTTTTGCCCGGCCATCTCAGTCATGCTCTGCGGGAGGACTCCGCCGATGTCGGGCGGTTAGGTCGGTTCAGACGGCGTTTCGATAACGCTTTCGAGCGATTCCGCGATGGATTGTTTACCCGAATGGTGACCGCCGCCGTCCGTTTCCGTTACGTCACACTCGCGATTAGTCTAGCGGCCCTCATGATCGCGGTCGCCGCCGTCATCGGTGGGCGCGTGGGCTACTTGTTTTTTCCGTCCCCCGAGCCCGACAAGATATACGCCAACGTCGAGATGATTTCGGGCACGCCGCGCGAGCGCACCCGCGCCATGTTATTGGAAGTCGAGCAGGCGCTGGGTCGCGCGGCGTCGAAGCTTGGCGGCGATGGATCCGACCTCGTCGAAATGAGCCTCGGCAAACTCGGTCTGCCGGTCGGCGATCGAGGTGGCGGTCCGTCGGTGAGTTCCAGCGACACCGTTGGCGGGCTGATCGTGGAACTGAAAACGGCCGATCAACGCGCCGTGCGGGCGGCGGCATTGATGGACGCCTGGCGTAGTGAAGTGAACCCGCAGCCCGGGCTCGAGACATTCACCGTGATGGCGCAGCAAACGGGGTTGCCCGGTCGCGACCTCGATATCAGATTGCGAGGCGGTTCGGTTCAGGATCTCAAAGGCACCGCGGCCGCGGTAGCGGATCTCCTCGCGCGCTATCCGGGCGTGACCGACATCGATGACGATTTGCCGGTCGGAAAACCGGAAGTGATCCTCGAAGTCACGCCGCGCGGCCAGGCGATGGGATTCACTACGGAAGGAATTGGGCGACAAGTTCGCAATGCTATCGACGGCGCGATCGCCAAGCGTTTCCCGCGAGGCGACGAAGAGGTATGGATCAGAGTTCAACTTGATCGCCGCGTCGTCGATACGGCGATGCTGGACAGATTGTACGTGCGCTCGCCCGCGGGCGCCGAAGTGCCGCTCGGCGAGGTAGTGACAATGCGCAAAGAGACCGGTTTTGCGCGGATCCGCCGCGAAGACGGGCGCCGCGAGGTATCGATCACCGCCGGTGTCGATCCCTCCGTAACGCGGCCCGGAGCGGTGATCCGCGGCCTCCTTGAGGAGGGGCTGGTCGAAGTTGCCGACCAATACGACCTGGAATACGAGTTCGCGGGCCGAGCCGAAGAGCAGTCGGAGACGTCTGCGGATATGCGTTTTGGCGGCCTTCTCGGGTTGGCGTTGATTTATATCATCCTGGCGTGGGTATTCTCGAGCTATTTCCGGCCCCTCGCGGTGATGTCGATCATCCCGTTGGGTTTTGTTGGCGCTGTATTCGGCCATTTTCTGTGGGGCATAGACCTAACCATACTCAGCGTATTCGCCATTCTTGGTTTGGCCGGGATCGTCATTAACGACTCCATCGTATTGGTCAGGACCATCGATGAACGACACGAAACCGAGGCGCTGGAGGCGGCCGCGATAGGGGGCGCGCGCGACCGTTTGCGCGCCGTTGTTCTGACTTCGGCGACTACCATTGGCGGTTTGACGCCGCTCCTTTTCGAAACCAGCCTGCAGGCGCAGTTTCTCATTCCGATGGCCGTCACCATCGTGTTCGGTCTCATGGTTACGACCTTCGTCGTGTTGTTGTTGGTGCCGGCGTTGGTCGCTATTCAGGGTGATATCGCGCGCGCGAATCCGAATCGTGGTGTCGGCCGCGTTGCTACTCAAAAAATTTGAGTTGGGCGACCGAGACGGCTTCTATTGGGGCTCACACAGAGACTGAACACCTGTGCGTCGTAGGTTGGGTTAGCCCGAAGGGCGTAACCCAACGATTTGGCCGTCGTGTTGGGTTACGCCCTGCGGGCTAACCCAACCTACAGTGTTCACGAATTATGAAAGCCTCAGTAAGATCATTCGGTCGTGATCGCGCGGCCCCCGAGTGCGCGCCGCAATTCTGCTACCGCGATCCAGTAGTCGCCGAGCGCATGGACGTACTCGCGCGAGACCATCAACGCGTCGCGACGGGCCGCGACGACGTCGGTAGTACCGATCAACATAAAATCCTTCTGTCGCTGAATCAGCGCGCCGATTTGCTCATGCAACGGCAGCAATTTGTCTTCATACTTTTTCGCGATGGAATGGGTCTGTTGCACGCGGCGTTCGGCCAATCGTACTTGGGATTCGATTTCCAGCGCTAGCGTTTCGACTCCGTGCTGCTGTCGCCGCAGCGTGGCGGCGGTCTGCGCTCGTTCGGCCTGTCCGCGATTGAAGATCGGCAGATCGGCTTGCAACCGGGGACCAATACGAAACTGACGATCGGTGTCTCGTTCTGCCGAAACCCCGATCTGTACAGCGTTCAGCCATCCCCAGTCCACGCTTATCTGGTGTTTCGCGGCTTCCACCTCAACGGCTTTTCGCGCGCTGGCGAGGTCGAGCCGTTCGGTTAGCGCTATAGCCAACGCGTCTTCGACCCGAATGGGTGTTGACGGTAAGCTAGGCAACAGCGCCTCGCCTAGTGGTAGGTCGCTGGGGTCGCCCATACCCATCAAAAGGCTCAATTCGGCTTGCGCTTCGTCAACGGCGAGTGCCGCTCGAAGGAGGTGAACGCCAGATTGTTCCGCCAACGCAGCGGTTCTCACCGCATGCACGGCCGCGACGTTGCCGGTTTTCCGCATTTCCGCAGCCAGGTCAGCCGAAGCGCGGGCGTCGGCATCGATCTCCCGCAGTAATGTGTGCCGGTGTCGAGCTCCCTGCAACCGAACGAAAGCGGTTTCCACCTTCGCGGCAAAATCCATCAATTCCGCACTGAATCGAATGATCGCCGCATCGACGGCAAGTGCTTTTATGCGGGTATTGTCCGGTCGTAGCAGCAGGTCGACGACACTACCAAGAATGTTGAACTCGATCGCCATCCCCTGCGGCGAACGATCCGGGATCTCTGCGCCGAGTTCAATAACCGGGTTTGGTAGCAGTCCGGCCTTCATCAGGTCGGCCCGCGCGATGCCGAGTTCGGCGAACGCCGCCTTCATTCGGGGGTGTTGGAGCAGGGCGAAATGTATCGCCGTCTCAACGTCGAGCGTCGTATTCTTATCGATCGGCCGTTGGTCGCTCGTCTCGAATTGAGTAACCCAACCGCCTTCCAATTTCAGTCGATCGGCGGCGACAGATTCGATGTCCTCGAAGCCCCTTTCCGGTTGAGTGACGGCGCACGCGGCCAGCACTAATAGAGAGAGGAAGCCGGCGACTCGCACGGCCCGTGAATAGAACCAATCCCTCCCGTCGTTCAACGCATCGCGGATCGGGCTTCGCTCCTTCAGGTCGCCGCCGGGGCAAGCACTATTACGTTGATTCAGGGCGACTTGCATGCGCCGCGAAGCGGACTTCCGGGTGTCGATGCCGTGCTTTGTGAATTTCGAATTCGCGACCATGACGCTCAATTCTCGGAGGTCGCGTCAATTGCCTCTGTTTGATCGATCCCGCCGGCTGACCCGAACACGCGGGCGTTTATTTCCATCACGAGCGAAAGCAGGGCAGGCATAAATGTAATCGTGACGATAGACGAAAACAGTAGTCCGAATAGAACGATGGCGCCGAGACCTCGGTAGAGTTCGGTTCCGGCGCCTGGATTGAATACGAGTGGTGACAACCCGAAAACGGTCGTGATCGTCGACATCACAACGGGTCTCAGGCGCGCACGCGTGCTTTCGATCACCGCGACTTTCGGCGCCAAGCCGCGGCGCACATTGGTCAGGGATTTCTCAACGATCAGGATCGGGTTGTTCACAACTGTTCCAATAAGTACCAGGAATCCCAGCATCGTAATAACGTCAAACGGTTGTTGAATATTGGGTAGTCCGATTTGATCGAGGTGTGCGCCGGCAAAGTTCATCAACCACAGTCCGACGATTCCCCCACTTATCCCGATAGGGACCGTCAGCATGATGAACAGTGGATAGCCCCAGTGCGAAAAAATTGCCACTAACAGCAGATATGAGACGACAATCGCGATCATGAAATTATCGCTGAGCGCGATCCGTGTCGCCTGAAGGCGGTCGTTGGCACCACTGATCCGCATGGTGATACCGGCGTCGATGACCGACGGACTGGACAGGCCCTCGATGATCTCGGCGCGCACGCGTTCGACGCCGACTTCGAGCGGCACCTCGCGCGGTGGGATGATAGCCAGAGTGATCGTGCGTCGCCCGTCGACGCGGCGGATGGTCTCCGTGTTGACGGTTTCTTCGACTGTAGCGATCGCTTCGAGTGGTACGACGCCGCCGTCTTCGGAATATAGAAGAACTTTCTCGACGTCGCCTGGATGTTCGACGACGCCGTGCGTCGAATACAGAAACATATCGATCTTGTCATCTCCGAGAAAGTACTCGTCGACGAACGCACCATCCGTAAACGCCCAGATCGCGTAACCCAAATCCGATGTATTGAGGCCGAGTTCGGTTGCTCGCTCCCAATCGGGCCGAACCTCGAGCAACGGTTGCCCCATGCTAAGGCTCGATGGTTGGGGCCGAACCTGCGGGTTTTCAAAGATTTCCCGTGCTTTGATGAATGCACGAAACCCGGTTTCAAACAGCGGAACAAGATCGGTTCCCGATATGTCGAGGTTGATGCTGCGGCTTCCCCCGGTGTTGCTAGCGAAAATCGATCCGCGCGATGCGAACGAAATGACGCCCGGGACCTGCTTGAAGCGTCGCGTAACCGCCTTCACGAGGTCGTCGACCTGATGCCGCGCGGTCGCCTCCGGTATGAGAAGGATGCTGCCGGCCCGTGCATAGCCGATCAGATAATTGAGGGCTGGTACTTCGGTGTCGCCGCGGTCGAAATCTTCCGGCGAGTCGCCCACATATGGCACGAGGTCGTCGTTCAATTCCTGAATGATCGTGTTCATGCTCTGGATGTTGTAACCGGGCGGGGAAAACATAAAGGCGAAGATCTTTTGCTCTTCTCCCTCCGGCAAATATTCCGCTTTCGGCGTTAGACCTATGATGATTGACGCCGATAAGCCCAAAACGGCGGCGATAAGCACGAGGCGGCGCACCGTACCTTCGATAACCCAGTCGACGCTCCCGATGATCCGTTCACCGAGATACGCGCCCAGGGCTCGGATGCCCCGCCGGGAATCACCGGTTTTGAGGTCGCGAAGGTAGCGCCCGGCGGCCGCAGGTACGAGCGTAATGGCCACGACCATCGACATCAGTATGGAGGCCGAGATTGCAATCGCGATATCCGAATACAGCTGGCCGGCTTCCTCGTCGACGAATACCACCGGCAGGAAAACAAACACGGTGGTCAGCGTCGATGCGAGAACCGCCGGCCATACTTCCCTGACTCCCGACACTGCCGCGCGCAGACGATCTTCTCCTTCGACGATCTGACGGTAAATGTTTTCCAGCACGACGATGCTGTTGTCGAGCGTCATCCCGATCGCAAATGCGACGCCGGCCAGCGATATGACATTGATGGTACGGCCCGCAAGCATGAGACCAAAAAAGGCAACGATCGTGCATATGGGGATCCCAATTGCGCCGATAAGCGTAGCCCAACCCGAGGCTAGAAACAGATACAGCACGATGATCGCGAGCCCGGCGCCGATAAGAAGATTCCGGGCGACGACCGCCACTGCGTCTTTTACATATTGGACGTCTTCGCTCGAGAGCACTACCCGGAGGCCGCGCGCCGCCAATGCTCCGGTGTTGATTTCGGCGACTGCTTCCATGACCTCGTCCATTACCGTGACGACGTTCGCCCCGATCATGCGGCGTACGCCGATAGTTACATTCGGGTCGCCGTTCGCGTAGGAGACGGTCCTCACCTCGAAGCTGTCGAGTTTTGCGTAGCCGACGTCTCTTAGTCGGATAGGCACGCCGTTACGGCGGGCGATGATGAGGTCTTCGATTTCCTCCACGTGCTCGAAACGGCCCAGCGTGCGGACGATATAGCGCCGTTTACCGGCATCGAGATCGCCCCCGGAAACGTCCCGGTTGCGGCCCCGGATCGCGTTGCGCAATTGCAGTAGCGTGATCTGGCGCTCGGCCAGACGAGCGGGGTCGACGTAGATTTGTATTTGGCGCTCGGCGCCGCCCCAGACCGCGACCTCCGCGACCCCCTTGACGCGTTCGATCGCGGTGGCAACGTGGTCTTGAATGAAATCGCGCATGACTCTCACGTCGACGTTCTTCGGATTGCCGGGAAGCGGCGTCACGCGGAAGAACATGAAGGGATTATTCGACGTAGATGTCGTCACGATCCGCGGCTCGTCTACATTCTCCGGATATTCCGGAACTTGGGACAGCGCGTTGTTAACCCGGATCAAAACGTCGTTCAGGTCGATGCCGTGCGGAAACTCAAGTTCGATGTGGCCCGAGCCGGTACTCGCTTGCGACACCATTCGGTCGAGGCTCGGAATATTTCGCAGATAGTCCTCCTGTTCGATGATGATTTCTTTCTCGATATCCTGAGGGGTCGCACCGGGCCACGAGGTCCGCACGGAGATGACCCTTGCATCGAGGTCCGGAATCATCTGTTTGGGAACGCGGTAGACGGCGTTGATTCCGAATACACACACGACCAGGATCGCGACCGTGAGGATGACCGGCTTGTTAACCGCGAATTCGAACATTCCCGATCAAATATCCATCGGTGTATCCTCCGCCACGGTCACTGTCTGACCAGGGCGCAGGATTTCGTTTCCGCGGACGACGACCCGGGCTCCCGGCTCGAGGTCGCCGCTGAGAACCTCAATATTGTCGTGATATGTGCGGCCGGTCTTGATCTCGCGAGGTTCGGCTTTCGTGACGCCGTCTTCGACCGCGATCGTCCACACCGTCTCTGTCCCATCCGGGCGTCGGACCACCGCGTCCCGGGGTACGATGAGCGACGGGTGATCGGCATCGTCTTCGATCTTTACAACGATGCGTGCCGACATCCCCGGTGCGAGCAGCTCTTGGTCATTGTTGAGGTCGATGCGGATGGGGAACGTTCGTGCCGCGCTGTCGCTTACTGGAATTGTCATGCTTACGGTAGCCTCGAACACTTGTTCGGGCAGCGAGTCAAAGCGGATCGCTACCCGAGTGCCGGGCACGACGCGACCGAAATAAAACTGCGGAACCGGCGCTTCGAGCCGCAGGTAACCGATTTCGACCAGGTCGACGAGAGCGGTACTCGTTTCGACCCATTGCCCCACTTCAACCAGTTTCTTGCTGATCAGTCCGTCAAATGGTGCACGAACCGTGTGCCGCTCAAGCAACGCTTGCGCCCTGCGGTCTTCGGCATGTGCCTGTGCGAGCCCAGCCCGGCCGATGTCAATTTCGGCACGGGCGGATTCAACGTTGGTCTTTGGTACGTGCTGTTGTTTCGCAAGCTCCGTCAGCTCTGCGTACCGGCGCTCGGCGTCGGCAAGTCGGGCCCGGGCTTCCGCCACCTCCGCATCGGCGCGTGATTTCGCGATCGACGCTAGTTCGTTGTTTAGCGTTAATACGACTTCACGCTTCATGATGTGATCGCCGTCGTCTACCATCAGGTTCTCGATAACGCCTTCGACTTCCGCCGATAGGCGGGAGACGCGGCGTGCCTGCAGGTTCCCGGTAAGGACAATTTCTTCGGCGATTATCGCGCGCACGGTCCTTACGACGCTTACCGGGATGGAGTTCTCGGCCCCCGCGACTGTCCCTGCGATCAGAGCGCTCACTAGCGCGAGAATCAAATGCAAAAATTTCATGGCTTTGGGTGTCAAAGTCGTCCGGCGGCTGTCGCAAGAATTATCCACCGCGGCGCATACGTACAATTCTTACTATAGGCTCCAGTTACATTAGCTGATGTTCCCCATGTATGCTAGACGGCCTGATTCGCCCCAATACAGTGGCCGTTTCGCCAGCGGTCCACACTTCTATAGAGGCACGGATGAAAATGATTCGAAGGTCGCGAGTCGCTCGCTGCATCGCCGCGGCTTGTCTCGCGCTCGCCTCCAGTGCCGGTGCGCTCGGTGCGGGATCCGGGGCAACGGCAGAGAAATCGATTATTGACATTCATGTGCACGCCGCAGGGACGGGCGCCCGCGGCAGCGGTTGTTATCTTGCCCCGGAGTTGCAGAACAGTTACAAATTCCGCTGGTATTTGAATGCTTTTGGGGTGAGCCGCGGAGAGTTGGACGCGCATGGGGACCGGGTCGTTTTCCGACGGATTGCCGAACGCGTAAGAAAATCCGAGAGCGTGCACAAGGCGGTCGTTTTGGCGATGGATGGTGCGATCGGTGAAAACGGAGAATTGGATCGCGCAAAAACGCAAATCTACGTGCCGAACGAATTTGTGATGCGTGAAACGAGCCGCTACGAGAATCTGTTGTTCGGCGCTAGCGTCAACCCCTACCGGCCCGACGCCCTTGAACGTCTGTACTCGGTGAAAGAAGCCGGCGCCGTCCTCGTGAAGTGGATCCCCGCGATCATGGCGATCGATCCATCGGACCCGGCGATAGTCCCGTTCTACGAGGCATTGGTCGAACTCGACCTGCCGCTACTCGTCCACGTCGGGCAGGAACGTTCTTTCGGCGTCGCCGATGACGCTCTGGGCGATCCCGTTCGATTGAAACTTCCACTCGATGTGGGCGTAACGGTGATCGCCGCGCATATTGCGACGACTGGTAAGAACGAAGGCGAAAGAAATTTCGAGCGCCTGCTCCCGTTGTTCAAGCGTTACGCGAACCTCTATACGGAGATTTCGAGCCTCACCCAGATAAATAAGCTCGGCTACTTATACGACGCTCTGGCTGTTCCCGGCCTTACCGAGCGGATGCTTTACGGCAGCGACTGGCCGCTGCAGTTTTTTCCACTCGTCTCGCCGTGGTATCAGATCGGCCGCGTCAGTATCGGCGAAATACTCAGAATCGGGAGTTTGAAAAACCAATGGGATCGTGACGTGGCTCTTAAGCGTGCAATGGGTGTACCAGAAGGTGTCTTTGCGCGCGCTCGTTCAGTCTTAAAAATACCCTGATCGGGTCTCGTTTTGTCCCTCGCGCTTATACCCGCGCCCGTCACCCCGGGCTCGACCCGGGGCCGGTATGACGGTGACGATGAATGGCCGCCGGCCCTTATTCCGAAACGGACGGTTTTGAACGCAAGGCGGCGTTCCACGAATTAATCAGAGGTTCCTTAGCCCAAAACCTCTTCGAGAAAGTTCATCAGGGCGATCCACGAGCGGTGATCGGCCGTGGCGCTATAAGCTATGCCGTTGCCGACGTCGTTGGCGTTACGATTCGTGAAAGCGTGCATGGTGTTGCCATACGCATGCAGCTGCCAGTCTGCACCGTTCTGTGTTAGTTCCTTTTCGATAGCCACGACGTCGTCGACCGGTACCATCGGGTCGTCATTACCATGAAGTATGAGGACTTTTGCGGCTATAGCGGTTCCGTTGGTGTTTCCCGGTTGGCCCAGAAGGCCGTGGAAACTCACGACGCCCCGGATATCGGTCCCGACCCGCGCGAGGTCTAAAACGGAAAGTCCACCGAAACAGTAGCCGACGGCGGCGATCCTGTCGCTGTCGACTTCCGGCTGCTCGCGCAGTGCGTCCAGCGCTCGCAGCATCCGCTTTTGCAATAGGTCACGGTTGTCGAGTAGCGGTTGCATCAACCGTCCGTTCTCTTCCGGTCCGCCGCCGACAACTCCCTTGCCGTACAAGTCGAGCGCAAAACCCACATACCCTTGTCCTGCCAGAATGCGGGCTTTGTCACACACGAATTCGCTGCGACCCTCCCAGGTATGCGCAATCAGTATTGCCGGACCCGGTTTTTGGCTTGTTTCGTCGAGGGCCATGTACGCTTCCAATACGGTGTCGTCATGTTCGTATTCAATGTATCTCTCAATCATCTTTCGTAAACCTTTCAAAGAGAAAACTGACCGTTTAAGGAACCTCTGACTAATTGTGGGGCGGTCGGATTGTGATTCAACACTATTCAGGTCGAGGCGCGGTGCGCAGGTTCCCTAAGATTGTCGGCAAGCGCCGCAACGGCGAGATGGACGATTTTGAACACGATGCGGCGCTCCAAGAATGAATCAGAGGTTGCTTAGAGCAGGTTATACTTTTTCTGTCGATCCCGCAGGGGTCCCGTCAAGAACAGATGATGGCGGACTATCTCGGAATGCGTACCGACAGTCGCGGACCGTTCCCCGTGATTTCTGTTGTCGGTTACGTCGAGAAAGAGCAACTGCGTCATCGCCCGGGCCGTCAAAAAACTGCGCCGACTGGATTATTTCGGACGGGCGTTGTCACGCGGGTTTGATGCGGCGCAACAAATTTCTCCGAGCTATCGCTGACGGCGATCGGCTTCTCAATTCTCGGGTAAAATCTGGGACACGGTGAGTCGTAGCCGGACAGGAATGTAACCTCGTCACAAAAACGGCCATCTTCCGGAGTATTCATTGGGTGTCAACTCTATACTTTACCAGTCGCCGGTCGATAAAGAAGTGATCCGAGGGAAGGAAGGTTCGACCAACACTCGCAGGATCGGGAGCGAATTCAACGTGCAATCGGGCTTGAGATGCTCAACGTTACGCAATTGCTGACGACAGAAGTCGCGACGCGGCTAGATGTCGTTTTCGATGCGATGTTTGGCAAAAACGAGCGGCAATACGTCCAACACGCCAAGGATGTAGCGGCGACCGCGCTCGGCCACATCGCGACGAGCGACGCGCTCTATCACAACGTCGAGCACACCGTTCACGTAACCATGGTCGGCCTCGAGATCCTCAAAGGCAAGCAACGCATCGGGCAGGAGGTCACGCGAGGCGATTGGTTGAATGTGGTGATTGCGCTTTTTTGTCATGACATCGGCTACGTTCGCGGGATTTGCCGTAACGATGATGGCGAGCGGCTCGCAAACGGTGTCGGCAGACAGTCGACGCGTGTCGCGACGGGGCGCAGCGACGCGGCACTGATGCCGATACATGTGGACCGCGGCAAACGATTTGTCGAGGAGCATTTTGGCGATCTGGAAATAATCGATATTCTCGAGATACAGGCCTGTATCGAACGCACTCGATTTCCGGTACCGATTGGGCCCTCCTATCAATGCAATGGAGACTACCCGGGCCTTGTTCGCGGCGCGGATCCGATCGGCCAACTCAGCGATCCCCGTTATTTGAATAAACTCGCAGCGATTTTCTACGAGTTTGAAGAGGTTGGCCTGAACGAAGGTATGGGCTACGGGATGCCCGGGGACCTTATGGCCGCTTATCCATCGTTCTTCGAGAAAAATGTCGAGCCGTTTATTTCCGATTCGGTTCGCCTCCTAGAAACGACCATCGAAGGGCGAGAAATCTTGGGATACCTCTACGGCAACCTGGACGCTGCTCGTCAGCCGGATTCGTTGGCAATGGTCGCCGGGAGCAGGTAGCAATTCCGTTCGCGTCGGGTACACTCAGCTGCCTGATCCCCCTAAGGAACGTCTGAATAAGGCATCGATTTGAGAGCTGCGGTCGCGATTCATGATGAAATTAGCTAACCATCTCTTCCAAGGGGGTTTTGTTCGCCGCGCTTCTCGCCGTCTCCGGCGGTCGGGCGATGCGACACGCAAA
>PVBE010252063.1_pt1 | contig 18501 bp, 11 predicted proteins | sample 1631181 | NCBI WGS metagenome assembly PVBE01 (sample SAMN08397723, study PRJNA350692) | Marine metagenome, whole genome shotgun sequencing project. | isolation source: water | place: Pacific Ocean | collected 2012-04
AGTCCACCGCCTCGCCCGGCACGGACTCGGGGGGGACCGGCAGGCGGACCGGGTAGCCGGGCTGCAGGCGCTGGTGCGGACCCTGCACGCGGCGGCCGAACTTGTCGCAGCACTCCAGCCGCGAGCCGCCGCCAGCTTCCGCACGGGCGGTGAACACGAAGGCGCCCCCGTCGGTGTAGGAGCCGCCCCGCGCGTTCCAGTAGTGATCCGCGATGGGGGCCACGCGGCCGTCGCTGGCGGACACCGACGCCAGGTAGGTGTCGATGGCCTGCTTCTCGCTGGCCACCAGCCCGAGCTGGACCGCTCCTTCGTGCAGGGCGAAGACCTGGGGGCGCAGCATGGAGGTGTCGGTGATGCCCACGAGCTGCCAGGCATCCAGCTCCACCATGGTGCGGGCCACGATGAAGAAGAAGGGGCCATCGGGGCTGCCGTGCAGGTGGCTGGCCCGAAGGGCGCGATACACCCGCTGGCGGTGCTTGGGGAGCAGCTCGAAGTCCCGCTCGGTGGTGGGCGCCAGCGCCTCGCAGATGTGCTCCAGGGGATAGCCGAAGCTGCGGTTGTAGAGATCGAAGAGCAGGACCGCCACCTCGGTGTCCGTCAGGAAGAGGGGCTCGATCCCCCGCTGTCCCAGGACCTCCACGATGGAGGAGTAGTTGGCCAGGTCGCCGTTGTGCACCAGCGCTTCGTCCAGGCCCGCGAAGGGGTGGGCGCCTCCCGGATGCCACACCCGCCCGCGCGTGGGGTAGCGCTGGTGGCCGATCCACACCCGGCCCGGGGCGTCGTCCAGCAGGTAGTAGCGCAGGATGTCCTCGGCGAAGCCGACCCCCTTGAGGATCATCATGTCCCGGCCGTGGGAGAGCACGAAGGCCCGGGGCCGATCGCCGGCGTACAGGGCCCTGTTCAGCGCGAAGCTGTTGCGGCTCACCAGCTCGGCCTCGACCTCGGGGCCCGGCTCCACGCCGGCTTCCTGGGCCAAGGCCTCTACCGCGCTGCCCTTGGCGCGCACGAAGTAGCGCACCACCTCCGGGGGCGCGATCTCGAGCCCGCCCACGTCGCGGTGGTCGGGGACGTGGGGCAGCAGCTCGACCTGGGCGACGTCGAAGTGCGGCCGGACGAACTCGGCCTCGACCTGGGCCCGCACACTGGGATCCAGCAGGGCCACGTGCAGCGCGAAGTGCCTGGGGTGCTCGGGGAAGCAGCCCGCCACGGCCAGGCCCCCGCCCTTGCCATTGCCGCGGTTGTTCATCTGGGCCAAGGGCTCGAAGAGGTGGCGCCCCGCCACCGGCTCGGAGGCGATGACGCCGATGACCCCGCAGCCCCCTTCGCAGGCCTGCTTGGCGCGGTCCGCGCGCTGGATCGAGGGCTGTTGGTCCGCCTGCCAGCGCTGGCGCGCGCGCAGCAGCGCCAGGCCGATGCCTCGTGCACGGCTCATGGCTCGCTCCTGTCGGCTGGGGGGATGCGGCGCAGCAGGTCACCGCGACCCCGGAGGGCGCGCACGCTCTCCAAGCCCATCCGCCCCAGGATGTCGCGCAGCTCCCGCTCCCAGGACCGGTAGAGGTTGACGATGCGCGCGGTCACCCAGTCCACCTCGAGCTTGGCGGCGAGCTTCGGGTCGGTGGTGGCGATGCCCCTGGGGCAGCCGCGGTCCTTCTCGCAGTTGCGGCAGAGCACGCACTCCACCGCCACCAGCTCGGCGGTGCCCACCACCACGCCGTCGGCGCCCATGGCGATGGCCTTGAGCATGTCCATGGGGCTGCGCACCCCGCCCGAGGCCATCAGCACCAGCTCCTCGCGGATGCCTTCCGACACCAGGAAGCGGTGGGTGCGCGACAAGGCCAGCTCGATGGGCATGGCGATGTTCTTCTTGGCCACCTCCGGAGCGGCCCCGGTGCCGCCGTAGGCGCCGTCCAGGTGCACCACGTTGGCGCCGGCGTGGTAGCTGCCGACCGCCACCATGTCCACGTCACCCGGGGTGGAGACCTTGACCGAGACCAGCAGATCGGGCTTGATCTGGCGCACCCAGTCCACGTGCTTGCGGTGGTCCTCGATGGAGTAGACGCTGTGGAAGGGGAAGGGGCTGAACAGGGCGGTGCCGGGCACCGCCTCGCGCAAGCGGGCCACCTGGGGCGTGTTCTTGTCCCCCAGCAGGTGCCCGCCCAGCCCTGGCTTGGCCCCCTGGGCGTACTTGAACTCCACCATGCGCGCCCGCTGGATGGTCTCCTCGCGCACGCCGAAGTAGCCGGTGGCGATCTGGGTGATGACGCTCTCGGCGTAGGGCTCGAGCTGCTCGGGGTAGCCGCCCTCGCCGGTGCAGGTGAGCGTGCCCAGCGTCGCCGCGGCCCGGGCCCTGCCTTGCATCAAGGACGCGCTGACGGATCCGTAGGACATGCCGCCGCCGTAGATGGGCAGCGGCAGCCGCAGGCGGGGGCCGAAGCCCCGGCGATTCAGGTCGAGGGAGAGGTCCACCCGCTGGGGGTCTACGGGGGGCCCGGCGGCCACCAGCCCCAGCTCGTCGAAGCCACCGCCCGTGGTTCCCGTGGTGGCCGCGTGCCCGTGCGCCACCGCGCTGCGCCCCTCGGCCCTGCGCCAGGTCTCCACCAGCAGGCGATGGGGCCAGCGGTGATTGGCGTGCACGTCGAGGCGTCGGTCGCGGGTCACCGACAGGGCTCCCTGGGGGCAGGCCCGCTGGCAGTCGTGGCCGCAGTCCGGTCCGGTGCAGCGCTCGGAGACCGGCGGGGGCGGTGCGCGCAGACCTCCCGGCCAGTCGAGTACGCCCTCGAGGCAGACCTGGGCGCAGCGGCCGCAGCGTGCGCAGGCCTCCCCACGTTGAACCTGCCAGGGGCCGAAGTGTCCGCGCATGCGGGACGGGGGCGAGGGCTCGGGATCGGCCCGCACGGGGGCGGCGGTGCCTGGAAGTGCCGCCTCGCTCTCTCCGAGGGTGGCGATCTCGTCGTGGAACTCCTGCAGCAGGTCGGCGGCGAACAGGCCGCGGCCCACCTCGCCTCGTAGGCGTCGCACCTCGCGCAGGCCCATGGCCCCCAGCACCTCGAGCAGCTGGTTGCGCCAGGCGGACATGAGGTTGATCACCCGTCGCACGGCCCACTTGGGGTCGAGGTCGGCCAACCCGTAGGCGCAGGCCATCTCCTCGAGACAGCCCCCGCAGACGCGACAGCCCATGGCCACGAGCAGGGGTACGTCGAGCACCACGGCGTCGGCTCCCAGCAGGATGGCCTTGGGTATGTGCTCGGCCCGGGCCAGCCCGCCGGAGAGCAGCACGCTCAGCTCGTTGCGCAGCCTGGCGCGAACCAGGGCCACGTGCACGAGTCGCACGGCCTGGGTGACGACGCTCGAGTCGCCGCTGCCGTCGGCCCAGCTGCCCCGCCAACCACAGGCCAGGTGGATGGCATCGACGCCCAGCTTGGCCAGCTCCACTGCGCGGGCCCCGGCAGCGGGGCTGGCGGCCAGCTCGACCACGACGATCAGCTCCGGGTTGTGCCGGCGCAGCTGCAGCAGGCGATCCGCCAGGTCGGACCCATCGGCCAGCTCCACGACGCTGGCACCGGCCTCGAGGGTGGCCACCGAGGCCTGGCCCAGGTGACAGGCCGCGTGGTTGCGGTTCTCGACGAGATAGCGTCTAGCGCGATCGTCGTGGTCCCCCTGCCCCGCCGGCGTGGCCAGGAGATGCGCGGGATCGAGCAGCGCGAAGGTCTTCAGCTCCATGGCCGCCCGCAGCAGGACCGCGGTGATGCGAGCGCTCTGCGGGCCCAGTGGCAGCCTGCCGAAGAGCACCGGGATCGGGATCTCCCGCGTGAGCGGGATGCGATCCAGCAGGCGCCCGCGATCGTCGAAGCGCAGCCCACAGAGATCCGGGAGCTTCCTGCCCAGGTCGAACTCGGTGGAGATGTACTCGCGTCCATGGATACCGTCGCGGGTGGGGCGCACGATCTCGGACATGTCGGTCCAGATGCCGTCGAAGCCGCTGCCGCTGAACGGGCCGCCGTAGCCCGCGCCCCGCACCGGGATCTTGCCCTCGAGGGCTTCGGACCAGGCGGTGAGCACGCTGTCCGCGTCGAAGGGCGCCGTGCCGATGTCGTCGAGCGCCGGGTTGCAGCGCAGCTGCAGGGCGCGACGCGGGCACTGCTGGGGACAGACCGCGCAGGCCCGGCACAGGGTCGAGCGGGGCTCGGCCAGCTGGCGCGGATCCTCGGGATCGCGCTCGTGGACGCCGTAGATGCAGGCGCGCACGCATCCACCGCAGCTCACGCAGCGATCGGAGCGCAGCACCTGGTGGCGCCCCACGGGATCGGCCAGCTCGCGGGTCGGCTGGGTGTGCAGCTCGAACTTGACGCCCATGCTAGCTCAGCCCCCTCTCGCGCACCGGCGTGGCGGCCGTGTCTACCTGCTCGGCGAAGCCCAGCAGGGAGTCCGCGAGCGCCCCAGGATCGGTGCAGCGCTGCCGCGCTTCCTGCTCGAGGTCCTGCCACGCGGCGAGCAGATCCAACCCGCGGGCGCAGACCTCGGCGCACTGTCCGCAGTCCAGGCAGCGCAGGGCCGCGAGCAGTTCGGTCTCGGGTGGTTCCTCGCCTTGCTGGAGGCGCTGTAGCAAGCCGAGCTTGGCGCGAGCGCTGAGGGTCTCCTCGCCCGTGGCCGTGACGGCCGGGCAGACGGTCGCGCAGGAGCCACAACGAATGCAGCGAGCCGGCGTGGAAGCCGCGTCTTGGCTCTCCGCCTCGCGTGGCAGGATCAAGGGCGAGGCCAGCGCCGCCGCCGACAGCGAGGTCGGGTAGAGCGTGGGGTTCATCAGGGCGGGCAGCAGCTTCGCGTCAACGCCCACCTGGAAGAACTTGCCCGGGTTGAGCAGGCCCCGTGGATCGAGCGTGTTCTTGCGGGCTCGCAGCTGCTCGAAGCGCTCTCCGAAGCGGTCGCGGGCGAAGGGCGTGTTCCAGATGCCAACGCCGTAGGGGACGCCTCCGGCCTGGCGGGCGCGGGCGGTCAGGACCGCGGCCAGGGGGGTGAGCAGCAGGTGCCGCGAGGGCTGGCCAGGGTCCACAGGGAAGAGCTGCAGCACCAGCACCCGTGGGGAACCGCCGGTGGCCACGGCGTGGCAGTGGACGTGCAGGGGGACGCCGTAGCGGGCGGCGAGGCGCCGGGCGCCGGCCACGTAGGGGGCGACCCGGTTCATGGCCAGCAGCGACTCGCTGGCCAGGAAGATCGGCCCCAGCGGGCCGTCCATGGGGAAGAAGCGACGCTGCCACAGCCGCGCCGTGAGCTCGGCCGGCAGCATCTCCACACCCCGAGATGCCTGTGTCGGAGCCTGGCCCGCGGGGAGCTGCAGGAGCATCAGCTCGCGGTCGGGTGGGCACTCGAGCCCGTGCTGCTCACGGCCACGGCCGACCAGCAGCGCGGTCAGCGGCCGTCCGTCGCCCTGGGCGATGCTGGCCAGGTGGTCCATCGCCGAGGATAGGTCTGGGAAGGACAGGCCCGCGACCGCACAGGCGCGGTCCGAGGGTCCCAGCTGCAGCTCGAGGGCGCCGATGACACCCAGCTGGCCCTCGGTGTCGAAGAAGTCCGGGAAGCCTGGGTCGCCGGGGGTCAGCCGCTCTTGGCCACCGTCGGGCAGGACCAGGTCGAGGGCGGTCACCTGCTCGGCCACCGGTCCGGCGCGCAGGCTGCCCAGGCCCAGCCCGCCGCAGGCTGCCCAGCCGCCGATGCTGCCGAAGGCGTTGGAGGGTCGAGAGCGAAGCGACAGCCCGTGGGGGTCCAGGGCGCGCTGCAGGTGGAAGAAGCTGGTGCCGGCAGCCACGTGCACCCTGCGCCGAGCCGTGTCCAGCGCGAGCACGCCCGTGAGGCCGGACAGGTCCAGCACCACACCTTCGGATACCGGCACCGCCCCGCCCAGCCCGGAGGAGCCCAGGCCGCGGGTGGTGAAGGCCACGCCCTCGCGGGACAGCAGGCCGACAGCCCGGGCCAACTCGGCCGCAGAGCGCGGTCGCAGCGCCAGGGACGGGGGGTGGCACCGCAGCAGCCGCTCGAACACGGGGGGGGGTGTTCCCATGTCGCGCGTGAGCTGCCCCAGCTCTCGCTGCCCCTGGACCAGGCGCCCCGGTCCGAGGGCCTCCGTGATCAGCTCCGCCAGCGCAGCGGTGTCGGTCGTTGACATGGAGCCCGCACTCCCGAGCACTTGGCCGATGGTGAGTCCCCGCCAGAGTGCGAGGTGCGCTCTTCTAATGGATTTCCGCAGTGAGACACAGTCCGATGGTGCACCTCCACCGCCAGGACGTTGGTGCCGATGACCAACATGGACGGCGGCAGCCTCCCCTTGCGTTGGATGCGGTCGTCAGGACCTGCTTCGCGCCGAGTACCTCGTGGCCGCCGAGCAACGCTGGAGAGCGCTTGCCCGAAAGGTCGGCCGCCAGGGGTCCGCCGGACGCCAGGCGCGATGCCTCTTCGCGGGCCGCGCCGTCCAGCTCCCCCGCGATCAGGTCCCACTGAAGGACGGCCGGCGACGCCCCACCGATGACAGCCCCTCGAGGGCGTCCTCCGTGGAGAAGATCTCGTGCAACCTGGCCAGCTCGAGCTCGGCGGCCTGGGCCATCGACAGCTCGCTGCCCGCGTGGATGAGCTCGCAGGCGATGCGGCAGGCGATGGGGGCCTTGAAGCCCACGCCCTTGACCGTCTTGGCAGCCAGGGTGGCGTCGTCGTGCTGGATCGGCTCGCCCGCCAGCAACCGGGGCAGGTTGTCGCCGGCGCAGGTGGCGGCCAGAGCCTGGAACGGGGCGGGGATGTCGCGCGCGTGGTTCTTGGGAGGCACTCCGACAGCGACCAGGGCGCGGATCGCCCCGTCGAGTTCTCCCGGTGGTACCAGGGCGGCGACCAGGCCGAGATCGTGGGCGTCGCGGGCGCTGATGCCCCGCCCGGTGAGCACGTAGTAGGTGGCCAGGTCGGCCCCCACCTGCCGCGCCAGCCGCGGCATGCCGCCCAGGCCCGGGAAGATGCCGATGCCGGTCTCGGGGAAGCCCATGGAGCCAGCCGGCGTGGCCACGATGGCCTGACAAGCGAGCGCCAGCTCGCTGCCGCCGCCCAGGGAGAGCCCGTCGAGTACCGCGACGGTGAGCTTGTCCGAGCCTTCGATGGCCAGGAGCAGATCGTGGCCCGCCTTGGTAAATGCGTGGATGTCGTCGATGGCGTCGGCCTCAATCTTCTTGACGAAGTAGCGGATGTCGGCGCCCGCCACGAAGGCCTTGCCCGCACCGCGGAAGACGATGGCCTTGACCCCGGGATCGGCCTCGGCCCGGGCGAAGCGGTCGGCGATCTGGCCGACCACCTGCTCGTTCAGGGCATTCATGGCCTCGGGCCGGTTGAAGGTGATGGTGGCGATGTCGCCCTCGATGCCCAGGTCGACATAGGAGAACGTGAAGGGCTCGCGCAGCTTGCGCTGCTGGAGCAGCAGCGAGGGCATGGCGAAGTCCGGGTAGCGGTCGGCGATGGCCTGGACCAGGTAGCAGGTCTGCTCGATGCCCAGGCGGTTCATGATCTCGAAGGGCCCCATGGACCAGCGCAGGCCGATCTTGGCGCCGCGGTCGGTGTCCTCGATGCTGGCCACGCCCTCGGAGACCAGCTTGGCGGCCACGCCGAGGCAGACGCCTTGGAAACGTTCGATCACCGCTCGCAGGTCTTCTTCCACCACCTCGCCCTCGAGATCCCAGTCCTGGCCCAGCTCCATTTGTTTCTGCAGGATGTCCGCCGTGGCGTAGAACGGCCCCAGTTCGCGGCCCAGGGTGGCCGAGGAGTGCACTGCGATGGGGATGCCGGTGACGTTCATGAGCAGGAAGGGGCCCATGCCGATGCGGAAGGCTCGCTTGGCGCCTTCTTCGATGGTGGGGATGTTCGCCACGCTCTCTTCGAGCATACGCGCCGCCCCGTTGAGGAAGGGCACGAAGAAGCGGTTGACGGCGAAGCCGGCGGCGTCCTTGACTACGATGGCGGTCTTGCCGTGCAGGCGGGCGGCCAGTAGGCAGGCGTCGATGGTGTCCTGGCTGGTGCCCTCGTGGGGGATGACCTCGAGCAGGCGGTTCTTGGCCGGGTGGAAGAAGTAGTGCAGCCCGACGAAGCGGTCGGGCCTGGAGGTGCGCGGTGCAAAGTCGCGCACGTAGAAGCTCGAGGTGTTGGTACCTAGGATGGTCTTCGGTTCGCAGACGGCGTCGAGCTGCTGGAACAAGTTGCCTTTGACCTCGAGGTCCTCGAAGACCGCTTCGATGACCAGGTCGCAGTTGGCCATGTCGGCCAAATCCGTGGTGCCTTGGATGCGGCCCATGGTCTCCTCGACCTGCTGGGGTCGGAAGATGCGGCGCTTCACGCCCTCGTCGAGCATCGCCTTGATGCCGGTGAGGCCTCGCTCGACGTAGGCCGGCTGGATGTCCATCAGGACCACCTGCAGACCCTCCTGGGCCAGTTTCTGGGCGATGCCCGATCCCATGTTGCCGGCGCCCACGACGCCCACCTTTTGGATGTGTGCCATCTGTTTGCTCCTGTGCGGTCGATGCCGCTAGCGGTTCTTCCAGACGGGCCTGCGCCGCTCCTCGAAGCTGGCGATGCCCTCGAGGGTGTCTTCGGTCTTCATGAGGGTGTTCAGGAAGAGGTCGCTCACCGAGGCGAGCGCTTCGTCGAAGCCCATGCCCACGTGGGCCTTCACGGCGCGCTTGTTGAGCCGGAGGATGAGGGGGCTGGCGTGGCAGATCTGCTTGACGATCTCGTTCACCGCGTCGGTGAACCCTTCGTCGGGCACCACGTGGGAGACCATGCCCATGTCCTTGGCCTGCTGAGCCGTGTAGATCATGCCGGTCGTGCAGATCTCGATGGCCTTGGCCGGGCCTACCAGCCAGGGCAGGCGGACGGCAGCGTACGGCGGGAAGAAGGCCAGCTTGACCTCGGGTTGCCCGAAGGTGGCGCTCTCGGCCGCCACGATGATGTCGGCGGCGATGGCTAGCTCCATGCCGCCCCCGAGGGCGCGGCCGTGCACCGCGGCCACCACGGGCACCTCGAGCTGCTCGACGAGCTCGAAGATGTGGTTGAAGGTGCCGATCATCTCGTGCACCTTGTCCGGCGTGTGGTCGCCCACGTCTACGCCCGCCGACCAGCTGCGGCCTTCGCCCAGCAGCACCACGCACTTGAGCTCGTCGTCCTGCACCAGCCGCTCGAGCTCGGCGTTGAGCTCGTTCATCAGGTCGATGTTGATCCAGTTGTGCTTGGGGCGATCGAAGGTGATGCGCGCGACGCCACCTTCGTTCTCGATCTTCAGGTAGGCCATGGGGACCTCACGATGGGTGGGGGAGGGGAGTGCCGGGCGAACGTTTCGGAATGTCAGTGTTCGCGGCGGATGACCATGGCCGTGGTGACGCCGCCGCCGCCGCAGATGGCGGCGACCAGCAGTTCCTGATCCCGAGCCTTCAGGGCGTGGTAGCCGGTGACCATGATGCGGGCGCCGCTGATGCCCGTGGGGTGACCCAGGGCGATGGCACCGCCGTGCACGTTGAGCTTGTCACGGTCCCACTCGAGCACGCGCTCGTTGGCGAGCACCTGGGCCGCGAAGGCTTCGTTGACTTCGTACAGGTCCATGTCGCCCAGGGTCATGCCCGCCGCCTCGAGGGCCAGGGGGATGGAGAGGCCCGGGCCTTCGCCCATGGTCTCGTTGGGGGCCGCGCACTGGGCGAATCCGACCAGGCTGAACAGCGGGGTGGCTCCAAGCTGGGCAGCCATCTGGCGGGTGGTGACCACCACGGCACAGGCGCCGTCGGACATGCCGCAGGCGTTGCCGGCGGTGCAGGCGCCGCCCTTGCGGAACACCGCGGGCAGCCTGGCCATCTTCTCGACCGAGATGGTGTGGCGGATGGTCTCGTCGGCCGAGAACGTGAAGCCGGGCTGCTTGCGGCCCATGGGTGGGACCTCGACCGGGGTGATCTCTGCCTCGAACAGCCCCTCTTCTTGGGCCTTGGCCGCCTTGTGGTGGCTCGCGGCCGCGAACTCGTCGAGCTCGGTGCGGGTCAGGCCGTATTTCTCGACCAGGTTTTCGGCCGTGTCGCCCATGCCCTGGCCGGTGATGGGATCGACCGAGTCGCTCCAGCCGTCCTCGATGGTCTTGGGGCCCATCTTGAAGCCCTGCCAGCGCGCGCCCTTGAGCAGGTAGGGGATGGTGCTCATGGAGTCCATGCCGCCGGCGATGACGACCTGGCTCTCGCCGAGGCGTAGCGCCTGGGCGGCGAGGTGCACGGACTTCATGCCCGAGGGGCAGGCCATGTTCAGGGTGTTGGTGGACGCGCCCAGGGGCACGCCGCCCCGCAGGCTGGCCGTGCGAGAGGGGTTGACCCCGTTGCCGGCCTGGCGACAGGAGCCGTAGATCACTTCGGAGATGACCTCGGGATCGATGCCCGCTCGCTGGATGGCGGCGCGGATGGCGATCCCCCCCAGGTCACAGGTGGCCATGTCCTTGAGGCTGCCACCGAAGCGGCCCATGGGGGTGCGCGCCATGCCGATGACGACGATGTCGTTGAGCTCGAGTGCCATGTGGGGATCTCCCGGGGGCTAGATGTACTGACCGCCGTCTACGCGGATGACATCGCCGGTGACATGGCGGGCGCCTTCGGAGGCCAGGAAGGTGATGACGCTGGCCACTTCTTCGGCCTGGCCCACCCGGCGCAGGACGATCTCGGCCATGGCCATGTCGATGATCTTGTCGCGGGCGCTCGATTCTCGCAGCATGGCGGTCTCGATGAGGCCGGGGGCCACGGCGTTGACGTTCACGCTGAACGCACCCAGCTCGCGGGCCAGGGCCTTGGTGAAGCCGATGATGCCCGCCTTGGATGCCGAGTAGTTGGTCTGCCCGAACTTGCCTCGCATGCCGTTGATCGACGTGACGTTGACGATCTTGCCGGAGCGCTGGGCTTTCAAGAGCGGCGCTACGTGGCGCACGAAGTTGAAGTAGCCCTTGAGGTTGACCTCGATCACCCGGTCCCACTGCTCTTCCTTCATCTTCCAGGACACACCGTCCCAGTTCATGCCGGCGTTGTTGACCAGGATGTCCACCGAGCCGAAGGCCTCGACCGTGGCGTTGACCACGGCGGCGGCCTGGTCGAAGACGGAGATGTCGCACTGCACGGCCAGGGCCTTGCGGCCCATTTCCTGGATCTGGGCCACGACCGCCAGGGCCTCGGCTTTGTGCTTGCGGTAGGTGAGGCAGACGTTGGCGCCCTGGCGGGCGAGGTCGAGGGATGCGGCGGTGCCGATGCCCTGGGAGCCACCGGTGACGATGGCGTTCTTGCCTTGGAGGAGCATGGTCTATTCCTGACCTTCGAGGGGCGGCGCGAGCACGGCGGCCATGAACTCGACGTCGAAGGCGGCGCCAGCGGACTGCAGGCGCCGGTACTCGATGAAGTCGATGACGTCCTTGCCCGTGCGCTTCTTGTTGTTGAAAGCGGTGAAGCCCAGGTAGGCTTCGCAGTTCATGTTGGCCGCCAGCCAGTGACGGTTGATGACCTTGGTCTGGTCCCAGAAGAACTTCTTCTTGAGACGGATGCCCTCGACGCTCTTGATGAGGCAGCCGGGGAAGAGGTTGGTGTAGGTCCAGGCGAGCCTGGAGATCTCGGCGTCGAGCAACTCGAAGTCGGCGCTGACACCGCGGATGGACTTGCGGGCCGCCTTGCCCTCGGCGCCGCCCTTGAACTCGCCGTAGACGATCTCGCCGTCATCGACGTAGCGATCGATGACGACCGCGGGGTTGCGGACCCAGCCCGACTCGTCCTTGATGACCGGGAAACACTTGGAGATGAGCCCCAGCCGCTGGGCCTTGTAGGCCGACCACATCTCGCAGGAGGTGCAGTTCCACATGGCCAGCTCGAAGGGGAGCATCCAGGGGAGGAAGTCGGTGCTGCCGCCGTCAGGGGCGGAGCCGTGGCGTGGGCCGGCCTGGCCGAAGATGGCCAGGTCGCTGGACACCGTGATGTCACAGGCCATGCCGATCTCCTGGCCGCCGGCGACCCTCATGCCGTTGACCCGGCAGATGGTGGGCTTCTTGCAGCCGAGGATGGCGTCCACCATGGCGTTGAAGAGGTCCATGTACAGGCCGTACTCGTTGGGCCGGCCGGAGTAGTACTCGGCGTATTCCTTGGTGTTGCCGCCGGTGCAGAAGGACTTGTCGCCCATGGCCGTGAACACCGCCGCCACCACCGTGCTGTCGGCCGAGGCGCGTTGGAAGCCGGAGATCACACCTTTGACCATCTCAGTTGTGTAGGAGTTGTATTGTCTTGGGTTGTTGAGTATGATCCAGGCCGTGTACAGACCCTCGACGACGTTGCCCTTCGGGTCCACGATGGGCTTCTTCTCGAAGACGACGCCGGGGGCTTCGGTGGAGAAGTACTCGTCCCCCCACAGATGATGGTTTTTCGTGCCTGAGTCACGGGGTAGCCAGGACAGATCAGCCATGATTCACTCCGGTTTTCGGTGGCCCGCAAGCGGGGATTTCATTGGGAAAAAACAAGGTCTTCGTGCATAAAGGGTCGGGGGGACCATGTCAAGAGGCATCGGGGGCCACCACAACCGCGATCAGTATCCGCCGCCGTAGACCGCGGAGTGGCTGCTCTGCGACCGGCCCTCGACGGTGGGCCGACGGTGGTCAGTGCCACGACAAAGCTGACCGGGGCCACCCACACGCTGCATCTCGCTTGACCGGAGGAGGCATCGACAATAGGCTGCCAAGTCCCCGTAACCTCACATGTGTATCCTATCAGGAGCCAAGCTATGCAATTCGAAAAGGCCTTCGTCCCTTACGGTGCCTACTGGTCCACTCCGTTCTGTAAGTGGCAGGGTACCTTGTCGGGTTCCGAGCCCATCCCCCTCGCGGCCGACGTGGCCAAGGGTGCCCTCGCCAAGCGGGACATCCCCGTGGATGCCTTCGACGGCGCCTGCCTGGGTTGGACCGTTCCTTCCAAGCACTGCTTCTACGGCGGCCCCTGGCTCACCGGCATGATCGGCATGACCTCCGTGCCGGCCCCCATCCTCTCCCAGGCTTGCGCCACCGGCGCCCTGTGCGTGACCCACGGCGCCGAGCAGGTGCAGAACGGCTCCGCCAGCGTGTTCTTGGCGGTCACCGCCGACAAGTGCTCCAACGGGCCCCACGTCTACTACCCCAACCCCGGCGGACCGGGCGGCCAGGGCAAGGCCGAAGACTGGGTCATGGACAACTTCGGGCACGACCCCTTCGCCCGCAACCCCATGATCCAGACCGCCGAAAACCTGGCCAACGAAGCGGGCATCGAGCGAGCCATCCAAGACGAGGTGGCGGTGATGCGCTACCAGCAGTACCAAGCGGCCCTGGCCGACGACGGCGCGTTCCACAAGCGCTACATCGAGCCGGTAGAGATCAAGAACCGCAGGGGCAAGGTCTTGGCCGCGGTCAGCAGCGACGAGGGCATCTTCCCCACCACGGCCGAAGGCCTGGCCAGGCTGCGCCCGTTCATGCGGGATGGCTCGGTGACCTTCGGTAGCCAGACCTTCCCCTCCGACGGCAACGCCGGCATCGTGCTGGCCAGCCGCGAGCGCGCCCGGGAGCTGTCCCGCGACTCGAACATCGAGATCCAGATCCTCTCCCAAGCCCAGGCCCGGGTCGAGAAGGGCTTCATGCCCAAGGCCAACGTGACGGCGGTCAAGCTGGCCCTGTCTCGCGCGGGCATCGGCGTGGGCGACATCAAGGCCTTCACCAGCCACTCGCCGTTCGCGGTCAACGACATCTACCTGTCCCGCCAGATGGAGATCCCCCTGGCCGACATGAATCGCTACGGCTGCTCGCTCATCTGGGGTCACCCCCAGGCTCCCACGGGCATGCGCAGCATCATCGAGTTGATCGAGGAGCTGGCCATACTGGGCGGCGGCTACGGCCTGTTCACGGGCTGCGCTGCGGGTGATTGTGCCGCTGCGGTGGTGCTCAAGGTCACCGTGGCCTAGGAGCCGCGCATGACCAAGCCCAAGCGTATCGAAGCGGCCCGCCGCATGAAGCAGGTCATGGCCGAGCACTTCCTCGGCCTGGACGCTGCTGCCAAGGACCCATCCCGCAAGGTGGCCTGGTGTAACAGCGTCGGCCCGGCCGAGTTGCTCCACGCCATGGGCTTCGAGGTCTACTTCCCCGAAAACCACTCGGCTATTCTGGGCGCCACCCGCGCCGCCACCGAGTACATCCCCTACGCCAACGCCGTGGGCTACTCGCCCGACATCTGCAGCTACCTCACGGCGGATATCGGCGCGTTTTTGAAGGGCTACACCCCCCTGACCCGCGCCTACGGCATCGAGTCGCTGCCCAAGCCCGACGTGTTGGTCTACAACACCAACCAATGTCGCGACGTGCAAGATTGGTTCACGTGGTACGCCCGCCACTGGGACGTGCCCTGCGTAGGCCTGCACACCCATCGCAACATCGGCCCGGTCACCGACGACCACGTGGTGTCCATCACCGCACAGCTGCGCACGTTGACGAGCCAGCTCGAAGAAGTGGCGGGTCACGAGCTGGACATGGACCGGTTCCGTGAAGTGGTGGGCTTGTCCCGGCGCTGTTCCCAGCTGTGGGAACAGGTGCTGCGCACGGGCACGGCGCGCCCGGCCGCCATCACCTTCTTCGACGGCACCATCCACATGGGCCCGGCGGTGGTGCTGCGCGGCCTGCAGGTGGCGGTGGACTACTACGAAGAGCTGCTGGCCGAATTGCAGGAGCGAGTGTCGGCTGGCGTGGCTGCGGTCGAAGGCGAGCAAGCCCGCATCTACTGGGAAGGCATGCCGGTCTGGGGCAAGCTGCGCAACCTGAGCGAGCAGCTCTTGGGGCTGCGCACCTGCGCGGTGGCTTCCACCTATTGCAACTCGTGGGTGTTCAACCAATTGGACCCGGACCACCCGTTCGAGTCCATGGCCCGAGCCTACACCGAGCTGTTCATCGTGCGGTCGGACCGAGTGAAGGAGGACTATATCGCCCAGATGTGCCAGGACTACGCGGTCGACGGCATCCTGTACCACGACGCGCGCACCTGCCCGAACAACTCCAACAGCCGCTACGGCATGGCCCAGCGCCTTTCCCAGCGTCTGGGCATCCCCCACGTCACCATCGACGGCGACCTCAACGACCTGCGCTGCTACAGCGAAGAGCAGGCGCGCACCAACATCGAGGCCTTCGTCGAGCAGCTGGGGCAGTAGCGCGTGGCGCTCTACGCTGGGATCGACGTCGGATCGTCCGCCACCAAGGTGGTGATCGTCGATGTAGACCTGCGGGTCGTGGGGCGGGGCCTCTGTCCCTCGGCGGCGGACCTGGCGGGGGCCGCACACCGGGCCTTCCAGCAGGCATTGGACCAGGCCGGCTTGGAAGCCGCGTCCGTTTCCGGGATCACCTCCACCGGCTATGGCCGCAACAACGTGGACTTCGCTACCGGCACGCGCACCGAGATCGACTGCCACGGTCGCGGCGCCTGGCACGGGTTTCAGCGCGCCATCACCGTGGTGGACATCGGTGGCCAGGACTGCAAGGTCATCCGGCTGGACGGGACCGGCCGCCGGCTGGACTTCGCCATGAACCGCAAGTGCGCGTCGGGTACCGGCGCGTTTCTCGAGCAGATGGCGCATCGCTTGGGTGTGCCGGTGGGGCAACTCGGGGCGCTCGCCGCCCGCAGCGCCGATCCTGGCATCACCATCAGCTCGTACTGCACCGTCTTTGCCCAGACCGAGATCCTCGCCCGCATCCGCGCGGGCGTGAAGGCCGAGGACCTGGCCCGCGCCGCCCTCGAGTCGGTGGCCAAGCGCGTGCTCGAGCAGCTGGCACCCACCGGCGAGGTGGTGGCCACAGGAGGCGTGGTGGCCCACGTACCCCAGATGCAGACGGTGCTCGAAGCCGTGCTGGGCACCACCGTGCTGCTGCCGGCGTACCCGCAACATGCCGGTGCGCTGGGGGCGGCGTTGGTGGCAGCCAACAGTCACAGCGCCACCACCACCCGGCCCGGGTAGCGCCAGACCAGCGCGTCGCCGATGCGGGTGACCGATACGATCCCCGTGTGGATCAACCGCAGGTGGCACACCTTGCAGACGCAGACCAGGTTGTCGGGCGAGTCGTCTCCGCCCATGGAGACCCAGACCACGTGGTGCGTCTGCACCCGCAGGTTCCTGCAGCCGCATTCCGGGTTCCTGCACGTATAATCCGCCTTTTCCTTCACCTTTCCAACGCCTCTCTGTGGCTCGATCCGAACGTTTTCGACGAACCAGGCGGCCGCTTCGGGCAGATCGGCGTGGACGCGGTCGAAGCGCGGAGGCTGGGGCGGGGCCCAGGCCGCGTTCAGGCTGACGAACACCTGCAGGGCTTCGAGCCCCACGCCGCCATTTTTTGTCGTGTCGGTGGCGAGGACCTGCCGCACCAGGTCGTCGGCCGTTCGAATGGCGCGCTGGTAGCTGGCCAGCACCTGCTGCTCGATCACCCTGCCGCCACGACCGCCACGGTCACCGCTTTTCTTGGCTATCCTGACCGCCCGCTTCAGCTCGGCGTAGCCCGTACGGCGCGCAACTTCGATCCAACCCACGACCGTGTCCTCGGAAGCAACGGAGGCCACCAACCGTGCGCGTGCCACGTCCAGCCCGTTGTCCATCGCGGCCTTCAGGGCTGGGAGTAGCTCGAGATCGCTGGCCAGGTCGCGGTACCGCTCGAGCGTGCGAACCGAGAGGTCCAACCCGTGCTGGGCCAGGTCGCGCAGGCTGTGAAATCCCACTTCCCAATACAACGCCCGGCGGGCCACTCGGCCGAAGGCCTGGCCCAGCAGGACCACCCGGCTGTCGCGCGCCACCTGGGCATGCTCGAGCAGGCGCAGCGCGTGCGGGAGGTCGTGGGGCTGGCGCCAAGGCCCCAGGATTCGAGTGGCCGGGTCGGGGAGGTCGCACCACTCGGGAGGTGAGCGCTGGGGAGGCGGTGGCGGTGACCGGCGTGCCTTGGTGAGCAGTTCGCGGGCATCGGCCCTGCGCCCCCAACAGTCTCGGACGAAGTGGTCGGCGTCCGGGTCGGACAGGGGCTGCCCGACCAACAACCGCGCCAGCTGGCGGGCATCGTGGATGGCGCGTAGCTGTTCGCCCTCGAGATCGAGCGTGCGGACCGTGCCGGCTGGCTGGCGACCCCGAGGACGGGGAAGGGGACACATCCCAGCATCGCCGCGCCGGGTCCCCTCGAGCCACCATTCCTGCTGGTCGGCGTCGAGGGCACCGACCGCCTTGACGGCCTTGCTGACGGGGATCAGCCCCAGACAGACGGCTCGTTTCACCAGGTGGAGGTCGCTCTCGACCAGGCGAACCAGCCCGCGCAGCCAGCTGTCGCCCCAGGGCAGGTGCTGCCGGAACAACGCCGTGTGGGAGCTGTAGCCCCACTCAGCCGGATCGCGGGTCTTGACCCAGGCAGCGAGCCGTGCGATCCGGAGGTCGATGGCGTTTCCGGCCCGCGCCAGCGAGAGCATGACCTGGACGAGCCGATCGGCGTCTTCCTTCCGGCTCAGCGGATCGTCCGAGGCGCCCGAGCGCTCACCGCTGGCGCCGCCAGCGGGGCCAACCCTCACCCGCCCGTCGAGCCTGGCAGTCCGCCCGGGACGTCGGGCAGGGACGCCCAAGCGCAAACGACGTCGAATCGCGGAACGTTCCGCCTTGGAAGGATGTTTTCGTGGCATGTCCGTCTCTCGGACAACCTATCCTCCCATGGGTCGTCGTCAAGCTGGAAAGCGGACAGAAACTGACCGTACAAATTACCGAATTGGCGAACCGGGCGGACAGGTTTTGGCACTGGAGGAGGTTGGGCCCCGGGACCGGACGGGCCTCTCCGGAATGTGGCCTCGGTCACCACTGAACCGCCGACGGGCGGACACCTAAGGCCTCTCCGCCGCCGGAGATGCGACTGCGGTCCGCATGGGCGGACACCTACGGTCTCTCCGCCGCCGGAGATGCGACTGCGGTCCGCATGGGCGGACACCTACGGCCTCTCCGCCGCCGGAGCATGGGGCCGTGCGCCGTGGCCGATAGCGGGGCCCGTGACCACTGGACCTGGACAAGGACTTGGAGGTGGAGGTGGACGAGAGAGGCCACCAAACGTCTCGCCGGCGCGCGCCCGTATCTTGGGTGGTGGATGACCTCGACCCCGGCTCCTCCAGCCACGAGCCGCCTGCGTGGTATCCTCGAGGCGACGGGCACCCACTCTCCGACGGCGTGGGGGCATGGGTCGGAGACCTCGACGGAGACGAGGTCTCGGACGCCGTGATCGTCACGAACGCGGAGACCGGAGACGCAACGGTCCCTAGAGCTGGACTGGTCCACGTCGTGATTGGGGGCGGATAGCGGAGTGCTGCGCCCGCACTCGTGTGGCATCGTCGGAGAGTGGCGTCCGCAGCTTTTGAATTGATTCTAGAGAACCCCAATGTAAAGGCTATTTTAGTTAATATCTTTGGTGGTATTGTGAGG
>PVBE010833752.1_pt1 | contig 18500 bp, 15 predicted proteins | sample 1631181 | NCBI WGS metagenome assembly PVBE01 (sample SAMN08397723, study PRJNA350692) | Marine metagenome, whole genome shotgun sequencing project. | isolation source: water | place: Pacific Ocean | collected 2012-04
CGCCCGAGAAGGACGCGGATGGCCTGCACCCCATCAACCTAGGGAAGCTGGGGCAGGGGCGTCCACTGCTTGTGGCCTGCACCCCACAAGGCGTCATGGAACTGCTTGACGACGCAGGCGTGGACTTGGTGTCGAAGCATGCGGTGGTGCTCGGCCGCTCCAACATTGTCGGTCGTCCGATGGCGATGCTGTTGGAGCAAGCGCACTGCACCGTCACGGTCTGCCACAGCCGAACGCGTGACCTTGAAGATAGAATTCGCGCCGCGGAAGTTCTCGTCGTGGCCGTGGGGCGGCCTGGCTTTGTCCCAGGCGACTGGGTGCGTGAGGGGGCTGTCGTGGTGGACGTAGGCATCAACCGGCTCGAAGACGGTAGGCTTGTAGGGGATGTGGACTATGACGCTGCAGCGGAGCGCTCGTCGGCGATCACGCCGGTCCCCGGGGGCGTGGGCCCGATGACGATCGCGATGCTCCTCGCGAACACCGTGACGGCCTGCGCGCGTCAGACTGGGCGTGTCGACAAGCTATCTGAGGTCGGCATGGAGACGAGCCGGAGCTGAGCTTTGGGCATCGCTGACCGCTGGAAGGACTGGGATGAGCCGCCGCAACAGGGCGGCGTTCGTTTTATGGCGCCGCGCCTCACGAGCGCGGTTCGTCTGCTGCTCTTCATCAACCTCGGCTTCTTCCTCGCTCTTTGGATCATCCCCAAGTTCTTCGGGGGGCATGCAGACGAGGCGTCGAGGTGGGCGGTCTCTGTGTTCGGCCTCTACCCCAGTGAGTGGTCCGCGCCCTACCTCCCGGTGTGGCAGTTCCTGACCTATGGAGTCCTCCACGACCCCAGCTCGCTCGGACACCTTTTCTGGAACATGCTGCTGCTCTACTTCTTCGGCACGATGCTCGAAGGAGTTCTCGGCAAAGGCCGCTTCCTCGCTGCCTATGCAGGCGGCGCGCTCGCAGGGGCAGCTCTGCACTTCATCGCCTTCTTCCTAGGCCTCGTCGTCGATAAGCCTGCCATCGGCGCCTCTGGAGCTATCCTCGGTGTGGTCGTAGCTGCTGCTGTCTACAAGCCTCGCGCGACCGTGCTCTTCTTCTTCATACCGATGAGCCTGAAGGTGCTCGTGTCGTGTCTAGTCGCATTCGACATCTATTGGGCGGTCGAGGGGGCGAGCGGCGCGGACACCGGCACCGCGCACTGGATCCACCTCGGGGGGGCAGCTTTCGGCTTCTTTGGGGCGCGGGCAGGGTGGCTACAGCGCGATCACTTCGCGCGCTTTCAGGCTAAGAGAGCCGTTCATCAGGCTCTGCGCAGCGCTAAGGACGCTGCGGCCGTGGATAAGCTCCTCGAGAAAATATCCAAGGATGGTCTGGGATCCCTCTCTGAGCGGGAAAAGGCGACGCTAAAGCGCGCATCAGGGCGTAAGAAGGGGTGACAGGTCCTCGTTTGCGGCCTACCGCTGTACGGCGATAATATCGTCACCCCGTAGCCTCCATAGAGCCCTCAGCCATGATCAGTCTCAGCATCGCACTCAGCCTCTCTCTCCCCGTCGCTCCGCAGGACTCCTACCGAGAGTTCCAGGAGCAGTTCAAAAAGGCGATGGAGATCAACGCCAGCGCGCAGATGGCGCAGCTCGTCAAGCGCAACCAAGCGGAGGCCGTCGACTGGATCATCAAGACAGCAGAGAACCTCCCTCAGGGGTCCAACGAAGAGCTCGTCACGCGGATGGCGGCGCTGCGGAAGGCGTGGAAGACGGCGATGGAGACCGGCTTCGCGAGCAAGATGGAGGAGTACTTCTCCTTGCTAGAGCCCGCTCTCCTGCGTGAGCGTTTGAAGCTCAAGGCCAAATACGATGAGCTGAACAAGGACTACTGGGACAACATTGAGGCCAAGGACGGGCCTAAGTTCACGCTCGTCGGGGAGGAGTTCAAGGTCGTCGCTAAGAACTTCGCCAAGATCGGCGATCACTACTACTCCTCTCAGGCGTGGTGGTTTTATGGCATCTGCTCTGGGGAGGAGAACCGGGGAGACAGCGCCAACCTGTACAAGGCCTATGAGGGCGCGGCGCAGTGCGTCGAGGAGCGGCTGCTCATCGAACTGAAGGATCGCTACTACCTAGCGAACAAGCAGATAGCGGATCACCTCAAGGCTAACGGTTACGACAAGGAGCCCACTGACGAAGAGGGCGAAGAGGCCGGGCCAGGCGCGAAGCCCGGACCTCCAGGCGCCCCTAAGAAGCCCAAGGCGAGCGGCGCAGAGCTCGTCTCTCCGCTCAAGTTCCAAGCCGTCGAGGACTTCGACGAGTGCGTGCGCCCGAGCTATTTTGCAGACGGTCTGTATCCCATGTGGAACACGGTCTACATGACGAAGACCGGGACGAAGGGCAAGGTGACGAGCCTCGGTGACCTCTCTCCAAACTTCCACAGAACGGGCGCCAACGAGGTGATGGTCGACGCCGACGGTGACGGCGACGGCGAGATCAAGGTCCCGCTCACCGGCAACATGGAGCTCGTCGAGTTTCAGATCGGCGAGGGTGAGGAGAAGCGAGATTGGGCCTGCCTCGCGATCGTCGGGATGGAGAAGGACCTCTACCAGGGCTTCGAGCAGCACCTCGGGGTCTCCGACTTCAACGTCAGCCTCTACGTCTTCAACGCCGCGAGCGTCGTCGGTGAGGTGGGCGGGGAGAAGATTCAGATCATCGATGACAACGGAGACGGCTTGTTCGGGAGCCCCCCGAAGCTCTACGCCTACGCAGGGCTCACGAAGGGCCAGATGCAGCCTGACATGGACTGCGTGCGGATCGGCAAAGCCAAGCGCGCCATGCCGTGGAGCGAGTACCAGCAGATCGGTAAGGAGTGGTATCGCCTCGTCGTTGGCCCCAAAGGAGCCGAGATCGTCGCGACCCCGGTGACCCTTGAGACGGGGACATTGAAGATGAAGTTCAAGGGGGGGAAGCCCTCTTGGATGGTCGTGAAGGGGAAGGGGAAGTACGAGGGGTGCTACTACGACCTGCTCGCTAACGGGACCAAAGGCGTCCAAGTGCCCGTTGGTTCCTATGAGCTCTTCTGCGGCGACCTGCGCAAAGGGAAGAAGCGACAGACGGCGAAGACTCTGGTGCTCCCCGGCGAGGGGATGGGAGGCTGGACCGTCGAGGCTGGAAAGACGACGACCGTGGAGCTCGGCGGTGACTTCAGCTTGGAGTTCGCCTTTGAGATGGGCGGTGAGGGCGTCATCGTCCAAGGCGCCACCGTCGTGGTCGTCGGAGAGCGAGGGGAACGCTACGAGCGGCCTTGGAACTGTCGACCTGCTCCTGAGGTCTCCTGGAGAAAGGTCGGGGCTCGCAAAGGCAACAAGGCGGAGCGGATGAAGCTGATCACGGATCAATACGTGATGATGGACGTCGAGAACGGCTGGGCGAAGGTGTGGTTCCCGCTCGACTGTGAGTTCGATGTCAACAACTTCGACGCTGTCCAGCTGCAGATGGCCGAGAAGAAGAACTCGCTCTTCGGTAAGTTAGAGTCGGAGTGGAAGGAGTAGACAGTGCTCGCACTTAAGTTCATCCGGGAGAACCCGGAGTTGGTGCGTGAAGGCGCCAAGAAGAAGAAGATCGACTTCGACCTCGAGCGCCTGCTCGAGCTCGACGGCACGCTCTTAGAGCTGAACCGTGAGGTCGATGATCTGCGCAACCAACAGAAGACCATGGGGAAGCGCATGGGCGGGGCCAGCCCCGAAGAGCGCGAAGAGATCCTCGCAGAGCAGAAGACCATCAAGGGCGAGCTCAAGGCGCGAGGAGAGCGCCAAGGGACCTTGCAGGAGGAGCTAGACGGCTTGCTCTTGCTCGTCCCTAACGTCCCCGCGCCTGAGGTGCCTGAGGGAGACGATGACGAGGGCAACGTCGAGCTCAGGACGTGGGGGACCCCGCGCGAGTTCGACTTCCCGATGATCGACCACGTCACCCTCGCCGAGGGGCAGGGGTGGTTAGACATCATCCGAGGGGCTCAGCTCGCAGGCTCGAGGAACTATGTCTTGCTCGGTGACCTGTCGCTGCTTGAGGGGGCGGTGATGCGATTCGCCCTCGACACGATGGTGTCTCGCGGCTTCACCCCGCTCTCTGTCCCCACGCTCGTGCGCACGGAGACCATGGTGGGGACGGGCTACTTCCCGGGAGGGGAAGACCAGGCCTACAAGTGCGACGAGAGAGACGACCTCTGCCTGGTCGGGACCGCGGAGGTCCCGGTCACGGCCCTCTACCAAGGAGAGATCCTCGGGGCTGACCGCCTCCCGATGCGCTTCGTCGCCCTCTCTTCATGCTACCGACGCGAGGCTGGGACCTACGGCAAGGACACGCGCGGCCTCTACCGCGTCCACCAGTTCCAAAAGGTCGAGCAGGTCGTCATCGATGTGGCGGATGAGGCGAAGAGCCTCGAGCACCACGCCGCGATCCTTCAGAACTCAGAGGATGTCCTCCAGGCCTTGGAGCTCCCGTATCGAGTCGTGAACGTCTGCGGAGGAGACCTCGGGCAGCCGCAGATCCAGAAGTTCGACATCGAGACCTGGATGCCTTCGCGAGATTCCTACGGTGAGACGCACTCAGCGAGCCGCTTCCATGACTTCCAGGCGAGGCGCCTCAACCTCCGCTATAGGGGTGAGGACGGAAAGGTTCGCCATTGCCACACGCTGAACAACACCGTCGCTGCCAGCACGCGGATGCTCTTAGCGCTCTTGGAGAACCACCAGCTCGCAGACGGGCGCGTCTCCGTCCCGGAGCCGCTGCGGCCCTACCTCGGTGGCCGGGACGTCATCGGTGAGCCCGTAGAGCTCAGCGCTGCCGTAGAGGGCTAGTCCTTCGTCTCGAAAGGGTTGCCGCCGGAGCTCCCGCCTCGACCGCCGCCCCCGAAGGGGTCTCCGCCTCCACCTCGACCGCCAGTACCGCCGTCTCTCCCAGCGTTGTCGATGAACCCTTGAGGGTCCTGCCCGCTCTCGGTCTGCTGGTCGCCGCTAGCCCCTGCTCCTGAGGCGGACGGGATCATCGGCATCGGGATGTTGGCCTCCGCTAAGCGCAAGCCCTCGGGGAGTCTGATGACGCGCATGTAGGTCACGGTGGAGCGCTCCCTTGAGTTGAAGAGCACGGTCTCTCTGGCCAAGCGCGGCGCGAGCTCAAGCGTGAGCTGGATCTCAATCCAAGCAGGGAGCCCGATGTTCTCGCTCTCCTCGACGCCCCACTGATCCACTGGCTCTGCGTCTGGGCCGTCCTCTGCGTAGACCTGAATCTCGAAGCCGCGGACCCGGTCATGGAGGAACTGGAAGGTGCCGTCAGCGAAGGGCTCTTCGTCTACGCCTGGGTCTTCACGGCGGTAGATCTCGAGGAACTCGTCGTACTCAGGGTTGGGCCGTAAGAGGTAGCCCACCTCGTTCACGTCGTAGATGACAGGCATGTCGTCTTCATAGACCACGGCGAGGTTGTCCGTGCTCGTGAGGAAGTCCAAGCGGTCACCGTCCAACCCTGACATCACGTCATCCGTGATGAGGAGGTGGTGAAGCTTGGTCCGGTTGTAGGTGATGATCCCGCGTAGGTCGGCCTCGATGAGGTCGAGGACGGCAGGCCCGGCGAGCTGGTGCTCCTTGATGTTGTGGATGGTGTCGCGTGAACGGCGGGTCGCCATCAAGAGCTGGGTCATTGAGAGCAGGATCCCGCTGATGATGAGCAAGGTCAGGACGACCTCCACTAGGGTGAACCCAGCGCGAAGAGTGTTGGGGCGCTTCCTCATATGCTGTCTCCTCCTTCGATCTCGTCCTCTTCTTCGCCATAGACCTGGTCCCAGGGGATCCATCGCTCAAGCTCGAGCTGGTTTGAGTATTCGCTCAAGACGGGGAAGGTGACCCGGACCCTGATCTTCTCGTAAGGCTCTTCCGCTTCTTCCTCGTCTTCGTCTTCATTTATGTCGTCTTCGTACCAGCTGTCGAAGCGGACGCCCTCCTCGTAACCATCGGCCTCAGGGAAGGTGTTCTCTCCAAGGACGATCTCATAGGAGAACTCTGGGTAGCCCTCCTCTGAGTATGAGCCTGTGAAGTAGGCGTCGATCTCTTCGCGGTAGAGGCCTGCTGAGACGCGGCCCATGGTGAGCGTGCCGAGCTCCCTCGCGAGCTTGAGGTTTTGGGTCTGTTTAGACCTCAGCTTGGAGGTGTTGAGAGACTGCAGCACGAGCGTCAAGGCGATCCCGACGATGAGGATCGCGACCGCGACCTCGACGAGGGTGAAGGCAGCGCGCGCGCGGTCTTTGATGCGGGGCGCGACCATCAGAAGTCTGTCTCCATCAAGATGGGGCGCTGGAACTCGCCGTCGTGGAACCTGACCAGGCCCGTGAGGGGGAGCACCTCTACGGTCATGGTGTTGTTGAAGGTCATGTGCTTGATAGTGACTGTGTGGTCCACGGCGCGGCCGAGCGGGTCAAAGGTGACGTAGACAGTCCCCTCGATGTACTCCCGGCCGCCTACAGTGACCCGCGTGATGGCGACGTTCTCGGGGAAGAAGCCGCTCTGGACCTTCAGGCGCTGCTCTTCAGTTTCTGCGGGCAAGCCGTCGGACCTGTAGGGGGAGAGGACCCACCAGGCTGCCTGCTCGAGGTCGTAGTAGAGGCGGAACTCCCCGTTTCTTGCGACCGCGTCAGAGCGGGCGCCCTGAATCGCAGCCCCGAGGTTGTGCACGGCAGCGTTGAGCTCGGTCCCAGGGAGGAGCCCAGCCCAGTTGACGACGACGAGCGACGCGATCAGGCCGAGGACGATGAGGACGCCGAGCAGCTCCACCATAGTGAAGCCTGCGCGCGAAGACCGCGCAGTGTGGATTACCCGGCGCGCCACCAAATCACACCTCTTGGTCCTCGATCATCCAGTTGGTGATGTCCATGTCTTCACCCTCTCCGCCAGGGATGCCGTCTTTGCCGAGGGTGTAGACCTTGTATCCGCGCAACCCAGACATCGGGGGGTCGTAGAGGAACTCAGCGCCCCAGGGGTCAGCGGGGACCTTCCTCCCCTTGAGGATCGTCTCGCCGTTCTCGTCAGGGGTGACGAGCTGCTCGAGGCTCTCGGGGTGGCGGCCGTTGTTCAAGACGACGAAGTTGTCGACGGCCTGGCAGATCGTCGTGATGTTCGCTTTCACTGTGCCGCCGAAGGCGCGGCGCAGGATCGCGGGGACGTTCTGGACTGCGAGGGTGGCGAGCAGTCCGAGGATGACGATGACGACCATCAGTTCGGCGAGCGAGAAGCCGGCGCTTCGGCGCGCGCGAACCGGAGTCCTGTGGAAGGTTTTCATGTTGTTCTCTTTAGGCAGCTGGAGATAGGTGAGGGCTGAGGCCCACGTTGAGTTTAGATCTGGCCCACTTGAAGGATGGGCAGGACGATGGAGATGACGATGAACCCGACGACGATGGCGAGCCCGATGATCATGATCGGTTCGAGGACGCTGGTCATGCGCTCGGTCGCGATCTCGATCTCTTCGTCGTAAGAGTCAGCGATACGGTCAAGCATCTGCTCGAGCTCGCCCGCTTGCTCTCCGACGGCGACCATGTACGTGACGACGGCAGGGAAGACCTCCGTGGCGCGGAGGGGGGTTGAGATGTCTGTCCCCTCCACGATCCGAGACCGGATGTGCTCGGTGGCATCGGAGACGACGCGGTTTTGAACGACGTTGCGCGTGATCTCAAGGCTCTGGACGGCGTTGACGCCTGACTGAAGGAGGGTCGACAAGGTGCGCGTGAAGCGGCTGACGGCTTGCTTTAGGAGGACGTCGCCGAGGACCGGCATCTTCAGCATGAGGCGGTCGATCTTCAGCCGGCCGCCTTCGTTCTTCTTGTAGATCCGCTCGAAGAAGAATGAGGCGATCGCGATCAGGATCGCTCCAATGAGCCAGTAGTCACGGAAGCCGTCAGAGATGGCGATCAAGATCCTCGTCGGGGTCGGGAGCGCCTGGCCGGTGTCCTCCAGCATCTCGGTGATCTTGGGGACGACGAAGGTGAGCAGCGCGGTGACGACCAAGAAGCCGAGGCAGATCATCATGACCGGGTAGGTCATCGCGCTGACCACCTTGCGGCGGATCGTGCGCTGATACTGGAGGTAGTCAGCGAGTCGAGAGAGGACGACGTCCACGTTTCCGGTCGCCTCTCCAGCTCGGACCATGTTCACGTAGAGATCAGTGAAGAAGCCAGGGTGCTGCTCGAGGGCGTCCGCGAGAGAGGCCCCTTGGTTGACGGCCTCGCGGATCTCGCGAAAGGTGGTCTCGGTGCGGCGGTCTTGCGCTTGCTCGATCATGGCTCGCAGAGACTCTGTGAGCGGGATCCCCGAGCCGAGCATGGTCCCGAGCTGCCTCGTCGCGGCGGTGACGAGCTCGAGGTCACGTCCGCTGGGCCCAGAGTGCGCCGCGCGGGCTTCGCGTATGCGGGTTAAGAGGCCGGGCTTACCGCCTTTGCCCTTGGCTTCCTTCTTACGCTTCCGAGACGAGCGGCCCTCGGCGATGTCTGTGACGAGGAGGTTCTCCTTGCGCAGTCGCTGCCGTGCGTCTCTAGCCGTGTCCGCATCGATGACACCCTTCTTGACGTCTCCGCCAGGAGCGAGGGCCGTGTATTGATAGATGGGCACGCGGAGGTCCCTCGCTACTCGATGTCCAGCTGGGTGACGCGCAAGACCTCGTCAGTCGTGGTCAGACCGCTCAGGATCTTCTGGCGGCCGTCTTCGCGTAGGGTGATCATCCCGCTCCGGATGGCCTCTCGCTTGATCTGCGAGGCGGTGGCGCCCTCCATAACAGAGGTGCGCAAGGCCTCGCTGATGGGCAGGAACTCATAGATGGCTGTTCGGCCTGCATAGCCTGAGTGGAAGCACTCGTCGCAACCGGAGCCGTAGGCGACCCCCTGGGGGAGGTCAGAGGCTGCTAGGCCGACCTGTCGCAGCTTGCTGGCCTCTTCTTCGTCGACGGGGAGGAACTCCTTGCAGTGCTTGCAGACGGTCCTCACCAAGCGCTGCGCGATGACGAGGACGATGGAGCTCGCGACGAGGTATGGCTCGACGCCCTGGTCGATCATCCGCGTGATCGTGCTGGCGGCGTCGTTTGTGTGGACGGTGGAGAAGACGAGGTGCCCGGTGAGGGCAGCCCTGATGGCGACCTCAGCGGTCTCTAGGTCCCGGATCTCACCGACCATCATCACGTCGGGGTCCTGGCGCAGGAATGAGCGCAGCCCGCTGGCGAAGGTGAGGCCCTTTTTCTGGTTGACCTGCACCTGGCTGACTCCGGCGACCGAGTACTCGACCGGGTCCTCGATGGTGAGGACGTTCTTGCTCGTCGTGTCGAGCTCCGTGAGCCCGGCATACAGGGTCGTGGTCTTTCCTGAGCCGGTCGGGCCTGTGACCAGGATGATCCCGTGGGAGTACCCGAGGTACTCACGGAGGAGGTCCTCGTTATGTTGGGTCAAGCCGATCTCGGGGAGGCTGTAGACCTTGGCGGACTTGTCGAGGAGTCGCATGACGATCCGCTCACCGGTGGTGGTGGGGACCGAGCTGATCCGGACGTCGACCTCGGAGTCGCCGAGGCGGATGGTGGCGCGGCCGTCCTGCGGGAGGCGGCGCTCGGCGATGTCCATCTTGCCCATGATCTTCACGCGGCTGACGATGGCCTCGAGGACGCGACGCGGGATCGAGTCCATGTCGTAGAGGATCCCGTCGATGCGGAAGCGGACCTGGACGCGGTCGGGGTAAGGCTGGAAGTGGACGTCTGACGTTCGGAGCTTGAGGGCCTGGAACAAGATCGTGTTGACGAGCTTGATGATCGGGGCCTTGTTGGAGACGTCGAGGACGTCCTCAGACTCGTCGATCTCCTCAGCGAGATCTGCGATGTCATCGTCCTCGCTGACCTCTGTCAGGGCCTCGTTGACCCCGTCAGCCTTGTGCCTGTAGGCGCGGGCGATGAGCGTGGTGATCTCGACGCGAGGCGCGAGCACAGGGTCGAGCTCTCTCCCGAGCATGCTCGAGAGGTCGTCCATCGGGTGGGGGTCAAGGGGGTTGCAGGTGGCGACCCGCATGACCCCGTTCATCCCGTCATCGAGCGCGACGAGGTTGTAGTTGCGAGCGAAGTGGACGGGCACGTCGTTGACGAAGTCGACAGGGACGTTTGTCCCCTCTAGCTCAGGGATGAACTCGAAGCCCAGCGCTTGTCCGTAGGACTGAAGGAGGTCCTCCTCAGGGAGGTAGCCCTTCTGCAAGATCACGCGGTCTAGGGTCTCTCCGCTAGTGCCCGCGATCTTGCGGCACTCGTCGAGCTGTTCACTGCTCAGGCCGTTGTTGATGAGGAGGTCGGCGATGCTAGTCATGGTGACGAGGTGGGCGCGCGCCCAGGGCTACTTCCCGCCTGATGCGGGCTTCCAGTCGTCAGGGACCTCGATCTCCGAAGGCACCTCGACAGGGTCGGGCTCAGCGGGCGTTTTCGTCTCAGCGTCATCGTCGGTCTGGGTGTCCAGCATGGGGCCGATGTCATCGAGGTCGATGCCGATCTCTCCCTCATCGACCTCTCCGCTGCTTGGCCCCTGGTACAAGGGGACGTCGAAGCCGGGGATCCCGTCATTCTCTACGCCGAAGTTCTCGTCGATGAGTCTGATGCGGTCCGTGCCGATGGAGTCTGCCGCCTCGAGCTTCTTCTGGTAGCTGTAGTCGGCGAGGTCGGCGAACTCTCGGTCCCGCATGATGTGGGGCGTGACGAAGAAGTACAGGCTGGTGCGCTCCTTGGTCTCCTCGGTGGCGCGGAAGAGCGGGCCGAGGACTGGGAGGTCACCCAAGAAGGGGATCTTCTCTTCGGCTTCAACGAGGTTGTCCACGATGATTCCGCCGAGGACCATGGTCGCTCCGTCGGGGACGTTGACCGTCGTCTGGACCAAGCGGGTCAGGCGCGGGGGAGGGATCGGTCCTGAGACCGTGCCGAGGAAGTTGGAGATCTGGAGGCTGATGTTCAGGCGCAGGTAGGCCGACGCGGAGATGGTCGGAGAGATCGAGAGCGTGATCCCGGCCTCCTGGTATCCGCCGAAGGTCTCCTGCGCGAAGCCAGAGACGCTGGCCCCTGAGGTGGTCAGGTTCGTGGTGGGCTGCTCGTCCTTCGTCTCGACGAAGGCGCCGCCGTTGTTCCTGACTAGGATGGAGGGCTTGGAGAGGACGTTCGAGTTGCGGTCCTCTTCGAGGGCTTGGATCAAGATGGGCAAGCTGAAGTCCTCACCGTCGAGGATCCCGGCCGTCATACCGCTGCCGACGTTCGGGACGCGGGCGTCAGGGATGCCGTCACCGTCGGTGTCTTGGAAGCTGCTCAGGCCAAAGCTGGAGACTCCGAAGCCGCCGACTTGGTTAGAGCCGGGGATGTCTGCGAGGCCGAGCTCTATCCCGAGGGTGAGGAAGTCACGGCCGGTGAGCTCGACGAGGGCGGTCTCGATGAGCACCTGGTCCTGACGTTGGTCGAGCTTCATGACCATGTCTATGACCTCGTCATAGCGGGAGCGCGTCGCGGCGATCAGGAGGGAGTTCGTCGCGGGGTCGGGCACGACGACGACCTCTCCAGAGTTGGAGCGGGCGGCGCCTTGGCCTCTCCCTTGAGCGTTCGCACCGGTCGTCTGGATCTGGGTCGCGTCACGCAGGAACTCCTCAAGGACCTCTGCCATCTCCTCCGCGTCAGCGTTCACGAGGTTGTAGAAGTGGTAGGTCTGATCCGGCTTGAGGATCTCTGTGTCGAGGCGCGCGACGAGCTCCTTGATCCGGGGCATCTCGTCGGGCATCGCCACAATCAAGAGGGAGTTGGAGCTCGGGTTGACCATCACCTTGGTCTCTGCGGTCTGCTGTTGCAGCGGGGCGGTGGCACCCTGCGCTTGCTGACGACCGACGGTCTGGGCGGCGCGGCGGCTCGCCTCAAGGAGCTCCTCGAGGGTCTCGGCGATCTCTTCCGCAGAGGAGTACTCGAGGGGGAGGACTTCGATCTCGGGGTGGATGGGGTCATCTGGCGCAGAGTATTCGTCGATCAGGGTGAGCATCTTGGAGAGGCTCGCGATCTGGTTACCGAAGCCCTGGAGGATGACGTGATTGGTCGAGACAGGGATGATCCCCATCGTTGACTGGTCAACGCCCATGCTGCGCAGCTGGTTGGACATCGTCCGCGTGTCCGTGTTCGGCAGGTGGATGACGGTCTGAATGATCGTCGCAGGTTGATTGGCGTAAACCACGAGCTCTTCGGGCTCGACGTAGAGAGCGTCCTGCCTGATCGTGTTACGCGTTTGCCCTTGGTCGAGGTTGTTGATGACGACGACAGCTAGGTGCTCAGGCCCGATCCGAGTGCAGACGTACTTGTTGATGATCATGATGATCTGGAAGAACGAGTAGAACTCGTTCTTGGGGATCACCTTAGGTCCGTACATGCGCACCTTCTGCGCGCGCAGGCTGCTTGCCGTGTCGTTGTTGTAGGTGAAGTTGATGCCGGTCGATTGCTGGCAGAGCTTCACAAAGCGCTCGAGGCTGAGGCCTTCTTCTGTTTCAGAGAAGGTCAGGAGGTAGGTGTCCCCGAGGTCCTGAATGGGCGGGACCTCGTTGGCACCAGGGTCCTGGGGCTGGAGAGCTGTGGCGGGCGTGAGGGTCAGCGCGAGAGCGGAGAGGAGGGCGATCATGTTCGTCAGGGCACGGACCGGCGCGCCGGGGTTGGCGCTAAGGTCAGGAGTGAGCGTGATTTAGGGCTCAGGAGTCTCAGTCTTTGGCAATCCTAGGGGCTCAAGAGGGCAAGTCCAGGATCCCTAGGGCTAGGAAAGAGGCTCTGTGAGGGCATCAGTGACGCCACCAAGCTCTAGATCTTCCCGGTTGTCAGGGATTAGAGACCCCCTAGTGGCGCCCTTTGACCTGTTGCCAAAGGGGCACATAGCGGTCATTCTGACCGCTGCAGACCCCTCCGTTGCCGTAAATATGTCCTCATGAGCCGCCCCACCCGAATTGTCCGCCTCCTCCAGGAGTTCTCGCTCCCCCTCCTCTTTGGGGTCTTCGGCGGGCTCTTGGCAGCGAACCTCGCGCCTGATTGGTATCAGCATTACTTCGGGGCGGCGCACGGCGACGAGGGCCCTTGGGTCGTCCCTGTGATCGGGCCGCTCATGGACCGGTTGATCCATCACCCAGGGACCCTGCCCTTCTTCATCAACGACATCTTCATGGCCTTCTTCTTTGGCATCGCCGCGAAGGAGATCACAGAGGCGGCTCTACCTGGCGGCAGCCTCAACCCGATGCGGAAGGCGCTCAACCCGCTCCTCGCAACTCTCGGGGGAGTGTTTGGTCCCGTCCTCGCGTTCATCGCGTTCCTCTCTTTCCAGGTCAGCACCGGCGCATACGGCGAAGGGGCAGACTGGGCGGTTCTGTCCAGAGGCTGGGGCATCCCGACCGCGACGGACATCGCCTTGGCGTGGATGGTCGCTCGCGCTGTGTTCGGCCCAGGACACCCTGCGATTAACTTCTTGCTCTTGCTCGCCATCGCTGATGATGCCATCGGCTTGGGGATCATCGCGATCTTCTACGGCGACGATGCCCACCCCGCGAGCCCCGCTTGGCTCGGGCTCGTCGCGGCGGCGATGTTCATCGCCTATCTCTTCAGGCGCGCGAACTTCCAACGCTGGCAGCTGTACATCTTTATCGCTGGCCCGATCTCCTGGTACGGGTTCATTCAGGCGCACTTGCACCCAGCCCTCGCCCTCGTCCCGATCGTCCCCTTCCTCCCCGGCCCCCGCAGGGACACGGGGATGTTCGTCGACACCGAGGCCGGCGTCCACGAGCACGATGGACACAGCCCCCTGCACAGCTTCGAGCACGAGCTGAAGCTCTTCGTCGACCTGGGGCTCTTCTTCTTCGCCTTCGCCAACTCTGGCGTAGAGTTCGCTGGCTTAGGTCCGATGACCGTGGCCATACTCTTCGCGCTCGTCGTCGGGAAGACGGTCGGGGTCACTCTCTTCGGTTGGATCGCTGTGAAGCTCGGATTCCCGCTCCCGACGGGCATGTCCTACCGGGACCTCGCCATGGCGGGTTTCATCGCCGCGCTCGGCTTGACCGTGGCGCTCTTTGTCGCAGGGGCAGCGTTCAAATCCTCTCCAGATCTCCTAGGTCAGGCGAAGATGGGCGCGCTCTTCTCAGGCGCCGTCGGCCTCGCAGCGGTCGTCTTAGGGCGCGTTTTTGGCTTTCAAAAGCGAGCTTGAGCGAGGGGGGTATCCCTTGAGCAGAGGCCGCAGGTATCCTCTTCACTGAACATGCAGCTCACAAAACTCTTCAACTCCTCAGACCTCTTGGTGGACTTCCGCCCAGGGGACAAGTGGGACGCCATCTCGCAGATGCTCGACCACCTATGCGAGCACGACAAGATCCCCGCAGAGGCCGCGGATGCTGCGCGAGAGGCCGTCTTGACCCGGGAGCAGTCCATGTCCACCGGGATGGAGCACGGCATCGCGATCCCGCACGGGGCGGTAGATGGGCTCGATGAGATCGCGGCCTGCATGGGGATCGTCGGCGGCGAGGAAGGCCTCCCTTTCGAGTCCATCGATGGCGGGCTGACGCGCCTCGTGGTCGTGCTGGTGATCCCTCGCGACCAGAAGCTCCTGCACATCCGGACGCTCGCTGATGTGGCGAGGGCGCTCGGTAAAGAGGCGGTGCGCAACGCCCTCAAGGCGGCGACCTCTTCGGGTGAGGCTTGGGAGATCTTGGCGAGGAATGAGGCGGGCGCAGAGCTCGCCTGAAGAGGCTCAGGCCCAGTCCGCTAGGCGCTCTTCAATGCAGCCCGCGATCAGGTCGGCGCAGCGCTCGTAGTCGCGACTTGACCCCCCGATCGGATCGGGGATGTCTCCGCCCCGTGGGTCGAGGAGAGCGGCTGAGTCGCGCTCCTCAGGGGCCAAGAGCTCGTGGACAGCTTTGAGGTGCCCGCTCGTGAGGCAGTAGATCTCGTCAGCGTCGGCGAGGACCGCGGCGCTCGCGCCGCTCGCGGCGTGCTGTGAGAGGTCGATCTCTCTGCGCGCCATCTGGTCAAGGGAGTGCTTGCTCGCGGGGCCGCCCCCGAAGGCGTAGACCCCGGCTGAAGAGACCTCAAAGCCAAGCGCAGCGAGCTCGGCGTCTGCGCAAGTGAGCTCCCTCGCGATGGCTCGCCGGGCGAGCCCCTCAGCCATCGGGCTCCTGCAGGTGTTGCCTGTGCAGACAAACAGGAGGCGCCGACCAGCTGCGCGGCGCAGGGTCTCAAGGTCGTGCAGGCCTTCCCGTAAGAGCTCAAAAGAGGGGCGGTCCTCACCGCTCGCGCGGCCGACGCGCAGGACGCTTGAGGACTCTCCGATGCTGGAGGGGCCTCCCTCAACACAGAGGGCGACCGCTTCAAAGACGGCGGGGTCGAGCTTTTCTAGATCTGACACGGGCTCTGCGCCGTGCCGGTTAGCGCTGCTCATCGCGACGGGGAAGGGGAGGGCTTCGAGGATGGATGCGGTGGCTCGGTGCGCAGGGAACCTGACGCCTACCCGCCCCTCCCTTGAGAGCTCGGGCATGCAGCCTAATATGTCAGGGAGGACGAGAGTCAGAGGGCCAGGCCAGTAGCGGTTCACGAGTCGCTCAACGGAGGCGCTCCGGACTCCGAGGGAGTCGAGGCATGAGGTGTCACCAACGTGCCAGGTGAAGGGGGTCTCGCTGGGCCTGCCCTTCGCGCGGGCGAGCGACTCGAGCGCGCTGGCGTCATCTGCCCGTGCCGCGACGCCATAGACGGTCTCTGTCGGAAGAATCACCAAAGCGCCAGACTCGAGGACGCTCTGGATTTGGGACGCGACCTCGGGCCCGCAGGGGGCGTCATCGACGTGTAAGAGGGGGGTAGGCATGGGGACGCTAGTCGCGAGGTACGCACGGAGGCTTCTCCCTGCTAGCCTAACGGGCCCTGGACGCCGACCCAAGGCGCTTGAGGCGCCCTTACCTGCCGCATCGGCAGGCTGCCTAGATGAGCCAAGACGAAAAAGAACAGATACCTGCCTCTTCGGCAGACAGTGAGCGCAGGTTAGCCCGCATCGCGGGGGGACTCGCCCACGAGATCAAGAATCCCCTGTCCACGATGGCGATCAATCTCGCCCTCCTAGAGGAGGAATTCAACAAGACCGGCGATGGGGAAGTGAGCGCTGGTGACGCGCGAGTCTTGAAGCGCGTCGGCGCCCTTCAGCGCGAGGTGGGCCGTCTCGAGGGCATCCTCGAAGACTTCCTCCGGTACGCGCGTGGCGGTGAGGTCAATCGCGCCCCGATGGATCTGGGGGAGCTCGTTCAGGACACGCTCTCCTTCGTCGAGGCAGAGGACTCTCTTCAGGGGATCCGGCATCACGTTGACATGCCCTCGTCCTTGCCGATGGTCCTCTTGGATAAGGGGCTGTTTCGACAGGCGCTGCTCAACCTCTTCGTGAACGCGCGACATGCTATGCCCGACGGTGGGGAGCTCATCGTTCAAGCTCAGCGATCGGGGAACTTCGTGGAGGTGACGGTGACGGACACCGGCGTAGGGATGGAGGTTGAGGCGCTCGAGCGCTGCTTTGACATCTATTGGTCCAACAAGAAGCAGGGGACAGGACTCGGCCTCCCAACCGTGCGACGGATCGTAGAGGAGCACGAGGGGGCGATCGAGATAGTCAGCGAGCCCGGGCGAGGTACGAGCATTCGGGTCGTTCTTCCGCTGGTCGTTGAGATCACCTCACCCGGTGTTGAGGAGGAGGTGGCATGACTGAGAGGGCGGCAATCAGAGTGCTGATCGTTGACGATGACGAGGCGCACGCAGAGGCCTTGGCCGACGGCCTCGAGATGGACGAGCACTTCTGCAAGATCGCGATCTCTGGCGGCGAAGGCGTCGAGCGGCTCAAGGAGGAGTCTTTTGATGCTGTCTTGACCGACCTCGTCATGCATGACGTCACGGGGCTCGAGCTCTTGTCTGAGTGCCGGAGTCTGCAGCCAGACGCTGTCGTCTTCTTGGTGACGGGGCACGGATCTGTTGAGACGGCCGTCGAGGCCATGAGGAATGGGGCAGCGGATTATCTCACCAAGCCGGTCAACCTCGGGGAGCTGCGGACCAAGCTTCCACGAGCCGTGGCAGCTGTCAGAGACAGGAAGGCGAACATTGAGCTGCACAGGCAGCTCGATAAGCGCTTCGGCTTTGAGAACATCATCGGGCATTCCCCCCAGATGCAGCGCGTGTTCGACGTCTTGGGGCAAGTCGCGAGCACTACGGCCACCGTCCTCATTCTGGGCGAGAGCGGGACAGGTAAGGAGCTCGTGGCCCAAGCGCTCCACCAAAACAGCGCGCGCAAGGACCGGGCCTTTGCCGCGGTGAACTGCGCCGCCCTCTCTGAAGGTCTGATTGAGTCAGAGCTCTTCGGTCACGTGAAGGGAGCGTTCACCGGCGCTGTTAACCACAAGGAGGGGCGCTTTAAGTACGCCGACGGGGGGACGTTGTTCCTCGACGAGGTGGGGGACATGCCTCTCGAGACACAAGCGAAGCTCCTGCGCGTGCTCGAGAATCGCGAGATCGTGCCTGTGGGCGGGAATGAGCCTCTGCCCGTTGATGTCCGCCTCGTCGCTGCGACCAACCGTGACCTGAAGGCGATGGTCCTCGCAGGCACCTTCCGCGAAGATCTCTTGTTCCGACTTCACGTCATCGAGGTGGACCTCCCTCCGCTTCGTGACCGCACTGGTGACATCCCGCTCTTGATCGATCACTTCATCGGTGAGTTCGCTGAAGAGCATGAGAAGTCTGTCGCGGGCATCGACACTGAGGCTCGCGCAGCCCTGGTTCGTTACCCGTGGCCAGGTAATGTGCGAGAGCTCCGAAACGCGATCGAGAACATGGTCTTGCTCGCGCGCGGTGAGACCCTTGAGCTCGGCGATGTGCCGGTGCATGTCCTTGATGGGGACGCCGCGGTCCCTGTCAGCGGCGGCTTCGAGCTGAGCGGCAGGACCTTGAAGGACACCGAGCGCGAGCTCATCGCTCAGAACTTGGCCTTGTTTGAGGGCAACCGGGAGAAGACCGCCAAGAGCCTCGGGATCGGAGAGCGGACCCTGTATCGGAAGATCAAGGACTACGGGCTCTAGGAGCTCTTAGCGGCTGCCATTGAGGCAGGAGGCGACGCGAGTCCTCTGTGGGGCTGCCTATTTGGCAGGATAAATCACGGTTCTTGGGTGTGGGAGGCCCTTTTTTAGGGCTGGAGAGGGGCTGGCAAGATGGCACGGGCTTTGAACTTAGGGGGCGACGGATTCACCGTCCATCAACCAGGGCCTACTGCCCTACATGGAGACCAATGCCCATCTTCGCCCCAGTGTGTGCCAATCTTCGCCCCAGTATGGAAACCAATGCCCATCTTCGCCCCAGTGTGGAAACCAATGCCAATCTTCGCCCCAGTATGGAAACCAATGCCCATCTTCGCGCCAGTATGGACACCAATGCCAATCTTCGCTCCAGTATGGAAACCAATGCAAG
>PVBE011398846.1_pt1 | contig 18497 bp, 18 predicted proteins | sample 1631181 | NCBI WGS metagenome assembly PVBE01 (sample SAMN08397723, study PRJNA350692) | Marine metagenome, whole genome shotgun sequencing project. | isolation source: water | place: Pacific Ocean | collected 2012-04
AAGCGGACCGGGAAAGTCAGTTGGACTCCCCTGTGGGAGGGCTGGTTCAGGCTCGAATCCATGGTTGAAGGCGCTGAATTGGCTGCCTCATTGAAATGACAAAGATCCGATCAAGAGACAGGGCTTGACCCGGGGTCCAGTCAAACAATGTCCGCCTGCGGCGGGCTTTTTCTACTGGATACCGGGTCAAGCCCGGTATGACGCTAATGATTTCGGGCCATCGGCCTCTAATCCGAAGCCGATCGATGTTTTGGAACGTGCATTTTGTTCCAGCACCGTCGTCCCGGCTAGATCGCTCGGATTTTTCCTGCATTGGACAATTCGGTGGCCCGAACTTGTTACACTGGGCCGGCGATCCCCCTTTTTTCGGCGAAGTACCGCCGCGACGTTGAGAATTAGACGCAAAGTTATGGAAATAAAAATCGGAGTATTAACGGCATCGGACCGCGCCGCTCAGGGCATTTATGAAGACGAATCCGGGAAAGCCATCGAAGCCACTATGACGGCGTATCTGACGGTGCCATTCGAGGTTTCCTACAAACTGGTTCCCGACGAGCGGCCGGCTATTGAAGAGGGGCTGATATCGCTCTGTGAAGAGGGCTGCGCTTTGGTGGTAACCACCGGGGGCACGGGGCCGGCAGTGCGCGACGTCACGCCCGAAGCGACGGCGGCCGTGCGCGAAAAAATGATGCCCGGTTTCGGCGAGCAGATGCGGGCAGTCTCGTTGCAGTTTGTCCCTACCGCCATCTTGTCCCGCCAGACGGCGGGTATTCGCGGTAGTTCGTTGATCGTCAATTTGCCCGGCCGGCCCAAGGCCATCCGCGAATGTCTGGACGCCGTTTTTCCGGCGATCCCCTACTGTATCGACTTAATTGGCGGACCCAGGTTGGAAGCGGACCCCGATGTGATTACTGTCTTCAGGCCAAAGCAGTCATGATTTCCGCATGAGTAATTTCGTCTTCGCGCGACCCGCCGAAGAAGCGCCGGTACAGGAACGCGAGCCGGTATCCGGCGCCTGTCCCGATTGCGGCGCCGAGGCACTGCGGCGCTATCCGGTCCTTTCCGAAGGCGGTTGGTTCGTGGCCGTAAAGTGTCAGGAGTGTCTATATTCGGTTAGCCGCGAGCCGTGGCGTCGCCTTGGGCACGTCCAGCTTTTGACCGACGATCTGTAGGCGGCTGTCGACATGATGGCGGTGGACGTGGGTGGGACCTTTACCGATGTCGTGGCGGTGGATCGCGGTAGCATCGTGACCGCGAAGGTTTCGACCGACGTCGATCAGGTAGACCGCGGCGTGCTTGCCGGTGCGGCGGAACTCTCGGTCGCCGAGGCGAGCGTTTTTAATCATGCGAGTACGCACGGTCTCAACGCGATCATCACGCGTGCGCTGCCTAAGATCGGTTTCCTCACGACCGCCGGTCACCGTGACATCCCCGACATCGGGCGCACTTGGCGGCCCGCGAGCGCACTCACCGACCCGGCTTGGCGGCGTTCCTTCGGCGATGCGCAGAAACCCCTGGTCGAACGTTATCTGCGGCGGGGCGTACTCGAACGCATTACTGCGAGCGGCGCGGTGTTCACTCCGCTCGACGAGGCGCAGGCGCGAGAGGAGATCCGCGTACTCAAGCGCTGCAACGTCGAGGGCGTCGCGATTTGTCTATTGAATGCCTATACCAACGGTGCGCACGAACGCCGCCTCCGTGAACTGGTGGCCGCGGAACTGGGACCGGTACCGTGCTCCGTGTCGAGCGAGATCTCGCCCCTGGCGAAAGAGTACGCGCGGGCCTCGACGACCCTGGTCGATGTGTTCATGAAGATCATCTATGAAGCGTATTCGGAACGATTAGATGCCGGCCTCCGCCGTCTCGGTTTTCGAGGACAGCTCAATTTTGCCGACTGCGCGGCCATGCTCGTGCCGGCAGCCGATGCGATGGCGCATCCGTTTCGAGTGGTATTCGCCGGTCCCGCCGCCGGGACCGTCGCGTGTGCGCATTTCGGCTCGCTGATCGGCGAACCGAATGTCCTGTGCGCCGATATCGGCGGTACTTCCTGCGACATCAGTCTGGTGACCGACGGCAGCCCGTTCGTCAATACGACTTTCGAAATAGAGCACGACCTCATCGTGAATGCTCTGTCGAATGAGATCTCGAGCATCGGTGCCGGCGGCGGCAGTCTCGTTGCGATTTCGCCGACCGGCGATGTTACCGTCGGACCCGAGAGCGCGGGGTCCGCACCGGGGCCCGCATGCTATGGGCGCGGCGGCCACAGGCCGACCATGACCGATGTCTGCGTGCTCGCCGGTTTGATCGATCCGGACGGTTTCGCGGGCGGTAAGATGCGGCTTGATGCGGACCTCGCGCGCCGCGCGTTCGAGGATCTGGATACGCCGTTATCGTTCGAACAGCGGGTTCGTTACGCTTACGACATCGGTCTGAATAATGTCGCCGAAGGGATCTTCAACATTGCGATCAAAAACGGTATCGATCCGCGGGATTACACGCTCATGGCTTACGGGGCGGCCGGACCGTTGCTGCTGCCGGCGATCGCTTCGCTGATCCACGTCCGCCGGGTCGTTGTCCCGCCCCATCCGGGATCGTTTTCGGCGCTGGGCCTGTTGAGCGCCGACCAGGCGTACTCCGCCAGCCAGAGCGCTTATGTCGTATTGGGCGCGGAGACCGCGGCCGCGATCGACGCCCTTTACCGTTCTCTCGAAGAGAAGCTTCTGGCGCGGCTCGACGATGTCTCGAACGTTATCTTAAAGCGTTCTTTCGACGGGCAGTTGGTGGGTCAAACCTGGGAAACGCCGTTCGTGGACGCGCCCGCCGGACCGGTTGACCCGGGGGCAATCGAGACGATGATCGATAATTTCCACGCCGCCTACGAAGAACGCAACGGGAATCGTTTCGAGTCCATTGCGGTGCAGGGCGTGACCTACCGCGTCCATGCTCTGGTGCCGACCGACAAAGTAAATTATGCCGTGTTGGCGCAGCGCGCCGACGAACCGCTGCAGAGCGTCGGCACCTCGGTGTTGCGCTACATATCGGACGGCGAACTCGTCGCTCCGATCTACGCGCGTGATTCGCTTTCGGCCGGCGACGAAATCCCCGGCCCCGCCATCGTCCGCGAGCCACTGGCGACGACTTATTTCACCCAACATCAAATCGCTCGCGTCGGCAGGTTTGGTGAAATCAGTATCGAACTGGAGAACCGATGACGGCGCGGCCGACCGTTTCTTCTTCCGGCGGCGCCGAGGCGCCGTCGAGGCTGCGTGACTGGGACGACGCGCGGTTTCAAAGCACCTATCAGTGCGACCGCTTTACCGCGACGGTATTCGGCAACCGCCTGCGCTACACCGTCAACAATATGAGTACCGGGCTGATGTTCAGCTCGTTTTCGCCGATCATCCGCGACTGGTACGACTTCGCGATCACGATCTCAGGCCCACCGGCACTCGACTATCCGATGGTCGCCGTGAGCAGCAGTCTCGTCGTCTTTCTCGGCACGATGGAAGATGCGGTGCGCAATACGGTGGAGGAGTACGGCGTCGAAAACCTGAAGCCGGGCGACGTATTGTTCTGCAACGATCCCTACCGCGTCGGCACGCACGTTAACGACGTGTGTTTCATTCGCCCGGTATTTTTCGACGGCGAACCGATCGCGTTCGTCAACTGCCGCGCGCATCAATTGGATATGGGCGGCGTCGTACCGGGCGGCTTCAGCGGGACCAAGGCCAACGTCTACGAAAACGGCCTCGTACTCGGCCCGATGCTTTTGTTCGAACACGACCGACCGGTTCGTTCGACTTTCAGTCTGGTGTTCGACAATACACGGCTTGCGGCGCTGCTAAAACCCGACTTCATGACCATGTTTCAGCAGCTGAAACTCGGCGAACAATTGCTCAGCGAGAGCATCGACCGCTACGGCGCCGAGGCTTTCCTCGGTACCGTCCGCTACAACTGCGACAGTTCGGCGGAAACCATGCGCGATGCGTTGGAGGCACTGCCGGACGGGACCTATTGTGCCGAGGAACGAATGGATGCCGACGGCGCAGGCGACGACGAACCGATCATCGTGCGGGCGAAGATCACCAAGGCCCGCGGTCGGGTCGAGGTCGATGTCAGCGGTTCGTCGCGTCAGGCCCGGACCTGCATCAACGCCGGGCCGCTGGACGTCAAGACCTGCCTCGGCGCCGCGTTCAAACTGCTCTTCGATCGCGAGACCCCGTTTACCTCCGGTGCGTATCGCGACATCGATATCGTCGTGCCGCCGGGTACGGTATTGAGCGCGATGCCGCCGGATGGCGCGATCATGTTGTATTGGGAGGTCACCCAGACGCTACTGACCGCGATCCTGCGCGAACTCGGGCGCGCCGTCGGTGAGGATGCCTTTGGCGGTGATTACGGCTGCGTCGCCGTGCACAACGCCCATGGTCTGCATGAAGACGGCACTCCGTGGACCAACGTCGGCGTCAGCGGCGGAGAACACGGACCGTGGGGCGCCGACAAGCGTCACGACGGCGATAACTATATGGTGCCCTATATGATCAATGGCCTCGACCCTGCCACCGAATCGATGGAGCAGGAGTCGCCGGTACTGTTATTGCGCAAGGAATACGTTACGGACACCGGCGGGCCCGGCCATAATCGCGGCGGCGCCGCGGTGGTCAAGGACGCGTTGTGGCAAACCGACGCCGCGCATTACACCATGCTGCTGCGGGTCAAATCGCCGACGGGCCACGGTGCCTACGGCGGCGAAGCCGGCCGGGCGGGCGCCGGGTGGTTCTTCGAACCGGAGGCAGGCGGACTGCGACATCCGGGATCGATGCTGCCGGTGCGTGACGATGTCTACGCCGACTCGGTACCGATCGCCGGCGTGCTCGACCCGGAGACTCTTGCCCTGGACCCACAAGGCCGTTACTTCTATTTCGCCCGCGAACCGGTCTGGCACACCCGCGCCGGGGCGGTTTCCCGCTACATCACCAATGGCGGTGGCGGGTGGGGCGCGCCGATGACCCGTTCACCGGAGCGGGTGCTGCGGGATGTGCAGAACGGCTATGTCAGCCAGGCTGCCGCGCGAGCCGCTTACGGGGTCGTCGTGGTCGGCGATCCCGTAAGCGCACCCGAAGGGCTGTCGATCGACGCGGCCGCCACGGCCGAATTGCGGGCCGCCTTCCGGGATTCCAGTAAGCCTTCGTAACGCGCGTCGGTGAGGGTCTCGAGGAAGGCGATCAGCCCTTCGAGTTTCGGCTGGTCGATGGGTTGGCCTTCTTCCAGCAACTCGCGATCGATGGTGTCCGGCACTTCCGCTTCCCCCCAAGGCAGACGCGTTTCCGGATTGGTCTCGCTGTGCCGACCGCGCATGTTGTATTTGTTGTAGAACAAGATTGCGGTTTCCAGCTTGCGGAAGACGCCATTGTGCATATAAGGACCGGTCACCGCGACATTTCTCAAGGTCGGTACCTTGAATTTTCCGGCGAGCGCGGGCGCGTCGACTTTGGGGTTTTCGAGCAGTCCGCGGTCGCGATGGCCGGGCCCGAGGCCGTTGCGTTTCCTGAGCGTGATGTTTTCCGGCAACCCGATGTTGTGGTAGCGGTAACTCGTAAACGGCTCGCCGGTGGCCGTTGACGAGGTATTCAGCAGATGACAACTCGAGCAGTTGACCATCGTCGAGAAGAAAATGTCACGGCCCCGTTTTTCCAGCGCCGACAGCTCATATTCGCCGCGCAGATAGCGGTCGTATTTGGAATCGAACGGTGCGAAGGTCTCGGTCCTTTCGAACGTGCTGATGCTCTCGCCGAGCGCCGCTATCGTTCGATCGGTATCTGCCAGTATGTCGGCGCCGAACCATTCGACGAGCACCTCGACATAGCCTGGATTTTCAGCCACTCTTGCCACTACCTCGGTGGCGTCCGCGAGTGCCATTTCGATCGGGTTGAGCATGGGTTGCGTCGCCTGCGCCGCTAAGGTGGGCGCGCGACCGTCGAGGAAATGCCCGCCGACGTAGTGGCCGTCGGCGTCGATGTGGAAAGGCGGGGTGATCGAGGCATAGGCGGCGGTCGGTGTATTGCGATCGCCGATCGATCGTCCATCGTCACCGAGCGAGGCGGCGCCGCCGACGCCATTGTCGTGCGGATCGGTAAACGCATGTTCCGGGTCGTGGCAAGAGGCGCAGGATTGGGTGCGGTTACGCGACAGGTTGACGTCAAAAAACAGGTCCCGTCCGAACTCGCTCAGCGCGGCTTGCCGCGCCGGCTCGATACCCGATTGCGCGCCCGCGCCGGCCGTCAAGAACACCACGCCCAGTAGGGCGGCACGCGCGCTGTTGTCGGTTATGGGGTACATAGTGCGTAGCGATCGTAAGCTATCCGGCGCGCCGCTGCCAAAATGGTGGCCTTTCGCCGGCGCCAAAAGACCCCGCTGCCGGGCAGCGGGGCGCAGTTTACGCTGATTTGGTTCATTTTTTGACATGTTCAATTTGCAGACAATCGGATCGATAAGCGATGTGCGGAGCGGGGAATGCTGGACATCGGAAACGCTTCTCAGCCAAATCGCCCGCCGTCGACAGCGGCTTGCATCGTTCGGTGTCACTAACGGCACGCGCATCGTAATCGCACACGGCGGAACACCGGCGTTTTTCGCCGATCTGTTCGCCGGCTGGTCGTTGGGCGCTTGTTGCGTTTGCGTTAACCCGTTCCTCGCCCGGGGGGAACTGTCGACCGTGGTCGATTTTGTTCTACCAAAAGCGGTTCTCGTCACGGCCGAGGCGCCGGCGTCCACGGCAGGCTTAAACGTAACCGTTGCCAATCTGCAGGAAGCTCTACCACCCACGGTTGACCTTCCCGCAATGCTACCACTTGGGCCCGATGATCCGGCCCTTATCTTGTTTACGTCTGGAACGACCGGTGATCCAAAGGGGGTGGTCCATACCGGTGGCTCTCTGGCGGCCCGGGTTGAGAACAATCGGCGTCATCTCAGCGCCCAGGTATTACAGCGGTCGTTATGTGTATTGCCCACGCATTTCGGGCACGGCCTGATCGGGAATTGCCTGACACCCCTGTTCGCGGGCGCCCGGCTCCATTTGTACTCGACGCCGGGCATCCAGGGTACGGGGCGGCTTGCCGACGTTCTCAGCGAACACGGGATCACGTTTATGAGTTCCGTCCCCGCATTTTGGAAAGTGGCTCTAAAGGTCGCCAAATCGCCAGTCGATAGCACGCTGCTGCAGATCAACATCGGATCGGCGCCTCTATCGGCCGATTTGTGGGGCGCCGTTGCCGCGTGGTCGGGGGCGGACAGTGTCAACAATATGTACGGCATTACGGAAACGGCCAACTGGGCCGCCGGTGCGTCTTCCCGTACGCATGCGCCGGAAGATGGTCTGGTCGGAACGATGTGGGGCGGGCAGGCCGCGGTCGTCGGCCGAGACGGTGAGTGCAGCCCAATCGGCGAGGGGGAAATCCGATTGAAGACGCCGTCCTTGATGGCAGGCTATTACCGGAGGGATGACCTGACGGCAGAGGTGCTGAACGACGGCTGGTATGATACCGGCGATCAGGGCAGCATCGATGAGCGCGGGGTGATCCGCCTGCTCGGACGATTGAAGACAGAAATCAATCGCGCCGGAACGAAGGTCCTACCGGAGGAGGTGGACTTGCTGCTCGAAAAGCATCCGTCCGTCGCCGAAGCCTGCACCTTCGGCATTCCCGATCCGATCAACGGTGAGATGGTCGCGGTAGCGGTGCGGGTTGTCGGTGAGGGTGCGACGCCTTCGGAATTGAAGGAGTGGTGTGGTGAGCGTATTCGACCCGACTGCGTTCCAGAGCGATGGTTCGTGGTTGCTGAAATACCGAAAACCGATCGCGGAAAGATCAATCGGGCGGTAGTACGAGAAGCCTGCATGAGGGAGCGGGAATGACGGTGGCGTGGCAACCCGGAAAGCCCTTCGAGACTGAAACCGAACGTTTTCGTTTGCGTTCCTTAGTGCCCGCCGATGTGTCGGAAACCTACATAAGCTGGTGGAATGATCCGGAGATACAGGCCGGTTTGAATTTCCCGGCGCGAGGTTGGGATCGGGAGCGCGCAATTCAGCACGTCATTCGTTTCGACAATGCTAAATCCTTCCATTTGGGGATTTTTTGCAAAGATACGGGGCGAATGATCGGTTTCTTTGCGGCATTTCCTAATCAACGAACGAAAGTGGCAAAGACGAATATTGTGATCGGGGAAAAAGACTATTGGGGGAAGCGGGTCGTGCAGGAAGTGCGCGGCCATATGTTGTCTTTCCTGTTTGACGAAATGGGCATGGAGAAGGTGAAAGGAGAGATACACGGAAATAACTACGCTTCGATTTTCAATTACAAGTCGATGGGATTCTCCAGCGAAGGCGTGTTGAGAAGCGAAATGCCGCACTTCGGCGGGGGCAAGCGCATCGATCTTTATATTTTTGGCATGTTGCGCGAACAATGGCAGGCATCGCGGAGACGCGACAAAAAATGAGCGGCGACTCCGCGTCCGTATCGAACGAAGCCTGGGAAACCGCCAGACGTTTACTCGCGTCGGCGCTCGAAATGGAACCAGAAGAAATCGCCGATGATGCGGGAATGGATCAATTACAGAATTGGGACAGCCTGGCTCATATGCGACTGATGATGGCGCTCGAAACGGAGCTAGGCGAGCCGTTGTCGGCCGAAGCTATTCTGAGCATAGACGGCTTGAAGGACATTGCCGCCGTTGTTCACGCGACGGCTGCTGGAGCGTGTTCAAGGGATCTGACCCCTTGAACAGACCCCTTGAACACTAGGTTACAGTTCGACACCGATCTGCGTAGCCCGCGTAGGGCGATAACATCTCGTTTCGGGGATCTGACTAATGAGCATCGATGAGCGCGCCGCCTTATTGATCGGCGGCGCTGACGGCAAGCACGTTTCACAAATCGGCCGCATGGCGAACCGCCACGGTCTCATGACCGGCGCGACCGGTACCGGCAAGACCGTTACCCTACAGATCCTGGCCGAAGGCTTCTCGCGCATGGGGGTGCCGGTGTTTGCGGCCGACATCAAGGGTGACCTCTCCGGCGTCGCTCAGAGCGGCAAACCGCATCCGAAGATTCAAGAGCGCATCGATAGCATTGGGATCGACGATTTCGCGTTCGCGGGGAACACCGTCGTGTTCTGGGATTTGTTCGGCAAGTCGGGCGTACCCGTGCGCATGACGATATCGGAAATGGGGCCGTTGCTGCTGTCGCGGCTGATGAACCTCAACGAAACGCAGACCGGGGTGATGTACGCCGCCTTCCGCATCGCCGACGACAACGGCTTGTTGCTGCTGGACCTGAAAGACCTGCGCGCCATGCTCGCGTGGGTCGGCCGGAACGCGAAAGAACTGAAGCTCGAATACGGCAATATCTCCGGCGCGAGCATCGGCGCCATCCAGCGGCGGTTGCTGACGCTGGAAGAACAAGGCGCGAAGAAGGTTTTCGGCGAACCGTCGCTGGACATCGAGGACCTCATGCGCATCGATGAAAACGGATTCGGTATCATCAATATCCTCGACGCGACGCAACTCGTGGCGAAGGCGCCGGATCTGTACGCCTGTTTCCTGTTCTGGCTGCTATCCGAATTGTTCGAAGAACTCCCGGAGCAGGGCGATGCGGAAGTACCGAAACTCGTGTTGTTCTTCGACGAAGCGCACCTGTTGTTCGACGAGGCGCCGGCGTCGTTGCTGGACAAAGTCGAACAGGTCGTACGGCTGATCCGATCCAAGGGTGTCGGGGTCTACTTCGTGACGCAGAGCCCGTTGGACATCCCGGAAACGGTGTTGGGACAACTCGGCATGAAGATCCAGCACGCACTGCGCGCGTTCACGCCGAAGGACCGGCGCGCGGTGAAATTGATCGCCGAATCCTTCCGTCCCAACCCAAAGCTCGACACCGTGGAAGTCATTACCGAACTTGGTACCGGCGAGGCGCTCGTTTCGGTATTGCGCGAGAAAGGCGAGCCGAGTCCGGTGGAGCGCACCCTAATCCGGCCCCCAACCTCGCAGATAGGCCCCATTATCAAGGCCCTGCGCAACCAGATCATCGCCTCTTCGGAGGTCGCGGAGCGCTACCAGAAAGCGAACGACCGGCAATCGGCCTACGAAGAGCTCAAGAAGCGTGCCGAAGCCAAGGAGGCGCGCATGGTCGAGGAAGAGGCGGCGGCCGCCACGCGCAAGGTGAAGAAACCACGCGGCAATCGGCAATCGATCGGCGAGGCCATGGCGAAGAGCGTGGTGCGCGCTATCGGCAGCAACATCGGCCGCCAACTCGTCCGCGGCATCATGGGGTCGTTGTTTGGCAAAGGGCGGTAGCGGGAGTTCTCGATTAATCGTGCTTAGTGGCTCGGGCCTCGCGTTGCATTCTCGGTCCGCTCGAGATCGTTGAGATCGGACTCGATAGCAGGAATCCAAGGTGCGAACGCTTCGGGTGAGCGGAAATTACGGGACGCCCACGATCTTCCGATCTTCTCCGATCGGATCTTCTCCGATCGTGCAAGAAAGTCGTTAGGCTTAGGAATAGCGCGGTTTCCATTCCCTACGCCGGGGTGCTTTCGCTATCGATTCGGCGTACTTTTGATCTCACCCGGTGTCGGGTTGCCGCCGAGCCGCTAGGATGGGCCTCTGAATCGAAGCGCTGAACGTATCCCCAACTTCACCGGGGCGGCATATGCGGAGGTCACAATGGCGGCAGACAGAATTTTTACCGACGAAGAACTGGGGGAATTCTCTAAAGATTTTATGGGCTTGACCATGGAAGCCCTGGAGGAGGGCGATATCGACAAGGCCAAGGACCTGATCCGGCGCCAGGATGCCACCAAGGATGCCCTCCACGACCTCTACCTGCATTGGATCACTGCACTTCTGTCCTTCATCTACGACAATGAAGGTGAAGATGCCGCGGTACGGGCGGTCCGGGAAACCGCCTGTCATGGGCAAGCGGGCTGGGCCCTGCCGATCATGAAGGTCAAGGAGCAGCTGATGGCCGAGGGAGGCATGAAGGCCTACATCGAGTGGATCGTGGATCTGTGGCGTCAACACAGTATGTATCCCGGTACGACGCTGACCGAAGACGATGAAAAGATCATCCTGCACATGAAGCAGTGCGGCAGCGGTGGGCGCCTGATCAATATGGGCGCCTACGAAGGGCCGTTCGGCTACCGCAAGCTCAAGAAGGCCGGGCCGCACACCTGGGGCGAGAAGGACCTGCCGATCTACTGTTCGCACTGTCCCTGGGTGCACGAGATCGCGCCGTTGTTCTACGGCGGCGAAGGGGCGCAGTTCTGGGTCCACGCCTCGCCGTTCCCGAAGAAACCCGGCGATCCCTGCGTTTACCATATTTACAAAGACCCGAAAAAGATCCCCGACAAATACTACGAACGGATCGGCTTGACACGAGAGGGTCGATCCCTGCCGCCGACCTATGGCATCGATCCGGACAGCGACACCGCGTCGAAGTAGGTCCCAATGACATTTAATTCGATCAAATACGAACAACGCGGCGCGGTCGCGTGGATCACGTTGCACCGGCCGGACGCGATGAACGCCCTGTCCCCTGAGCTCATAGAAGAACTCGATCAGGCGCTCACAAGCGCGGAGGGCGACCCGGCGATCCGGGCGCTGGCGATTACGGGGACGCCGCCGGCGTTTTGTGCGGGTGCCGACTTGAAATTCATCGGCGGCGAAGTTGGCGCGCCCTTCGGCGATTCGCTGGCGGCCTTTCTGGACCGTATCGGCCCGGTGTTCAACGCGCTCGAGGCTTCGCCGCTACCGACGATCGCGGCAATCAACGGTCTCGCGCTGGCCGGGGGGCTCGAACTCGTGCTCTGTTGCGATCTGGTCGTCGCGGCGGAAAGTGCGAAACTGGGCGACGCCCACGCGAACTATGGGCTGTTGCCCGGCGGTGGAAGCTCGGTACGCCTGCCGCGTAAAATCGGGCCGACGCGGGCTAAGTACCTGCTCTATACAGGCGAGTTTCTGCCGGCGGTGGATCTCGTCGAGTGCGGCCTGGTCAATCGTGTAGTACCGGACGCGGCGCTCGAACTGACGGTACAGACGATCGCCGAGAAGATCGCCGCCAAGAGCCCGCTCGCGACCGCCCGGGTAAAACAACTCGTCGCCGATGCCGTCGATCAACCGCTGCACTCGGCCTTGCGCCAGGAAGTGAACGCCGTCATCGTGCATACGCAATCCGCAGACATCCGCGAAGGCCTTGCCGCTTTCAACGAGAAACGAAAACCAAAATTTACCGGCAAATGACCGGACGGAAGAAATTCGCAAAACGGAGGACAGCCCCATGACAGACATCTATATAGCCGGCGTCGGCATGACGCAGTTCGGGAAACAAATCGATATCAGCTTGAAAGAAATGACGGCGGCCGCGGTGACGGATGCGCTGGCCGATGCCGGCTGCGAGCGCGATCAGCTGCAGGGGGCGTTTTTTGGTAACTGCGTGCAGGGCCACATGGAAGGGCAGGACATGATCCGCGGCGAAGTTGCGCTGCGTGCAATGGGCATCCAGGGGATCCCGGTCGTTAACGTCGAGAATGCCTGCGCGACGGCGAGCACCGCGCTGCACCTGGCGGCGAATTACGTCAAGGCGGGCGCCGCCGACATCGTCCTCGCGATCGGGGCGGAAAAGATGTTCTCGCGCGATCGGGAAAAGATGTTTCAGGCCTTCGATGGTGGTTGGGATGTACACGATGTCGAAAACAGCACCAAGACTTTATTGAAAATGGGCGAAGGCGTTGAAGTCCCCGAGGGTACGACTTCGGACCGGCCCTACAGCGTGTTCATGGACATCTACGCGGCTTTCTCGCGCCTGCACATGAAGAAATACGGGACGACGCGCGAAGCCCTGGCAGCGGTCTCGTCGAAAAATCACATGCATTCCGTCAACAATCCCAAGGCACAGTACCGGGATCCGTATACGGTGGAAGAGATACTCGCGGCACCGCCGATCACCTATCCGTTGACGCTGCCGATGTGTTCGCCGATCAGCGACGGGGCGGCGGCGGCGATCGTCTGTAATGCCGCTGGCCTGGCGAGCATGAAAGGGGATCGTGCGCGCGCAGCAAAGCTGATGGCGAGCGTGCTGCGCACGGGGAGCGATCGTGCGCCCGACGATTTCGAGTCACACATCAGCCGCCGTGCGGCCGACGAGGCCTACCGTCTCGCGGGCGTCGGGGCCGAGCGGATGTCGGTCGCGGAAGTACACGACGCGACCGCCACCGGCGAGGTGATCGAAGTCGAAGCGTTGCGCCTGGTGCCGCCCGGCGAAGGTGCGCGAGCCGCTGAACGCGGCGAAACGGCGCTCGGCGGGCGCATTCCCGTCAATCCCTCCGGTGGTCTCGAGTGCAAGGGGCATCCGGTCGGCGCTACCGGTCTCGGTCAGGCTTATGAACTAGTGACGCAGCTCCGCGGCGAAGCCGGCGAGCGACAGGTGCCCGAAGCCGAATTTGCGATCGCCCAGAACGGCGGCGGTATCATTGGCGTCGAAGAGTCGGTTACCGCGGTGACGATCATCGGGCGCCAGTAGGGGCTTACGACCGGCGCCTCAGGGTCCCGCCAACAGCAGGAGGGCAGAGTCAGTGAATTTCATACCAACCACCGAAGAGCAGCGCCTTGCCGTCGATAGCTTCCGCCGCTTTCTCGAGGCCGAGATCCAACCCGTCGCCGAAGCTCATCGCGACCGGTACATCGAGCCGGCAACGATGCGCGAGATATCGTCGGCCATCGCGCCGTTCGGCTTGCCGTGCGGGATATTGGGCGAGGCCGACGGTGGTATGGATCTCGACTACACGACTCACGGCTTGTTGTTCATGGAACTGGCGCGTATCAGCGGCGATATCGGGATCACGTTCCTGATCAATATCGTCGGCGGGCGCATGCTGGCGGAATTGGCCGATCCGTCCGTGCGCGCGCGTTACCTCCCCGGCCTAGTCGACGGCACTATGCACATGTCGGCTTGTATCAGCGAACCGGCCGTCGGTTCAAACGTCGCGGCGGTTGCGACGCGGGCGCGCCGGGACGGCGACGAGTATGTCATCAATGGTGAAAAAACCTGGATCTCCAACGGCGACTACTCGGATTTCGCGGTCGTCACCGCACGTACGAGCGACGATCCGCGCGGCGGTTTGAGTCACATTCTGGTCGACCGCGCGGAGCACGGCTACGAGGTGAAGAATATCCAGAAGATGGGGCTCTGCAGCACTTCGACCGCACAGCTCTTTTTCGATGACGTGCGTGTGCCCGTGGTGAATCTCCTCGGCGAGGAGGGGCAGGGTCTGCGTAATACGATGGCGCTGTTCGAGTTCGCCCGGGTGCATGTCGGTATGACGTCGGTCGGGATCGCCCAAGCCGCGCTGGAAGCGGCGGTGCAATACGCGACCGAGCGCGAGCAGCACGGCAAGCTCATCGCAGGTCACCAACTCGTCGCCGCGATGCTGGCGGAGATGGCAACGGATCTCGATGCCTCGCGGCTGCTATGCCTGCGCACCCTGGCGCTCATCGACGCCGGGATCCGTTGTGACGTCGAAACCGCCATGTCCAAATGGTATGCGACCGAAAAAGCCGTCGATATCTGCGGTAAGGCGATCCAGATCCATGGCGGCAACGGTATCACCAAGGAGTTCCCGGTCGAGAAGCTGTTTCGGGATGCCAAAGTGATGCCGATCCCCGACGGGACGACGGAGATCCAGAAATTGATCATCGCCCGCAAGTTAACTGGGATCTCGGCGTTCTGAGTCGCCGCCCCTACCTCACGGACAACATCGACAATGCAGATCGACACGAAAGTAGCCGTAGTCACCGGCGGGGCTTCCGGCCTCGGTAAGGCGACGGCGCGCATGCTCCGCGATGCCGGCGCGCGCGTCGCTATCCTCGATAGGAACGCAGACGAGGGGCGGCGCTATGCCGCCGAACTCGGCGACGATATGACCCTGTTCGTCGCGGCGGATGTCACCGATGAAGCTTCCGCGACTGCGGCGATCGATGCGGTGGTTTCGCGTTTCGGGCAAATCGACATCTGCGTCAATTGCGCCGGCGTTGCCGGGCCGTCAAAGGTCCTCGACCGGCAGGGCCAGGCGCAGCCGCTGGCTAAGTATGCCAGCGTCATCGGGGTCAATTTGATCGGCACCTTCAATATCATGCGGCTTTGCGTCGAACAGATGGGGGCGAACGAACTCGAGGACGGAGAAGAACGCGGTGTCGTCGTCAACGTTGCCTCGGGCGCAGCCTTCGACGGTCAGATAGGACAGTGTGCTTATGCTTCGAGCAAAGCGGGGATCGTCGGTTTGAGTCTGCCGGCGGCGCGCGAACTCGGGCCGCTGGGGATCCGGGTTAACGCGATCGCCCCGGGCCTCTTCCTGACCGAGATGGTCGCGGCCTTAGGGGACAAAGTAGTGACGTCTTTAGTCGAGACCATCGAAGCGCCGCGCCGTACCGGTGACCCGGCCGAATTTGCGCACCTGGTGAAATTTCTGATCGAAAACCGTTACATGAACGGCGAATGCGTGCGTATCGACGCCGCTACGCGAATGCGGGCACGGTAGAAAAAAAGGGGGGAGTCGTTGGACGGATACGTCCTTTTTCGTAGAGCTACCTGAGTTTCGATAGATATGGATTAATATCGACGCAGATATTCCCCAACCGCTCTATCTCATCAGCAATCTCGAACATATTCTTTTCGCTATCAAGGAATTGTTCACGCGTAAGCCGTTTGCTGCACCGGGCGAATTCAATGACAATTCGTATACCGTCCTGGGCCCCTCCCGCGTAGTGAATTGATCGTACGTCGCGCCAGGGAACGAGATCATTGTCGAACCAGACACCCTCCGCGGAGATGTAGATCGTGATGGTCCCTCGCCGGAGGTAGGCGTACGTGCCGGTGATCAGGGCCATGAAAACAAACACCAGCACATATTCGATAGCAAAAATATTAATAACGTCCTCACCGAAAAAGGCAGAGATCGCAACCAGTACAGCGAACAACAAGTAGGAATACAAAAAAAGGCGGGGCATTGCCATCAAACTGCGCAAGCCGTTCATCGACACCTGGATTTTGTCATTCGATGTCGCCATTTTGGATGAACCGCTAGAATCCATCTCGTTCATATTATCAAGTGCCCTCGTCTCCGATAAAGAATAGCCGAAAAAAAATCCTCTGGCCCATAAGCAGCAATGACATATTCAATGCTGGTATTAGGAGAAATAAGAATGCCAAATGGTCACGGTGGAATGCCAAGATATGGAGCGCCATTTTGCGTATTCTGTCTTATTCTTGCGTCATTGCTTTGCCGCAAATTCGCTCCCGATATGTGGCGCGACATACCTTTCTACTTTTTGGCAATATGGCTTGGGTGGAAACTTTCGTGGCACATTCACATGTGGAACGTCTCTGAATACGATGGAAATACATCGACACAAGAAGCGGTATCAAGAGCCGCGAAACGGCGCTCACTTGGATTACTGCTTTACCCGTCGATTTGCTGTTTGTTGACTTATCTGCTGTTGGCGACCCTTTTCTAAACGGCAATACGCGAGATTGCTCGATCACCTCGCGTTAGGCAATGTGCTCCAGACGTTACCGGTGTCGACTCGAAAGTGCTAGCGTGCGTTTTTCATGAATCGGACGATCCGCACTTCGCCATCGAACGAAATTGTCTCTAGTTCACTCGTCATGTAACCCAGAACTCGATCTTCTTTTCCGCCCCCTGTGCCAGCTCCTATTAGAGGGAAGGCGATTGATTTATAGCCATTGCTCTGCGCAATTCTCATTGCGTTTTGCACGCAAGCCCGAATCGATTTTTCGGACGAAATCCACAGCATGTTGATTCCCGCAACGTGGATCAATGCCTTGAACGGAAGTCGGCCCGCACCGGTCACGACTGCTCCGCCGAGTGGGATCGCTCCCAAGCGGCCAAGTTCCCGGAACGGCCCCAATCCACCTTCCTTCTTGATGGCGCCCGAAACGCCCTGAGGTAAGAGCAGCCACCACGGAATGATGTTTCGATTCCAGGCGTTGACGATTACCTCAACATCCTGGTTCAGCAGGTCTCCTTCGACAACGCTCAAGTGCATGTGCGTAGTTCCCCGTTTCTCCGGGTACTCGATCAGGGTTAAATATGCATTCCAAAACTACTTCACTTTCGTGCTTATACCCGCGCCCGTCACTCCGGACTTGATCCGGGGCCGGTATGACGGTGACGATGCACGGCCGTCGGCCCTTATTCCCAAAGTGATCGACAATTTGAAACAGCTATTCAGGCGCCATTATAGGTGACGGGAGAGAAGCGGTTGATGGGTACTTTGCTAGTTCGAAATCCCTTTATTGCCTGTGCTGCTACTATAAGACTGAAGAAAACTGGGGGCACCATCCCCTTTCCTTGGGCGTTTTTGTATACTGCTCCGTCTACACCGAATGCCAGCAAGCGGACCGAAACATGACAGAAGACAGCAGCGTTCGTTATATCGATCGCTCGCGCGCGTTCTACGCAGCGCACGGTTACGAGAGCTCCTACGAGTGGTCCCGCTTCGACGCGATCCCGTTCTCGCCCTTGACCAAATCGTTATCGGATTGCACGGTGACGCTGGTAACGACGGCGATGCCCGATGCGAGCTACGAGAAACAGCACCGGCGGCTCCACATCGGTGATCTGCAGAATCCGCCCGAAGCGCTGCACACCGGTGGTCTGGCGTGGGACAAAGATGCGACGCATACCGACGATCCGAATACTTACTTTCCCGTACCCGAGCTGAGACGGCGGGTCGAGTCAGGAGAAATCCGCGGGCTCGCCCGACATTTCTATTGTCTGCCGACGGCCTACAGCCAGCGCCGGACGACCGAACGGGACGTACCACCGATCGTCGCGTCGTGCGTAGAGGACGCCGTCGACGTCGCCTTGCTGGTGCCGTTGTGACCCGTCTGTCACCAGACCGTGAGTCTGGCGGCGCGGCAGCTGGAAGAGCGCGGTATCGCTACGGTCATCCTCGGTTCGGCGAAAGACATCGTCGAGTATTGCGGCGTTCCCCGCTTTTTGTTTACGGATTTTCCCTTGGGCAACCCATGTGGTCGTCCCTACGATCGGGATTCCCAGCGACGGATCATGTCGGGAGCCCTCGGACTCTTACAAGAGGCCAAGGGACCCGGAACCACCGTGCAGACGCCCGACATCTGGGCGGATGGCGCGGCATGGAAGACCAACTACATGCGGGTTGGTCCTGATAATATCGCCGCACTACGGGCTGCCGGCGACGCGCGGCGTGCCGAACAGGCGCAGGTCCGCGAGAGAATGACGGCAGCAAAGCCCGACTCCTAGCCTGCAATATTCATGAACCCACGGCTGCGGTCGCGGATCTGCCTGCATCTACGGCGTTGCGCGAACAAATCTGCGCTCAACGTACAGACAGTACGTCTTCGGGCAGATTTCCCCGCGCGCCTTGTATCTACAGGCATTTCCACGCCCTCG
>PVBE012865181.1_pt1 | contig 18496 bp, 22 predicted proteins | sample 1631181 | NCBI WGS metagenome assembly PVBE01 (sample SAMN08397723, study PRJNA350692) | Marine metagenome, whole genome shotgun sequencing project. | isolation source: water | place: Pacific Ocean | collected 2012-04
CACCAAGGTTTTGGCCACGGCGTGGGTCTTGCTGTAGACCCCAAGCTTGCGCATCGTGTTCTTGAGATGGAAATTGACCGTCGACTCGGCGATGTCGAGGATCAGCGAGATCTCCCAGCTGGTCTTTCCCTGCGCGGTCCAGGCCAGGCACTCGACCTCCCGCTTGGTCAATTTCGAGGCTTGTTGCTGCGGCCGCTGGCCGATCAGCGCCTCTTGAATCGCGCCGTGTAGATAGATCGCCATAAGGTGCAGCTGGTGACCGTAGGCGGCGACCTGCTTGTCGAACTCCCTTTGATTCTCGCCCGACACCAGGCTTATCAACCCAAATTCGGCGGCGTGGCCATGGACCGGGACCGTGAAACCGTGGTCGAGCCCGTGGTCGCGGGCCTCGTTCATGATCAGGGTCTCGGGACGGCTGAGCTCCCTGCGGACCGCGAGCTGGCTCCACTTGACCGGGGTCACGCGGCGAAGGGATTCGGTGATGATCGGATCGCTGCGATGGTACTCGCGCTCGAAATAGCGCTGCTGCCAGCTGTCGGGAAAGGTGGTCAAGATGTAAGGCGTGGCATCGTCGCCAAGCTGGGGAAGATGCATGCCGCCGTAAACGAAGGTGCGGAAACCAAGCCTCTCAACGGCGGACCCGAACGCACTTCTCAGCCCATCGACGCCGGGCACGTTCCGCATCGTTTCGATGAACTCGTCTACGCCCCCATCCCCCTACAGCATTAGATAGTACCCTACAATCGCGCGTACGAACCGCCAAATCCGTTGCCGCGGGTGAGACCACCGCTTCCGCGTGTGGAGGGTTTCCCTGACCAAGTGATCCGCCCCCTCGGTCCTATCAGATTCGATGGGTTGTCGGGCGCCGCAGACCAACCACACTTGCGGGCTATAGGGCTCGCCTGAGCGAACAGGCGCTTGCCCTCGTAGTATTGCGAGCTTCAGGAGTGCAGCCAAATGACAACCAATGCCGAGATGGCGGCGATGTTCTTGCGGAACTCCGCCGCCTATTTGCGAGGGGTGGGGGAACACAACCCCTCGGTCAGAGAGGAGATGGAAGCCACCGCCGATTCCTACGAAGTCATGGCCGATTTGGTCGAGAACGACCCGTGCGGACAGAGTCCGATCGCGGAGAGAGCCGAGGAGTCGTCCCCTAACTGATCGTTTCCAGTGTCGCGAACGAGGGGACTTGCGTCGGCGCCACGTGGCGGGCACACTTCGGCCAGCGACAGAGCTCGTGGAGGGGCGAATGTCTGAGGCGGTCGCGGGCACACGAGATTCGCGTGGAGAATGGCAGCCAGCGGCACTTCCCGCGACGGCGCCGGTCTGGGCGTGGCCGCCGAGCCCGCTCCAAGTCGTGAAGTACCTGTTCGGTTATCCCGGGTATTTGCTCCCGTGGAACGTGATCATCGGCGCGATCGTGATCGCGGCATGGTTCCTTACCCAGCCCGAACTCAGCACGATGGCCGAGTTCCAGGTCGACTGGATCGCCCAGATATACCTTCGCAATATCGCGCTGCTGTTGGTGTTTGCCGGGGCCTTGCACTTACGGCTGTATACCTTCAGGGGCCAGGGGACCGAGCATAAGTTCAACCCCAAATGGCTGGACGAAAAGAACCCGACCTTCCTGTGGGGCAATCAGACGCGCGACAACATGTTCTGGAGCATCGTCAGCGGCTGCACCATTTGGACCGCCTACGAAGTGCCGATGATGTGGGCCTATGCCAACGGCGCGGTCCCGTACGTGGATTGGGAAACCCAACCGGTCTATTTCGCGGCTCTGTTGTGCGCGCTGATGATGTGGCATCGGGCGCATTTCTATTTCACCCACCGCATGCTGCACTGGAAGCCGCTGTACCGGGCCGCCCATTACCTCCACCACAAGAACGTCAACATCGGGCCGTGGTCGGGGCTGTCGATGCACCCCTTCGAGCACGTCATCTATTTTTCGACCGTGCTGATCTTCCTGGTCGTGCCCTCGCACCCGATCCACACGATGTTCGCCCTGATGTTCGCGGGGCTGATGCCGAGCGCCGGACACATGGGGTTCGACAAGCTCACGGTGAAGGGGAAGTTCGCGCTGCAGAGCGACTTCTTCCACTACATGCATCACCGCTACTTCGAGTGCAATTATGGAACTTCCACGGTGCCGTTCGACCGCTGGTTCGGCACCTTTCACGACGGTTCCGCGGAATCGTACGCGATCATGCAGGAGAAGTGGGGCAAGAACCGGGCCTAGGCGAATCGCCGCGCCACCGGCCACTGCCCAATGCAGGCCATCGACACCGCCGAGAGAATTGAGCTAGGGCGCACCGGCCTGAAGGTGTCGAGGATTTGCTTCGGCGCCGGAAAGCTGATGGGCAACGCGCCGGACGATCAAGGTCTGGAGACGGCGCGCGCGATCCTGACGGGACCGGCGAACTTCCTCGATACCGCTCGCACCTACGGTGAGGGCCGCAGCGAAGAGCTCGTCGGCAGGGCGATCCGGGAGCTTGGCGGCCTACCCGAAGGGTTCGTCATCTCGACCAAGCTCGACCGCGACCCACGCACCCGCCGCTTCGACGCCGCGCAAGCGCGGCGTTCGCTGGAGGAGAGCCAAGAGAGCTTGGGGATCGAGCGCTTCGACGTTCTCCACCTGCACGATCCCGAGCACGCCGCCGATCTCGCCGAGGTCACCGGACCGGGAGGTGCGGTGGCGGAGCTGTTCAAGATGAAGGAGGAAGGGCTGGCCCGGGCCGTCGGCCTGGCCGCGGGCGACGTGGACGTAATGATGCCGATCCTGCGTGAATGGGACTTCGACGTCGTGCTCACGCACAACCGCTTCACATTGGTCAATCGCAACGCCGGGGAGATGATCGATCTCGCGCGTGCCAAGGGAGCGGCGATACTCAATGCCGCGCCCTACAATGGCGGCATCCTGGCCAAGGGCGCCGAGGCGTTTCCGCGCTTCGTCTATCAGGACGCGGGTGAGGAGAAACTCGAGCCGATCAAGCGCATCGAGGCGGTATGTGGAAAATACGGAGTTCCGCCGGGTGCGGCTGCGCTCCAGTTCTCGATGCGCGAGGAACGCATAACCTCGACGGTTTGCGGGGTGTCGAGCGCGAAACGGATCGCCCAGACCATCGAGTGGGCCGAGTGGCCAATCCCCGAGGAAGCATGGGCCGAGCTGATGGCGCTGCCCGCCGCGCTGGACAACCCGGAGGCGGATCGGGTCTGGTCGGCGGCGGGATGACGCGCCTCGCAAAATCTTCGGTCCCGGACGCCGCGGTGCCGCGTGCGCGGGTGCGGCAATGGTCGAAGATCGCTCAGCGCCACGCCCACCCCGACGCCGCGCACGGCATCGCTCAGCTACTCACCACCGTGATCCCATTGGCCGGCCTGTGGACGGCCATGATGCTTACGCTCACCCACGCCTGGTGGCTGAGCCTGCTGTTATCGGTGCCCGCCGCCGCTTTCATGGTGCGGCTGTTCATCATCCAGCACGATTGCGGCCACCGCTCGTTCTTCGCCTCCCGCCGTCTCAACGATGGCTTGGGCATCCTGATCGGGATCGCCACCTTGACCCCGCACAGCTACTGGCGTCGTGCCCACAACACCCATCACACCACCTGCGGCAATCTCAGCACGCGGGGGATCGGCGACGTCAGGCTGTTGACGGTCGCCGAGTATGCCGCCCTGCCCGGCTGGAAACGAGTTGCCTACCGCATCTACCGCAACCCCGCGGCGCTGCTGGGGATCGGTCCGATCTACCTATTCGTCTTCAAATACCGGCTTCCCGTCGACCTACTCCTGCGCCATCCCAAGGAGTTGATCAGCGTCATGGGCACCAACCTGGGCATTGCAGGCGTAGTGGCGGGCCTGGGCCTGAGCTTCGGCTTCGTCGAGCTGGCGATGGTTCAGGGACCGATCATCGTGCTGACCGGCATCGCCGGGGTCTGGCTGTTCTATGTCCAGCACCAGTTCGAGCGCACCTACTGGCGGTGGGAGGGCGGCTGGGACTTTCATGAAGCCTCGGTGATGGCCAGCAGTTTCTATGAGTTGCCGCAACCGCTGCGCCGGTTCTCCGGCGACATCGGCATCCACCACATCCATCACCTGTCGTGCCGCATTCCCAACTATCGTCTGGCTGCATGCCTTCGCGAAATCCCGGCGCTCAGGAGCCTCAATCGTATCGGTCTTCGCGACGGCTTCTCGTGCCTCCGTCTGGCGCTCTGGGACGAACAGGCGCAGCGCCTGATTTCGTTCAAAGGGCTGCGAGAGCGGCGCATCCCGGCATAAACATCTGAGCGGGGTCGAGCGCCGTGGAGGGGCCAGTGTCTGAGGCAAACGCGGGTACGCGGGATTCGCGCGGCGAATGGCAGCCGCACGAGCGCCCGGTGACGGCGCCGCTTTGGGCTTGGCCGCCACGACCGCTGGCAACGCTGAAGTGGTTCGCCGGCTACCCCGGATACCTGTTCCCCTGGAACGCCATCTACTTCGCGATCGCCCTTGTCACCTGGGCGTATCTAAGCCCCGAGCTGGCGCGCATGGTCGAATTCCGGATCGACTGGATGGCCGAGATCTACCTCCGCAATCTGGCACTGTTCGTGCTCTGGGTGGGGGGCCTTCATCTCCGGCTCTACACCTTCCGCGGCCAAGGCACCGAGTACAAGCTCAACCCGAAATGGCTGGGCGGGAAGAGCCCGACGTTCCTGTGGGGCGATCAGCTGCGCGACAACGTTTTCCGGAACCTGGCCAGCGCCTGCACCGTGTGGACGGCCTACGAGGTGGCGCTGATGTGGGGCTATGCCAACGGGTTCATCGCTTTCCTTGACTGGAGGAACGAGCCCGTCGCCTTCACGCTCATGCTGCTCGCCATCCCGCTATGGCGCGAAATCCACAATTACTGGACGCATCGGCTGATTCATTGGAAGCCGCTCTACCGCGCCATCCATCACGTGCACCACAAGAACGTGAACGTGGGCCCGTGGTCGGGCTTGGCGATGCACCCGGTGGAACACATCATCAATTTCTCGGCTTCGTTGTTGTTCTGGGTCGTGCCCTCGCATCCCCTGATGGCCATTTTCACGTTGCAGCACGCGCTGCTGGCGCCGGCCCCAGGCACGCCGGGTTCCACCAGCTGGTGGTCAAGGGCAAGCTGAAGCTGCCGAGCGATTACTTCCACTACGTGCACCACCGCTACTTCGAGTGCAACTATGGCAACCCCGTGGTGCCGTTCGACCGCTGGTTCGGCACCTTCCACGACGGCTCGGCCGAAGGGCACGCGATCATGAAGGAGCGCTGGGGATCGAGGATCAAGGCCTAGGGTTCGGCCAGGCGAAAGACGGAAAGGCATCATGGAAGACGGAAATTTCGTAACCCAAGTACTGCTGCCGGTGTCGCTGGCCTTCATCATGTTTTCGCTGGGCCTGGCGCTGGTGCTCGACGACTTCAAGCGCGTCGTGGTGCGGCCGAAGGACTTCGCGGTCGGCGCCTTCAGCCAGATCGTGTTGCTGCCCGCCGCCGCCTTCGTGCTCGTGCTGGTGTGGCCGATGGACCCGGTGCTCAAGGTCGGCGTGATGATCCTGGCCGCCTGCCCCGGCGGCGTGACTTCGAACCTGATGACCTATCTCGCGCGTGGCGACACCGCGCTCTCGGTCTCGCTCACCGCGGTGATCAGCGTTGTCAGCGTGTTCACGCTGCCGCTGATCGTCGGCGGCTCGATCGTCTTCTTCATGGACGCCGAAACCGCGCCGGAGATGTCAGTCGTCCGGACCATCCTCGGCGTGTTCGTGATCACCACCGTGCCGGTCGCCATCGGCATGGCGCTCCGTCACCTGCGCCCCGCCTTCTCGATAGCCTTCGAGCGCCGGGCGCGGATCGTCGCCACGGTGCTGTTCGTCTTGATCATCCTCGGGGCGATCTTCAGCGAGCGCGAGAATCTGGCGAGCTACTTCATCCAGGCGGGGCCGGCGACGCTGGTGTTGAACCTGGTGATGATGGCGCTGGCCTTCGGTCTGGCCAGGGGGCTGGGCCTCGGCGTCCCTCAGCGCACCGCGATTACGCTCGAATGCGGGCTGCAGAACGGCACGCTCGCCATATTCGTGGCCGTCACCCTTCTCGGCAACACCGCCATGTCGGTGCCCGGCGGCATCTACAGCTTGTTGATGTTCGCCACCGCCGGCGCCTTCATGATCCCGGCGATCCGCGCCGCGCGAGGCCTGGAAAGCACCGCCGCCCCGGCCGACTGAGGTGCGGCTCAGCTCCGGAGCGTGCCGCCGCTGGCCTTGGTGACGGCGGCGACGATTTTGTCCGAGACGGCCTGGATTTCGGCCTCGGTGAGGGTGCGGTCGGTGGGCTCGATCTGGGCGCTGATGGCGATCGACTTCTTGCCCGCAGGGACTGCCGTCTCGCCGCTGCTTTGGTAGACGTCGAAGACCGAGACCGCGGCGATCAGGCCCTTGTCGGCGCCGCGCGCGGCCTGCACGAGGTCTCCTGCCGCCACCCCCGCATCGACCACGAAAGCGAAGTCGCGGGCGACGGTCTGGAACTCGGAGGTGCGGAGCCGCGGCCGGGTGCGGCTTGGCTTCTTTTTGGGCCGGGGTAACTCGTCGAGAAAGACCTCGAAGGCGACCAGCGGTCCGGCGACGTCGAGCGCTTCGAGCACCCGGGGGTGGATTTCGCCGAAATGGCCGAGCACGGTCTTGGGACCGAGCTTGAGCGCCGCCGAACGGCCGGGGTGATACCACGGCGGCGCCGTCGCGTGCGCCTGAATCTTGTCGAGGGGGGCGCCGACCGATTCGAGCGCGGCCAGACAGTCGGCCTTGGCGTCGTAGGCATCCACCGGGCGGGCCTCGGTCAGCCAATGCCGGGGACCGGCGCGGCCGCGGCGCACCCCGGCGGCCACCGTCCATTGGCCCGCGGGGCTCGGATCGGAGTAGCTCGGCCCGACCTCGAACAATGCCAACTCGGCGATTCCACGGTCGATGTTGCGCCCGCAAGCGGCGATCAGGTTGGGCAGCGCGCTCGGTCGCATGCAGTCCTGGGCGGCGCTCAAGGGGTTGGAGAGGTCGAGCTCGGCCGTGCCGCCGCCGAACAGCGCGGCGTGGGCGCGTGAGGCGAACGAGAAGGTTACCGCCTCGATCATGCCGCGCGCGGCCAGGGCGCGCCGGACGATGCCGGCGCGCCGGCGCAGCGGATCGAGGGCGGGCCGGCCGCGCGCCGCGCGCTTGGGCAGCGACACCGCGGGGATGGCGTCGTAGCCGCGGACACGCGCGATCTCTTCGACGAGGTCCGGCTCGCCGACGATATCACTGCGCCACGAAGGGACCGCCACGCGCATGCCGCCACCCTCCTCGCGCACCGTGAAGCCCAGCGCCTCGAGGATCTCCCGGCATTGCGGGGGTGGCACGTCGAGGCCGCCCAGGGCCGCGACCCGGGCCGGCCGGAAGGGGACCTCACGCCGCCATTCGGGCGCCGCACCCGCGACGGTGACCTCGCCCGGTTCGCCGCCGCAGCATTCGAGCACCAGCTTGGTCGCGAGTTCGATGCCCGGCACCACGGCTTGCGGATCGACGCCGCGCTCAAAGCGATAGCGGGCATCGCTCTCGATCCCCAGCCGCCGGCCCGATTGGGCGGTACGCAGCGGATCGAACAGCGCCGATTCGACAAACACGTTGGCGGTGGCCGCGGTGCAGCCCGATGGCTCGCCGCCGATGATGCCGCCGAGCGCCAGGGCGCCGCCATCGTCGGCGATCACCGTCACCGAGTCATCGAGGGTGTATTCGCGGCCATCGAGGGCGGCGAGCGTCTCGCCGGAGCGCGACAGGCGGACGTTGATACCGCCGGAGATCTTGTCGGCGTCGAAGACGTGCAGCGGCCGGCCACGGTCGTAGGTGACGAAGTTAGTGATGTCGACGAGCGCCGAGATCGGCCGCAAGCCGATGGCGGTGAGCCGCGTCTTGAGCCAGTCGGGGCTTTCGCCGTTGTCGACGCCGCGAAGGTACCGGCCGGCGAACATCGGGCAGGCGTCGCCGGCACCGGGTGCGAAGTCGAGGCGCACCTCGAGGGGGTTGGGGAAGCCGCCAGGGACCGCCTCCACCGTGTCGGGCCGCAGGCTGCCGAGGCCGGCCGCGGCGAGGTCGCGGGCGATGCCGCGAACCCCGAGGCAGTCCTGGCGATCGGGGGTGATGGCGATGTCGAACAGCGGATCGTCGAGCCCGGCGGCGGCGGCGAAGGATGTGCCGACGGCCGCCGCCGCGGGCAGCTCGATGATGCCGGTATGGTCCTCGCCGAGGCCGAGCTCGTATTCCGAGCACAGCATGCCGTTGCTTTCGACGCCGCGGATCTTGGCCTTCTTGAGGTGGAGCCCGGTGCCGGGGACGGTGGTCCCGGGAGGCGCGAAGACGCCTTTCATGCCGCTATGTGCGTTGGCCGCCCCGCACACCACCTGGACCCGGCCGTGGCCGGTGTCGACGGTGCAAACGCTGAGCTTCTCGGCATCTGGATGGGGCCCGGCCTCGATCACGTGGGCGACCGTGAAGGGAGCGAGCGCGCCGAGCCGGTCGGTGAGCGATTCGACCTCGAGGCCGAGCGCGGTCAGCGTCTGGGCGATGGTTTCGAGGTCGGCCTCGGTGTCGAGGTGGTCGCGCAGCCACGAGAGCGTGAACTTCATCACCACAGGCCCCGTGCCAGGCCTGGCACGTCGAGCGCCGAGAAGCCGTAGTGGGAGAGCCAGCGCACGTCGGATTCGAAGAACGCGCGCAGATCGGGCATGCCGTACTTCAGCATGGCGACGCGATCGATGCCGAGACCGAAGGCGAAGCCCTGGTATTGGTCGGGATCGATGTCGACGGCTTCCAATACCCGCGGGTGGACCATCCCGCAGCCGAGAATCTCGAGCCAGTCCGCGCCTTCGCCGATCACCAGCTCGCCACCCGAGCGCGAGCAGCCGATGTCCATTTCGGCCGAGGGCTCGGTGAAGGGGAAGTAGCTCGGCCGGAAGCGCATGCGCAGGTCCTCGACCTCGAACACGGTGCGCGCGAAATCCTCGAGACAGCCCTTGAGGTGGCCCATGTGGGTGGCGCGGTCGACCACCAGCCCCTCGACCTGGTGGAACATCGGCGTGTGGGTCTGGTCGGAATCGCGGCGGTAGGTGCGCCCGGGCGCGATCAGCCGGTGGGGCGGAGGCGATTCACGCATGGCGCGGATCTGCACCGGCGAGGTGTGGGTGCGCAGCAGCGGACGGCTGTCCTCGGGACCGCTGAGATAGAAGGTGTCGTGCATCTGGCGCGCCGGGTGTTCGGGCGGGATATTGAGCGCGGTGAAGTTGTGGAAGTCGTCCTCGATATCGGGGCCCTCAACGACGTCGAAGCCCATGTCGGCGAAGATGGCGATGATCTCGTCGGAGACTTGGCTGACCGGGTGGATGCGCCCCTCAGGCGTAGGGCGCGCGGGCAGCGTGAGGTCGAGGGTCTCGAGCCCGAGCCGGGCGTCGATCGCGGCGCCGCGAAGCGTGGCCTCGCGCGCCGCGATGGCCTCGCCGAGCCGGGTCTTGATCCGGTTGAGGGCGGTGCCGCGCCGCTTGCGTGCCTCGGCCTCGACCGAGCCCAGCTCGCGCATCAACGCGGTGAGCCGTCCCTTGCGACCCAGCGCCGCGATCCGCACCGCCTCGAGGCCGGCGAGCGAATCCGATGCCGCCACCGCCTCGTCCATCTCGCGCGCGAGCGCCTCGAGCCCATCGTCGTCGTCCACACGCACCTCCGTCATCGGGCCCAGGCGCGGGCCCCGCTAGCACACTCAGCGTATTCTAGTGGAAAGCCGAACGCTCAGGTGGCTTTGGCCAAAGCCTCTTTCGCCCGCTTGACCAATCCTTCGAAGGCCTCGGGCTCGCGCACGGCGAGGTCGGCGAGCACTTTGCGATCGACCTCGACACCGGCGAGCCGGAGACCGTTCATAAATCGGCCGTAGGTCAAGCCGAGCTGGCGGGACGCGGCGTTGATGCGCTGAATCCAGAGTCCGCGGAAGGCGCGCTTGCGGTTGCGGCGGTCGCGATAGGCGTACTGCAAGCCCTTCTCGACCCGCATGCGCGCGATCGCATAGGCCGAGTTCGCACGGCCACGATAGCCGCTCGCCATCTTGACGAACTTGCGATGCCGGGCGTGCTTGGTAACGCCGCGTTTGACGCGCGCCATGGCGCTTAGCCGTAGGGCATGAACTTGCGCACGATCCGCGCGTCCGCCGCAGACATGATGGTGGTGCCGCGGTGGTTGCGGATTTGCTTGTTGGTGCGCTTGATCATGCCGTGATTCTTGCCGGCGTAGTTGCGCCGCACTTTTCCCGAAGCGGTCAGGCTGAAGCGCTTCTTGGCGCTCGATTTGGTCTTTAGCTTGGGCATGGGAGCCTCTTGCGGCGGCGCGCAGGCTTATAGCGGCTGGCGGCGGCGAATGCAAGCCGGCGCGCCGGAGCCGCCGACTTCTTGACTCCACCTGACAATATATGTTCATATGAATAGGTATTGATTTGACGGACCGACGAGGGACCGCCGATGGCGGGCGCGAGCGCTGGGGTGGCGGCCAGGAATCGGCAGGCCGAGCGCGATCGGGTCACGGCGCTGGCCGAGACCTTTCACATGTTGGGCGAGCCCAACCGGCTGCGCATCGTGCTTGCCTGTCTGAAGGCACCGGTCAGCGTCGGGGTCCTGGCGGACGAGCTGGGCGTCTCCCCCTCGCTGGTAAGCCACCACCTGCGGCTGTTGCGCGCCGCCCGCCTGCTGGCCGGGCGGCGCGAAGGCAAGCGGGTGTTCTACGCCCCGGCCGACGATCACGTGCGTTCGGTGGTCCGCGATATGCTCGACCACGTCGCCGAGGCCGATTGAGCGCCGGATCAGGCGCGCCCCTGGAGACCAATGTGGCAGTGCAAGACCTGACCTCGTGGGGATGACCCCGTGGGGATGATGGGGCACGGCCCGCAAGACTCGCACGCCCACGGGCCGCATCCCGCGCACGCGGCCGCGGGGAGCGAGCGCCGCGTCGCCATCGCGTTTGCGATTACCGCGAGCTTTGCCGCCATCGAGGCCGCGGGCGGCTTGCTCTCGGGCTCGCTCGCGCTGCTGGCCGACGCCGGGCACATGCTGGTCGATTGCCTGGCGCTGGGGCTCGCCTGGGCGGGCATTCGCATTGCCCGCCGGCCCGCCGATCCGCAGCGCTCGTACGGCTACCGGCGGGTCGAGGTGCTGGCCGCGTGGATCAACGGCATCGTGCTGTGCGGCGTGGTCGCCTGGGTGGCCGTCGAGGCGGTGATACGCCTGTTTGAGCCGGTGACGATATTGCCGCTGCCGATGCTGGCGGTGGCGATCGCCGGCCTGGGCGCGAACCTGGCGGCCTTTGCGGTCTTGCGCCGGGGCGGCCGGGCGCAGCTCAACGTGCGCGCCGCCATACTGCACGTGATCGGCGACATTCTGGGCTCGGCCGCGGTGATCATCGGCGCCGTGGCGATCATGGCGACCGGCTGGACGGCGATCGATCCGATCCTGTCGCTGGCGGTGGCGGCGCTGATCGTACCGAGCGCAGTCGACGTGGTGCGCCGGTCCACCCACATCTTGCTCGAGGGAACGCCGGCGGAGATCGACCCGGCGGCCCTGGGCGCCGACCTCAATGATGCGGTCCCCGAGGTTGCCGAGGTGCACCACGTACACGCCTGGTCGCTGACCGAGCACCAATCGCTGGTGACGCTGCATGCCCGCCTCGGTCCCGGTGCCGAGGCCGGCCCGGCGCTTGCCGCCATCAAGGCGCGCCTCGCCGCGCGCTTCGCCATCACCCACTCGGTCGTGCAGATCGAGGCCGGTGAGTGTCCCGATTCGCCGCGCGCAACCCAGGAGCAGGCCTAAGACGCCGCCGGGGAGGGCGATCGGCCCACAACATCTTTCGCCAATGTGGCAATGCAAGACCTGACCCCAATCGCGCACCAATCGTGCACGTGACCCCAGTCGTGCACGCGGCTAGTGGAGCGGCTTTCCAACTTGATCAATACTCGCGCCGGGGTTTCGCCGGAAATGGCGATCCGGCTGGAGAAGGCGTTCGGCAGCACCGCCGAGGCCTGGCTCAGGTTGCAGTGCGCCCATGACCTCGCACGCGCCAGCACCCGGGCGCACGAGATCGACCTAAAGCGGATCGCCGCCCTTTAGGACGCGCCTAGCGCGGCGAGATGACCATCGTCAGAAGGCGGCCTTCCATCTTGGGGAACTGCTCGACCTTGGCCAGCTCTTCAAGGTCGTCGCGGATGCGCTCCAGAACGAGCTGGCCGAGGTCCTGGTGCGCCATCTCGCGGCCGCGGAAGCGCACCGTCACCTTCACCTTGTCGCCCTCTTTGAGAAAGCTCGTCATCGCCCGCATCTTGACGTCGTAGTCGTGGACGTCGATCGAGGGGCGCATCTTGATCTCTTTGACGTCGAAGGTCTTCTGCCGCTTGCGGGCGATGTTCGCCTTCTTCTGCGAGACGTATTTGAACTTGCCGTAATCGAGGATCTTGCACACCGGGGGATCGGCGTTGGGCGAAACCTCAACCAGATCGAGGCCCGCCTCGTCGGCAAGCCGTAGTCCCTCCTCAATGCTAACGACGCCAAGCATCTCACCATCGTGACCGACGAGGCGAACCGTCGGGAGATCGATCTTTTCGTTAATGCGTTGCCCCTTCTGTGCCGGCGGGGGGCCCGGCATCGGTCTTCTCGCTATGTATCCAACTCCTACCCTGATGTGCGTGCCGCGGCGCCCGACACCGTGTCCGACGATCCCTGCCGCCGGTTAAGTTCCGGTTACGGACCGGGCACCTTGGCTTCGGCGGTCAGTCTAGCCACGGCTTCGTCAAGAGCAAGCGATTCCTGTCCCTGGGCGCCGAGCCGGCGCAGCGTCACCGTCTTGTCCTCGGCTTCGCGCTTGCCGACGGCGGCGATGACCGGGACCTTGGCCAGCGAATGCTCGCGGACCTTGTATCCAATCTTTTCGTTGCGCAGGTCGAGTGCGGTCCTGAGACCAGCCGCGCCAAGCCGCTCGGCGACGGTCCGCGCCCAGGAATCGCCCTCGCCGGTGATGGTCGCGACCACGATGCCGAGCGGCGCCAGCCAGAGCGGCAGCCTTCCTGCGAACTCCTCGATCAAGATCCCGGTGAAGCGCTCCAGCGAACCGAGAATGGTGCGGTGCAACATCACCGGGCGGTGCCGCGCGCCATCTTCGCCCACGTAACTCGCATCGAGCCGCTCGGGCAGCACGAAGTCGACCTGCAAGGTGCCGCACTGCCAATCCCGGCCGATGGCGTCGGTCAGGTAGAGGTCGAGCTTGGGCCCGTAGAACGCCCCGTCGCCGGGATTGAGGGCGTAATCGATGCCGGTAGCCTCGACCGCGGTCTTGAGCGCACCCTCGGCGTGGTCCCACACCGCGTCGTCGCCGGCGCGCACCTCGGGGCGGTCGGAGAACTTGGCGGCCACCGAGTCGAATCCGAAGTCGCGATAGACCGCGAGCGCGAGCGCGCAATAGCGCTCGGTCTCGGAATCGATCTGGTCCTCGGTACAGAAGATATGGGCGTCGTCCTGGACGAAGTTGCGCACCCGCATCAGGCCGTGCAGCGCGCCCGAGGGCTCATAGCGGTGACACGAGCCGAACTCGGCCATGCGCAGCGGCAGGTCGCGGTAGCTCTTGAGCCCCTGGCGAAATATCTGCACCGCACCGGGACAGTTCATCGGCTTGAGCGCGAAGGTGCGGTCCTCGGATTCCACGGTGTACATGTGCTCGCGGAACTTTTCCCAGTGGCCCGAGGCCTCCCACAGCGCGCGGTCGACGAGCTGCGGGGTCTGAACCTCGACGTAGCCGGCGTGGTGGAGGCGCGCCCGCATGTAGGCCTGGAGCGTGGTGTAGAGCGTCCAGCCCTTGGGGTGCCAAAACACCATGCCGGCGGCCTCTTCCTGCTGGTGAAAGAGGCCCATTTCGCGGCCCAGGCGGCGGTGGTCGCGGCGCTCGGCCTCGGCGAGGCGGTGGAGGTAGGCCTTGAGTTCCTTGTCGCTGCGCCACGCGGTGCCGTAAACGCGCTGCAGCATCTCGTTACGCGAATCCCCGCGCCAGTACGCACCGGCGAGCTTCATCAGCTTGAAGGCCTTGCCGAGCTTGGCCGTCGAGGGCAGGTGCGGCCCCCGGCAGAGGTCGACGAAATCGCCCTGGCGGTAAAGGCTGATCGGCTCTTCGGCCGGGAGGTCGGAGATGATCTCGGCCTTGTAATGCTCGCCGATGCCGGTGAAGAAGGCGATCGCATCGTCGCGCGCCCACATCTCGCGGCGCACCGGCTCGTCGCGGTCGACGATCTCGCGCATCCGCGCCTCCATCGCCTCGAGGTCCTCGGGCGTGAAGGGCTGGCTGCGCGAGAAGTCGTAGTAGAAACCGTCCTCGATCGCCGGGCCGATGGTGACCTGGATCTCGGGGAACAGCTCTTTGGCCGCCTCGGCCAGCGCGTGGGCGGCGTCGTGGCGCAATAGCTCGAGCGCGTCCTCATTCTGGCGCACCACGATCGAGACCGCGGCGTCGTTCTCGATCACCGTGGCGAGGTCGCGCAGCGCCCCGTCGAGCCGGATCGCGAGCGCGGCCTTGGCGAGCCCGGGGCCGATGTCGGCCGCGATCTGTGCGCCCGTGAGCGGCTGGTCGAACTTGCGTACGCTGCCGTCAGGTAGGGTGATGGCGGGCATGGCCGGTATACATCTCGCGGCGCCGTGAACGGGCGCGAACTTACGGCGATTTGCCGGGCTGTCAAGGACGGTGCTGGAAGGGGCCGCGCGAGTTCCGTTATAGTCGATTTCCCGCGGCCCAGCGATCCGGCGACTCAGCGTGCGGACTACCTCGACCTCTGGCACCACGACGATTACCGATTTGCAGGCGTTCCTCGAGGGCGCTTGGCGCGTGCTGCGGACGGTAGAAGACCGCCGCGCCGGGATGCGGGGCGGGTTCCTCGGTCGCGGCTCGTTCGTTCCCGACGCGGCCGGGCTTGGCTATGCCGAAGATGGCGTGCTTCGCCTCGCCGCCTACCGGGGCAGGGCGAGGCGCCGCTACCGCTATCGATTCCCGGCACCCTACCGGGCGGACGTGACGTTCGAGGACGGCCGGCCGTTTCACGCCCTGGACCTTAGCCGCGGTACCTGGGCGGTCACCCATGCCTGTGGTAAGGATACCTATCGGGCGACGTTTCGCGTGCTCGGCTGCGATGGCTGGAGCGCGCGGTGGCATATTGCCGGGCCGCGCAAGGACCAGCTTGTCACCAGCCACTATCGCCGCGAGCGCCCGGTGCCTTGAGTGTTCGTCTTGGCCGCTGAGAGGAGGCAGTAATGTTGTCGATTTCGGGAACCTCGGGGAGCCTGGTCGCAGAGGTTTGGCCGGTCGACGCCAGCTTCACGCGGCGGGCGCTGCGCAACGCCGTGCTGGCCATCCTTGGGAGCGTGCTGTTGTGGGTCTCGGCGAAGATCCAGGTGCCCTTCTATCCAGTGCCGATGACGATGCAAACCTTCGCCGTGCTGGTGATCGGCATGGCCTACGGATGGCGACTGGGTGCGGCGACGGTGATCCTCTATTTGGCCGAGGGCGCGGCCGGTTTGCCGGTCTTCGCCGGCACGCCGGAGAAAGGCATCGCCATCGCCTACATGGTCGGCACCACCGGTGGCTACCTGATCGGATTCGTGCTGGCGGCGGCGGCCTGCGGTTGGCTGGCGGAGCGCGGATGGGACAGCAACATTCTCGGCACGGCGATCGCCATGTTGATCGGCAACGTCATCATCTACATCCCGGGACTGCTGTGGCTCGGCGCCGTGGTCGGCTGGGACAAGCCGATCTTCGAGTGGGGGCTTACGCCCTTTGTCTGGGGCGATCTGACCAAGCTCGCGTTGGCGGCCGCGCTGGTGCCGCTGGCGTGGAAGGTTCTCAAACGGCACCCGGAGTGATCGGACCGTGATCGTCGAGCAGATCTTCACCGACAACGCGTATCGCAACTTCAACTATCTGGTCGCCTGCCCCGAGAGCGGCGAGGCGCTGGCCATCGATCCGCTGGAATCCCAGCTCTGCCTGGATACCGCCAAGGACAAGGGCTGGGAGATCACCCAAGTACTCAACACCCACGAGCACGGCGATCACACCGGCGGCAACGCCGCGGTGATCGCCGCCACCGGCGCCAAGCTGCTGGCCCACGCCGGCGCCAAGGACAAGATTCCGGGCATCGACGTCGGGCTTACGGCGGGCGATACCGTAAAGGTCGGCGCCAGCGTCGAGATCGAGGTTCTGGACACGCCGGGACACACGCGTTCACACGTGTGTCTGCGCGCCCACGGCGAGACCCCGGCGCTCCTGTGCGGCGATACCCTGTTCAACGCCGGCGCCGGCAACTGTCATTCGGGCGGGCATCCGGCGCTCCTCTACCAGACCTTTGCCGAGCAGCTTTCGAGCCTGCCCGACGAGACGCGGATCTACCCCGGCCACGACTACATCGCCAACAATCTCAACTTCACGCTTGACCGCGAGCCCGACAACGAACGGGCGCGCACGCTCTTGGGCGAAGTCGAGGTTCAGGACCCGCACCAGGCCATGGTGACCACCATCGGCCTGGAGAAGGAGATCAACGCCTTTTTCCGCCTGGTCAGCCCGAGCGTGATCGCCCACCTACGCGAGAGCTTTCCCGACCTTGCCGAGGCGCCGAGCCCCAAGGAGGTCTTTCTCAAGCTCCGCGAACTCCGCAACAGCTGGTAGCGGCGGCCTAGTCGGGGCGGAAGAGGCCGTAGGCGAAGGCCTCGGGCAGCTCTTCGAAGGCGATGTTGCCTTGTGCGTCGGTTTCGAGAAGCGTCGCCATGTAGGTATGCCACTTGGCGAGCGCGGCGGTCTCTCGGTTCTGCTCCCAATCGCCTTGGCTGGCGGCCACGGCGTGGACGATCAGGCGCTTGCCATCGCGAAAGATGGCCATGCTGATCCCCTTGACGTCCATGTCCGCCACCACTTCCGGCCACGGATCATCGTGCGCGCGCTTGTACTCATCGTAGGCGCCGGGCCGCAGCGTCATCGCGAAGCCAATCGAGAACATGGGCGCCCCCGCGCCCGTCGAGCGCGCCTACTTGCGGCGCCCGGCGCGCGCCGCCGTGCGGGCGCGGCTGGTGCGGCGCGAGGCCGTGGACTTGGTGCCGCGGGCGCTTGTCGCCGGCTTGCGTGCGGCGGTTGCTTTGGCGCGGCGCGCAGGGGCGGCCTTCTTCTTGGGCTTGGCGGCCACTTTCTTCTTGGCCTTCGCCGCTGCCTTCTTGGGCTTGGCGGCGCCGCTGTCGGCCTTCAACGCGGCCTTCAGTGGCGTCCAGTACGAACCCTTCCAGCCCGATGTGATTCCCTTGAGCGAACCCGCCGGCACGCCGGTGTGGCTGAAGCTGAGTTTGGTCTTGCCGCCCTTGGCCGCCGCCAGCTGGAAGCTCGCCACCGACCACACGCCCTTGGGCCAGTTCTTGGCGCGCCACGCCTGAACGATGGTCTTGTTCTTCGTAATATCGAGATTGATCCCGCTAATGTAGCCCCCGAACGTGGAGAAGGGCCGTCCCGCCACGGCGCCGATCTTGGCCGGCGAGCCGGTAAACGCGCTGTGTTTCTTCGAACTCATGAGCGCGTCGAAGATAACGCCCGGGCGAGCGTTGAAGGTTACAGTCTGCTTGATGTCTGGCATGCTTCCGATCCCCCCGACGGATGGTGCCCGACCGCGCCGGGCGTGGCGACACTTTAGCGTGGCCGGTGGCGGTTGGGAACCGCCAGCGGCTCCGCGTTGCGGGATCTCGGGCCGACGTGCTACCCCAAGCCGATGCAGTTCGAACGCGACAGCGCCCACTTCCGGATCCTCGAAAAGCTGTGCACCGCAGCGCGGCCGGTGCGCGGCGTCTCGACGGTCATGCTCAACCGCGCCTTCGACGCGCCCACCGCGATCGAGGCCTTGGCCGAAGCCGGACTGATCGAGGAACGCGGCTGGGACGTTGGGCCGGGCGCGGTGTGGATTCCGACCGAGGCCGGCGAGTCCCTCTATGAAGAACTCGCCAAGGCGGCCTAGAACAGCGAGCCGAAATCGGTCCAGGCGCCGTCCTTGGCAGCGGACTCGAGGACCGTGCGAACGAAGTTGACCCCGCGCGCGCCCTCCTCGACGTCGGGCGACCACAGCGCCAGCGGGTCGGGATCGGTGTCGGCGCGACGGGCGGCTATGACGTCGGCGTAATCGGTGTAGAGGTTGGCGAAGGCTTCAAAAAAGCCTTCCGCCAAGCCCGCGAATACGCGAGAAGCCCGCTGCGTGGCCGGCGCGGCGCCCCCACCCCGATCGAGGAGGCGCGGTGGCTCGCCGGCCATCGCCAGGGTCAGGGTGTTGGCGGCATGCTGATCCCAAGCGAGGTGTCCTTTCTCGCCGTAGACGCGCAAGCGGAGCCCCACGAGCAGAACGAGCTAGCGTAAGGCGCATCATCCAACGTGCGCGTGTCGATGCGGGC
>PVBE012295438.1_pt1 | contig 18494 bp, 16 predicted proteins | sample 1631181 | NCBI WGS metagenome assembly PVBE01 (sample SAMN08397723, study PRJNA350692) | Marine metagenome, whole genome shotgun sequencing project. | isolation source: water | place: Pacific Ocean | collected 2012-04
AGTTCGGCTGCCTCGATAATGGCCTTGTAGCCGACGCCGAGGGTGATCCTGCCGCCGCGGATGTAACCGAGGTCTATCGGGTATCCCTCAGGTACCGGAACCGGCTCGAGGATGACGGGTCCGCCGTTCGCTGTAGCGTTCGTTCCGGCGACCTTCTTTCCGTTGGTCTGGCCCGAGACTGGCAGGGCTATCAGGGCCCCGACGAGCAGATTCCAGCCGAGTTGGTCAGGCCTGCAGGCGAGAAGTGTGCGCGAAGCCCAAGGGCGCGTCAGGTCCATTACGGTCCTCGTAGCAACAAAGGCGGGAACCGGGGCCCCGGGGCCGGGGTACCGGTCGGCCGACAGGGCAGCAGGGGTGGGCTGTCCCGATAGCAACCTACTTGCGGGAGGGTACCGGCAGGGCCGTGAATCGCAACCCGTGCAGTTTCGAAGGGGCTCGCGGGGCCGCTATGGGTCGAGCTAGAAGAGCGTTTGCTGGCTGTCGTCGCTGCTGGCCCGGAAGAAGCCGGCACCGAACTCGCGGACTCCGGTGGCGACGATCATGGACAGATCCGGGTCAAAGTGGCTGCCTTTGTCCTCCTCGAAGAAGTCGGCGATCTTGGCGCGGGGCCAGGCCGACTTGTAGCTACGGGCCGTCGCGAGGGCATCGAAGACCTCGGCGAGAATCAGGATGCGCCCTGGCAGTGCGACTTCGTCGCCGACGAGGCCGCATGGATAGCCGTGACCATCCCAGTGCTCGTGATGCTGGAAGACCCAGTCGCGCACGCGGGGGAAGTGCTGCATCGGTTCCAGGATGCGGAAGCCGATCTCGGGGTGCTTTTCGATCTCCACGCGCTCCGAGCGCGTCAGCGCGCCCGGCTTGGTCAGGATCGCCTCGGGAACGCCGATCTTGCCGACGTCGTGGAGCATCGACGCGAGGCGCAGATCACGCCGTTCCTCGTCATCGAGGCCGCAGCGGCTGCCCAGCGTGTCGGCGTAGTCGGCGACGCGGTCGGAGTGGCCGCGCGTCGACGGGTCCTTGGCTTCGATCGCGTTCGGGAGGATCCGCGACAGGAGGCGAGTCACCTCCTCCAGTTCGGCCAGGCGCTGCTGCAGACGCTGTTCCTCGACCGCGCGACGGGCGCGTTCGGCCAGCACCTGCATCGAGACGGGCTTGGTCAGGAAGTCGAAGACCTGCTCGCGCAGTCCCTCCAGGGCGGCATCGAGCGACGGCCGGCCGGTCAGGAGAATGACGGGCGTCGGCGGCACCCGCCGCCTGGCGGCCTGCGCGATGCGGTGCCCCCCCGGGACCTCCCCACGCTCGTCGAGGTAGATGTCCGTCACGACGACATCGAGCGGGGTGTCGCCTTCGAGGATGCTCAGTCCGTCGTCGAGGGTGCTCGCGGAGACAATGGTGAACCCATGGCACTCGAGATAGCGGCTCAGGTTCCGGCCCAGTTCGATCTCGTCCTCGACGAGAAGAGCCCGAAGCGTGGCTTCCTGAGTTCCAGCCTGGTCTGTCGGCGACGCGCTGATGGCCGGCATCCTATAACGTAGGGCTGCCGGAGGAGAGCATGAAGTATGTAGCGAGGTCGCGGTGTGGTCGGAGGTTCTGTGCCGTCTGACACCAGGAAGCTCCTGGTGCCGGCGGAGTTGGATGGTATTCGGCTCGACCGTGTACTGGCCGCCCTGTTCCCGGAACACAGCCGCTCCTACCTGCGTGAACTCATCGATGGCGGCTTCGTGACGGCGGGGGGCGAGCAGGTCCTTGCCCGGCACCCGATGGCCGCCAAGACGGAGATCGACATCCGCCTCGAGGAACGTCACCGGCTGCGGCCTGGGGGTGACACCGAGCTCCCCAAGTTGACGGTCCTGTTCGAGGACGAGGACCTGCTCGTCGTTGACAAGCCAGCTGGCATGGCAACCCATCCATCTGGGGGCGTGCGTTGGGGCACGCTGTCGCAGGCGGCCGAGGTGCACTGTGGGGCGCCGCTGCCGGCGCTGAGCGGCGATGACCGTCCCGGTGTCGTGCACCGCCTCGACAAGCTGACCTCCGGGACCATCGTGCTGGCCAAGACCGAGAGTGCCTTCGTCGAGCTACAGCGGCAGTTCAAGGCGCGCCAGGTGGCCAAGGAGTACCGGGCCATCGTGTTTGGCCTGCCACGCTTTCATTCCGAGTGGATCGAGACGGAAATCGGTCGGCACGCGACGCAGGCTGGCCGCATGTGCATCGTCAGCGAGGGAGGGCGGGACGCATCGACTTACTACGAAGTTGTGGAGCGCTTCACGGACTTCGCCTACCTGTTGTGTCGCCCACGCACGGGTCGCACACACCAGATCCGCGTGCACCTGACTTCGGTAGGGCATCCGGTCGTGCGGGATGCCGTATACAAGTCACGCCGTATCTCGGGCGAGCTGCCGAAGGGGGCACCGGATCCTGGGCGGCAGTGTCTGCACGCTGCGGTCTTGGGGTTTCGGCATCCAGTCGGCGGTCAGGAGCTCTCGTTCGAAGCTCGACTGCCGGACGACATGGCGGAGCTGCTGGAGTGGCTGCGCCAATAGGCGCAGTCACTCCCAGCTCAACTATCGATCGGGCGCGCTGTGTGTCCGGTCGACCCGCATGGGTCGCAACGAACCTGGAGCAACACGGCGCCATCCCGATTGGACAGCTCGCGACTCGACATGCGGCTGCCACAGACGGGACATCCATGGGCTGGAGTGGCCAGGATCTCAGTCGACGTCAAGGGACGCCTTTCCCGACTGACTGGTACTCTCGTGATTGCACTGCCCATATTCTCGACACTCGACCCGATACCGTCGCTCCTATCGACCGTTCGGCGCGGAGACTTGAGTCATCCTGCTGCCGATCGTGCTACACGGCCCTAGAATCCGAGTCTTGTCATCCGACCATGATTCATCCGAGCCCGCGTCCGACTGGCGGACCGACGTCTACGAGCCGGCGGTCGAAAAGCGGCCGGAGCGTGCTCCGCGCTTCGAGACCCTGTCCGGGATCGAGCTAGAGCCGCTCTATGGCGGCGGCGAAGGGCTGCCTGGGACCCAGCCCTACACCCGTGGCGTGCAAGCGAGCATGTATCGCGGCAGGTTGTGGACGATGCGCCAGTACTCGGGCTTCGGGTCGGCGCGGCAGACCAACGAACGCTTCCGCTATCTCTTGGCCAACGGCCAGGCCGGCTTGTCGGTAGCGTTCGACCTGCCCACGCAAATGGGCTACGAGTCCGATCATGCGCTGGCGCGGCCCGAGGTTGGCAAGGTCGGTGTGCCGATCAACTCGCTGCTCGACATGGAGCGATTACTCGATGGTATCCCGCTCGACAGCGTGTCGACGTCGATGACCATCAACGCGACCGCTGCGGTGCTCCTGGCGCTCTACGTTGCGGTGGCCAAGCGGCGCGGCATCGCGGCGACGAGCCTGCGCGGCACCGTGCAGAACGACATCCTCAAGGAGTATGCGGCACGCGGCACCTATCGCTTCCGCGTCGACGGCAGCATGCGGCTAATTACCGACGTGTTCGAGTGGGCCGGGGAGCACATGCCGAGCTGGAACACGATCTCGATCTCTGGCTACCACATCCGCGAGGCTGGGGCGACCGCCGTGCAGGAGCTAGCTTTCACGCTGGCCAACGGGATTGCCTACGTCGAAGCCGCGGTCGCCAAGGGCCTGGATCCGAACCGGTTCGGCCAGCGCTTGTCGTTCTTCTTCAACGCGCACAACGACTTCTTCGAAGAGGTCGCCAAGTTCCGCGCCGCACGGCGGGTCTGGGCCGGTCTGATGACACAGCGCTTTGGGGTGACCGAGGAAAAGGCGCGCATGCTGCGCTTCCACACGCAGACGGCAGGCAGCACGCTGACGAGCCAGCAGCCGCTCAACAACATTGCACGCGTGACCGTGCAGGCGCTTTCGGCCGTGCTCGGCGGCACGCAGAGCCTGCACACGAACAGCTTCGACGAAGCGCTCGGGCTGCCGACCGAGAACGCCGTGCGTACGGCGCTACGCACGCAGCAGGTGCTGGCGCACGAGTCCGGCGTTGCGAGCGTCATCGATCCCCTCGGCGGTTCGCCGCTGATCGAAGCGTTGACCGACGAGCTCGAGGCGCAAGCGCTCGCGTTGATCGCGCGTATCGATGATCTCGGTGGGGCGACCAAGGCGATCGAGCAAGGCTTCTACCAGGACGAGATCCATCGTTCGGCGATGCGCCACCACCGCATGGTCGAGAGCGGTGAGCGCACCATCGTGGGCGTCAATGACTACCTGACCGAAGAGGAAGCGCCGGAGGTGTTCCGGGTCGACGCCCAGATGCAGCGGCAAACGCTCGCCGACCTCGAGGAGTGTCGGCGCCAGCGGGACAGCGCTGCTGTCGAGGTGGCCCTCGACGCCGTCGAGCAGCAGGCGCGGGGCCAGGACAACCTGATGCCGGCCATCCTCGCTGCCGTCGAGAGCCTCGCGACCGTCGGCGAGATCTGCACTCGGCTGGAGCGGGTCTTTGGCAGCTATCGTCCGAGCGTCGGTTTGTAGCGGCGGAGCACGGAGGGTCGCGGGCCGAGGCTGTCTGCGTAGACTCTGCGGTGATGGCTGGGTCAGAGACCAAGACGCGGGTCAAAGAGAAGACCGAGACGCGTACCAAGACGGCGCGGCCGTGGAATGTGATTGTCTGGGACGATCCGATCACGCTGATGACCTACGTCACCAACGTGTTGATCAAGGTTTTTGGCTACGCGCGGACCAGGGCCGAGCAGTTGATGCTCGAGGTCCACGAGACGGGACAGAGCGTTGTCTGGACCGGCGGTCGTGAACAGGCCGAGGTCTATCTGGCAAAGCTGCAAGCGTTCTATCTGAAGACGACGCTCGAGCAGGTAGACGGCTAGCAGCAAGAAACTGCTAGTCATCATCAGTGTCAGGTCACGCGCCAGTCAGGGTGCGTGCGACCGCGGCCTGCCAACCAGCGTAGCGCTCTTCGCGCTCGCTTGCGTCCATCGTCGGTTCGAAGCTCCGCTCGAGTTTCCACTGTGCGGCGACCGTGTCGGTGTTCCAGATCCCATGGCCTAGCCCGGCCAGGAACGCGGCGCCGAGCGCGGTGGTCTCGGTCACGACCGGACGCTCGACGACGACGCCGAGGATGTCGGCCAGGAACTGCATTGCGAAGTCGTTCTCGGCCATGCCTCCGTCGACGCGCAGGGACGCGATTTCGGCCGCCCCGTCGGCTCGCATCGCCGCGAGCAGGTCCCGGGTTTGGTAGCCGACGCTCTCGAGCGCCGCACGCATGACCTCGGCGCGCGAGGTGCCGCGCGTCAGCCCCGACAGCGTGCCGCGGGCGTAGGGATCCCAGTGCGGTGCGCCGAGGCCAGTGAAGGCGGGGACGAGGTAGACGCGACTCTCTGGATCAGCGGCGCGTGCGAGCGCCTCGCTCTGCTGCACGCTGTCGATCAGGCCGAGTCCGTCGCGCAGCCATTGCACGGTCGAGCCCGCGGCGAAGATGCTGCCTTCGAGTGCGTAGCGCGTCTCGCCGCCGAGCCGGTAAGCGATCGTCGACAGCAGTCGATTGCGCGATGGAACGAGGTGCGTGCCCGTGTTGATTAGGGCGAAGCAGCCCGTGCCGTAGGTGCTCTTGATCATGCCCGGCGTGAGGCACGCCTGGCCGAGCGCGGCCGCCTGCTGGTCGCCGGCCATGCCGGTGATCGGGATGGAGCGTCCGAACAGCGAGGCATCGGTCGCGCCGAAGTCCGCGGCGTTGTCGAGGACCTCGGGCAGCAGGCTTATCGGAACGCCAATCAGGTCGCACAGTTCTTGGTCCCACCCACCTGCGCCGATGTCGTAAAGCAGCGTGCGTGAGGCATTGGTCGCATCCGTCGCGTGCACCGTCCCACCAGTGAGCTTCCAGAGGAGGAAGCAGTCGACAGTGCCAAAGGCGAGACGGCCAGCCATCGCGGCGTCGCGGGCACCGGCAACGTTGTCGAGGATCCACCGAACCTTGGTGCCCGAAAAATACGGGTCGAGCAACAGCCCGGTCTTTCGTGTGACCGCCTCCTCGTGGCCGTCCGCACGGAGCGAGTCACAGAACTTCGCGGTGCGGCGGTCCTGCCACACGATGGCGTCGTGCAGCGGCTCACCGGTTGCCCGGTCCCAGACGATCGTTGTTTCGCGCTGGTTGGTGATACCAATCGCCACGACCTCGCCCGGGCACTCTCTGAGCGCGCCGCGGCAGACCTCGAGGGTTGCGCTCCAGATCTCTGCCGGCGAGTGTTCGACCTGTCCCAACGCCGGATAGCTCTGCGGCAGCTCTCTCTGCGCGGTCGCGACGGGCCGGCCGTCTTCGTCGAACACGATGGCCCGCGTGCTCGTCGTGCCCTGGTCGATCGCGAGGATGAAGCGCGCGCTCATGCCGCTATTCTTCGGGGGACACTTCGTTCCATGCAACCAACATCAGTAATCGGCCACCGCGGTGCGTGTGGCTACGCGCCGGAAAACACGCTCGCATCGATCGAGACTGCGGCGCGGCTCGGTCTGCTCGTGGTCGAATTCGACGTCAAGCTCGCCGCCGATGGCACACCGTTCGTGATTCACGACGACACGCTCGAGCGGACGACCGGCGCGAGTGGTTCGGTCGCGGAAGCGACGGCCGAAGAGCTGGCCGCACTCGATGCGGGTTCATGGTTCGATGACGCGTTCGCGGGCGAACCCATTCCGACGCTCGGTGCCGTGCTGGATCGGTGCGACGCACTCGGCCTCGAGGCCATCTGCGAAATCAAGCCGTGCCCCGGAGTGGAATCGGAGACCGGACGCGTCGTCGCCCGCGCGGTCGCCGAGCGCGGTCGTCACAGCGTGTCGAGCTTCTCGACGACAACGCTCGGTGCAGCGCTCGCGGCGGCGCCGGACGTGCCACGCGCGCTGCTCGTGGTCATCTTGCCCGGGCGGTGGGACAGCGTTGCGCGCGAGTTGAAGTGCGAGAGCGTGCACGTCTGGGCCGGTTCGCTGACGGTAGCTGCGATCGACAGCGTCAAGAACACGGGGCGTTCGCTCTGCGCTTACACGGTCAACGATCCCGAACGGGCACGCTTCCTCGTCGAAACCGGTGTCGACGCGGTGTTCAGCGACCGTCCGGATCGCGTACTAGCGAGCTGAGTCCAGCCTTCGTCCGACGCCAGAGCAGGTCTTCGTCGGTCTTGGCCCACTCGTGTTCGACCAACCAGGCTGCTTCTTGGTCGGTCAGGTTGCCGGCCCGAATGGCGCCGAGGTCACCACCGCATGCCTCGAGGATCTCCCGGGCGCGACTACCGTGGCGGCGCAGTAGTGCGCGCAGCGTCGCGGGTTCGACTGCACTGTGGGCTCTGGCGAGTTCTTCGCCGAGGCTCGCGGCTTGTGTGGCTGACATGTCGCCGCCGGGAAGCGGCGCCGTCGCGGTCCAGGTAGGGCCCGCCTCGGGCAACCACGGCCGCAACTTGTCGACAGCCTTCTCGGACAGGCTTCTGTAGGTCGTGAGCTTGCCGCCGAAGACCGTCAGGATCGGTGCGCCATGGACATCGAGTTCGAGGGCGTAGTCGCGCGTGACGCGGGACATCTTGGAGCTGCCGTCGTCGAACAACGGTCGCACGCCGGCGTAGCTCCACAGGATCGAGTCCACCGTGACCGGCACGCGGAAGTAGCGGTTGACTGCGTCACACAGGTAGCGCGCCTCTTCGTCGGAACACTGCGGGTTGTGTGCGTCGGTGACGGCGACTTCGGTCGTGCCGATCAGTGTGAACTGATCGTGGAACGGGATGACGAAGGTCACGCGGTCGTCTGTGTTCTGCAGCAGGAAGGCGTGGTCACCCTCGTACAGCCGTGGCACGACGATGTGGCTACCTTTGACGAGGCGTACGTTGTGGCGTGATGGCACACCGATCCGGTCGAGGAAGCTGCGGACCCAGGGGCCGCAGGAGTTGATAAGCGTGCGCGCGCGAACGGTTTCGGTCGTGTCGTGGCTCTCGAGCGACAGCACCCACGCGTTATCTTCACGTTTGGCGTGCTGGCACTCGCAGCGCGTGCGCACGATGGCGCCCCTGTCGGCCGCATCGCGCGCTGTCAGCACGACGAGCCGCGCGTCGTCGACGAAGCAATCGGAGTAGGTGAAGCCGACGCGATAGTCGTCGCGTAGCGGTGCCGCACGCTCGTCTAGGTGCAGGTCGATGCGTTCGGACTGGGGTAGCTCGGAAGAGCCGCACAAGGCGTCGTAGAGCAGTAGACCGGCCCGCAAGATCCAGGCGGGGCGCGTTCTCTTGCCGGCCGGCAGCACGAAGCGCATCGGTCGCACGAGGTGTGGTGCGTTGGCCAGCAGCAACTCGCGCTCGTGCAGTGCTTCGCGCACCAACCGGAACTCGAAGTGCTCCAGATAGCGGAGCCCGCCGTGGATCAGCTTGCTGCTGGCTTGCGAAGTTGCCGACGCGAGGTCGCCCCGCTCCACGAGGAGGACTCGCAGGCCGCGCCCCGCAGCATCCCGTGCAATCCCGGCACCATTGATGCCGCCACCGACCACGGCGATGTCGAAGGCTTCCGTCATGCTCGCTCGTGACTGTAGCGAGGACGTCGCTGCCGCGGCATGCTCGCGCCCGTCATGCGATCAACATCATCGTGTCGTTGGTTCGTGGCTCTGAGCGTGTCGCTCGGGTTCGGCTGTCAGGTGTCGTAAATGGGGAGCGTCGTACAAGGTCCTTTCGGCTCGGCTGCAGGCCAGGCATGCGACTACTTCGTCTTATCGAACTCGAATGGCCTTCGGGCCAAGCTGACCAGCTACGGCGCGACGCTCGTCGAGATGCATGTTCCCGACCGCAACGGCAAGTTCGCCGATGTCGTGCTGGGTTTTGATGACTTGGCGGGCTACCGATCGACCCGACGCTCCCGCGTGGCGTGGCGACGACCAACGCGGTGCACTCGGTGTTCGGCGAGAAGCACCTATCGGACTATCTGTTCAACTGGAGCCGCGATGGCACGGTGGCGGAGTGGGGACCGTATCCGGAAAGCCGCGGCACGATACTGCTCTACCCCTAGTCTGGGCTAGAGTCACCACGTGGTCGGACCAACGGTCGAGGTTGAAGAAGACGGCACGTTCGTCCTGCGCAACCTGCCGCCGGTGTCAGTCGAGGCGCTCTTGTCGGTGCCGAGCGTGCTGTCCGAGGAAGGCGTGGACATCACGGAGCGGTTGTTTCCGACGAGCTACCCCTCGGATCCCGACAAGGAAGCGGAGTGGGAACGCTTGGCTCGTCCCGACCTGAAAGCGCTCTTCGCCTCGCAGTCCGAGATCATCCGAGACGACCTCCACAACCTCACGGCCGAGCCCGATTGGGCCGGCTTTCGTCTGCCGCTACCGGCGCGTCACCGCGCCGCCTGGATGGCCGGCCTCAACGCCGCCCGCCTCACGCTCGGCGCCAAGCACAGCATCACCGAGGCCGACATGGAGAGCGAACCCGACCTCAACGAGCCCGAGGAGAAGGACATCGCCCTCCTGCAGATCCATGTGCTGGGCTATGTGTTGGGGTTGATCGTCGAGGCGGACGACGGGTAGGGCAGAGCGAGGTTGGCGCCTTTCGGGCAAGGTCGGTGGCCTGCGTGGCCTGCAGCACTACTTCCAGGCGGTTGCCGTGGATGGCGCAGGCAACGTGAAGTTCACCCACATGTTGTCGGTGTCGATGGCCAGGTAGGACTACTGCGTGTGCGCCGGTAGCCGCACCGAAGCCCGGCATCCCAGCCCCTCACCACGGTCATCGAGCGAGATCATGCCGCCGTGCGCTTCGACGATCTGTTGGCTGAGCGCGAGTCCGATACCCGAGCCACCTGCCTTGGTGGTGTGGAAGGCGACGAAAGGCTGGGCGTCATTCGCGAGGCCAGGCCCCTCGTCTTCGACCCAGAGATCGATGCAATCGAGGTCGATGGTCCAACCTAGCCGGACCCCACCGCCCGTCTCGAGCGCCGCGTCGACGGCGTTGCGCACGAGGTTGATGAGGACCTGGTCGAGCTGGTCCTGGTCGCCACAGAGGCTCGTGTCGCGCCCCGGTACGACTTCGACGTCGAGGCGCGTCTCGAAGGAGGCGATGCGATCGAGCCAGCCGTGCACGTCGAAGTCGGACGTCTGCGGCGTCGGCAGGCGCGCGAAGTGGGCGTAGGAAGCCATGAACCTGGTCAGCGCCTCGGTGCGGCGGCGGATGATCTTCAGGCCGCTCTCGACCTCCTTGCGCCAGTCCTCGCTCGGCTCCTCGAGGATCGATTCCAGGGAGTCGGCGATCGACCGGATCGGGACCAGCGAGTTGTTGATCTCGTGCCCCATCGTGAGGATCAGTCGGCGCCAGGCTTCGTCGGTGGACTCACTGTGTGGCCTCATGCGACGAGAGGCTACCCGCGACGGCTCCGCTTGCCGATGCGTAACACGGTGCGCCCGGCCCGCGAAAGCCGTTCCAGGACTGGCAGGACGTCTTCCCGGGTGAGCAAAGGACAGCGAACAGCGGGGCGAGTCTTTAAGGAGGTCGGACGCGTTTCCCCGCACGCAGAATCGACTGCGACGCCTTCTGGCTGCGTCAACCGCTTGCCCGGCTACCGGAGGGCCATTAGTGCACTATGATCATGTCGTGCTTGGCGGCCTCACACTCCTGGCGATCCTCCCGGTGGTCGTGCCCAGTGCCTCGGTCCAGACGGCCGATCCAGTCACGACGCGTTTCCGCGCCTGGTACAGGAAGTTTCGAGTCGGCAAGGCGCGTTACGACGCGCGCGTCCTCAATCCGATGCTGCTGCGTGGCAACGAGGCCGACGTGAAGAACCTGTTCCGCGTGCTCGAGCGCAAGTGGAAGCGCCGGGCCAACGGCGCCCCCGAGGGCATGCAGATCCAGTCGATGCTGCTGCGCGCGCTGTCCCAGCGCAGCGCTGCCAAGAGCGTGCGCGCTGCCCTGCATGGACGGTTCATGGTCGGCATCGTGCCGGTGGAGGCGCCCGGCGACGTCGTCGCGTGGAACCACAAGGAGCCCGAGTTGGCGGCGCGCTTGATCGGGCCCTTGACCAGGATCTATGGCCGGCAGTTTCGATCGACGCTCGAGAACTTCTGCCGCGGTCGCGAGCCCGCCTTGATCGTGGCCAGCGCCGAGCAACTCATGCGCATGCGTGCCGGCGAGTCGTTCCTGTCGATCGGGCGCGGCGTACAGTGGCTCAACGAGGAGTCGCACCTGCGTGACCTTGGCCGTTACCTGTCGAGCATGGCATCGACCGACAAGGTGTCGCAGGGCCAGGTGGACTACATCGCCGACATCGGGGCGCGCCGGCTCACCACCGAGGCCGACCCGTTGGTGAAGGAGCGTTTGCTGCAGTTCTTGTTGGAGCTGCGGTCGCGCCGCACGGTGCCGTTCTTGATCAGCGAGCTGGACAAGACCCGCGGCATCATGATGGGGACAAGGGCCTATCCGACGAGCACGACCTTCTACCTGACCGCGGTCAACGAGGCGCTGCGCGACCTGACCGGCTTCTGGGGGTCGGCGAGCAAGCCCGAGGGCTGGAAGAAGTGGTTCGAGACGACCCAGCGCACGATGCAGCTAAAGCCCAAGAAGCTCGTGCCCTACGCCAACCGCGGGTTCTTCGGCATTCCCGTGCGCGGTCGCCACGTGCTGTTCCTGATAGATGCGTCCGATCACATGAAGGGCAAGGCCGGCGTGGTCAATCAGGCCACCAAGATGGACCGCATGCGGGAGGGATTGCGGCGCGCCGTTGGTGAACTCGACCCCGAAGCCCGGTTTAACGTGATGCTCTATTCCGAAGCTGTGCGCCGACTCGAGTCACGGCCGCTGGGTTTGCGACGCGACCGTCTGGCCAAGCTCGACAAGATGCTGAACAGGGTACGAGCGGGCGGGCCGCCGCTGCTGCTCTCCGCGTTGCAGCTCGGCCTCGAGGGGCGGGTGCGACCGACACAGACCAAGACCTGGCGGTCCGTCGATGAAGTATTCGTGCTCGCGGCAGGCTCCCCGGTCAGCGAGCCCTACGTGATTCTGCGGAAAGTTGGCGAGTGGAACCTCAAGCGTTCGGCGCGGATCAACGCGGTGTTTCTCGGCACCGTCGAGAAAGCGATGAAGACCAAACGCGAGGTGAAGCGTGGTCGCAGCTACGGGGCGGTGGATTTCCTGCAGCGCTTGGCGGTTCAGAACGGCGGACGCTTCCTCGTCCGGCAGTAGGCGTCCGCGCTGTTGCAACCGTGGCTCTACTCGTGAGGGTCTGGGCAGCCTCTGGGCGAGCAGGTTCAGGGGCGTGTTCCGCGCGTCGAAGGGCTTGTAGGGCGTCAACGTTGACAGTCCGGCCGTGGAGGTCGACAGTTCCAGGATGATCGAGCAGCTACACCACATCGGTATCGCCGTCGAGGATCTCGACGAGGCCGTTCGATTGTGGCGTGACCGTTTCGGGCTGCGCTTCGATTCGATCGAAGAGGTGCCGTCCGAGCGTGCGCGCGTCGCTGTCCTGTTCGCCGGCGATGTTCGAGTCGAGCTGTTGGAAGGGACCGGCGACGACAGCGCGATCACCAAGTTCGTGGCCAAGCGCGGCCCGGGCGTGCACCACTTGGCGTTCAAGGTCGGTGACTGCGCTGAGTCGATCGTGCGCCTGTCTGGTGAAGGGATGCAACTGCTTGACGAAACGCCTCGGCCGGGCGCCCATCACACCAAGGTCACGTTCGTGCACCCAAAGAGTCTCATGGGTGTGCTGACCGAGCTCGTGGAGGAGACGCGATGAGCGATCGCAATGCCAAGCTGCGCGAGGCACGCGCCAAGGCGCTCGAGGGCGGCGGCGAGAAGCGCGTCAAGGCGCAGCACGCCAAGGGCAAACTGACCGCGCGCGAACGCGTCGACCTGCTCGTTGACCCGGGGTCGTTCCAGGAGATCGATCGGTTCGTCGCCCACCGTTGTCACGACTTCGACATGGGCGACCAGGTGATCCTGGGTGACGGCATCGTGACCGGGTCGGCGACGATCGATGGGCGGCCGGTGATGTTGTTCTCGCAGGACTTCACGGTGTTCGGCGGCAGCCTGTCCGAGACCAACGCCCAGAAGGTCTGCAAGATCATGGATCAGGCCATGAAGACCGGCGTGCCGATCATCGGACTCAACGACTCCGGCGGCGCGCGGATCCAGGAGGGCGTCGCGTCGCTCGGCGGCTACGCGGACATCTTCCTGCGCAACACGCTCGCCTCTGGCGTCGTGCCACAGATCTCGGCCGTGCTGGGGCCCTGCGCCGGCGGCGCCGTCTACTCTCCCGCGATCACCGACTTCATCCTGATGGTCGAGGGCACGAGCTACATGCACATCACCGGCCCCGACGTCGTCAAGGCCGTGACGCACGAGGAGGTCACGAGCGAGGAGCTCGGTGGCGCACGCGTGCACAGCGAGGTGTCCGGGGTCGCGCACTTGGCCGCTCCCGATGACGCAACTTGCCTCGCGCTCGTGCGCGAGCTGCTGTCGTACCTACCGCAGAACAACCTCGACGGTCCACCGGACCTGCCGACCGAGGACGACCCGGCGCGTGAGTGCGGCGAGCTCGACAGCATCGTGCCGAGCGAGAGTAACCAGCCCTATGACATGCGTCGCGTCGTCGTCGAGGTCGTCGATGACGGGCGCTTCCTCGAAATCCACCCGCGATTTGCGCAGAACCTGCTCGTCGGGTTCGGCCGGTTGGATGGGCGCGTCGTCGGGATCGTCGGCAATCAGCCGCAGTTTCTCGCCGGCGTGCTCGACATCGACGCATCGATCAAGGGCGCGCGCTTCATCCGCTTCTGCGACGCATTCAACATCCCGCTCGTGACGTTCGAGGACGTGCCTGGCTTCTTGCCCGGAACGAACCAGGAGCACGCGGGCATCATCCTGCACGGCGCCAAGTTGCTCTACGCATACTGCGAGGCAACCGTGCCCAAGCTGACGGTCATCACGCGCAAGGCCTATGGCGGCGCCTACGACGTCATGTCGAGTAAGCACATTCGCGGCGACGTCAACCTCGCCTGGCCCATGGCCGAGATCGCCGTGATGGGAGCAGATGGAGCGGCCAAGATCATCTTCCGCCGCGAGATCGCCGCCGCCGGAGAGCCGGGTTCCAAGGAAGCGTTGGCAGCCGAGCGCGCGCTGATCGAGCAATACAAGGATCGCTTCTACGATCCGTACATCGCCGCGAAGCGCGGCTACATTGACGATGTCATCGAGCCCTCGGAGACGAGGAAGTACCTGTGCCAGGCGCTCGGGCGGTTGTCGACGAAGCGGGATAGCAACCCCGCGCGCAAGCACGGAAACATCCCGCTGTAGCGCGGAGTCACCCCGCTAGCGCTGGCTCACGGGCACGTAATCCCGTTCCGTCGACCCCGTGTACACCTGCCGCGGGCGGGTGATCCGGTTGGTCGGATCCCGGTTGAACTCGAGCCACTGCGAGATCCATCCCGGCAGTCTGCCGAGGGCGAAGAACACGGTGAACATGCCGATCGGGATGTCGAGTGCCTGGTAGATGATGCCGGAGTAGAAGTCGACGTTCGGGTAGAGCTTGCGCTCGACGAAGTAGTCGTCTTCGAGCGCGATCTCCTCGAGCTCCTTGGCGATGTCGAGCAGCGGGTTGCGCGTCCCCAACCGTTCGAGCACGTCATCGCACGCCTTCTTGAGGATGCGCGCGCGCGGGTCGTGGTTCTTGTAGACGCGGTGACCGAACCCCATCAGGCGCACCTTGCTGTCCTTTTTCTTGGCCAGCTTCATGAACTCCTTGGCCGTGCGTTTCCCCTCGAGGATCGAGATCAGCATCTCAATGACCTTCTGGTTGGCGCCGCCGTGGCGTTGGCCCCAGAGCGCCGAGATGCCGGCCGAGACCGAGGCGAACAGGTTGGCCTGCGAGCTACCGACCGTGCGCACGGTCGAGGTCGAGCAGTTCTGCTCGTGATCCGCGTGCAAGATCAGCAGAAGATCGAGTGCCTTCGCGACGACGGGATCGGGCTCGTATGGCTCGCACGGCGTCGAGAACATCATGTGCAAGATGTTCTCGCAGTAGTTCAGCTCGTTCCGCGGATACATGAACGGCTGGCCCTTGCTGTGCTTGAACGAGTAGGCCGCGATCGTCGGCATCTTGGCGAGCAGTCGCACCGCTGCCGACCAACGCTGTTCCGCCGGGTCGTCGAACTTGACGTCCTGATAGAACGTCGATAGCGCACCGGCCGTCGCGGCGCAGATCGCCATCGGGTGTCCGGCCTTGGGCAGGCTCCCGAAGAACCGCTTGAGGTCCTCGTGGAGCATCGTGTGGCGCTCAATCTCCGCCTCGAAATCCCGGAGTTCTTGTTGGCTCGGCAGTTCCTGGTGGATCAAGAGCCGACTGACTTCGAGGAACGTGCTCTGCTGGGCCAGCTGTTCGATCGGATACCCGGCGTAGCGCAGGATCCCCTTCTCGCCGTCGAGGAAGGTGATGCGGCTCAAGCACGAGGCCGTATTGGCGAAGCCGGGGTCGTAAGTGATCACGCCGGTCAGGGCGCGCAGGCTAGTAATGTCGATTGCGAGTTCGCCCTCACTGCCCTCGATCAGGGGTAGCTCCAGCTCACGGTCACCGATGGTTAGCTTGGCGGTCTTCTTCGTCGTCTGCTGTGACATTGTCACTCCCGTCACGTCTCCCCGCCCGCGGCTCAGTTGGGGTCACTGATCCCCTGAGAGATCTTGAAACCGACCCCAGGGAGAACATAGCCAGTCTCGCATTCCATCGCGCGTCCACTGTTGGAACTGGATCGGAAGCGGGAACGGGCAGCGGAGAGCCTATACATTGCGCCCATGTTCCGCCGGCTGCTGGTCGCCAATCGGGGCGAGATCGCCCTGCGTGTGCTGCGCACGGCGCGAGAGCTCGATATCGAGGTCGTCGCGGTCTACTCCGACGCGGACCGCAACGCGCTGCACGTGCGGCTCGCCGACCAAGCGTGCCGCCTCGGTCCGCCCCCGCCGCGGGACTCCTACCTGCGCATCGATCGAATCGTCGAGGCGGCGCAGCAGGTTGGGGCCGATGCGGTCCACCCGGGCTATGGCTTCCTGGCGGAGAACGCGGACTTCGCCGAGGCCGTGGCGGCGGCCGGGATCACCCTCGTCGGCCCCTCGGCAGACGCCATTCGCGCCATGGGCGACAAGATCTCGGCCCGCCGCATCGCCGCTCTCGCCGGGGTCCCGGTGGTTCCCGGCATCGACAAGGAAGGTGCGAGCGACGACGACCTGATCGCGATCGCGCGCAGCATTGGCTTTCCCGTACTCCTGAAGGCGGCGGCTGGCGGCGGCGGCAAGGGCATCCGCATCGTCAACGAGGAAGCCGAGTTGTCGGACGCAGCCCGCCTGGTCCGTGCCGAAGCCGCGGGCGCCTTCGGTGATGACCGCATCTACCTCGAGAAGTTGCTGCTCGAGCCCCGCCACATCGAAATCCAGCTCGTCGCTGATGCGCACGGCGACGTCGTCACCTACGGCGAGCGTGAGTGCTCGGTGCAACGCCGCCACCAGAAGATCGTCGAGGAGTGTCCGTCAGCAGCGTTGACGGACGACACGCGCCAGCGCATGGAGGACGCCGCAGTGGCCATCGCCAAGCAGGTCGGCTACCTCGGCGCCGGCACAGTCGAGTTCATGTTCAGCCACGGCGAGTTCTACTTCCTCGAGATGAACACTCGCTTGCAGGTCGAGCACGCGATCACCGAAGAGCTCTACGGCGTCGATCTTGTCGCGGAGCAGCTGCGGGTTGCTGCCGGTGAACAGGCACGGCCGGCGCCGGAGCCGCGCGGTCACTCCATCGAGGTGCGTGTCAATGCAGAGGATCCAGACACGTTCTTTCCGATCCTCGGCACGATCGAGCGGCTGGGCTCCCCGGGCGGTCCCGGTGTCCGCTTCGATTCGGCCGTCTATCGCGGGCTCGAGGTCACGCCGTACTACGACTCGATGCTGGCCAAGGTCATCGTGCGTGCCGGTGACCGCGACACGGCGATCGAACGCATGCTGCGCGCACTGGCCGAGCTGCGCATCGGCGGGGTGACGACATCGATTCCGGTCGCCGTGCGCGCGCTCCGTTCGCAGGCCTTCCAGAGCGGCGCGTACGACACTTCGATCCTCGAGTCACTCGAGCCCGCGATAACGCAGGACATGGACATCATTGCCGTCGCCGCTGCCCTCGCGAAGCATGAGGCGCTGACGGCCACCGCGTCGCGAAGACCACCAGGCCGGGCCTCGATGAGCCCATGGATGCTCTCCGGCCGCGTCGATCGGCAGGGGCAGTGATGCGCTACTTCGTCACGTTCGCCTCGGGTGAGGAACGCGTCGTCCGTTTCGAAACGACCGCGACCGGCTTGGTCGCACACGTCGAGAACGGAGACGAGCTGCGCTCCATGACCTTTGACTACGCGATTCTCGAGCAGGGCAAGGCGCTCAACCTGATCGTTGGTGACGAGAGCCACGACTTCTATTTGGGGCCGCGGAATGGCGGCTATGAGGTGCACTATCGCGGAGCGGTGGTCCCGGTCGACATCGTCGACGAACGTGAGCGCGTCGCTCGCTCCCTGCGGAATCACTTCCATTCCAGCGTCGATGAAGTTCGCGCGTCGATGTCCGGTGCCATCGTCGAGGTATCCGTCGCGGCCGGCGACGTCGTGACAGAGGGTCAGACGTTGCTGGTGATCGAGGCCATGAAGATGCAGAACCCGATCGCAGCACCTCGGGACGGCAGCCTGGCCAGCGTGCATGTCGCCGCCGGGGACACGGTGGCGGCGGGAGACCTGCTGGTGTCGTTCTCCGCGGAGTAGCGCTACACGGCCCTTGTTGTCAGGCGCGGCCGGACAGCACGAACGCAGGCGGCACGTTCAGGGCGATAGGTCCGTTGAGCTCGAAGGAGTCGAAGATCTCGTCCATCCACTTGCGCAGACGGAAAGCGCCCGGAGTTGGCCATGCGTGCAAGTAGCTGAACGCGCGGAAGAACCCGCCGGGCACGAGCAAATCACGTGCGGTGTGCAGGATATCGAGCGTGATGTCCTGCGGTATGCTGACGAAGGGCAGGCCCGAGATGATCAAGCGTGGGCGCGGCAGTCGGTATTCCTCGATCAAGCGGCGTTGGTCGAGGACGTCGCCGAGGTGGAAGTCCAGGTCCGGAAAGCGTCCCATGACGACCTCGCGAAAGCCCGGGTCGCGTTCGATGCCCAGGTAGCGCAGCCGTCCACCCCTGAACGCGCTGTGCCGTACGCTGTTGACGATCTGCTGCGTGAATGAGCCTGTCCCCGGGCCGTACTCGAGGACGCTGTCCCCGGGTTGCAGGTTGACGTCCTTGAGCATGGCGTTGGCCAGGTGCTTGGAGCTCGGGACGACCGAAGCCACCTTCACGGGATTGCGAAGGAACCTGGAGAGGAAGTACATGGTGTGCATGCTGCGGGACGGGCCTTACGGGACACCCCGTCGGGAGTCGAGGAGAGTGGCCTGAGTCACCCCTCAATCGCGAGAGGCGAGTAGCGCAGAAGAGCCTGGAAGATGGCCGGAAACTTG
>PVBE010907199.1_pt1 | contig 18490 bp, 18 predicted proteins | sample 1631181 | NCBI WGS metagenome assembly PVBE01 (sample SAMN08397723, study PRJNA350692) | Marine metagenome, whole genome shotgun sequencing project. | isolation source: water | place: Pacific Ocean | collected 2012-04
CGCAGCACCAGGAGAAGAACCAGCCCCATGGTCATAAGGCGGGTATGGGCGGCATTTTCAATCAGATGCAACCTTAGGGCGCTGTCCTGCGCCATGCCGGACGTAATAAATTCAATCAAGGCGAGTCCGATGGGTTCGGCCTCAATCCAGAAAAACCAGATCACGAACCCGCCGAGGATGGAACCAAGATTATTTCCAGAGCCCCCGACAATCACCATAACCCAAACCAGGAAGGTGAAACGCAGCGGCTGGTAGGAAGCCGGTGTAAATTGTCCATCCAATGTGGTGAGCATGGCCCCGGCCAAACCAATGACCGCGGAGCCCAGTACGAACACTTGAAGATGTCGCCAGGTTACATCTTTTCCCATCGCGCCTGCAGCAGTTTCGTTATCGCGAATCGCACGCATCATCCGGCCCCACGGTGATTTCAGAGCGCGCTCAGACAGCCAGAAAATCACCAGCAGGACGAGCACAAACAAGGCCGCATAGCTGAGTTTCACAATGATCGACGATAGTTCGATAACAGGGGCCCCAACCTGAAACGCCAGATCCTGAAACCACGCCGCACCTTGCAGATCAATCTCGTAGGGGACCGGCCGCGGCAAGCCGTTTACATTCTTCACACCTCGGGCAAGCCAGTCTTCATTCTTCAAGAAATAAATAATGATTTCAGAGATTCCCAGCGTGGCAATCGCAAGGTAGTCGGATCGCAACCCTAGCGCTACTTTGCCAATGGCCCAGGCAGCCGTTGCCGCAAAGGCAGCCCCCACCACCCAAGAGAACATGATGGGAATCCCCAACCCGCCCAAAAAGCCTGTTTTAGCTGGCTCAACCGCCTCAATCGCCTCGACCGCAGGATCAAGGACTACACGCATCAAAGCAAAACCCAATACCGCGACGAGCGCTGTAGACCAGGCCCGAACTCGTCGAGAGGCGGGTAATTTCTTCCAGGTAGCAATCCCAGCGGCAATGGCCAGTAGTCCGATAACCAGCCCCATCAGAGCGCGCGCGCCACCCGCCGCCCACGCCTCGGGAACCGGGGCCACCGACACTACCACAGCTGCCAACCCGCCCAGCGCCGTGAAGCCCATCACACCCGCGTTAAATAGGCCTGCATAGCCCCACTGAATATTGATCCCAAGGGTCATAATGGCGGATATCAGGCACAAATTGAGAATGGCCAGCGCAACGTTAGCGCTTTGAAACACAGCAACCGCGACCAACAGGAGCCCCATCGCCCCGAACAGGAGTACATTGCGCAAAGTGGCGCTCACAGGGTTTTACCGCTGAAAATTCCGGTTGGCTTCACCAGAAGGACGATTACTAGAATCACAAACGAAACCGCGAGCTTGTAATCTGTCGAGAGTAATTGCACAAGGCCATCGGGAATCCATTCGCCGGGCGAGAGATACGCAATGACGCGCTTGTAAGCAAAAGTGACCAGGAGTTCCGAGAATGCGATCACGAAACCCCCCGCAATAGCACCCAGCGGATTCCCCACCCCGCCAACAATCGCTGACGCGAAAATTGGAAGCACTAGACCCAGATAGGTAAATGGTTTATAGCCTTTATCTAAACCATAAAGTGTACCTGCGATCGCAGCGAGCGCCCCGGTAATAATCCAGGTGATCATGACGACCCTGGCCGGGTTAATGCCTGAAAGTAACGCCAGATCCTCATTGTCCGAATACGCCCGCATGGATTTACCAGTACGGGTGCGATTCAAGAACCAAAAAAGGAGTGCGACGATAATGACTGCCGTAACTACCGTTACCCCCTGGGTCGTCTTGATCGCCAAACCCTGGTCAAGGCCAGTCATCTCTTTGAACGCACGGGCTTTCAAAATAAAGCGGGTACCATCGGTGAAAACCTGGTCCCGCGGCCCAATAATGAGGCGTATCAGTCCGCTTAAGATAAAAAGGACCCCTACCGATACGATCAGGTAAGTGACGGGCACGGCTTTTTTGGTACGGTAATACCGGTAAACCAATCGGTCACAAAGAAGGCACAGTGCCACCGTCGCGAGAATGCTGATAGGGAGCGCTAACAAAGCGGTCGGTAACGGCCCAAAACCGACGCCATGCTCCTGCAGAAACCAGGTCACGAGGATGGTCACCATCGCGCCGAAGGACATCGTTTCGCCATGAGCGAAATTAGAGAACCGAAGCACTGCATACACCATCGTCACGCCAAGCGCACCCAATGCCAACTGACTGCCATAGGAAACCGCGGGGACAACAACAAAATTGCCTATCAGAGCGAGTGCGTTAAGAACATCCAACATCGTTTTTAGCCCCCAAGAAAAGCCTTTCGGACTTCGGGATTAGCCAACAATGCGACCCCTGTGTCTGTATAGCGATTACGCCCCTGAACAAGGACATAGCCCTGGTCTGCAATCTCCAACGCCTGACGCGCATTTTGTTCGACCATCATAATTGCGATTCCGGTTCTGGCCACCTCGATAATCCTGTCAAAAAGCTCGTCCATTACGATGGGCGAAACACCGGCCGTGGGTTCATCCAGCATGAGAACCTTTGGCTGAGTCATGAGCGCCCGCCCGACCGCCACTTGTTGTCTTTGCCCGCCGGAAAGCTCCCCGGCGTTTTGGGAGCGCTTCTCCTTGAGGACGGGGAAAAGCGCGTAAACCTGTTCCATCGTCTCAGAGAAATCATCCTGGCGGATAAACGCGCCCATCTCAAGGTTCTCCTCTACGGTCATCGAGGTAAATACATTGGCGCTTTGCGGTACGAACCCCATTCCCAGTTGCACCCGCTCTTCTGGTTTGAGAGCGGTGATGTCCTGCCCTTCAAGGCTGACCCGGCCCTCCCTTAACCCTAGCATGCCGAAAACGGCTTTCATTGCGGTCGACTTCCCAGCCCCGTTCGGCCCGACGACAACCGCTATTTGGCCCTGCTCAACGCCGATGCTGCACTCGTGGAGGATATCGGCTCCACCATAACCTCCGGACATCGATTCTCCCAAGAGAAAGCTCACGTGACCCGCTCGCGCGCGTGTTTACGCCCGGTTCCCAGATAAGCCTCGATCACAGCCTCATTATTCATTACCTCCTGAGCGGTGCCCTTGGCGAGAACGCTGCCAGAGGCCATGACGATCACCGGGTCACAGAGTCGGGAGATAAAGTCCATGTCGTGTTCGATCATGCAAAAGGTGTACCCCTGCTCACGGTTGAGACGTAAGATGGAATCACCAATTGTCCGCAAAAGCGTGCGGTTGACGCCTGCCCCCACTTCGTCAAGAAAGACAATCTTAGGCTCGGCCATCATTGTGCGCCCTAGTTCCAGAAGCTTTTTTTGCCCACCTGACAGGTTGCCCGCCAGCTCGGTCGCAACCGGATTCAGTTGCAAAAAATCAATAACCTCGTCGGCGCGTTGTCCGATGGTGATCTCTTCGGCCTTGACCCGTGCCGGGCGCAACCAGGTATCCAACAAACGCTCGCCCAACTGCCTTCCTGGTACGACCATCAGGTTTTCGCGCACGCTCAGGGATGAAAACTCGTGCGCAATCTGGAAGGTACGCAACACACCCTTCGCAAACAGATCATGCGGCGCGAAACCGGTGATATCCTGCCCCCCAAACAGAACGCGCCCGGAATCTGCTGGATAAAGGCCGGCAATCACGTTGAACAGCGTGGTCTTCCCAGCGCCATTCGGGCCGATTAGGCCGGTAATACTGCCCTGCTCTATTGTGAACGAGGCATCTTCGACCGCGTGTATCCCGCCAAAATGCTTGTATATATTGTGGATTTCTAACAAAAGCGTTTCAGCCGGCGAAAAAAAAGCGGCCCGGTTCGATCCGGGCCGCTTTCCAAGTGATTTACCGGAAGCCCACGGTCGTATTCTTTCCGCCGTCGACCAGAATCTCACGATAGCTCCCCGCAGATTCGCCGGGTCCTATCAGTTCTACGGCCGAAGCACCGATGTAGTCAACCTCGCCACCACCGGCTATAAACTCAAGCGCCTTGCTGAGATCCCCCGGGTAGATCTTTTTGCCGGGTGCATTGGCGACGTCCATCACCTTGGCCTTGAAATCCTGGCTGTTGGTGGAACCCGCTGCCTGCATGGCCAACAGCATCAGCGCGGCCGCATCGTACGACTCAGCTGCAAAGGGTCCGTCTCCTTTGAATCCAGCAGCCGTGGCCATTTCCACGAACATGCTAGCACCTGGGCTGTCGGTTCCAGGAACGTCACCGATAGAACCGTTTAGTCCATCACCGATATCTGCAGGCAGGCTGTCTCCAATCATTCCGTCCGGAAGGTAGAAGACGTCAAATGCCCCGGTATCAAGAGATGCCTGGATAATGCCTTTGCCTCCGTCATTAAGATAACCGGCAACCACCAAGATGTCTCCACCTGCCTGGGCAAGCGCCGCGACCTCCGCGCTGTAGTCACCCTTGCCATCTTCGTGAGCTACATTAATGGTGACGTTACCGCCAGCGGCCTTAAAGTTACTCTCAATGCTGTCAGCGAGGCCTTTGCCATAATCATTATTGGTGTAGGTAATCGCGGCGCTCTTATAGCCGTGATCGCCGAGTATTTCAGCGACCACCTGCCCCTGTCGAGCGTCCGAGGGCGCTGTGCGAAAGAAAAGCCCATTGTCCTCGGCGGTCGAGAGCCCCGGAGACGTCGCCGAAGGGGAAATCATCACAACGCCATTCGCCATCGCGACGTTTGCAAGGATCGCGCCGGTCACACCAGAGCAATCTGCACCCATGATCGCGTTGACTTTGTCAGATGTGATCAGTCGCTCAGCTGTTGCGGTGGCGGCTGCAGAATCGACGCAGGTCGAATCGCCTCGGATCCCGGTGACTTTGGTACCACCCATAAAAGTGCCGCCAGCGTTGACCTCGGCGATCGCCAACTCGGCCCCGGCGGCCATATCGGGCGTAAGTGACTCAATAGGGCCAGTAAATCCCAGAATAATACCGATCTTCACCTCATCGGCGGTTGCAGCCCCCACAAGCAGCGTGCTCATGGTCAGGGCTAATAGTGCCTTCCTCATTGGATTCCTCCGTATGTTGTTCAATAGCGCGAACCGGTGGTGCAGGTGTTTTCCTGCCCATGCCGGATAACCGAATACTGACACAGCCCTGCTAACAAGAAAAGCGCGTGGATCCCCAAAATCGGCCACAAGAGGCATACAAAACTGACTCGAGTTAGAAAAAATGCGTTTAAGCAGTTCGGGGCCTGCCCGCTTGGAGTCACAGGACCGTTCTCAGGGCAATACTGAGGCGCCCAGTGCCGGGGTCTCAGCGGTTCCACAGAAGGTTCGACTGAGCTCACTCTAAGGTGTTTTCTTGGTTGAACCCCTATTTTATTGTTTTTACTCGGTTTTTAATCATTGAATCAGTTAGGAGGACGCGCTCCGTGATATCTGGGCGGGAAAAGTCGGCGCGAAGACAAATTGGAGATGACGGTGCGCCTCTCGTAAGGCCGCCAGGGCGGTATGGAATGCATGCGATCTTGAAAAAATGAACCCGGGATACGCGCATCCTTCGGGCCATGGAACAAGAAATTGCCCCTCCCGGGCATCGATTTCCACATCCACAATCCCGGCTACCGCACGAGCGGCACTAATCCCCTCAACGCGCCGGAGCAGCCCCCCTTTCGGTACGGGAATCATCATAACCCCACATACATCCTCCGATTGAGTGACCGATTGAGGTAATCCCAGGGCATTGGCCAGTACAAGGCTTTCGAGTCGTACGCCCGTCTGGAACTCAACGAGTCGTCCACAACGCCCTCCGACCGTCCGACTTGCGATCTCGATAAACCAGAGCTCGTCTGCGTTCACTCGAACCTCCGCATGTACCGGCCCATGGAAAAAACCGAGTTTCTGACACAGTTCTGCCAGGCCAGTCGTAATTTGCCCGACGCGTTCTTCCCCCAGCCGGGGTGGGGTAAGGTAAATGGTTTCCTCGAAGAACGGGCCGGCCAACCGATCGGGTTTCTCAAATATCGCAAGGACGTCGACCCGGCCCTCTCGGACCAACGCTTCGATCGCAAACTCTTCACCGTCAATGTACTCCTCGACCAGTATCTGAGCACCGGCGAGTTTTCCCTCGGTCTTGAGAAGCCCACGGATCCTTGCCAAGGCGGCGTGCAATTGGGCTCGGTCATCGCAGCGGATCACACCGCGGCTCGCCGATAGTCCGGTTGGCTTGGCGACGCAGGGAAAGGGAAGCCCCGTCAGGGCCTGTTGCGCGGTCTTTCCTGGCTCTACCACAAAAAACCGTGGGGTGCGTATACCCTGTTGCTGACAGCGCTGGCGAAACGCCAGTTTGTCTACCGACACCTTTAACGCCTGAGCGCCGTTCGCCGGTAAACCCTGATCCCGGGCGGCACGGGCAGCAAGGGCCACGGTCGCATCGTCACTGCCAAGAATTGCACCATAAGGATGCCGTCGACATTCTTGCGCAATGAGATCAAGCGCTGCCTCTGCGGAGTGGGAAGGCAAACGAAGCCCTCCCTCCACCGGCGCCAAACAGGCGCCACCGAAGGAGGCTACGACAAGGCGGATGCCAAGGGTTTGCGCAGCAGCTATAAATGCGCCCGTGTGGTAGCTGCGCTCCGGGGCGATCAGCAATACGCGATCCCGGCACTCAGATGGCAGGAGGCGACGGGTTCGTTGCACCTAAATTAGGGCGTCTGCCCTTAGCCCGAACATCAGGGCGGCTGCATTTCGCTTTAAACGCAGTGGTGCCTATCCTGCCCCACCACAGCCACCACAGGCCCCGCTGCCCCCGACGGACTGAAAAACATTGTTGAAAACGAAGGTCGCACCAACACCATCGTCCTGAAAATCAATCTCGGCACCGTACAGATAAGGAAACGCAACGGGGTCGATCACCAGAGCAAATCCGCTGTCATCCTTTAATTGGCGGTCTTTGTCACTGATGGACTCAGCGAAGGTCATGCCGTAATTCATGCCCCCACATCCCCCTCCGGTGACGAACACGCGCACCGCGCTCTGGCCAGAATCGGCCTCCGTCAACAGCCGGGCAATTTTCTCTCGCGCCGACGCTGTAACCTGGAGTGCATCCGGGTCGAGTTCCATTGAGAAGTCATTCATCATCAATTACCTGTAAAATCAAACGTAGATGCAACAGCGGATTGAACCCGCGTGCTTATTCCAAAACCGCAATAACCCTAATAAAAAACCAGTTTCTTGTAGGAATTTTATCATGACGCAAGTCCAATGCGTGGTCCTTGGAGAGAAGGCAGACGCCCTCGATACCCCCCCTTATCCGGGATTGCTCGGCCAGCGGATATTCGAATCAGTTTCGAGGGAAGGCTGGAAGAAATGGTTAGAGCGGCAAGTGCTTATCATCAATGAGAACCAGCTTAGCAGCGCCGACCCGCAAGCCATAGAAGTGTTGGAGCAACACATGTTGGGCTTTTTCTTCGGTGAGGGTGACATGGGTGATATTCCCCAGGGTTTTGCTCCCCGAAAAAAGTAACCCTTTACCCAACCGCTTGATCCATCAGTGCCCGCATCTGCTTTACCGCCTGGTCCAGGCCCCAGAAAACGGCTTGTGCAATAATCGCATGGCCAATGTTTAACTCTGATATGCCTCCGATCGACGCAATCTCGGTGACATTGTCATAGTTCAGTCCGTGCCCTGCGTTCACCCGCAAGCCCAGGGATTTGCCCAGTTTCACCGCTTCGATAATACGGTCGAGTTCGCGCGCCATGCCGGCCGTTTCTGGTGCTTCAGCGAATCCTCCGGTGTGGATCTCGATAGCGCTCGCACCCACCTCTTTACTTGCCTGAATCTGAGCCGGGTCCGGGTCAATAAATAGTGAGACTCTGATTCCGCGCGTCTCAAGGTCCTGGACCAACGGCACGAGTGATCCAACCTGCCCGACTGCATCAAGCCCGCCCTCCGTCGTAAGTTCTGCTCTTTTTTCAGGCACCAGACAAACATCGTCGGGTTTCACCCGCCGCGCGATTTCGACCATTTCTGAGGTCGCTGCCATCTCAAGGTTCATCCGAGTCGTAATGACGTCGCGCAGCATAAACACGTCCGCGTCCACGATATGCCGACGATCCTCACGTAAATGCAAAGTAATCAGATCGGCACCACTGGATTCACATCTTCGGACCGCTTCTGCCGGCTCAGGATAGGTCGTTCCGCGAGCCTGGCGCAAAGTCGCCACATGATCAATATTAATACCCAGGTCCATACTGCCTCCTTGTTGGTTTTCCCATCACGCTGCGCCTTCCGTGCTATGCCCCACTGGAGCGTTCGATTCTGACTGAGCCGGATACAGACGTGAATACACAGCCCGTGAAGTAAACGCTCGACCCTCAAGCAACACTCGAAATATGGCCCGGTTAAGGGATTTAAGCTCACGGCGGACTCTGCCATCGAATCCCATCTCGGTTCGCAGTGCGATGAGCGAAGCGCCGTGAATCGACACCCCTTCGTTTCCGTCGGCGTCAGATGGAACAGCTCCGACGCCCGACAGGTATCGATACAGGCGTTCCGACTGGATCGCCGCGCCACTCTTTTGATCACGCTCAAGCTGCAGCCCGTAGCCTGTCTCATCGAGGAGCTTTTTCTCAAAAACCCGAAGGGCAATCTCATGGTCCACGCCATCAGCTAACTGCAGTAAACAGTCATAATAATGATCAAACAAGGTCTCATGAGCATCAAAGCGGTGTAAGAACTTCAGCAGGAGTTCATTCAAGTAATAGCCGCAAAATAGCCCCCGCCTGCTGAGATTCAGACCTGGCCCGGTAGACTCACATTGCGTAAGCGTTTTGACTTCGCCTTTTCCGGACCAGCCCAGTGTGATTAGGGCAAAGGGGCGCAAAGTCCCCCGCACGCGCGATTTGCGCGCCCGAGCGCCTTTGGCAATCACCGCCAATCGGCCGTGGCCTCTGGAGAATATATCGACCAGGAGACTCGACTCGGAGTAAGGGCGATGATGCAGCACAAAGCCCGCTTGGCCTTTGACCCGGGGATTACTCACTGACGCGCCTGTAATTCAATTGCCGTAACCCAGTTGGGTAACCGACTTGCGATCATCGGCCCAGCCTTTTCTCACTTTTACCCGTGTCACGAGGTGAACCTGCTGACCCAACACCCGTTCCAGTTGGTGCCGGGCCGCGATACCAATGCTCTTCAGCCGGACACCCCCGGCACCGATAAGCGCTGCTTTTTGACCGACCGTTTCGCACCAGATACTCGCCTCAAGCCGTACCGACTCACCTGCCTGTTCCTCAAAATGAGTGAGCTCTACCGCCGACCCGTAAGGAATTTCATCGCCCATCTGACGGAAGATCTGCTCCCGAATGAATTCGGCTGCGATGAAACGCGAAGACGCCGTCGTCACTTCGTCCGCCGGATAGCTTGGATCACCAATCGGAGCGGCTTCGGCGAGCAGTTCGAACAATCTCTCGCAGTTGTAGCCCGTTTTCGCCGATACCGGGACTATCTGCGCCCACGACTGATGTGTCCGGACTGCCTCAATACGGGGTAGCACCTGATTCAGATCATTCAACAGATCGACCTTGTTTAAGACTAACCACAATTGAAAACCCTGGGCGCTGAAATGTTCTGCGACAGCGACGTCCCGCGAGTTCCAGGTGCGCGCGTCGATAACCTGACAGACCAGATCCGCCCCGGCTGCACTACCGCGTGCCGACTGGTTCGCAATCCGGTTGAGCAGTTTTCTCCGGGGCCTGTGCAGGCCGGGGGTATCGGCAATGACAAGTTGCACGTGCGTATCCGTGCGAATCCCGTCGATCCGGCTCCAGGTCGTTTGGGGGCGGCGCGACACAATAGAGACCTTCGTCCCCATCAGCGTATTGAGCAGACTCGATTTGCCGACGTTGGGCCTGCCCACCAAGGTCACAACTCCGAAACGATGGGAATCAGGCATTGCGCTGTTGGGTTGAATTTAACTGCCGAAAAGCTCGCGCAGCGGCTTCCTGCTCAGCCGCCTTGCGGCTGGCCCCGCGGCCGTGCGCAATTAAACCCGCAGAGGAAACCGCACATTCCACTACGAACTGGCGCTCATGGGGTAGCCCCAGGGTTTCGATCACTTGATAGATCGGCAGCGACAGCCCTTCTCCCTGTAAAGCCTCCTGTAAGCGGGTTTTTGGGTCTTTTTCCGGGGGGGCCGAACTCAGCGCGGCCAATTCAGGTTCCAGCAGGCAAAGTACCACTCTCTTGACGGTCTGGAAATCTGAATCAAGGAAGATCGCCGCCAGGACCGCCTCTAACGTGTCGGCGAGAATCGACGAGCGGTCTGCCCCCCCGCTACGGCCCGCTGCGGGGCCAAGCTGCAGGGCGCGACCCAAGTCCAGACGGCGCGAAACGGTTGCCAGTGTCTCCTGGCGTACCAACTGCGCCCGCAACCGGGTCAACTCCCCTTCACTGGCATCCGGGTATTGCTGGAAAAGCGTTTGTGCGACCACCATTCCCAGGACGCTATCCCCGAGGAATTCAAGCCGCTCGTTATGGATCGAGCCGAGGCTGCGATGACGAAGCGCAGCCTCCAGAAGACGCTCATCTGTGAAGCGGTAGTTGATGACCTGTTGCAGGTGTTTAGTCGGCATCGTTACCGCTAGTGGATTACGGTGCCCAATCGACCCCAGTTGACCCCACCGCCCCCGGGGGTATCCCAGCTAAACCAAACAAAGAAGGCCTTGCCCACGATATGGGACTCGGGAACGAAGCCCCAATAACGACTGTCGTTGCTATGGTCGCGGTTGTCTCCCATTACGAAGTATTGCCCTGGCGGTACCACCACCCGGATTGATCGCCCCTGGCGTCGCCCATCAGTCAGAATTGTATGCACAGAATCATCGATAGTTTCAAAAAACCCGACCATCTGATCTGTAGGCTGGTTACTATCGGACCAAGAGGTCAAATCGGTTTGCTCAGTCGTCACCGGGTGGCCATTGATTGCCAGACGTTTGCCCCGATAGGTAACCACGTCCCCAGGGATACCGATGACACGTTTGATAAAGTTAGTTGCCGAATCCCTTGGAAAACGAAATACCATGACGTCGCCGCGCTCGGGTTCTGCGATTGGAATAACACGGGTATTGATAATGGGAAGGCGAATCCCGTACTGGAACTTGGATACAAGAATAAAGTCACCAATATACAGGCTTGGCAGCATCGATCCCGATGGAATCCGAAAAGGCTCAACCACAAAGGATCTCAACAAAAATACGACCAGTATTACGGGGAAGAATGCTCTGGAATATTCAACTAGCCACGGTAACTTAGCCGTGCTGTCCGCACCGGCCCGCGAGGCGCGGCGCTGTGCGCCGAAAAATCGATCCCAGTAAATTATGGCGCCACTCACGATTAGCGCTATGAAAAGTGCCAGTGCAAAATCCATATCAGTCGCCCACCTTGAGCACGGACAGGAATGCTTCCTGCGGAATTGATACCGAGCCAATTTGCTTCATACGCTTCTTTCCCTCTTTTTGTTTTTCGAGCAATTTACGTTTACGGGTAATGTCTCCCCCGTAGCACTTGGCAGTCACATTCTTTCGCAACGCTTTAACGGTTTCCCGGGCAATAATTTTGGATCCAATAGCGCCCTGAATCGCCACATCAAACATCTGCCTTGGGATCAGTTTTCTCATTCTTGATACTAACTCACGCGCCCGATAGGGAGCCTGACCACGGTGCGCTAATGCTGAAAGCGGGTCGACCCGCTCGCCGTTAATCATGATATCTATTCGGACCATATCGGCAACCCGGTCCTCGATCAATTCATAATCGAACGAGGCAAAACCGCGACTGACCGATTTCAACTTGTCATGAAAATCGAGCACAACCTCTGAGAGTGGGAGCTCGAATTCGATCAGGACCTGGCGCCCATGGTAGCTGATTTCGTTCTGAATACCGCGTTTCTCAATGCAAAGGCTGATCACAGCCCCGATGTGCTCTTGCGGACACAGAATCCGCGCCTGAATAAACGGCTCGAATATCTCGACGATTAAGCCCGCGTCCGGCAGTTGTGAGGGGTTGTGAATGAAATGGGTGTTACCGTCATTACAGATAATGCGGTAAACCACTGTCGGAGCCGTGGTAATCAATTCGAGGTCGTACTCTCGCTCGAGGCGCTCCTGCACAATTTCCATATGCAACATACCCAGAAAGCCACAGCGAAAGCCAAACCCCAGAGCCGGTGAGACCTCGGGTTCATATAACAGCGAGGCGTCATTCAGACTGAGTTTTTCCAACGCGTCTCGAAACGCTTCGAAATCTGCGTTGTTAATCGGGTACAGACCTGCAAAGACGGCGGGGTTTTCATTTTTGAATCCCGAAAGGGCCACCTGGGCCGGATGAGCATGGCCGGTGATGGTGTCCCCCACGCGGGCCGCCTTTATATCCTTGATTCCTGCTACAACGTACCCGACCTCGCCCGCGACCAGCTCAGTCGCGGGGGTCCGCTTGGGAGTGAAACGTCCCACCTGCTCCACCAGGTAACTCTTTCCAGTGGACATCATTCGAATTTTCATCCGCGGTGTTAATCGGCCTTCCATTACCCGCACCAAGGAGACGGCGCCGAGATAATTATCAAACCACGAATCAACGATCAACGCCTTCAGTGCACCCTCACAACCAATTGAGGGGGCTGGCATAACCTCAACGATCCGCTCAAGAACCTTGGCAACACCCAGACCGGTCTTTGCGCTCACTTGCAGAGCATCGGTGCAATCCAGCCCGATAAGATCTTCGATCTCTGCGGCGGCTCGATCCGGCTCTGCCGAGGGTAAATCAATCTTATTAAGGACAGGAATGACTTCAAGGCCAAGATCGACTGCGGTGTAACAATTCGCCACGGTTTGGGCCTCCACGCCCTGAGAGGCGTCTACGACCAGCAACGCACCTTCGCAGGCACTCAATGAGCGTGACACCTCGTAGGCAAAATCAACATGGCCCGGTGTGTCAATAAAGTTGAGCTGGTAGTGTTGCCCATCGCCGGCGAGGTACTCCAAGGAGACACTTTGTGCTTTGATCGTGATTCCGCGTTCTCGCTCGAGGTCCATTGAGTCAAGAACCTGTTCGGTCATCTCCCGATCAGTAAGGCCGCCGCAGTGTTGAATCAGGCGGTCCGACAGAGTCGACTTGCCATGGTCGATATGGGCAATAATCGCAAAATTCCTTATCCGGCTTTGATGGCCTGGGTTCATGTTTGATGTTCTCTGGGGAATGTCACGGCCCGGGCGAGGTTCACCGGCCGGCTTCAACGGATGTTACGTCTGGGGTGGATTTTATATTGCGGGCACCTTCACTGCACCTGCCTTCGGTGCGTATTTGCAACTTAAAGCTATATGGGCCCTATATAATTAGGCTTGGCCCCGTTCTTTTTTTGTATGACTGCCCACCGTACTCAAGTTGCCATCGTCGGAAGCGGCCTCGCTGGCCTCACTCTAGCCCTGCGTCTGGCAAATAAAGGGGTCGACTGTATCGTCCTCACTAAGTCGGCTCTCGCCTCTGGCTCGAGCCTCTGGGCGCAAGGGGGTATTGCGGCCGTACTCGACCCCCACGACAGTTTCGAGTCCCATATCCAGGACACGCTGACTGCTGGGGCCGGCCTTTGTCGAGCATCTGCGGTACGCACCGTCGTCGAAGGTGCACCAGATGCAATCGATTGGCTGAGCGATTCCGGTGTACATTTTGATCTGAAGGATTCGCCCCCAAAACAGTTGCATCTAGCCAGAGAAGGTGGACATTCACATCGCCGAGTGGCCCATGTCGCTGATACGACGGGGCAGGCAGTCGTAAGTACTTTAGATCAACAACTGCTCGCCTCCCGTCACATCAGGGTGCTCGAGAATCATACCGCCGTTGACTTGATCATTTATCCCAGCATGGTTGCGGGTGAAATGCCTTACGTCGGCGGCCTATACGCACTGGACGTCACTGCAGAGGAAGTGGTCACCATTTGCGCCGATACCGTAGTCCTGGCCACCGGCGGTGCGTCAAAAGCATACCTTTATACAAGCAATCCTGATACCTCTACTGGAGATGGCATTGCAATGGCCTGGCGGGCGGGCTGTTCTGTTTCTAATATGGAATTCGTACAGTTCCACCCAACTTGCCTGTTTCATCCCCACGCCGGGAGTTTTCTTATCTCTGAGGCGGTGCGGGGTGAAGGGGGCGTCCTGTTGTTGCCTGATGGTACGCCTTTCATGGCGGCACATGATCTGCGAGCAGAACTGGCTCCCCGTGATATCGTGGCCCGAGCGATTGATTATGAGATGAAAAGAGGGGGTCACGACTGCGTCTATCTTGATATCCAACATAAAGGTAAGAGCCATATTACCCGTCATTTTCCGGCGATTTATGAGCGCTGCCTTGAGTTTGGCATTGATATGGCCTGCGAACCGGTTCCCGTAGTCCCTGCCGCCCACTACACCTGCGGCGGCATCACTACAGGGCTCGACGGCCAGACCGATCTTCCCGGTCTGTACGCGCTGGGAGAAAACGCACACACCGGTTTACACGGTGCAAACCGGCTCGCCAGTAATTCATTGCTCGAATGCGTGGTGTTCCCCAAACGGGCAAGCGAAAAGATTGCTCGGGACCTCGAAGAGGGACGGCCAAAGATTTCTGACCCACCGGTTTGGGATGAAAGCAAGGTTACCGACCCTGATGAACTTGTCGTGGTGGCACATAACTGGGATGAGCTACGCCATTTTATGTGGGACTATGTTGGAATTGTCAGAACCTCACGCAGGCTGCAACGCGCCGCGAACCGCTTGAACCTGCTTACTGAGGAAATACGTGACTTTTACAGCAACTTCCGAGTCAATCAGGACTTGCTAGAACTGCGAAACCTGGTTTTGGTATCCGAACTTATTGTGCGGTGTGCCGCACGCCGGCGTGAGAGTCGCGGCCTGCACTACACATTGGATTACCCACAGGCAGACCCGGATCTGTGTCGAGATACGGTAATCAGGCCGGATTCTTCTGATTGAGTACCCCGCGCCCTGCGCACCGGCGTTCTTGCAAGTAGGAAAGAATTTCCTTTATTAAATCCGCAAGCTCATGATCACCCGGTGCCGCTCGGCCCAGAAACCAATCCAGCAACACTGGATCGGGCTGTGCGAGAAGCCTTTCCATACGGGCAAACTCACCTGGTGAGAACTGGATTGCATTCTCCTGGATAAAAGGAAGAAGCAATCCATCGAGCTCGCGAGCTCCCCTGCGTGATCGCCAGGTAAGCTTTGCCACCTGCGGTCGAAGATTCACTTTTTTCTTTTGGCCAGGGCAGATTTGATTGCCCCAATGGCCTGTCCTGGGTTCAACCCCTTGGGACATGTTTTGGTGCAGTTCATAATCGTGTGACACCGATACAATGCAAAATTATCATCTAATTGATCGAGTCGCTCATCGGCAGCCTCGTCCCGGCTATCGGCAATCCATCGATAAGCCTGCAACAGGTTCGCCGGGCCAAGATATTGTTCGGAATTCCACCAGTAACTCGGGCAGCTCGTCGAACAGCACGCACACAGAATACACTCGTAAAGCCCGTCAAGTTGCTCACGCTCTTGGGGTGTCTGATGCCTCTCGGTGTCTGTCTTAGCATCCCCCGCCTTTAACCACGGTTCAAGCGATGCGTATTGGGCAAAAAAGTGAGAAAGGTCTGGGACCAAATCCTTGACTACACCCATGTGTGGGAGTGGATAAATCCGTATCGGACCTTTGAGGCTATCGATTGACTGAGTGCAAGCCAGGGTGTTCACCCCATTCACATTCATCGCACACGAGCCGCAGATTCCTTCCCGACACGAACGCCGAAAAGTCAGTGTGGAATCGATTTCATTTTTAATTTTTAACAGCGCATCCAGCACCATTGGCCCACACGACCCAAGATCCACCGCATATTGGTCCAGCCTGGGATTAGCCTCATCATCAGGGTCCCAGCGGTAAATCTCAAACGTGCGGGAGCGTTTCTGGGGCCCGGGTTCGTTGTGGCACCGCCCTTTTTGTACCTTTGAGTTTTTGGGAAGCGTAAATTCTGCCATTTCCAGCTCAATACACTCTGGCCTTAGGAGGAATGCTCTCGACATCTTCGGTACCGGTATCTAATACGACTGGCCGGTAGGATAGGGAAACCCCGTTTCCCTTTAACTCTGCGACAGTGTGCTGCATCCAGCGCTCGTCATCGCGCTCTGGAAAATCCTCACGGGCATGGGCACCCCGACTCTCTTCCCGTGCAAGCGCGCTTTCCACCGTGACGTGGGCCTGGGCCAGAAGATTTTCAAGCTCCAACGCTTCCACCAGGTCTGTATTCCAGATCATCGATCGATCTTGGATACCAATGTCATCGAATGCCTTGACCGACTCACTCACTTCGGCCACACCTTGCAAAAGCACCTCACGGTTACGAAATACGGCGCAGTTCGATTGCATCGCTTTTTGCATGTCGAGGCGGATCGACGCTGTTGAATATTGACCACTGGCATAACGACGCTCGTCCAGCCGGGAAATGACCTCCTCGATTGAATTGTCCGTTACCTGGGCGATGGCTTCGCCCCGGGAAAGTTGATCCGCAGCCCGGTTTGCCGCCGCACGACCAAACACGATCAGATCCAGAAGACTGTTGGAACCGAGGCGGTTTGCGCCATGCACCGAGACGCAGGCCGCCTCACCGATGGCCATCAACCCCGGAATAACCGGTGGAGATCCGCCAGTACTCACTCCAAGACACTCTCCATAGACATTGGCGGGAATTCCCCCCATGTTGTAATGCACAGTAGGAATCACCGGGATAGGCTCCCGGGTAACGTCGACACCGGCGAAGACGCGGGCAGTCTCTGAGATCCCCGGAAGACGCTCGGCCAATACTTCCGCTCCGAGATGCTCCAAATGCAGGTGAATATGATCGGCGTCCCGACCAATCCCGCGACCCGCACGAATTTCCATGGTCATTGATCGGCTGACGACATCGCGAGAAGCGAGGTCGCGGGCGTTTGGCGCGTAACGCTCCATAAAGCGCTCACCGCTAACGTTAGTCAGAAAACCACCCTCCCCCCGCGCACCCTCAGTAATCAGGCAGCCTGAACCATAGACGCCAGTAGGATGAAACTGCACGAACTCCATATCCTGTAAAGGCAGGCCTGCCCTCAACACCATTGCATTCCCATCACCAGTGCAGGTATGAGCAGAAGTAGCGGAGAAATAGGCACGGCCATAACCGCCGGTAGCAAGAACCACAAGCTTTGCCGAAAAAACATGGATTGCCCCTGTTTCGAGACACCAGGCCACGACCCCCCGACATTGGCCGTCTTCCATTATCAGATCAAGTGCGAAGTATTCGACGAAAAACTCCGCGTTGCGCCGTAAAGATTGCTGGTAAAGCGTGTGCAGGATTGCGTGCCCGGTTCGATCTGCGGCGGCGCAAGTCCGCTGCGCCTGGCCTTGGCCAAAATGGGTAGTCATCCCGCCAAAAGCACGTTGATAGATTTTGCCCTCCGCGGTTCTGGAAAAAGGAACCCCGTAATGCTCAAGCTCGATCACGGCAGACGGAGCCTCACGACACATATAGGCAATCGCTTCCTGATCTCCCAGCCAATCTGACCCTTTAACCGTGTCGTACATGTGCCAACGCCAGTCATCTTCCCCCATGTTGGCCAAAGCTGCGCTCATGCCGCCCTGCGCAGCGACCGTGTGTGAACGAGTCGGAAAAACCTTGGTGACGCAGGCGGTGCGTAACCCTGCTTCCGCAAGACCCAGGCAGGCTCGAAGACCCGCCCCGCCTGCCCCAACTACGACCACGTCGTGTTCATGGCGGACGATCTGGTAAGCAGCAGAGATGGGCACGACGGTATTTCTTCAGTAGGTGGAAAATGCGGCGGCCAATGTAGCCAGCGAGGCCAGCAGCGCCAAAACACGGCTTAGCCGGATACACCATTGGCGTAGTGGGTTCCGAACGTAATCTTCGAGTACAACCTGAAGGCCCAAGGCCGCATGCAGGTAGAGCACCGGAAATAAAATCGTGATCAGCACGAGCGAAGTCGGCCGGCTGACCCACTCCAGTGCCAGCCTATAGTCTTGGGCGGGCAGCGGGATCAGGGCAAACGCAGCCCACAAAGAAACGGGTATAAGTGCAAGTGCCGAGAATCGCTGCCAACGCCAGTGCCCAAGTCCCGGGTGTGTCTGGTCTGATTTTTGCTGTAAGGGGGCCATGGTCACGTTCGAGTAGTTTCAGGGCGATGCCAACACCGCAAGCACCGTCATAAGCACTGATACGACGACCACCAATCCACCGCTCAGATAGACGCTTCTGAGTTGGTATCCATGGCCTGCGTCCCAGAGCAGATGCCGCACACCATTACACAAATGATAAAAGAAACTGAACAGGCACCCCAGCGTAAACAACTGGCCTGGCAAAGAATTCAACAAGCCGGTGTAAGCGACAAAGATTGATTCACCGCATGATAATGCAACGACCCAGGTCGAAAATGCTATTGTTCCAGCGATCAA
>PVBE010765625.1_pt1 | contig 18487 bp, 12 predicted proteins | sample 1631181 | NCBI WGS metagenome assembly PVBE01 (sample SAMN08397723, study PRJNA350692) | Marine metagenome, whole genome shotgun sequencing project. | isolation source: water | place: Pacific Ocean | collected 2012-04
CCTTCGCCCAGTGCCGGGCGCAGGAACTGCATCGGGTGGCTGTCCGGCGAGAGCGCGAGCAGTTCGTAGTCGGCGGCCATGCGTTGGTAGTCGCTGAAGTCGGCCAGCGCCACCTCATCCTGCGCGGTCGGCAGCGCGAGCTGGAGGCCTGCGCCGCCGGACTCAACCGTGAGACCTTGGCGTGGCGACGAAGCCGGAATCCGCGCCGAGTAGCCCTGCCCGAACGGCTTTTGGCAGATTCCGGCGCGACGCGCTAGAATGCGCGCACCAGCATGGAGAGCGGTCCGCGTCTAGAGACGGCGCGCCGAACGCTGCGTGCGCAAGCAGGAGCTACAAGGGGGAATGATGAATACTGTCATGCTCGACGTTGAAGACCGAATCGCCACGATCACGATGAACCGTCCGGAGAAGCTCAACGCCATCAACAACGAGATGATCCAGGACCTGTTTGAGGCGTTCTGGACCGTCAATGAGGATCCGGACATCTGGGTCGCCGTGCTCCGTGGTGAAGGCCGCGCCTTCTGCACCGGCCACGACCTGGTGATGGCCGGAGGCGACAAGGCAGATCCGAAGCCCGGGGCGCCGACGGGGGGCACGGACGACCTCTACGTCTACATCAGCAACCTCGACAAGCCGGTGATCGCCGCACCGCACGGCTACGCGCTCGCCCAGGGCGCAGGCCTAGCGCTGCTCTCCGACTTCCGCATCGCGGCGGACGACTCTCAGTTCGGGTGGCCGCAGGTGAAGCGCGGGATCGCCTCGATCAGCGGCCCGACGATCCTTTCGCATTACGTCCCGTTCGGGTACGCGATGATGATGCTGATGACCGGCGAGTTCATCACCGCGGAGGAGGGCTTCCGGGTCGGCCTCGTGCAGGAGATTGTGCCGGCGGACAAGCACATGGACCGCGTCTACGAGGTGGCGCACTCAATCACGGAGAACGCACCGCTGGCGGTGCGCACGATCAAAAAGGCCGCGGTCAGCGGTCGCGCCATCCCGGACTTCGCGGAGCGGGTCAAGAACTCCTCTAAGATGGCCGCTGAGCTTCGCGGCAGCGCGGACTCGGCTGAGGGGCTAAAGGCGTTCGCGGAGAAGCGCGCGGCGAACTTCACGGGGCAGTAGCAGAGACCTCACGCACGTAGCTCATCGCAATCAGCGGGGCCCGGCTGCAAGCAGCCGGGCCCCGCTGATTGCGATGAGTTGTAGAGTGACCAGATGACCGCAGAGCATGGGCAGAGCCTTCCCTTCTCGGGCGTTCGGGTGCTGGATGTCGGCCGGCACGTCGCCGGGCCGTTCTGCGCCCGGCTATTCGCCCGCCTGGGCGCCGACGTGATTAAGGTGGAGCCGCCCGGCCGCGGCGACCCGGCGCGGCAGTTCGGCCCCTTCCGGCCCGGTGCCGCTCGCGGCGAGTCGGGACCGCTGCACCTCTACATCAACGAGGGGAAGCGTGGCATCACGCTCGACCTCACCAGCCGCACCGGCCGCGCGCTCTTCGGGCGACTGGTCGCGGTCAGCGACGTCGTCGTCGAGAATTTCGAGCCGCGGGTGATGCCCGGCCTGGGTCTGGGGCACGCCGCGCTCTGCGAGCGACGGCCGTCGCTGGTGACGACATCGATTTCGAACTTCGGCGAGAGCGGCCCCTACCGCGACTACCGAAGCAGCGAGCTGACGATGTTCTCGATGGGGGGTCACGTCTATCGCTCCGGCACTGAGGGGCGGCCGCCGTTGCGGATGGCCGGGGCACCGGCGCAGTACCTGGCCGCGATCTCCGCCGCCTACGCGACGGCCGTGGCGCTACGCGTGGCGGAGCAGACCGGGGCCGGCCAGCACATCGAATTCTCGATCCTCGAGAGTCAGCTGACGAGCCACGCCCAGGCGATGGTGGAGGTGTCGTACTACGGCGCCGAGACCGGTGCCGGCAGTCCGCGCAGTGCGGGTATGGGCCGCGGGCTGAAAACCAGCGACGGCATCGCCATGGTCTCCGCGCAGGAACAGCAGATGGAGAGCGTCGCCGCGCTCGTCGGTGCGCCCCCAGAACTCGGACGCCCCAGCCCGCAGGACGCCGGATCGGGCCGGCGGGCGCTGGCGCAATACATTCAACAGTGGGCCGCGACGCGGACCAAGCGCGAGGTGTACGAGCAGGGCCAGGAGGCACACGTCCCCTCGTCGTACGTCGCCAGCCCCGCCGACCTGCTGGAGTCGCCGCAGTATCGAGGGCGCGGCTTCATTCGCGAGCTGGACCACCCGGAGGCCGGCCCGGTCGCGGTTCCCGGGCTGCCGTTCCAGTGGGACGGCGCGCAGACGCCGCAGCGACCGGCGCCGCTGCTGGGCGAGCACAACGCGGAGATCTACGGGGAGCTGCTGGGACTGGATAACGAGCAGCTGGTGCGGCTCGCTGGCGCGGGGGTGGCGTAATGACCTCGCTGCCGCTGGCAGGCGTCCGAGTGCTGGACATGGGCCAGTTCTGGGCGGCCCCGAACGCCGGGCGGGCGTGGGCGGACGCCGGAGCGGAGGTGATCAAGGTCGAGTCCCTGCACCGTCCCGACCCGCTGCGGATACAGGCTCGCGGCATCTACCCCGACCATGACGCAGGCAACGACCACTGGAACCGCTCGGGGATGGTGAACGAGCGCAACCGCAACAAGCTAGGCATCGCCATCGACCTCCAGCACGAGCGCGGGAAAGAGCTCTTCCTGGAGCTGGTGAAGGTCTCCGACGCCGTCTCGCAGAACTACAGCGCGGGCGTGCTGCCCCGGCTCGGGCTGGGCTACGACGCACTGAGCGCGGTAAACCCACGCGTCATCCTGCTCTCGATCATGAGCCAGGGGCTGACGGGGCCCGAGAGTGCGTACGTCTCCTACGGGCCGAACCTGGAGCAGCTGGGCGGCATCTCGCATCTCTCCGGCTACCCGGACGACCCGGACAGCAGCGTGGGCTTCGCGCTGCCGGACCCGCTGGGCGGGGCAGTCGCGGCGCTTGCCTTGATGGCGGCGCTACGGCACCGCGAGGAGAGCGGCGCCGGGATGCACATCGACCTCTCGCAGCGTGAGGCGGCGACGCTGGTGATCGGGGACGCGGTGGTGGAGCAGTCGCTCACGGACGAGGAGCCGCCGCGGCTGGGCAACCACGAGCGCGGGCGGTTGCCGTCGCAGTGCTACCCGTGCGCCGGCGACGACCAATGGGTCGCGATCTCGATCGGCAGCGACCACGAGTGGGCCGCGCTCTGTGCGGCGATGGACCGGCCGGAGGCCGCCAACGACGAGCGCTTCGCGACGATCGTTGCTCGCTCGCGGCATCGCGACGAGGTCGACCGACTGGTCGGCGGGTGGACGGCAAAGCACGACAAGCAGGAGTTGATGGCGGACTTGCAATCACGCGGCGTAACGGCCGGCGCGGTGCTCAACCCGCGTGAACTCTTCCGCGACGCCCACCTGCGCGAACGCGGCTTCTGGGAGCCGGTCACCGACTACAGCGCCGGCCCGCAGGAGTACTACGGACGGCCGATGCGCTTCTCGGCGACTCCATACGGCACCCGCACCCCCACCCCACAGCTCGGCCAGCACACGCGACAGGTGCTGCACGACCTCGCCGACGTCAGCGAAGCGGAGCTCGATGCGCTGGAGGCTGAGGGCGTGATCGGGACGGAACCGATGCTCTCCGCAGAGGGCGGCATCGCCAGGGGCGGCAGGTGACCCGCCCACTCGATGGCGTCGTCGTCGTGGAGGCCGGCGAGGGCATCACCGCGGCCTATTGCACGCAGATCATGGCCGTGCTCGGCGCAGAGGTGGTCAAAGTCGAGCCGCCGGGTGGCGATCACACACGCCGCCTCGGTCCGTTTCCGAACGACCTCCCCGACCCGGAGCGAAGCGGGCTCTTCCTCCACCTCAACCACAACAAGCGCTCGATCACGCTCGACCTCGACACGGCAACCGGCCAGGACCTCTTTCGCTCGATCGTCCGTGGCGTCGGGATCGTCGTTGAAGACTTCGCGCCCGGGCACCTGGACGAGCGCGGCCTCGGCTACGAGGCGCTGTCGCAAGATCACGAATCGCTCGTCATGACCTCGGTCACTCCCTTTGGCCAAAGCGGGCCATACCGCGACTACCGGGCAACGGAGCTCACCCTGTTCGCGCTCGGCGGGTTGGCGAACCTCGTGGGGTCGATCTCGCGAGAGCCGCTCAAGTTCGGAGGCAGCCCGGCGCTCCACGCCGCGGGCGTGAGCGCGTTCTCGGCCACGCTCATGGCGCTGTACCTGGCGGAGGAGGCGGGGGTCGGCCAGCACGTCGATGTCTCGGTGATGGAAGGTCTGGCCGCGAGCCACTTCCAGGACCTCGCCGAATACGACTACCACGGTCTGGTCCGCCGTCGAGGCGAGCTGCGCACGCCGATCCCGTGCCAGGACGGCTTCGTCTCGTTCGCGTACCAGGCGCAACAGTACGCCGACTTCCGCCGCCTGATCCTCGGCGACGGCGCCCCTGAGGAAGACATCGACGCAGCGACGATCGAACAGCGACGTCGCGAGGGCGAGTTGGATACCGAAATCCTGGTCTGGAGTTATGACAAGACGAAGGAGCAGGCGTACCGGCTCGCGCAGGAAGCGCACGTCCCCGCAGCCTACCTGGCCGACATGAGCGACGTGGTGGCATCGCCGCAGTACGCTGCGCGCGAGTACTTCGTCGAGATCGACCATCCGAAGGCGGGGGCGCTCCGCTACCCGGGCCTCCCAGCGAAGCTGACCGACGTCGACTGGGAGTACGCGTCGGCGCCACTGCTGGGCCAGCACACCAACGAAATACTGAAGCAGTTCACCGATCTCACCGACGACGAGATCGCCGAGGTGACCGCGGCGGGGGTGCTGTAGTGGCCTCGAACGCCCCGCGCCTCCCGCTGGAGGGCATCCGTGTGCTCGATCTCGGAATGTTCTGGGCCGGCCCCTACGCGGCGAAGTGGCTGGGCGACGCCGGGGCCGAGGTGATCAAGATCGAGTCCACCAGCCACCCAGACAACCTGCGCATCCTCGCTCGCGGCGTCTACCCCGACGGCGAGCCCGGCGAGCGGCCGTGGAACCGCTCCGGGATGATCAACGAGCGCAACCGCAACAAGCGCGGCATCGCGCTGGAGATGGGCCAGCCGGAGGGCCGCGACCTCTTCCGCCAACTGGTGGCGATTAGCGATGTCGTCGTCGAGAACTTTAGCAACCGTGTGATGGCGCGCTGGGAACTGGACTACCCGCGGCTGCGCGAGATCAACCCTCGGATCATCCTCGCTTCCGTGTACAGCCAGGGCGCGGCCGGGCCGGAGAGCGGCTATGTCTCCTTCGGCGGCACGCTGGAGCAGCTTGCTGGCATCACCTACATCACCGGCTACCCGGACGAGATGCCCGGGGTGATGAGCGTGCAGCTTCCCGACCCGGTCGGCGGAACGATGGCGGCGGGGCTGATCTTCGCAGCGCTTCGCCAGCGGCGGCTCACCGGCGAGGGCACGCACATCGACTTCTCGCAGCGCGAAAACGTCACCGCACTGCTCGGGGACATGGTGCTGGACTATCAGATGAACGGCCGCGTGCCCGAGCGGCGTGGCAACCGCGACCGTCACAACGCCCCCCAGGGCGCGTACCGCTGCGAGGGCGACGACGCTTGGGTCACGATCGCGGTCGAGAACGACGAGCAGTGGGCCGGCCTCTGCCACGCTATCGAACAGCCGGAACTCGTCGACGACGAGCGCTTCGCGAGCGTGCTCGGGCGCCACGAGCACCACGACGCACTCGACGTGATCATCACGCTGTGGACCGAGACGCGCGGTAAGCACGCCGCGATGACGACACTCCAGCGCCACCGTGTGCCCGCCGGCGCGGTCTACGACGCATCGGACCTCTACGCCGACGAGCACCTGAGGGAACGCGACTACTGGGACGAGGTCGAGGATCCGGATGCCGGAAACCATCTCTATCCCGGCCGGCCGATGCGGCTCTCGAAGACGCCGTTGGGTACACGGCGCGCGACGCCCACGCTCGGCCAGGACAACGAGTACGTGTTCGGCGAGCTGCTGGGGATGAGCGCCGAAGAGGTCACTGGCTTGAACAAGCGTGGCCTGATCGGGAGCGAGCCGACCGACGCGGCCCGTCGAGGCCGACTCTAGCGCGGGCCCTCAGCCGCCGGCCGTCGCGATCTCTTCCTTCGTCAGCGTTGTCAGTGTCGCCAGCACCGCCTCGTTGTGCTCGCCGAGGAGCGGGGCGGGCCCACGAATCCGTGGTCGTTCGCCGTCGATGCGCCAGAGTGGGCCGAAGTACTGGTACGCGCCGCCGTCGGGATGCTCGACCACCTGAGCGTAGCTTCGCTGCGCGTACTGCTGATGCTGAAGTACCTCGATGCTCGTGAGCACCGGTGAGGCGGGCACCGCGGCGGCTTGAAGGGCCTCGGCCAGCTCTTGCTTGTCGCGCCGTGCGGTCCAGCGGCCCAGTGCCTCGTCGAGTTCGGCGCGGTGCCGGAGGCGGTCCGCCAGCGTGCGAAAGCGCGGATCGTCGCGCAACGAGGGTGCCTCCAGAACGCGGGTCAGGCCGGCCCATCCCTCCTCGCCGCGGGGTGCGATGGCGAGCCACTGATCTACCCCGCGCGCGGGGTAGATGCCGTGCGGCGCCCAGAGCGGATGGGTGTTCCCCGCGGGCGCGGTCACCCGTCCGTTCACTGTGTAATCGAGGATCGCCTCACCGATGAAGACGATGCTCGATTCGAGCTGTGAGAACTCGATGTACTGTCCACGCCCGGTGCGCTCGCGTTCCAGCAACGCGGCGATGATCGCGGCAGCGCCGTGCATGCCGTTCATCGGGTCGCCAATATTCGTGCCCGACTTGAGCGGCTCGCCGTCCTCGTACCCGGTCATGCCGTAGATGCCAGAGAGTTCCTCCTGCGTGACGCCGTAGCCGACGTAGTCGCGCTCGGGTCCGGAGTCGCCAAACGCGGTCATCGAAATCAGGACGATCCGCGGATTGACGGGTTCGAGGTCCGGCCACGCGATCCCCAGCCGCGCTAGCACCCCGTAGGCGAAGTTCGCGATCACGACGTCGCTCACAGCCACCAGCTCTCTGAACGCGCGGGCGCCGGTCTCCGAGCGCAGGTCGAGCGTGATGCTTCGCTGTCCGCGGTGAAGCTGTTCGAACGCGCCTCGGCGGTTGTGTTCGCGCTCGAAGCCGATGCGGCCGGCGGCGTTGTCTGCCAGGTAGCGCGCGTAGCCGCGGGTGCCGTCGGTGCGCGAGCGAGACTCGACCTTGACCACCTCGGCGCCGTAGTCGGAGAGCACTTTCGTCGCGCGCGGTCCCGCCCAAATCTGAGTAAGGTCGAGCACGCGGACGCCGTCGAGCGGTCGCGCCGGATCTGCCGGCTGCGGCGCATCGCCGTCCGGCTGGCGTGGAGGAGACCCGGGCGCAGGCAGCGAGGCCGCCTCCCGAGAGACCTCGGCGGTGTGCTCGCCGTGCAGCGGCGCGCGAGCGTCGCGCCATCCGCTCGCGAGCCTAAACGGCGGCCCCGGGTAGCGCGCCTGCGGGGCGTGCGGGTGATCGATCGTGACGAAGAAGTCCCGTTCGTCGAGCTGGGGTGAGCGCACGAGGTCTTCCGCCGTCGCCACGTAGCCGAAGGCGAAGCGTTTCGACTGGCCTGCGTGGTAGGCGTCGAATTTTCCGATGTCCGCGAGCCAGTCGATGATCACCGGGTCGATGCGCTCTCGCTGCGCCATTCTGCTGCCCGGCGGCCCCGCGCTCATGCCCGGCTGCCCCGCGAACGCCGGATCGAGCAGCAGCTCGGCCCCGACCAGCTCGTGAAAGCCAAGCCACGGGCCCGGTCCGACGTGAACGCCGACGAGGCCGTCCCGGCACGGGAAGACCTCGAAGGGGTAGTTGGAGTTGTGGTGGCGGCCCTGTCGCGGCATCGGGCGGTCGCGCTCGCTGCCGAGCGCCCACATCTCGAGCAGGTCGGCGTTCGCCTCGACGCCGGAGACTTCGACATCGCTGCCGCTCCCCGATCGCTTGGCAGCGAGCAGGGCAGCGAGCGCACTGGCCGCGGCGGTCTGACCGTGCGCGACGGAGCAGAGGTATCCGCCCGACTTCAGCGGCGAGCGGTCAGGCTCACCGGTGCAAAACGCGAGCCCCGACGCTGCGGCGAGAGTGAGTTCCGTCGCCTTCCACTCCGCCCATGGCCCGGGGCCACCGAACCCCACCAGGCTCGCCACGACGAGGGCCGGCCGTTGCTGCCTCAGCTCGCCGGGCGACGTGCCCCAGCGCTCCAGTTCCGCGGCCGCGGAACCATCGACGACCAGCAGATCGGCGTGGCCGGCGAGCGAGCGAAAGAGGTCGCGGTCCCCGTCGCGAGCATGGTCCAGCACGGCGCTTCGCTTCCCGCGGCTGACGTGCAGGAACGCGAGGCTCGACTGAGTCGAGGTGTCCTCGCCTGCGAAGGGGGGAAGCAGCCGCAGCGGGTCACCGTCCGGCGCCTCGATCTTAACGACATCGGCGCCGAGACCCGCGATCAACATCGTGCAGTAGCCGCCGGCGATCCCGGACGAGAGATCGAGCACGCGAACGCCATCCAGAGCGTGCCTCTCGCCGCCGCTGTTGGAGCGGGCTGGGCGTGCCGTCACATCTCCTCCGTCGCGAGGTGCCATGCTAGCACGCCATGCCACTGAATGATCATCCGGGACAATAATGAGATACATGGTCATAAGACTCAGTATTTGAACGCTATTCGGCATCGTTTGACACTCGGTCGGAGCCTGCGTAAAGTCGGAGCGACCTTGGCGACTCAGGTTGCGGGAGAGGCCGAATCTCTGCCGCGACCATGGCGCTCCGCCGACCGTCGTTTCGGTCTCTCACGAACTGAGCTGGGCAGCCAGTGCCCGTGCGTAGGATGGGGTGGCAGCGTGCAACTCGGCTTCGTCATTGACCAGCGAGTCTGCATCGGATGCCACGCCTGTACCGTGGCGTGCAAGGGTGAGAACGACGTACCCGTCGGCGACTTCCGGACCTGGGTGAAGTATTCAGAGGGCGGGGCGTATCCGGACGTCTCCCGCTCGTTCCTCGTAGAGCGCTGTAACCATTGCGGAGATGCGCCCTGCGTCTCGATTTGCCCGGTGGAGGCGCTCTACAAGCGCCCGGACGGCATCGTCGACTTCAGCACCGACCAGTGCATTGGCTGTCGTGCCTGTCAGGCGGCGTGCCCGTACGACGCGATCTATATGGACGACGATGCCGGTGGCACCATCGCGAAGTGCAACTTCTGCTCGCACAGAATCGACCAGGGCCTCCAACCGGCCTGCGTCGTCGTCTGCCCGACCGACGCGATCCTCTTCGGCGACTTCGCCGACCCCGCAAGCAACGTCGCGACACTGGCGAACGGCGGCCTCGGCGCGCGACCGCGCGCAGAACTTGGCACGCGGCCAAAGCTCGCGTATGTAGGCGCGAGCGCTGAGATGATGGCTGCCGATCGCACGTCCGCACGAACCTCGGCGATGATGACCTCGCCATGGGATGCCGGCCTGAACGATGGTCCGCCCTCGCTCGCGGAGACCGCCGAGCCGCACGATGTCTACAACGTGCGCCATCAGTCCCCCTGGCACTTCATGGTCTCGGCCTACATGGGCACGAAGTCCGTAGCGACGGGCGTGCTGCTGTTGGCCGCGTTGGCGCTTGGCGTCGGCTACGATGAGGAACGCGAACTAGCGGCAGTCGGCGGCCCGATCCTCGCGCTGGTATTCATCGCGTTGACGGGGCTGATCCTCACTGTGGACCTGGAGCGGCCTGAGCGCTTCATGCGCATTCTGCTCCAACCGAACTGGCGCTCATGGCTCGTGCGAGGCGCCTACCTGCTACTCGCGCTCGCCGCGCTCGCCGTGATCTGGCTCGTGCTTGAACTCGCCGGAGCGGAAGACGCGATCGCCGTGATCGCCTGGATCACCGTTCCGATCTCAGCGCTGACAGCGATCTATACGGCCTACCTCTTCTGGCAAACGCCCGGCCGCGAACTGTGGCAGACGTGGGCGTTCCTGCCCCACCTGCTCGCCCGCGCCGCGGTCGCCGGGGCTGGCGCATGGCTGATCGTCGTCGCCCTGGCGGATACCGAGCGCGAGATTCACTCCGTGCTGGCAGTCGTTCTGGCGGGTGGCCTCGCCGTGAGCGTGCTGGCGAGTGCAGTCGAGTTCGGGCGTCGCGGTACTGCTCACCTCGAGCGGGCGCGCTCGCTCGCGGTCAGAGGGCGCCTCGCTCCGGTCTTCTGGGGCAGCATCGCGGGCGGACACGTGGCGCCCGCGATCCTCGTTGCCATCTATCTCTCAACGTCGGCGTCAACAGGGCTGCTGGTTCCCGCAGCTGCGCTGGCGATATTTGGTCTGCTCGCGCAGGACGATATCTGGGTTCGCGCCGGCCAGGCGATCCCGCAGAGCTAACGGAAGGCACACTCAATGGCGACACTCGGACGACTATTGAACCTGGGACCGGGCCACGATCAGCCAGTCGAGCCGGCCGTTCCCGCGGACCAGCAGCACCCTCCGGCCGATCAGTGGGACCACTGGAAAGAGGTGGACTCCCACGGCCGCGAGCGCGACTACACGGTCGTCCCCGCTACCTGTTTCAACTGCGAGTCGGCCTGCGGGCTGCTCGCCTACGTCGACCGCGAGACGATGGAGATTGAGAAGTTTGAGGGCAATCCGGAACACCCGGGCAGTCGCGGCAACCTCTGCGCCAAGGGGCCCGCGACAATCAATCAGGTTCGCGATCCGGAGCGCATCCTCTACCCGTTGAAGCGCGTCGGCGAGCGCGGCAGCGGCAAGTGGGAGCGCACGACCTGGGACGAGGCGTTGGACGCGATCGCCGCGCAGATCCGCACGGCGTTCGACGAAGACCGCCATGACGAAGTGATGTACCACGTCGGCCGCCCCGGCCATGACGGCACGATGGACCGCATCCTTCACGCATGGGGCATCGATGGGCACAACAGCCACACGAACGTCTGCTCCTCCGGCGCGCGCCTCGGCTACTTCCTCTCAATGGGCGCGGACCGCCCGGTGCCGGACTACGCGGGCTCGAAATTCATCATGCTGCTCAACTCCCACCTTGAGACCGGGCACTACTTCAACCCCTACGCGCAGCGCATCACCGAGGCGCGGAAGGCGGGGACGAAGGTCGCCACCTTCGATACGCGACTCTCCAACACCGCGTCGATGTCCGACTACTGGCTGCCGACGTGGCCGGGCTCCGAGGATACGGTGCTGCTGGCGATGGCGAAGGTGATCCTAGACGAGGATCTCCAGGACACCGCGTGGATCGAGCGCTGGGTGAACTGGGAAGAGTCACTCGAGGCGCTGAAGCCGGACGCCGAGCGCACGGTCGGTTCCTTCATTGAGCTGATGAAGGAGCTCTATGCGGAGTACACGCCTGAGCTGGCCGAGCAGGCGAGCGGCGTCTCCGCCGTCACGATCCGCGAGGTCGCGATCGAGGCCGGAAAGGCTGGCTCTGCGTTTTCATCCTACGTCTGGCGCAACGCCGCCACCGGTAATCGCGGTGGCTGGATGGTCGCGCGTGCGCTGATGCTGCTACACATGCTGACGGGCAGTGTCGGCACTGAAGGCGGCGTCGCACCGAACAGCTGGAACAAATTCGCGGCGCGGCGACCGGATCCGGCTCCGCCCGCCCCGGACCGCTGGAACGAGATGACGTGGCCGCGCGAGTACCCGCTCACCCACTACGAGATGAGCATCCTGCTGCCGCACTTCGTGCGTGAGGGCCGCGGCCGCGTCGACACATACTTCACACGCGTCTACAACCCGGTGTGGACGAATCCGGACGGGTTCGCGTGGCTCGACCTGCTCACGGACGAGGACAAGATGGGCCTCCACGTCGCGCTCACGCCCACATGGAGCGAGACCGCGAACTTCGCGGACTACGTACTGCCAATGGGGCTGGGGCCGGAGCGACACGACCTGCAGAGCCAGGAGACGCACCACGGCAAGTGGATCGCCTTCCGCCAGCCCGTCGTACGGGTCGCCCGTGAGCGCCTCGGCGAGAGCTTCGAGACGACGCGCGAGGCCAACCCCGGCGATGTGTGGGAAGAGGACGAGTTCTGGATCGAGCTCTCGTGGCGTATCGACCCGGACGGCTCGCGAGGCATCCGCCAGTACTTTGAGTCGCCCTACCGCCCCGGCGAGAAGGTGACGATCGACGAGTACTACCGGTGGATCTTCGACAACTCGATCCCCGGGCTCCCTGAAGCGGCCGAAGAGCAGGGGCTCTCGCCCCTCCAGTACATGCGCAAGTACGGCGTCTTCGAGGTCAGCGGCGCGGTCCAGCAGCACGAGCAGACGACCGACGACGGCGGAACCCATGGGTTCAGCACGCCGTCGAAGAAGGTCGAATTCTACACCAAGGCAATGGCCGAATGGGGCTGGCCGGAGTACGCCTACCCAACTCCCGTCGAAAGCCATGTCGATATCTCGAACTTCGAGGTTGCCGACGGCGAGTATCTGTTGATCCCGACGTTTCGCTTGCCGACGCTGATCCACACCCGCTCCGCGAATGCGAAATGGTTAAACGAACTCTCACACACCAACCCGCTCTGGCTCCATCCGACGGACGCTGAACGGATCGGCCTCGAGACAGGCTCGCTCGCACGGGTCTCGACCGAGATCGGCCACTTCGTGCTGCGTACGTACGTGACGGAGGGCATTCACCCGGGCGTCGTCGCCTGCTCGCACCACATCGGACGCTGGGGCCTGACAGGCTCGGCGGAGGGAGACCGCACGATGACCCGCGTCGCGCTCGATCGCCCGGGCGAGGGGCGCTGGCGGTTGCGCCAGGAACAGTCGCCCGCAGCGTATGACAGCGACGACCCGGACACGGCCCGTCGCTGGTGGGCGGACGGCGGCGTCAACCAGAACCTCACGCACCCCGTGCACCCTGACCCGATCAGCGGTATGCACTGCTGGCACCAGAAGGTGACCATAGAGCCGGCGCATCCGGACGATCGGTACGGCGACATCGAGGTGGACACGAACCGCAGCTTCGAGGTCTACCGCGAGTGGCTCACGCAGACGCGCGCCGCGCCCGGCCCGGGCGGCCTGCGCCGCCCACTGCACTTCACGCGACCGCTGAAGCCTGCTGAGTCGGCCTACTACATCGACGGAGTCGCGACGACCTGACGGCCAACCGCACGCTCGCCGCAGCCCACGACATAGAACATAGATTTCGCGTAAGAGAATGCCCAGCACACCCGGGCGGCCCGCGAGGCGGGCCGGGGACGTCGGTCGGACGCTGCTGACTACTCGGCAGTGAACTCCGGCGCCCGCTTCTCGAGGAACGATCGCACGCCCTCCGAGAACTCGCCGGCGGGCTGTGAGAGCCCGCGCGCGAGACCCGACAGGTACTGAGCGTCGTCGTAGCTGAGATCGAGCGCCTTGTCCATCAACACCTTCGCCCACTGCGTGGCCACCGGCGGGCCGGAGGCGATGTCGAGAGCAAGTTCGCGGGCGTCGTCCATCAGCTTGTCGGGCTCGGAAAGCTGCGTCACGAGGCCGATGCGGTAGGCCTCCTCCGCGTCGATATCCTTGTTCGTGAAGAGCAGATGGCGCGCCATGCCGACGCCCACCAGGTGTTGGAGGTACCACAGCTCCGCGCTCGGGATCAACGCTCGCCGCAGGTAGACATGGGAGAATCTGGCGTTCGTCGAGGCGATGCGGATGTCGGACGCCATCGCCATGCCGTAGCCGGCGCCTGCGGCGATGCCGTTGATCACGCTCACCACCGGCTTGCGCACAGTGTCGTGCATGAAGCGCGGCACGGGCGACGAGGGCGACGGTTGCTGGTAATAGGTCTGGCCGCCCTCGTTGAACTCACGTTCCTCGTGACTGTCCGGCCGGAACGCGCGCACATCGGCGCCGGAGCAGAAGCCGCGGCCCGCGCCGGTGATCAGCAGGACGCGCACCGACGAGTCGGCCTGGACCTTCGGCAACACGTCATAGAGTTCCTGCGACATGGTTCGGTCCATGGCGTTCAGCTTCTCCGGAAAGTTGAAGGTGAGCGTCGCGACATGCTCACTGACCTCGTAGATGATGCGTTCGTAGTCGCTCATCGCATTCTCCTTGCTCGCATGCGCCGTCCAGCACGGTCAGACGGCGACAGTACGTATCATCGGTGCATCGCAAGTGAAGTGGCAAGCGTGTGTTCGGCTGTAGGGCTATAGGCGGAACGGCTCTCGTCGCGATCCGCTCCTACGTGCCTCGCAGCCGCGGGTCCAGCACGTCGCGCAGCGCGTCGCCGAGCACGTTGAAGGAGAAGACGATCAAGGTGATGGCGAGGCCAGGCCAGATTGCCAGCCACGGCAGGCGTCGCATGAAGGTCAGGCCGTCGCCGCTCAGCATCGCGCCCAGGTCCGGGTGAGGAGGTGGCAGGCCGTAGCCGAGGAATCCGAGCGAGGCGGCGATCAGGATCACCGAGCCGAGCGTGACGGTGGCGGAGAAGATTATGATGTGCACGATGTTGGGCAGGATGTAGCGCAGCATGATCCGTGCATCGCTGGCGCCGAGCGCCCGCGCGGCCTCCACATACGGCTCCTCGCGCACCTGCACGACCACACTGCGCACGAGCCGTGAGGCGTTCGGCGCGTTGCCGAGGCCGATCACGATGATCAGCGTCGTCGCGCTCGGGCCCAGCAGACCGACCAGCGTGATCAGAATGATCAGCAGCGGGAGCGCGATCCAGATGTCGATCAGCCGCTGAAACAGCTTGTCGAACCAGCCGCCGTAGTAGCCGGAGAGCACGGCGATCAGCGTCGCCGTGCTCTTCGCGAGGAGCACCGCGCCGAGGCTGACGCCAAACGAGACGCGGGTGCCGAAGAGGATGCGGCTGAAGAGGTCTCGGCCGAGGTTGTCGGTGCCGAAAATGTGCGCGCGGCTCGGGGCCAGCAGGCGGGATCCAAAGTCGGTGTCCTGGTAGCCGTACGGGGCGAACAGGGGCGCGAAGACCGCTCCGACCGCGAAGACCAGCAGGATCATCAGCCCGGCAAACCCGAGCGGCTTGCGACGGGCGAACATGATCGGCCACCGTAGTGCCCGCTCGGCGAAGCCGCGCTCAACAGCGAGCTTGATCGGTGCGCCGAAGTCGACTGCTGTGTCTCGTACCATTCCTTTCCCCCTAGCGCCCTGTGAGTCGGATGCGCGGATCGATGAACGCGTAGCTGACGTCCACGGCGATGTTCGAGAGCACGAGCAGCCCTCCGAAGAAGAGATTGGTCGCCATGATCACGTAAAGGTCGAGCCGGTTGAGCGATTCGAGCAGGTACAGGCCGACCCCTGGGATCACGAAGATCTGCTCGAAGATCACGGTGCCGCCGACGACCCCGGGAAGAGCCAACCCGAGCACCGTGACAAACGGCAGCAGCGCGTTGCGCAAGATGTGGCGGAAGTAGATCGTTGTCGTGCTCAGCCCCTTGGCATGGGCCGTGCGCACGTAGTCCTGACGGATCACCTCCAGTACCTGCGTGCGCACGAGTCGAATCTGAACGCCGATCGGGCTAAGCCCGAGGATCAACATCGGGATGATCAGCTGTTTCACGTTCGCGACGGGATCGACCCAGAGGTGTTCGTACTCGATCTGCGGCGCCCACTGGAACCACTTGCTACCGTAGACGAGCACGAGGGTGGCGATCCAGAAGCCGGGCAAAGCGTAGAACATGATCGCGCCGCCGCGCGCGACATAATCGGGTAACGAGTCCTGTTTTGCCGCGGACATGAGGCCAATCGGGACCGACAAGACGATCGAGATCAGCAGCGCCCCCATCCCCAGTTCCAGGCTGACCGGGATCCGCATCACCATCTCTTCCGTGACGGAGCGGCGCGTAAAGAACGAGGTCCCGGTGTCTCCGGTGAGGATGTTGCCCAGCCAGTTCACGTACTGCACCGGGAGCGGCCCTGTCAGGCCGAACTCCTCGCGCAGCCGCTGCTCCAGCTCGGGGTCGTCGGTCTCCGTCTCCGCCGAGGCGATGTCAACGACATCGACCGGGACCAGTACCCGGAAGAGGAAGAAGATGAATATCGTCAGCCCGAGCAGGGTCGGAATCGACAGCACCAAGCGCTGTGCGATGTACTTCGTCACTGGCTGTCCCCCGCCGGCGTTGAGTCACTTCGGGCAAGCATCGTTTTCCTCGCCCGAAGTCACTCAACGCTGAGAAGGTCAGGTCAGGCGCGGCTCTACGCCTAGAGCGTGTCGTCACCCCAGTAGAGCGGAACGGATTCGTTGGCAGAGGTGAAGGTGCTGCCCCATACGTTATAACGCTCAGGTCCGTGCAGGCCCGCCCACTTCATGGAGAGTCCGTCGACGGTCGGCAAGGTCGGGATCGTCGTCATGTTCTCCATCATGTAGCGCTGGACATCGTGCACCTTCGCGACGCGCTCCTCGAAGTCGGTAATGCCCCGCGCCTCGGTAATCAGCTTGTCCAGTCCGGGGTAGTTCTCGCCGACCTCGTTGTTCGAGCCGGTCGACTGGTGGAACACGTTCAACCACTCTCCCGGCGTCGAGCGTCCGCCGTTGGGGCGGTAGGTGACGGCGGACTTGCGCCCCTCGCGTCCCTCGAAGATCGAGTAGGTGCGGAAGACGCCCTGCGGCGGCTTCGCGATCCACTCGGTCGTGTAGTCGACCACCCAGAGGTGGGCCTTGATGCCGGCCTCGGCGGCCATCGCCTGCCAGGTCTCGGCCCGCGTCGGCCAGTCCGTGCCGTAGCGGGTGCCAGGGAAGATCAGGTCGAACTCCACCGGGTTGGCGTCGTCGTACCCCGCCGCGGTCAGCATCTTCTTCGACTCCGCCACGTTGTGCTTCAAGAACTCCGCACCCGGGCCAAATTTGGGACCCTTCGGGTCGAGCCAGAACGCTCCGTATCCCGCATTGAGCGGCGTGTTCCAGTAGCGGTTGAGCTTGACGCCGACATCCTCAAATTGCGCGGGATCGGTGATCACATCCAGGAACGTGTCGCGATCCAGGCTCATCGAGAGCGCCTTGCGGACGCGTTCGTCGAGGAACGCCGACCCGGGAATTTGGTTCATGCCGAAGGTGCTGCCGGAGAAGGTGGGGGCGCCTGTGATGATCTCGGTGCCCTTCACTTCCTTGGCGACGATCGGGTAGTTCTGCACCGACGTGCGGCCGGAGGTGTAGAGGTTCCCCGCCCGGAACTGGGCCTCGGCCTGTGCGGCGTCCTGGATGATCGGGAGGCTCACTTCGTCGAAGTACGGAAGCTCCGGCCCGCCCCACCAGGTCGCGTTCTTCTTGAAATTGAAAGAGACTGCGGGTTTGTAGGAATCAAGGACGAAGGGACCGTTCCCGCGTACGTCCTTCTGAGGGTCGAATTCGCCGGCGGCTGCCTCCTTCGGATGCACCCAGATACCTGAGAGGTACCAGGCCATGATCTGCAGCACCAGTGCATCCGGCCATGCCAGCTTCATGCGGATGGTGAGGTCGTCGACGGCCTCAATCGATGCGATCGGCGCGTTCTCGGATGCGTCGTTCGCCAGCGTCTTGCGGTAGGCGGACTCTTCCTTGTACCGCAACCACGTCTGCACGACATCCTCGGCATCAAGGGCGCGGCCGTTCGTCGGCGGTCGCGCATCCCACGGTGCGTTCTTCCGCAGCTTGAACGTGTATGTCAGGGCGTCGACCTGCTCGATCGACTCGGCCAGGTCGCCGGAGACAGAGCCCGGGGCGCCTACGCCGTCGCCGATGTCGTAGCGCAGGATGCGGCTGTAGACCCACGTCGTGATTGCTGCGGTCTTGTAGGATGTCGCGGCTTGGACGTCGAAGGTGTCGACGTCCAGAGTGCTCGAAGTCTTGAAAGTGCCGCCTGCCTTTACGGCCGCGGCCTCTGCTGGCGCGGCGGTCGCGGCGGCGGTCGCGGCGGCGGTCGCGGCGGCGGTGGCCTTGGCGGTGGCGCCAGTCGTGCCGCTGGCCGCGTCGTCCTCGTCCTCGTCGCCGCAGCCGATCAGGGCCGCGCCGGCGAGCCCGGCGAGGCCGAGTCCTGCACCTTGTAGGGCTGCGCGCCTGCTGATCCGGTTGCGTGTCCAGAAGTTACGTTCTTCGTCCATGCGGAAATCCCTTCAAGCATGCTCGTCCTTTGATGACGTTAACAAGCAGTGCCCTGATCGAATTCGAATCGATAACCTCGGTGTTGTACCATGCGTGTTGCATGGCTCACAAGGGTGGTGGAACGTATATCTTGACGTTTTGCGACGAGCCCTACCCCCACGACTTGCCACTGGGCATGCGCATCGCCTGCTCCGGTACCAGCTCCCGCAGCGAGGCAGCGACGAGCGTGCGCTGCTCGCCTGCGCGATGTTCGAGCACACCTCGAACGTGCACGAAGGACGCGGTACGCACCGCTTCGCGATAGCGTGCTGCCAGTGCTTTGCTCACCAGCACGTTCACTAGCCCCCACTCGTCCTCCAGCAGCAGGAAGATGATGCCCTTCGC
>PVBE012361278.1_pt1 | contig 18485 bp, 13 predicted proteins | sample 1631181 | NCBI WGS metagenome assembly PVBE01 (sample SAMN08397723, study PRJNA350692) | Marine metagenome, whole genome shotgun sequencing project. | isolation source: water | place: Pacific Ocean | collected 2012-04
AAGATGGACCAGAAGACGTGGGCCGCGGTGCCGCTGGTGGCGGGGTACGCGGTGCCCTTGCGTGAGATATAGGTCCGGGTGGCGAGGCCCTTGAGCGCCAGGCCGGTGACATCCACGGCGCTGCACTTACGATCCGAAGAGGTTGAGTAGTACACCTCCTGCTCTGCCGACTGCTTCGTGCAGTTGGTCGTGGTGAGCCAGAGGTTGGGGGGAAAGATGGGCCGCTTGGCCAGGTTGAGCTTCACCTTGCTCTTGCAGTCGCCCTTGAACGCGGGGTTGAAGGTCAGCTCCGAGCTCCTGCTGGACACCGTCCCCTCCTCGACGCCGTAGGTGCCATTTTTGCTGTAGTTGTCGATGACCCTGGTGTAGAGCACCTTGCCCTTGTCGTCGGTGTACACCACCAGGTACTCCATCGGGTCCGTGGCGTCGCAGCTGTTCTGGTGGGTCACACGCTCCCAGACGTTGAGCAGCTTGAGGGTGTCCTGGTCCTGGATGGTCGGCTTCTTGCGGAAGATCCGTGAGAGGGTCATGCGGGCCGTGGCGTCCTCGACGAAGAGGCGGTTGTCGGTCTCGTCGTTGACCTTCAACGTGTACAGCGTGCCGCTGGCGGGGACGGCGCCCTTGTCGACCGCGGCGGCGTCTGCCGCGGCGTCGGGTGCTGCGGCGTCGGCGGTCGCCAGGTCGGCGGCGCCCTTGTCGGCGACCGCGCTGTCCATGGCGCCCAGGTCCGGCGAGCCCACGTCCGGCGCGCCCTGGTCGGGCGGGCCCATGTCAGGCTTGGTGGAGCAGGCGCTCATCTGGCCAAAGATGGTGGCCAGGGTGGAGCCCGAGGGGGAGATGGTGGCCGGGCAGTCGTAGTCCGTGGTCATGCGCGCGCCGGCGGTCGAAAACGCCAGGCGGCCGCCGAAGGTGCGGTGGGTGCCGGTCACCGCGTCCTGCACCACCTTGAGCCAGTTGAGCGTGTCCTTCTGGGAGGCGTGCGCCTCGAAGTAGATCAGCGCCTTCCTGTTGGTGCCGTCCAGGTGGTGCCCCTCCTTGGCGCCGTTGGCCTTGGCGTCGTAGCTGTGGGCCAGAGAGAAGATCCTCGAGGCAAGCTGCATCTGCACCGGCGAGGTGGCGGTGGGCCCGGCGTCCTTGGTGTCCTCGCTTTCCTTCTTGCAGGAGACCATCAACGCGGTGATGGCCAGCAAGACCAGGGCGCCCCTCTTGTGTCCAGACATGTCGTCCTCCGGCCAGTTGACCGGACAACTGTACTACAGGGGTTGGAGCGGGACTAGCGCCCCGGGGTGGTCTCGGCGTTGCGCGTGACCTCGGCCTTGAGCCGAGCCGCCTTGTCGAGGGCGTCCTTGTAGATACCGATCTCGGTGGGGTTGGCGATGACCAGCAAGCCACCGATGCCGCCCCGCTGTATGCGGTCGGCCAGCCGCGCGGCTGCCTTGGGGGCGCCACGGGCCTGGCCGGCCTCCGCGAGGAGACCGCGCATCAGTCCTCCCTGGCGGGCGTCCTTGGCGAAGTTGCTCGAGCCCGTCGGATCCAGGAGGATGGTCGGCTTGGCCGCGCTGTCCACCAGGTAGTAGTGGTAGTCGACCCAGCCCTCCTTGCCCCACTTGAAGGCCTTCTTGCCGGAGCTCTCCACGGTCATCTGCACCTTGCAGGCGGCCATGGTCTTGCCCAGCAGACGGGACGATTCCCTGCAGGTCCAGCTGTCGCTGTACTTCTTTTGGGCCGCCACCTTGTTGGTGAGGATGTCACTCTGGGGCATCTTGACCAACGCGCCGCGGCGAACCAGCCCATGGTGGGTGCTGATGCCGGTGCGGATCTTGTTGGCCCACACGCGCGTGGCGGTGCGAGCGCGGCGGGCTGCGACGCCCTGCTTGATGCGCTGGACGATGCCCCGCCGGGCCTCCGCTGTGGCCGGCTCGAGGGTGATCGCGCCGCTGGCCACCACGGCCAGCGCCAGCGCGGTGTATATGGCTCGATGCGTCATGGGGTACGGTAGTGCAACGCCGGTGCCAGGCGCGACCTGGCGCAAGTGCCTGATTTCAGGTGGGGAAAATTAGGTAGGGGGGGGAAGAAATAGTTGCCGGGCGACCGATAATCGGTGCCCGGCAACTTTGAGAACTAGCGTTGGAGCTGGTTGGCCGCGAGGGCCACAGTTCCGTTACTTCTTGGCAGGCTCTTTGGCAGCTTCCTTGGCAGGTTCCTTTGCAGGCTCCTTGGCAGCTTCCTTGGCAGGCTCCTTGGCTTCATCCGGCTTCGCCTCGTCACCCTTGGCCTCGTCCGGCTTGGGGGGCTCGTCCTTCTTGGCCTCGTCCGGCTTGGCGGGCGGGGGATTATCCGGGCCCTTGGCCTCCTCACCAGCCGGGGCCGGCGGGGGGTTATCCGGCGCCTTCGCGCCCTTCTTGCAGCCACCAAATACGAGTCCGATTACTGCCAGTGCGGCCAGAACCAGCATGATGCGCTTCATTAGCTTCTCCTCCTAGGTTGTTGTCTGGCCCTAGCACCGGGCCTTCATATTCATGGACCTTACTCAAGGGCGGTGTTCCTGGCAAGTACGTTCTTTTTTCCAGCGCCGGTGCCTCCTCGGCCCAAGATCGACTAAAATAGCTATCCATGAGAACATCCCTGACCCCGGCAAAACTTGGTTTATTTTTGGTCACTGTGGTCTGCCTCGGCCTGGCCGCCTGCGCGGGCGAAGGCACGCCGGCGGGCGACGGTCCGGTGGCCGTCGACAGCACCTCCACCGACCAGGGCGTGACCCAGGACAGCGTCGCCACCGACCTGGTTCAGGCGGACTCGTCGAAGCCGCCGCCGGACAAGGGGCCACCCCCGCCGGACATGGCGCCGCCACAGCCCGATGCCCCCGCGGCGCCGCCGGACAAGGGGCCGCCCCCACCGGACACCGCGCCGCCGCCGCCGGACCAGGGGCCAGCGTGCAAGAAGGCGCAGGACTGTGACGACAAGCTGTCCTGCACTGTGGACGCCTGCCAGGCCGGCACATGCACGTACAAGGTCAACGCAAACTTCTGCGCCATCGGCAGCACCTGCGTCTTCACCCAGACGGTCAATAGCAAGAACCCTTGCAAGCGGTGCCTGCCGAAGCTGGATCCAACGGACTGGAGCGACTACCTCTGCACCCGCACGCTGGCCGGCTTCGGCAAGGCCGGCAGCACCGACGGCGCCAACTCGATCGCGCGGTTCTACTACCCGAGCGACGTGGCCTACGGCACATCGGGCGAGGTCTACGTCGCCGACACCAACAACCACACCATCCGGCTGGTCTTCGGCGGCCAGGTGAGCATCCTCGCCGGTCAGGGCAAGGCGGGGTTCGCCGACGGGGCGGTGTCCCAGGCCAGGTTCAAGTACCCCGGCGGCCTGGCCGTGGGCAAGGGTGGCGAGATTTACGTCGCCGACACAAACAACCACCGCATCCGCAAGATCGCCAACGGCAAGGTCACCACCGTGGCCGGCTCGGGCAAGGGAGGGCACCTCGACGGCTTCGCCTCCTCGGCGCGTCTCTCCAGCCCGGCGGGCCTGGCCCTGGGGGCGTCCGGTGAGATCTACGTCGCCGACACAAACAACCACCGCATCCGCACCGTCTTCTCCGGCAAGGTGAGCACCCTGGCCGGCACGGGCAGCGCGGGCCACCAGGACGGATCCACCGCCACCGCCCGGTTCTACGGGCCGGCAGACGTCGCCGTGGGGCCCAAGGGTGAGGTGTACGTGGCCGACATGTACAACCACCGCCTGCGCAAGGTGGTCAGCGGCCTGGTGAGCACCCTGGCGGGCACCGGCAAGGCGGGCCACCAGGACGGGGCAGCCAGCACGGCGCGGTTCTACCGGCCGTCGGGGCTGGCCGTGGGGACGGGCGGTACCATCTACGTGGCCGACCGCTACAACCACCGCGTGCGCAAGGTGCTCGGTGGTCAGGTCACGACCCTCTCCGGCACCGGCAAGGCGGGCCACGGCGACAGCCCCGCGCTGGACGTGCGGTTCTACTACCCCACCGGCGTGGCCCTCGGCGCCGCCGACACCCTCTACGTGGCCGATCACCACAACCACCGCATCCGCCGCGTCACCTGGTAAACGGTTCCCCGCCCCCGGGCGGCATGGTAGAGTGGTACGCTTAACATTCCACTACACGGTGGTAGGTAGTGCCCGAGCTGTCGGTGACGCTCAAACAGCTGCCTGGCTCCATCAACGTCGTGGCTCTGTACAAGGGCAAGCCGGTGGAGGCCGACATCTTCCTCAACGGCAAGCTGGTGGATCAGACCCCCGCAGAACTCTCAGACCTCAAGCCAGGGCGCTACAAGATCAAGATCAAGTGCAAGGGGTACAAGACCGTGAAGAAAAAGGTCAAGCTCGGCCCTGGCAAACACCCCAGAATCGCAGTTGGAATGGTCCGGAGGTGAAGATGAAGACTCGGGCTCGAGTTGTAGTCGTCTCAACCGTGCTCTGTTGTGCTCTCGCCGTGGCCCCCGAGGCCGCGGCCGATCCAGCGGAGACAATGCTCCAGGACGGGGTGGTCAACTTCCGCGTGGGCAAGTTCAGGGAGTCGATCAAGGTGCTGAAGAGGGCGCTACGCAAGACCAAGGATCCGAAGATCCTGGCCAGGGCCCACCTCTACCTCGGCATGAACTACGCGGTGAAAAAGAAGCTCCGCAAGAAGGCGCGCAAGGCCTTCAAGAAGGCGCTCAAGCTCAACCCCGCCCTGACCATGGCCAGCGACGACGCCAAGAAGTCCATCATCGCGATGTTCGACGGGGTGCGTCAAAGCATGACCGGCAGCCTCGAGGTGGAGTCGAGCCCCGCGGGCGCGGCGGTGGAGATCGACGGCAAGGTCGAGGGCAAGACACCCTACAAGGGGAAGCTGCCCGTGGGCAAGCACCGGGTGCTGGTGCGCAGCGAGGACGGCCTCGAGCGCAACGAGGCGGAGCTGCTGGTGGAGCACGGCAAGAGCTACACCATCAAGGGCAAGCTCAGGTTCTTCGGCGGCAAGCTCAGCGTGGCCACCAAGCCGGAGAAGGCCCGGGTGCTGCTCAACGGCAAGGAGATCGGCGTCACGCCGATCACCGAGGCCCGCGTGGCGGCGGGCGACCATGAGCTGCGCCTGGAGTTGGCCGGGCACGAGCCGCAGACCCGCAAGCTCAAGCTGGCGGAGGGGGGCAGCGTTGCGCTGGAGCTGACGCTCAAGGTGCCGCCGCCCGCGCCGGTGAAGCCGCCGCCGGTGGAGCCGGCCTCTCAGCCCAAGCCACTGGACATACCCAGGCCCGAGGCCGAGACCAGCAAGGGGCGCAGCGTCCCGATCTGGACCATCATCGCCGGCGGCGCGGCGCTGGCCGCGGCAGGCGCGGGCATCGGCCTCTACCTCGCCTCCGAGTCGGCCTACGAGGAGTACTCCTCCAAGGACCCGGCGCCCTCGCCCACGCGCTGGGCGGAGCTCAAGGACGAGATCCCGAAGCTGGACATGGGCGCCACCATTTCGTTTGCCGTGTCCGGCGCCCTGGCTGCCACCGCGGTGGTGCTCTTCATTTTGGTGGACCGTCCAGCCATGAAGGAGCGCAAGGCCGCGGTCAGCGCGGTGCGCGTCGGCCCCGGCGGCTTCGCCTTCTCCTTCGACTTTTAGCGCCCATGGCGGCCCGGACCTGGCTCGCCGTGGCCCTGCTTTCCCTGGCCGGGTGCTCCGATGATCCACCTCCGGGCGAGCCCGCGGGCACCGAGGGCGGCCCCTGCTACGGCAACGGCACCTGCAACGCGGGCCTGACCTGCTTTTCCGGCCTCTGTGTCACGGTGCCGGACCTGGGCCGGCTCGACGGCCCCGTGCCGGATCGCGGCGCGGACCGGGGCCAGGACCTGCCGACTGTGAAGAAGGATCTGGCGCCGGATCTGCCCAAGCCGGACAAGGCGCTGCCCAAGCCGGACAAGGCGTTGCCCAAGCCGGACAAGGCGCTGCCCAAGCCGGACAAGGCCGTGCCCAAGCCCGACGCCTATGTGCTGCCGCCGCCCCCCAAGGGGATCTGCAGCAAGGACAAGTGGTGCTGGGTCAATCCGCTGCCCCAGGGCAACCATCTGCACGGGCTGTGGGGCAGCAGCCCGACCAGTGTTTACGCGGTGGGGGGCGGCGGCATGGTGATGCGCTTCGACGGCAAGAGCTGGAGCGGCGTGGTGGTGCCGTCGACGGCTGCGCTGTACGCCGTGGATGGTTCGGGACCTGGCGACATCTGGATCGCTGGTGCGAAGGGTACACTGCTTCGCTATTCGGGCGGAACATGGATGCAGTTGACGTCTGCAACCGCTCACGGGCTCAACGATGTGTTGAGCATCGGGACTTCCATGGTCCTGGCAGCGGGAGATGGGGGGACTATCATGTACTACAATGGTGCTGGTTTCGTTTCGATGAAATCCGGAACCACCGCGAACCTCAACGCCATTGCGGGCAGCGGCAAGGCGGCCATCGCCGTGGGGGACCAGGGGACAGTGTTGCGGTACGACGGCAAGGTCTGGTCCAAGGCCAACGTCGGCACCAAAAAGGACCTGTACGCCGTCTGGGGCGCCGGCCCGAGCAGCGTCTTTGCCGTGGGCGATGGCGGCACCACGGTGCGTTACGACGGCAAAAAGTGGGTCGTGGCCAATATCGCCGGCGCCAAGGCCCTGCGCGCGGTGTGGGGCAGCGGCCCCACCGAGGTGTACGCCGCGGGAGACGGGGGTAAGGTTTTTCGCTTCAATGGCGCATCATGGACCGCCTTGCCGATGCTGGCAGGCGCATCGTTCAACGCCGTGTGGGGCAGCAGCAAGAATGTTCATTTCGTTGGCCTGCACGGCAGGATGCTGCGATACGACGGCAAGCAGTGGAAGAGCACCTACCGTGCCTTCACCACGCAGGACTTCAACGGCGTCTGGGCCAGCAGCGGCGGGGACGTGGTGGCCGTGGGTCAGGGCGGCGCGCTGGCCCGGCGGCAGGGTGGCAAGTGGAGCTTCATCTCCATGGGGCTGACCAGCTCGCTGCGCGGGGTCTGGGGCAGCGGCCTGGGCGACCTCACCGTGGTGGGCGCCAAGGGCGCCGTGCCCGTGGTGTTGAGCTACAACGGCAAGACCTGGACCTTCGTCACCCTGGCGGTGGGCAACATGACCCTGGAGGACGTGTACGGCGTCGGCCCCAGCGACCTGTACGCCGTGGGCGGCGCGGCGGGCAAGGGCGTGCTCTTACGGGGCACCGGCTCGGGCTGGCTCAAGACCAGCGTGCTCGGCGCGCCGCCGCTGCAGGCTGTTTGGGCCCACGGGCTCAACGACATCATGGCCGTGGGCGGTGACAAGCTGCTCACCTACCAGTGGTCGGTCTGGAAGGTGACCAAGCCCGGCTGCGCCTCTCTGTTGGGCGTCTGGGGTACGGGCGCCAGCAACGTCTTCGCGGTGGGCAGCGGCGGATGCGTGCAGCGCTTCGACGGCACGAGCTGGAAGAAGCAGAACGTGGGGACAACGTCTACCCTCAGGGGCGTCCGGGGACGAGGGCCGTCCGAGGTCTGGGCCGTGGGTGACTCGGGACGGGTGATCCGCTTCAACGGCAAGAGCTGGAAGACCGAGTGGTCCGGCACCAACCAGGCGCTGCGCGCTGTGTACTGCGCGGGCACCAGCGACATCTACGCCGTGGGCGCCTCGGGCACGATCCTCCGACGCCAGGGCCCCTGAGAGCCCTCCTTACGGCTCCAGCCGCTCCAGGGCTCGGGCGCCCAGCTTCATCGGCAGGTAGACCGAGATCAGCGTCACCCCCACCATGCCGCCCAAAGAAACCGCCAGCAGCCAGGGCCGGGGCACCAGGTTGCGGTAGATGACGATGGCGGGATAAATGGAGAGCACCACCAGGGATATGCCCACGATCAACGCCGAGCACATGCAGATCAGGCCGCCGAAGCTTGACGCCACCTTGGCCGCGGTCTCGGCCTTGTAGTCCGGCAGCAGCGCGCCGATGCCGGTGGAGAGCGCTGCCACCGGCACGGTGATGATGGCCGCCAGGGCGGCGCCGAGCAGCCGCATCTCCAGGCTGACGCCGAGGATGTGGCAGGAGACCACGGCCATCAGCTCGGCCATGAACAGCAGCGGCGGCAGGGTGGACAGCAGCTTGGAGCGCAGCACCTGTGCCGCCGGCAGCGGCGCGGCGCGCAGCATCCACATCATGCGGCCCTCCAAAGAGATCAGGGGGTAGGCCAGGCGCACCCCCACGGCGGTGACCACGAAGCCACACAGCGCCATGCCGATGAGGAAGAGCGCCAGGGTGTCCACCAGCCCGGCGTCGCCGATTTCGCGGAAGTGGCGGAAGTTGTAGAGGTAGACGAAGATCAGGGCCAGCAGCAGCGCCAGCTGTGACCACTGGGAGGCGTCGCGCAGCAGCAGCTTGATGTCCTTGATCACGAACTCCCGCGACGGGCCGTGGGGCATGAGCCTGAGCAACCAGCGGAGCCAGTCGAAGGCGGGGGCCTGGCGCCCTGGCGCGCGGATCGGCCCCTCAGCGGGCAGGGGGCGGCCACGCAGGCGGGCCCAGAGGCGGGAGACGGTGGCCGCGCCGCGACCCTCCTGGCTGCGGGAGTAGGCCGACGCGTGCCAGCGGCGGAAGGCCAGCGAGGCCACCACGAAGGAGGCGCCCGCGCCGGTCCACAGCCCCGCCAGCATCATCGGCCAGGTGTTGGACGGCGCCGCCTCGCGGAAGGTGCGGGCGATGACGTCGGTGCCCCAGAACGAGGGCAGATACGGCCCCGTGGGCGAGGAGAGCGAGCTGAGCAGGTAGATCAACGAGGCGAAGCCCTCGGGGTTTATAAAGCGCTCCGGCTGCAGCAGGCGGAAGAGCAGGTAGAGCACGATGAACGAGATGAAGATCATGCCGGCCACGATGTTGCGCACCCGCGCCGCGGGCAGAAAGCGCACCAGCAGCAGCGTCAGCACCAGGCCGGCGCTGGCCGGAAAGACCAAAAGCGGCAGCACCACCGCCACGATGGCCGGCACCGTCAGCCAGGAGCCGGCCACGGTGGAGAAGGCCAGCAGCGTGGGCAGGCCGAAGCAGAGCACCATCCAGGAGGAGGTGACCGTCTGCTCCAGAAACCGCGCCCCGAAGTAGGTCCGCGGGTGTACCGGCGTGGTGTTGAGCAGCTCCAGGTCCTTGGCCAGGAAGAAGCTGCTGAGGGCGGCCACGACGTTGGACAGCAGCAGCACGCTGAGGATGGCCAGCAGCACGTACTCCAGCAGGCGGCGGCAGAGCAGCGGGCCGATGGCCTCCACGTCGTAGCAGATCTTCAGCAGCCAGAGGGAGGCATGGTAGATGCCCACGGCGATGCCCACGCCGATGAGCAAAAAGACCAGCCGCGTCACGGCCTGGGCCAGGGACATGCGGTGGCCGCGGAGGAGTTTGGGCCACAGCAGTGAACCGATCCAAACTATTCGCGTGGGTTCACGCATCTTCGTCGGAATCAGCAGTCAACCTGAGGAACAACTCCTCCAGCCGATCTTCCTCGGCGTCGTGCGCCCTCCTCACCTCCTCCAGGGGGCCGGAGGTGATGATCTTGCCCCGGTCGATGATGGCCACCGAGTCGCACACCTGATCCACCACCTCCAGCGTGTGGGTGGAGAGGATCACGGTGGTGCCGTCGCCGGCGAGCTGCCGCACCACCCGCTTGAGGGTGCGGGCCCCGCGGGGATCCAGCCCCACCATCGGCTCGTCCATGATCAGCAGCTCGGGGGAGTGCACCAGGGCGCTGCAAAAGAGGATCCGCTGCCGCATGCCGTGGGAGTAGGACTCCAGGGGCTCGCCGGCCCAGCCCTCCAGATCAAAAACCTCGAGCCAGCGCGCGGCCTGTCGAGCGATGTCCGCCCGGGACATGCCCCAGACACCCCCGACGAAGCGGAGGAACTCCATGCCGGTGAGCTTCTCGTAGAGGAAGGGGCGGTCGGAGATGAAGCCCACGCGCCCCTTGGCCTCGGCCGGCTGGCGCTGGACGTCGAAGCCGCAGACCCGCGCGGTGCCGCTGGTGGGGCGCGCCAGGCCGGTGATCAGCCGCAGGGTGGTGGTCTTGCCCGCGCCGTTGGGGCCGAGGAAGCCGAACACCTCGCCCCGGGCCACGGTCAGGTCCACGTGATCCAGGGCCACGAAGGATCCGTAGGCCTTGGTCAGCCCCTCGATCTCCAGTACCGGCCCGTCGCTGGGTGTCGTGGTCATGGTGCCCTGCCCTGCCCGCCGGTGCCCGGGACGTAAGACTCGTGCTCGAAGACGATACCCAGCGGCAGCTCCTCCCGCAGCACGCGGCCCCCTTCGGGATCGATCCAGACGCGCGAGCTGATCCCCTCCATCTGGCGCTTGACGCGCACGGCCTCGAGGCGGATCCCCTTCTTCAGCGTGATCTTCTCCCGGGCCTCCACGCGGTAGGTCACCACGCGGCGCTTGAGCGACAGCGGGTCGAACAGCGACAGCTCGGCCTGCTTGCCGAGGCTGCCCCTGGCCAGTAGGGGATAGATGGCGCTGGTCAGCACAGGCCCCCGCCCGGCGTGGATCGGCAGGTCCACGTCCCGCCCGGCCACCTTGCCCCGCACCTTGCAGATGCCGGTCTTGAACTCGCAGCCCCCGCGAACGTGGATCCGGCCGCGCTCGCCGAGCATGCGGAAGAGGATGGACGAGACGCCGCCCAGCTCGGCCAGGTGGGTCAGGTCGGCGTCCATCTTGATGCCGGACATGCTCAGGTCGCGGTAGAGGGTCAGGTGGGTCACCGCCGCCTGGTGTCTTTTGATCATGAAGCGGTTGTGCACCGACCAGCCGCCCTCGCGGCGGTGGATGCTGGTCACCACGGTGCCCACGCGGCTGCCCTTCCAGTGGATGCCCTGCCGCTGGATCCCCTCCTCCAGCTCCAGCGTCTGGCCCGAGCTACCCACGCTGGATCCGTAGGACCGCACCATGATCATTGTGAAGACCACGGCGAAGGAGGCGATCCACGCCAGGTCGATGAGGATCCGCAGGCGAGAGGAGGATGACAGCAGGCGCCGGACAGCGGTCATGGTTTCTTGGCCTTGATCGTGTTCAGCCTGATCGTCGTCTCCTCTTTTTTCAACAGGCCGGGCTTGACCTCGAGCATCTGCCCCGCCGCCTTGCTGGCGTGCGCCCGCACCTCGAACTGGCAGAACTCGTCGGCCAGCACGTGTCCCCAGGGGCCCGGCCCGTCGTCGTAAATCTCCAGCACCGCGGTCTGGCCCTTGAAGGCCGAGACCTCCCAGACGTTGAGGCGCATGCGGCCGTCGTTGCGACCGTTGGCCTGGAGCACGATGCGCCCGTCCACCTTGAGCCGCACCCCGGCCTTGGACGGATCCGACGCGCCGGCCACGAGGAACTCCAGGCGGTTGCCCTTGATCTTGAACGGCGTGCTCACCAGCATGCCCTTCGCGGCGTCGTTGGCGGGGTAGCTGTTGGCCAGGTACTTGCCCGCGAAGCCGAGCACCCGCTGGTGCCCCTGCGGGCCGGTGGACGGCGCCTTGCCGAAGGCCTCACCCGACACGGACCAGTAGTCGCCGTACTTGCCGCTCTCGAAGCCGAGGCAGGAGCCGATCTTGCGGTAGCGGTCCACCCGCCGGAAGACCATGATGTACGAGGCCCCGAACCCGCGGTTGCGCCGGTGGGCCAGGTCCTGGTGCCGCCAGGTCCAGTAGCGCGGCACCGCCTCGTAGTTGCGCTGGAACGAGGGGTGCTCCGCCAGCAGCGTCTCCCCCTTCCAGTAGCCCGGCGTGTAGGTCCCCGAGATGGGCGCCACGCGAGTGTTGAGCACGATGAACTCCGGCTTGCGCTTGAGCACGTAGTCCGGATCCCACTTGTGGTGCCGCTTCCCGGGCACCCGGGCGATGTGCTTGTCGCTGAGCCCGGCCATGTCGATGGCGGGCAGGTCGCTGTAAAACGGCACCGCGCCGGCGTGGTTCACGGCGATGAGCGCCCCCCTGGGCGGCTGGGCGCGGAGCCACAGGCCCACCTGCTTGCTCACGGTGGTCAACTCGCCCTCGAGGTTGATCAGCACGCCGCGACGCTGACCCATCAGCGCCCGGGGCCACTCCCGGCGGGGGGTGCCCATGCTGTTCTGGATGCCGACGCACAGCAACAGCACGCCGGCCACGGTGGATAATCGGGCAGGCAGCGCCTGGGGGGCGGCGAAGCGCTGCGTGGCCGCGGCGAGGCCGGCCACCATCAGCGGCGTGGCAGGCATCAGCAGCCGCCACTCCCGCATCCAGTCGCCGCCCTCGATGATCACAACGGCCACGAGCAGGGCCACCTTGCCGAGCAGCAACAGGCCGATGCGCGAGGCTGCGCCCGCCAGCAGCAGTACGGCGATGGCCAGCACCAGCTGAAACGGTCGCTCGGTGATGAAGCGGAACGTGTAGTCGGCGCCCTGGGTGAGCAGCCCCTCGCCCGAGACCTTGGCGTAGTAGGTGTTGGGGAAAAGATCGCCGAAGTAGATGATGCGCCACAGGTGGTAGACCCCCAGCCCGCCGAAGTAGACGGCCAGCCAGCTGCGGCGCTGTCGCAGCACGCCGGACAGCAGCGTCATCGGCCGCACCCTGGTCAGGAGGTAGAGGCCGGGGACGGCGATGAAGGCCGCCCCCTCGGGCCGGGTCAGGGCCAGGGCGAGGTAGGCCGCCGCCGAGGGCCACTGCCAGCGTTTGGCCTCCTCCTCCTCGCGGACGAAGAGGTAGGTGCCGAGCAGCATCAGCATGGCGAACATCGGCGTCTCCAGGCGCATGGCCGTCCAGTACTGGTAGGGGAAGGTCAGGGCCAGGGGCAGCGGCGCCAGGGCCAGCAGGATCCACGACGGTTTGTCTGGCTGCTCGCGCCGCCCCAGCAGCACGATGAGCACCACCGTCGCGCCGGCCACCAGCCAGGCCAGCGCTCGCGCTCCGTCGGGGCACGGAATGCCGAAGACGCGCAGCGCCGCGATGAGCGCGACCCAGAGGAAGTTGGTGTACCCCTCCACGCGGTAGTCCGGGTTCCACTCCAGGCCGCGGCCGGTGGCCAGGTGCTCCGCGTAGCGGAAGGAGATGTAGGCGTCGTCGGAGACGAAGTTCCAGTAATAGTGCAGCGCCAGGCCGAACACGACCAGGCCGGGCACGCTCACCAGGAGCTCGCGCCAGGGGAGACGGGAGAGCAGTTTTTGGAAAAACGGCCGCACTGACTGACACTTACCAAAGGTGAGCGACATGTCAAATGAGTTGAGAGATGACCGTTGAGAGTTGACGGTTGGGGTGTAGAATCGAGCAGATGCGTTGTGGACCTTCATGGGCTCTTGCCGTGGCCCTGACGGCGCAGGCGGTGCTGCTCGCGCTCCCCTGCCCTGCCGCGGCGGCCGACTGTGATGCGCCGCTCGAAAGGGGCGTGCAGCAGTTCAATCAAGCCCGTTTCCAGCGGGCACTGAAGGTGCTCCAGGGCGCCCTCGGCACCAGGTGTAACAGGCGGACCCGGGCCAGGATCCACCTGCACCTCGGCTTCTGCCACGGCGTGCTGGGAGACCGCGCAGCGGCCAGGGCAGCCTTTGAACTGGCGCTGCGCGCGGACCCGTCCATCTCCGTCGATCGGGGCCGGATGAAGGCGGACCTCGTGAATATCTTCGACGAGGTGCGGCGCGAGATCGGGGCGACCGGGGTCCGCCCTCCCGCCGCGGCGCCGGCGACGCGGCGCGTCTGGACCTGGGTCGCCGCGGGCGGCGCGGTGGCGGCCCTGGCCGCAGGCCTCGGGCTGTGGGCCTGGGCCGAGTCGGACCACGACGAGTTCCTCGCCACGCCGGATCCGCTGCGCTACGACGAGCTGAAGAGCAGCATCCGCGCCCGGGACACCGGCGCCGTGGTGCTCTTCTCCGTGGCCGGCGCGCTGACGGCGACGGCGGCGGCGTTGTTCTTCCTCGAGGGGCGCCGGGGGCCGCGGCGGGAGCGGGCCTTCGTGCCCCGGCTGCGGATCGGGCCCACCGGAGTGGCCCTGGAGATGCGCCTGCCATGAGACGCTGCCTCCTGCTGCTCCTCGTTCTGGTCGCCGCGGCCTGCCATGATCTGAGCCGTCAGCGGCCGGACCTCGCGGCCAGCGACAGCTGGCCCGGCATGGAGCCGACCCCCGTGGATCTGCGCCCCGACCAGCCCCTGGACCTTGGCAAGCCGGACCTGCAAAAAAAACCGCCGGACCAGGGCAAGCCCGACGCGGCGCTCCCCCCCTGTGTGCTCAAGACCGACAACGACACCGTGGCGCTCTACACCTTCGAGAGCGGCAGCGGCGCCACCATGGTGGACGTCACGGGCAAGCACAACGGCAAGATCCTGGGCAGCACGATCAAGCGCGTGGCGGGCAAGACGGGCTGCGGCAAGGCGCTGCAGTTCACCGGCGCCGCGAGCACCACCTCCAACTACGCCACCATCCCCGACTCGACGGACTGGCGGCTGACCCAGGGCTCGGTGGACTTCTGGGTCCGGCTGGACAGCCCCACGCTCTCGGGCCCCCAGGGCATCCTCACCCGCGACGCCGCGGGCAACGCCAAGGGGCAGTTGTCCATCTTCCGCACCTGCGCGGGGCGGATCATGGTCCGCGTCCAGACCGGCGGCACCAGCCATCACTCGGCCTGCTCGGATCCGGTGACCCCTGGCGCTTGGCAATACGTCGGCGTCAACTTCGGCTCACCGGGGCTGAAGATGTGGATCGACGGCAAGCGGGCCAACTTCAAGGGGCAGGACGCCATCGGCCAGACCTGCATGATCAAGCTGGAGTGCGGCCTCGGGGGCTCCACAGGGCTGCTCTAGGCCGAAAAACTGCCCTGGGTCATCGGCGCGGCGTCCTACTATTACACCCCCAAGTCCCCCAAAATGTACGACCACATGAAGGGCGCCATCGACAGCCTGCGCATCAGCAAGATCAAGCGTTCTTTCCAGCCCTAATTTTTTCGTCCCCGGCCACTTGCCGATACAATCACCCCGTGACCCCTTTGCTGCAGAAGAACCTGGTGGCCCTCAACGCCGTGGACCCGGCGCTGTGCGAACGGATCTGCTGGGCCACCGAGGGCTCGCACACCCGGCTGCAGGACGGGGTGTTGATCTATCGCATCCACCGCCACTGGCACGTGCTGGAGCCCAGCGGAGACGAGGCGCAGCGCCTGGTGCGAGACCTGGAGCCGGATCGCCCGGCCTTGCTGCTGGGCGCTGGCGGGGGGGTGCTGCTGCAGGCGCTGCTGCGCGGCCGGGACCCCGACCCGGTGGTGGCCTGGGAGCGGGATCCCTGGCTGCTGAGCCTCTGTCTGCAGCAGGTGGACTGCGCCGACGCGCTGCGCTCCGGGTGCCTGCGCCTGGTCCTCGGCGCCGACCTGCTGGACCTGGGCCCGCCGTCGGAGACCTTCGCCGTGCTGAGCCACCCCGTGCTCGGCCCGGTGTACAGCCGAGAGCTGACCTTCTTCGACGAGGCGCCACACCAGCGCGTGGCCCTGCTGCGTACCGGCGGCCTGTTCGTCGACGACCTGGCCCGGGCCCTGGCGGGGGCCGGCCACGGCGTCTATACCGTAGACACCGAGGGGCTCTGCGCCGAGGAGCTGCGCCTGCTGGTACGTCGCAGCGGCGCCGAGGTGCTGGCCGCCATCAACTACCAGCACTACCTGGCCGAGTTCTGCCAGGCCGAGGGGCTGACTCTCGTCTGCTGGGAGATCGATCCGTCGTTGGAGGTACCCCAGCCCCCTGTCGGGCCCACGGACCGCGCCTTCCTCTTCAGCTACCGCCGGGCCAACGCAGATCTGTACCGCGCGGCCGGCTTCGCCAACGTGGAGTACCTGCCCCTGGCCGCCGACGTTGAGCGTCGCCGCCCCGAGGAGCTGGACGACGATGTGCGCGCCCGCTACACCGAGCCGGTGACCTTCGTCGGCGCCAGCATGGTCGACGACGCCCGGGAGCAGCTGGCCGAGTTCGCCCGGCGCTACGGGGAATACGCCGGCGGCGGCGACGCGGCCCTGGCCCAGTGCCAGCGGCGGTTGACGTTGATCAACGACGCACAGCGCCAGGACTTTTCGCGCTACGTCGTGGGCGACTTGCTGCGCGAGCAGTTCCCCGGCTTCGTGGCCCACGTGACCGCCAGCGAGCCGCACCTCGACCTGGAGATGATGGTGGCCCAGGCCGCCGCCGCCGAAAAGCGCATCGCCTACGTCTCGGCCCTCGCCCCCCTCGGGATCAAGGTCTGGGGCGACGCCGGCTGGGAGCTGGCCGCGGCGGCCGGCGCGCGCTACGCCGGGCGCATGGCCAACCACCACGAGGAGCTGAGCTGCATCTACCAGTGCAGCACGATAAACCTCGACGTGGGCCGCGCCTACCAGTCCGACATGGTCACCATGCGGGTCTTCGACACCCTGGCCTGCGGGGGTTTCCTGCTCACCGAGCACAGCGACGAGCTGGCCGAGCTGCTGGAGCCCGGCGTGGAGGTCGCCACCTACCGCGACCTCGGGGAGCTTCGTGACCGGGCCGCGTACTACCTCGAGAACCCGGACGAGGCGCGGGAGGTGGGCCGGCGCGGCCGCGAGGCCGTCATCCAGAGGCACAACATGAAAGATCGCATGGAACACATCTTCCGGTCCGCCGGACTTCTCGTGATATAATCCGCCTGTGGACGTCTGGAGCCAGGAAATACCGGACGAGATCGGGAAGTATTCGATCCTGGACCGAGTCGATGTCGGCGGCATGGCAGAGGTCTTCCTCGGCGTGGACGAGGACAATGAGCTGATCGCCATCAAGCGCATCCTGCCCCACATCGCCATGAAGGATCAGCTCGTCAGTATGTTCATCGACGAGTGGCGCATCACGGCCAAGCTCCAGCACCCGAACATCGCGACGATCCGCGACTTTGGCCGCGCCGAGAAGCTCTACTTCATGGCCATGGAGTTCATCAACGGCGTGGACCTGCGCCTGGTGAAGCACCAGTTCAAGAAGCTGCGCGCCGAGGGCGACTCCCGGCTGACGCCGCTGGCGGCCTACATCATCTCCCACATCTGCAGCGCCCTGGAGTACGCCTACAGCAAGCAGGACGACATGGGCCAGGCGATGCACATCGTGCACCGGGACATCAGCCCGAGCAACGTGCTGCTCTCCTTCGAGGGCGACATCAAGCTCATCGACTTCGGCGTGGCCAAGGCCGCCCAGCGGGCCTACAAGACACGCACCAAGGACCTCAAGGGCAAGTTCGCCTACATGTCCCCGGAGCAGGCCCGCGGCAAGAACGTGGACAACCGCTCGGACATCTTCGGCGCCGGCATCCTGCTCTACGAGCTGCTCACGGGCAAAAACCCCTTCGCCATGGGGGGCGGCGAGTTCGACACCCTGGAGCGCGTCGCGACGGTTCAGGCGCCGCCGCCGTCCACCCTGGCCGAGGTGCCCCGGGAGCTGGATCTCTGTTGCCAGCGGGCCCTCGCGCTGGACCCCGGGGACCGCTACGGCAGCGCGCAGACCATGGAGAACGTGCTGCGCAAGTACTACGAGCAGGCGGGCTTCGACCGCGAGGAGCTCACGCGATGGCTGCAGGAGCAGCTGCCCAACCAGTACGAGAAGTCACTGCTCGTGGGCAGCCAGCGGGTGGTCGCCAGCGCTGGCCCGCGCTGGGACGCCCTTGCCGGCCGCGAGGCGCCCACCACCCAGCGCCAGGCCTCCGGCGACCTGGCCCCGTCCCTGGTCCACGAGCACGAGCCTGCCCACCGCACCTCCTGGCTGACCATCGGCATCGCCGCGGTGGTGGCGCTGGTTGCGGGCCTGGTTGTGTTGTACATGATGCAGGACGACGCGCCGGCGGGCGTTGCCCCCGAGCCCCCCGCCCCGGGCGTGACCCCGGCGGCCAAACCGGCGCTGCGGCCCACCCCCACCGGGGCCGAGACCAAACCGCCGGCGCCGGCCAAGGAGCACGCCGTCATGGTGCTCACCGAGCACAGGGGCGCCCAGTGCCGCGCCAAGGTGGGGGACGACAAGCTGGTGCTCAAGCCTGCCCCCTGTCGCATCCTGGTCAAGGCCGGCACCCGGATCGAGCTGCGTGTGCTGGCCGACGGCTTCAAGCCCTACAGCCAGACCTGGAAAGTCACCGGGCCGCGTCGACTGCAGGTGAAGCTGGTGCCGTCCCCCGGTGCCAAGGTGCCGCCCCCGCCCGCGGTCCGCAAGGTACCGCCGAAGAAGGCGCCCGGCCTGATGAAGTTGCCGCCTTCGCCGCGGACCAGGGTAAAGCTACCATCGGCGACCCAGGCCAAGGACAACCCTGTGACAAACCCCGCGCCGGCCCCCGCGGTGAAGGTGATCCGGGCCCTGGGCGACAAGCCCACCGGCAGCGGCGCCAGGGCGGTCCCGGGGCCCAAGCCCGCGCCAGACCTGGTCAAGCCCGTGCCAGGCGGCGACGCGCCGAGGCCCAGGGCCAGGCCGGCCCCCAAGCCCAGGCCCGCGCCCAGGGCCAAGCCCGCACCGAAGCCGGCCCCCAGGGCCAAGCCCGC
>PVBE010429982.1_pt1 | contig 18483 bp, 17 predicted proteins | sample 1631181 | NCBI WGS metagenome assembly PVBE01 (sample SAMN08397723, study PRJNA350692) | Marine metagenome, whole genome shotgun sequencing project. | isolation source: water | place: Pacific Ocean | collected 2012-04
AATCCGGCTGCGCTGCGCTTCGCCGGCCTCAACAACCCCTTGTCAGCACCGAGTTACTGAGATAAGACGTGGTACTAACCGTGGGGTCAGGTCAGCACCGTGAAGAATGAGCGCGTCACGGTGGCAGAGCTCACGCGCACCGGCGATTGCCCGCCGGTGATGCTGATCTCGCCGGTGTTGTAGGCACCGAGGTCGACGATCTCCTCACCCCACTCGGCGTATTCCTGGTACTCCGGCTGCGACATCCAGAACTTGTCGAACCCCATCGTCGGGAACGCCGTGGTAACGAATACCAGCCGCTCTGGGTCCTGATAAGGAAGCGGCTTGAGCACCACGCCGTTGACGACGCTGAAGATGGCCGAGTTGGCGCCGATGCCCAACGCCAAGGTCATCACCGCCACCACCACGAACCCCGGGGTCTGCAGGAGTGAGCGCGCGGCGAACTTGAGATCCTGCAGGGCGTCTTGCATGGCTACCAACCTGGGGAGTTGTGCTTCGGCGAAACCCGCTGCCTGTAGGACGCTCCCGGATAGCCTGGGGTTTCGAAGGTGCGAAACAAATACCATGCCCGTGTGCGGGGCCGCACGGCGCTGGCACGGACGAATTCGGCTCGCGCACTCGGCGGTCATCGGGCACAGTAGGCGCGAGCGTCAGCGGCGCCCGCACGGTGCCCATCAGGAGATCCCATGGCCGACTCCAACTCGAGCATCGAGACCAAGCTCATCCACGCAGGCGAGCCCGAGCCCCGCATCGGCGACGCGATCGTTCCGCCCATCTTCCAATCGTCGACGTTCGAGTACCAGGGCGCCGGCTCATACGACGACATCCGATACGCCCGGATGAGCAACACGCCGACCCACGACATCCTGCACGCCAAGCTGGCGGCGCTCGAGAACGCCGAGGCGGCGCTGGCGACGAGCAGCGGGATGGCGGCCATCACCACCGCCCTGCTGTCGGTTCTGCGCCAGGGGGACCATCTGCTCGTGCAGGATTGCCTTTACGGCGGCACCCACTCGTTCGTGTTCGACGATCTACCCGGCTGGGGAATCACTGTCGACACCTTCAACGGCACCGACCCCGACTCGTGGGGCGCCCTGGTACGCCCGGAGACCAAGGCGATCTACGCCGAGACCATCACCAACCCGCTAATCCAGGTGGGCGAGCTCGAGGCCATCGCAGCGTTCGCCAAGGACCGCGGCCTGGTATCGATGATCGACAACACCTTCGCCAGCCCGGTCAACTTCCGGCCGCCGGAATGGGGATTCGATCTGTCGCTCCACTCGGCCACCAAGTACCTGAACGGCCACACCGACCTCGCCGCCGGGGCGGTCATAGGCAGCGCCAAGCTGGTCAAGGACGTACACCACATGGCCAACCACCTGGGGGGATCGCTCGACGCCCATGCCTGCTTCCTGTTGCATCGGGGCGTCAAGACGCTCGCCGTCCGGATGCGCCAGCAGAACCACAACGCGGCACGCATCGCCGAGTTCCTCGAAGCACACCCGATCGTCGCGTCGGTCAACTACCCGGGGCTGGAGAGCAACCGCGATCACCAACGCGCCGGACGCCTTATGGACGGCTTCGGTGGCATGCTCAGCTTCGAGGTGAGCGGCGGTGTGGAGGCTGCGCAACGGGTCGTGAGGAAGGTTCGCCTACCGATCGAGGCGCCCAGCCTGGGTGGCGTGGAATCGCTGGTCACCCGCCCCTCGACCACCTCGCACGCCGGCATGCCGCCCGAGGCGCGGGCCGCCGCTGGCGTTACCGACAGCCTCATCCGTATGTCGGTAGGGATCGAGGCCGCCGACGACCTGATCGCCGACCTGGATCAGGCGCTCGGCGATTAGGTGATCAAGTAACTACTGCGTTGCCCGCTTTTCGGCGAATGGCAAGCGTGCTCTACGAAACCGGGTGGCGCTACTTTCTTGATATCCGCAGCAGAGCGTCTCTTGTTGTCTCGGTGAAATGAACGTGAACGTGTGCGAGCGTGGTTCCCGAAGCCATAACCCAGGTCGACTCCGAGTTGGTCGGATCGAATGTCACAGGCATCTCTGCCTCTTGAGCATCGACGGGCAAGGGCAGGATCATGATGTGCGGAGACATCTGAATATGTTCATCACCATCGGACGTACCTAGGTTGTTCATAATGCCAACTACGCTGTCGCCATCCTGTCCATAAGTAATGCCACCGGCTGAAATGTTCATTCCAGACAGCATCCAAACCATGCCTGGAACAGTCGGCAGTGGCTTCGATGGAATCAATGGGTTTGATTCCTCCCACGCTGCGGAAAAATATGCCCACGCGTTTTGGTCAGCGCAAAGGGGATCTGGATAGGGAAACGCCGGTTTGCCGACTCGAAGAGAGTTACTTCCACTCGCAACGCACGTGTATGGACCATCGCCATCGCGGACGAGCACACGCTGGCCGTCTTCCTCGAAGGCATATATCTTCGCGTTCGCCGTAACAGTGGGTGGGGCCGCCCGTAGTGCGTCTTCTATCTGTGCTTGTACCCATTCCGGTGAGTCTTGGCCGGCAACTACGGAAGTGGCGCCACCAAAGAGCACAAGTATCGTAGTGATTACTAACTTGGCATTCATGTCACCTCCTGGCGTAAGCAATGCGCTCACGACTTCTAACGCGGGCGTAGGATCCCCCTGCCGACGTAGCAGGCCCACGCAATCGTAGCCATCAGGAACAATCCCGCGGCCCAGCCCATCCACCAGAAATTGTTCGCTGGATCCAGCTCCATCAGAACACGCGTCAACAGCGCTGCGGTCATACAGGCGCACAGCAGCAGCGCCGACAGAGGCCAGCCGCGGACAAACTCCGTATAGCCACCGTGGCCGAGAAGCACTTGGGCGCTGACGGCCAAGCCGAGCATGGCGAGACCCCCGATGAGGCTGATGTGCAGGCCGGCCCGGTAGCTCAGCGGCAGCAGCGCCGCGACCAGGTAACCGGCTGGCAACAGCCATGCAGCGACCCAGATGATCCGCGCGTTGGCCCCGGGTCGCAGAGGCCGGCGCCATAGCCGGGCCCCTCCGGCGATGACACCGAAGGTAACCAGCGCCCGTATCGCCATCGCTAGCTGAAGCGAGTAGCTCACCTCGATCCAGAAGGACGCGGCCAGAGCAATGGCGCCACCCAGGTGCGCTATTCGGGCCAGGTGGTCGCGGCGGGTTACCGGCCCGCTGGCCGGCTGCTCGCCCCGGGTCATCAGAGGTAGGGCAAGGCTGCCGCCGACGCCGAGGATCAAGCCGACGAAGAACCCCTGCTGGATCATGCGCTGGCCTGCTTGCATCCAGGTTGCTGGCATCATCGCGATCTCCGCTCCCAGCGTCATCGCGGCTCCGACCACGCCCATGAGCATCGCCGCAGGGATCCAAACGAACCCGTTAGGCTTGCGCGATTCCCCTGGCCCATCGAAGCGCTGGACGATGAAACCGACCGCTGTGAGCACGACCAGCAACCACAGAGCCTGAGCCAGAATCCACTGCGCGTACCATGCTGCCAGCACCACCCCGACAGGGGCGGCCACCACCACCTGGAGTTGCCAGGCTCGTGGGGGAGCCGTGTCAGTGAGACGCGGGATCATCGTGAACAGGAACCCGATCGACAGGCAGGTCATGAATCCCTGCGTCTGCGCAACGGCATGGAAGCGTGGTCTGTAGTCAGCGAGCCAGCCGCTGGCGTACAGCGCCCAGTGGGCAATGCCGCCCCAGGACAGGGCCACCCCGAGTGGGAACATGAGCCTGTACGGATGGCGGCAGAATGAGTCGATCAAGCGCGGCGAGGTGGAGGCAGTGGCCATCAGGCCTCGCCAGGCCCGCGCTGGCCGCAGAAGTAGCCGAGTCCGAACTCCGGCGTCGTGAAGGTGATCGTACACCCCTTCGGGAAGTAGAAGAGATCTCCGGCCGTAGCCGTGACCGTCTCTCCGCTGTCGCCGTCGTGGATCTCGAACTGCCCGTCCACGATGAGCTTGATCTCGTGATAGGTGTACGTATAGGTCATCGCCTCGCCGGCCTCGAGGCGGAACAGCCCGGCCGTGATCGGCTTGTCGGGGTCGTCCGACACCGCGAAGTCATCGAGGAAGGCTGCGGCGGCCTCGTCCTCCATAGGGGGCAGGGCGCGGCCGAGGATCTTCCCGTGGTATTTCATGGACGGCATGATGAACTCTCCTGATCAGCGCGGGACGCGGCGCCTATTATGGTGATCGAGGTCTCGACGTATCCGTTTGCGTGTGAAGCATGTGTCCACCAGGTCGCCAAAGAGTATAGAAATGCCCGATTCGTATGACATCCGACCCGTTGCCACGGAAGACCACTCCGATTGGCTCACGCTGTGGCAGCAGTACCTCGTCTTCTACGAGTCGTCCCTACCTGAGGCCACGACGGCGCTACTGTGGCAGCGATTGCTGGATCCGGCACACCCATTTCGCTGCTTCGTCGCCGCGCATACGAATACTCAGCGCCTGGCCGGCATTGTGCACTTCTTCGCACATCCTGATACCTGGGAGTCTGAGCTCGTCTGTTATCTGCAAGACCTGTACGTCGACGAACCGGCGCGCGGCGGCGGCGTGGGCGGCGCACTTGTTGAAGCCGTTCGCGACGAATCGGAGCGTCACGGTTGGGCGTCCGTCTACTGGCTAACCATGCACGACAACACACGGGCACGCCGGCTATATGACAAGCTCACCGGCGGGACGGATGGCTTTGTGACCTATCGGCTGAGCCACCGAGCTCCACGCCCTGCAAACGCCTGAAGCACCACAGACAGGTAATCGCCGCACGCCGATCGGGCTAGACGGACCCGATCGATGAAGACAGTCCGCTGTTGGCCGTCGTGGCCCGGGCAGCGACTAGGGGCTTGTTCGCATCAGATATCCGACATGCCAGAATGACAGCCTTTCCCCTTTGCGATTCAGGCTTTTCCGCCGGACTCGCTCGGTCGTGAGCGATGGCCCTGTGAACCCAACCACGCCGCTGCTCGGTACCGCAGGGCTTAGAGCGCTGACTGTTGCCGCCGTCGCCGTGACGCTGGGCAGCCCGGCCGTGATCGCCCAGCAACCGGGCGACGACCAGGAACCCCGTCGACGCCAGATTCCGGTGCGCCTCGTTGTGCCCGTCGAATCTGCGCGCCCGGTGCGCCAGGGGCGACGGCACATCCCGGTGCGGCTGATCCGCCCCGGCGAGACCGATTCTCCGATATCGACAGTGCCAGCGGGCGCCGAACGGGCCGTGCCGCCGTCAACCGGGACCACACCGCCTGCGCTTACCGATGACCTCCCTCCGGCGCCGAGCGCCGATATCAGCGGCGCGTCGACGACGTTCGCCGACCGACCTATCGACGGCAAACGCACTGCCGCGACGCGGACAAGCACGCCCCCCGTCCTCGACGGTCGGATCGACGACGCGGTCTGGGAGCTGGCAGACGTGGTGAGCGACTTCGTGCAGAAGGATCCGGTCAACCGCGTGGCGCCGACGAAGCGCACCGAGGCGCGCGTGCTGTACGACGACGACACCCTGTACGTCGGCTGGATCAACTTCGACGATGAGCCCGACAAGATCGTCGCCAACGACATGCGTCGCGACGCGACCATGACCGGGGAGGATTATGCGGCTGTCTTCTTCGATACGTTTCGTGACCGCCGCAACGCCTTCGGCTTCCAGGTCAACGCGCTCGGCGCCAAATTCGATTACACCCTGACCGACGAGAGCCAACTCAACATGAACTGGGATGAGACCTGGGAGGCCGCGGCGAGCATCACCGAACGCGGCTGGGAGGCCGAGCTCGCCATCCCCTTTGCCGCTCTGCGGTATCCGACGGGCAGCAACGTCTGGGGCGTCGAGTTCGAGCGTGACGTGGCGCGCACCAAGGAGCGCATCAACTGGAACAACACCAGCCGTGACTACAACTGGCTCGCCGTCTCGCAGTACGGCAACCTGGTGGGTCTGCAGGACCTGACGCTCACCGACCGATTCCGCCTCAAGCCCTTCGTGACCGGCGGCTATGACTCCTTCCAGCAACGTGACGACCCGTTCTCCGAGGGGCGGGGCGATATCGGCCTCGAGAGGTTTCAGGTACAACTGACCCCCAGCCTGACCGCCAACCTGACGGTGAACACCGACTTCGCCGAGGTCGAGGCCGACAACCAGCAGGTGAACCTGACCCGTTTCTCGCTGTTCTTTCCCGAGCAGCGTGAGTTTTTTCTAGAGGCCGCCGACAACTTCACCTTCGGCACGCTGGCCCGACGCAGCGCGGGCGGGGGCGAGGGTGGCGGCTTCCGGCGACAGCCGCCGCTGGCACTGCTGTTCTTCTCGCGTCGCATCGGCCTGGGTCCCGAGGGGCAGCCGGTCCCCATTCGGTTCGGCGGCAAGCTGACGGGGAAGATCGGCAGCGGCAACGTCGGCTTCGTCAACGTGCAGACGAGCGATTCGCAGTTCGGTGCGGGTCAGAACTTCGCCGCCTTTCGCTGGAAACAATCCGTCCTCGACCGATCCAGCGTCGGCGCACTGGTCACCAACGTTCAGGGTCCCGACGGTCAGTACAATCGTGTTCTCGGCTTCGATTCTAGTTTCATCCTGTTCGACCACCTGTTCCTGTCGGGGTTCGTGGCCGGTGCCCAAGACAACGACGTCGACGGCACCTCGTGGGTGGGGCAGCTCAGCGCTGGATGGGACACCGAAGCATGGGGGCTCGGCGGCGATGTGACCTACGTGGCCGATGACTTCGACACCGATCTCGGCTTCGTTCTGCGGCAGGACATCGTGCGCACCAGCTACCAGGGCCGCTGGTCGACGCGGCCAAGCTGGCCGCTCTTACGGCGTGTCTCGATAAGCCCGTCGTTGGAGCGCATCACCGACACTAGCGGGCGCTTGGTTACCCGGGTGGGCAGCCTGACCACGCGAATGGACCTCGAGTCCGGTGACATCTTCAATATCCGCCTCAACCGCAACTACGAGCGGTTGGACTTCGATTTCCCCATCGACGAGAACGTATCCATTCCGATCGGCGACTACTCCTGGACTGACGGACAGATCAGCCTGCGCGCCGCTCCCCGTCGTGCGGTGAGTGGCAACCTTACCTTCAACCTGGGCGAGTTCTACGACGGCACGCGCTTCGGGATTGGCGGAGGGCCCAGCTTCAAGTTCAGCGACCGCTTCAACCTGAGCCCGCAGTACAACTTCAACCGCATTCATCTACCCGGCGGCAGCTTCGACACCCACCTGGCGCGGTTACGCGCCAACCTGTCGTTTTCGGATCGCGTGCTGTTCGACTCGCTGCTACAGCACAGCAGCATCACTGACCAGCTGTCAGCGTTCGTGCGGTTGCGCTACATCTATCGAACCGGCGACGATTTCTACCTGGTGTACCGACAGTCGACGGCTTTCGGAGGGCTGTTCGACCGCCGGGACGACCGCACCCTCACCGCGAAGTTCACCTTCACGATGCAGCGGTAGTCTCGGTCCTGCACGGACACCCCTGGCGACACCCTGAACTAGTACGCGCGCACCAGGCTCCATAGCGCATCAGGTAGACCAGCTGAGCCCTCCCGCCTGGGCACCCTCCTGCCGACAAAGGAGGTACGCTCGAAGACTCGCCGCCTAGCCGCCCTGGAGGAGGAAACGCCGCACTCATGCGAAGACGAGATTTCTTGCGTGGCGTCGCGGGCGCGCCCCTCCTCGGTGCCGCGGCCAACACAGGCTGCGGAGCCAACGAACCGGGCCAGGACGGAGCCTCGACGAGTGGCCTCACAGGCCGTCGTTTCCTGACCTTCAACTCGGTCATCCGGGTCAACCAGATCGAGGTCACGCGCGCCCGCAACGAAGGATTCGACGAATACGATCGGCACACCCCGGAGAACGTCCAGGCCCTGCGCCAGGCGCTTGCCGACGGCTGGCCCGGCGCACCGATGACGTGGGCCTTCAGCTGGCGAGCCCTGCACGACGAGCGCGACCGCTACGCCACGCTACGGCGGCTCGTTCCGGAGTTTCACGACCGGTATGGCGACGACGTCACCTTCATTCCGGGTGCCTTTTTCGCCAATGCCTACAACACGCGGGCGCAGGTCGATCGGGATCTGCACGAGGGCCTGGCCCGCGTGTCCGAGATCATGGGGGGTGGGTTTCGTCCACGGAGCGTGATCGCCGGATTCCTGGCCGCCGACAACCTGAAGTACCTGGCGGAGGAGGAGGGCATCCATGTCTGCCAGGGCAACATCTGGAGCCAGTACGCAGTGGACAACCAGGATGGGGAAGGATCGATCTGCTATCCCTACTACCCCTCCCGAGAGCACTTCTGCAAGCCCGCCCAGTCAAGCGGCGATCACATCGACTGCGTCAATCTGGATGGATGGACCATGGACTTCCTGGCCGCCCGCCGGCCCGGCGGCGAGGAGAGCAGGAGCAGGAGGCAGTACAGCCGCATGGGAGTTGGGCCGATCGAGACCATCGGACAGTTCGGACCGGAGACCGGACTGCGCCAGATGCTGGCCAGCACGGCCGCCCACTTCGACACTGGCTTTGAGCTCAACGGATGGGCCTGGGTCACCAACTGCTGGGAAATCTCGCTGGTTCCCCAAGTCGGCCACCTGGAGGTCCTGACCGCCTGGACACGTGCCATCCGGGAGCGCTGGCCGCAGGCCGAGTGCTTGTTGCTGGGAGATTTCGGTCGCGTCTGGAGTGAACAGCACCGGGGCAACGACGACATCGACTACCGATTTCGGCAGAGGGGCACGGGAATCGGCGGATCGGACGCCGATCTAGAGATTCGCTGGTTCATGAACCAGCAGTTTCGCCTTGCCCTGCTCAGGGACTGGCGGCGGGATCAGCCCGAGAAAGTGATCGACTTCACCCGGTACGATCTCCCGGCCCAGGAGCCTCGAGACCTCACCCGGAACTGGAGCTTGATGAACCGACTCAATCAGAAGGGCATCCGGCCCCAGGACCGGCCGACCTCCCTTGCCCAACTGCCGGAGGAGGACCACCGGATTATTCGCCGTCGGTATCCGGAGTTCGGTTGAGAGGAGGCAGCATGAACTTCCCATTGTCCCTCGCGGGCGCGCGAGTGTATCGAAAACCAGCCAAGGAAAATCGAAGAATGGGAAGCCTTGCTACCGTCACCCTTGCGGGTGTTTTGTTGTCGGCCTGCGCGACCAGCCGAGGTACCGACACTCGATCCGTGGTCGCGGCCCCGGGAACTGGTGCCACGCCCGAGTTTCTCCAACCGATCGATCTGATTCCGTCCGCTCTCGGACCTTTCTCTTGGACCATCAGCACCAGCGAGCCACGAGCCCAGGAATACTTCGACCAGGGGATGCAGCTCCGATATGCCTACAACGTGACGGAGGCAGCTCGCTCGATGGCCGAGGCGCGGCGCCTGGATCCCCAGTGTGCAATGTGCTTCTGGGGTGAGGCCTTCGCCTTGGGCTCGTTTCTCAACGGCGGCATGAGCGCCGATCGATCGCGGCGGGCGCACGCGGCGATCGAGGAGGCGGTCGCTCTTTCTAGCAGCGCGACAGCTGTCGAGCGCGACCTGATACTGGCGGCGCGGAATCGCTACCCCGCGGACTACGACCCCGAGCAACGGCGCCCAGTCGACGAATCGTTCGCCGAGGAAATGGCGAAGGTGTACGGGAAGTACCCGGACCATCACGAGGTGGCCGTCGTCTATGCGGTGGCTCTGTTCCTGCTCGAGGAGAGACTCGGTCACCGAGATGTCGAGGACCCTGATCTGATTCGACTTCACGGAGTGCTGACCGGCGTCCTCGAGGGCGACATCGAGCATCCGGGCGCATGCCACCTCTACGTACACGCCACGGAGTCGACCCAGCAGCCGGAGTTGGCGCTCGCGTGTGCCGAACATCTCGGTCAGGCGGTGCCGGTAGCCAGCCACGTTCAGCACATGCCCTCGCATACCTGGAACGAGGTCGGTCTGTGGGGGCGGTCGGTCCAGGCCAATATTGCGGCCTGGCACTCGGACCAGAAAGCGGCGAAGGAACTCGGCTTCTCCTACGCGAGGACACACAACCTGCACATGCTGCTGTTCGCCGCTTCGATGGACGGACAAGGCGCGATCGCGACGCAGGCGGGCAAAGATTTCGCGAAGATCGGCGGCGACACGATGCACCAGGTGTTGACCCTTCTGCGTTTCGGCCGTTTCGACGAGATCCTCCAAGTCAAGAAGCGTCCCTCGGCCGAGGTAGCTGGCGGCTTCTGGGAGTTCGCCCAAGGCTATGCAGAGCTGCGGACCGGCGACGCCGCAGCCGCGCATGAGCATCTGGCGCGGGTCCAGGATCTGGCGCAGCATTCCGAGGCAACGTTGCGGTTTCATCCAGCCAAACAGCTGATGGGCCTCGCAGCGGCGATCCTCGAGGGCGAGATCCTCCGCGCCCAGGGCGACCTCCACGCCGCAATCAACGCGTTCGAGCGCGCCGCCGAGCTCGACGACCAGCAGCGCTTCGACGAGCCCGAGCCGATCCCGTTCGCAGCCCGCCACTGGCTTGGCGCAGCACTCCTTCAGGCCGGGCACGCGGCCGAAGCGGAGGACGTGTACCGGACCGAGCTCGCGGACCATCCGCACAACGTTTGGTCGCTCCACGGCCTGAGAGCCGCATTGGAGGCGCAAGGCAAGACCGACCCAGAGGTGGATCAAGACTTCGCCCAGAGCACCGCCAGAAGTGACACCTGGATCACTGCCTCCAGGTTCTAGCGCGAAGCAGCGAACCAAACGCTCGTCGGCCGAGTTACGGCCCTGGAGTGGCCTCCGCGCACTGCCGTACCTCAGAGGTGCAGGGAATGTGGTGGAAGAGGTGGTGCAGGGGGAATCCGAATGCGAGACTGAGCCCGGTTTCGCTCCTGATAGCTACCGACTAGCCATCTCGCCGATCCTCCCTCGTTCTGTCATTTAGCGTACTTCCTACCGGGATCGAGATTGGAACGGCCGGTGCCCTTTCGTCACACCCCTCAGGGAACCCCTATGCGGTATGCAGTAGCTTTGTGTCTTTGCCTCTTCATTGCCGCCGATGGGCTCGCCGCTGCGGCTGACGGCATCGAGATGGTCAGGATTCCGCGCGGCACGTTCACGATGGGCAGCGAGGAGGATCTGTCCAAGCCCATCGCCACGAATAAGCCTGCCCACAGGATCACCATATCGGCCTTCAAGATGGGGATGTACGAGGTGACCAACCAGCAGTTCGCTGAATACCTCAACGCAGCAGAGCTCGGCGGGCAGATCGAGGTGCGTGACGATCTCCCCGCCACCGCTCACGGTACCGGGATCTTCGTCCTCGGAGCGAGCGGGTACCCCTCGGCCGGGCAGAAGATTTACCACCTAGGGGGAACGAACCTGGACGGCGAGAGCGAGCTCAACATCCCCTGGATTGCCTACGACGAAGGTGCCGTGCTCGGGATGCGCTTCCAGGTCCTCGACAGCCAGGACCTGTTCGGCAACAACGACGCCCTCGATACCACCGACTGGCCAGCGACATTCGTCCCCTGGCACGGAGCGGCCGCCTTTGCCGCATTCAACGACTACGCGCTTCCCACCGAAGCCCAGTGGGAGTACGCGTCGCAGGGAGGGGTGGGCAACGATTACGGTACCGACGACGGCACCCTCTCGCTCGTCAACGCCAACTACAGCGGCCAGGCCGCGCCCGGTGGGATCGCCGCGGGTGCGGTGGGGCACGTGGTTGCCGTGGGGTCTTATCCTGCGAATCCGTTCGGCCTGAACGACCTGGCAGGGAACGCGTGGGAGTGGACGGCCGACAACTACGACGGTCAGTTTTGCGCGAACACCGAAGGTGCTACCGACCCCTTCAGCCACACTGGCATCGACGGGACCAGCGACAATCCTGAGGAGACGGTCGCCTGCACAGGGGGTCCGAATCTGGTGTGCAACTGCAACACACGCCTGAAGCGTGGCGGCAGCTGGAACTTCCACGCTGTGACGATTCGGAGCCAGGCACGCAACACCGACTACCCCTACCGCGGCAACGATCACTTCGGGTTCAGGGTGGTCGGCGCTCTGTCGAAGCCCAACAAGCCCGGCAAGCTCGCAGCCGAGATCCAGGATGACGGCTCAGTGCTCTTCTCCTGGGACGACAAGTCCGATGACGAGTCGTTCTTCGAGCTGGATTGCAAAGGAAAAGGCAAGTGGGCACACGTGGCCAAGGTCGGAGCCAACGTCGACCAGGTGACCAGCGAGGCGCTAGGAGCCGGCACGAAGTACAAGTGCCGCCTTCGCGCGCGAAATTCGGCGGGAAAGTCCGGCTGGAAGCGGAAGAAGATCGACCTCAGGTGATCTGATCGGGACGGGCCATGCGGCCCCTCGAAGTTTGGGCGCTCCGACAGCGGGCCGGCCGCAGCGCTTACGAATTGGCCCAGGAGTTCGAGCCGTCGTACTGGACGATCCATCAGTGGGTCAAGCAGACGGACCGCGTTCTCCGCGCGGAGGAAGCATATAGTCATGCCGTCTGCACAAGAGGCTGTCAGGGAGGTAGTCGAGATGTCACATCCAAGCCGATTCAGATCAACACTCGTCGCAATCCTTGCCGCGCTAGCGGTTGTGATGGTTGCCGCGGAATCAAGCGCCCAACACAGCAATCCGTATCGCGCCAGGTACGGCTGGGCGAAGCTCCCGGAGGGGAGGCCTCTGGGGGTGGTGGCCGGGATATACCTGGATCCCGATGGCCAACACATGTGGCTGATGGACAGGTGTGGTGGGAACAACTGCGCTGGCGTTGACGTAGACCCGATCCTCAAATTCGACCTGCACGGGAACCTGGTGGCGAGCTTCGGCAAGGGGCTCTTCGGGTGGCCTCACGGTTTCTTCGTTGACCACGAAGGGAATCTCTGGGTGACCGAGGGATCGCCGACAGGAGAACCTCGCGGAGAAGCAGGTTTCAAGCTCGGCAGGGGGCACCAGGTCTTCAAGCTGAGCCCGGAGGGAGAGGTGCTGATGACCCTGGGCGAAGCGGCGTCCCCGGGGGATGACGAGACGCACTTCAACGGACCCTCCCATGTGCTGGTCGCCCCCAGTGGCGAGATCTGGGTCACGGACGGGCATCGCGGTGGCAACAACCGACTGGTCAAATTCTCGCCAGACGGGGCGTTCATCATGCAGATCGGAGGTGGGGTGGACGCGGCAACCGCTGAGCGCGGTCTGTTCAACGATCCCCATCACCTTGCAATGGACTCCCGAGGCCGACTCTTCGTTTCCGACCGGGGCAACAATCGGATCCAGATCTTCGACCAGGAAGGGAACTTCATCGGGCTGTGGACCCATTTCGGGAGGCCGAGCTCGGTCGCGATTGACGACCAAGACAGGATTCATGTGGTCGATGGCACGACATCGTTGACCGGCGTGCTGGACACAGACTTCCCGGGCGGTGGGAGCTACGGCTACGACAGGGGCATCTGGATCGGCAGCGCCACGACCGGTTCGGTCGAGACCTTCATTCCTGAGCTTCAGCTGGCCGGACTCACCGAGAACGGCCAACCTCTCGGCGTCAGTCAGGAATTCATCGGATTGCATCCCGATGGCAGCATCCTCGTGGGGGAGGTCACGGGCCAGCGCTTGGTGCAGTGGATCCGGGTCAGGAACTAGCCCACTCGAGAGCGGCCACCGCCTCAGGACACGGCAGCGCCCATCACGCCCGCGGCCTGCTAGCCACCTGACTGAACCGAAGCGCCGGTTCGCATCGTCGGCATATTGCCGATCGACCCCGCGCCAGGTATTCGGCGACGACCAGGCAATGAAACCGGCCCCGATGACAGCGATGTTCTGCGAGGTTCTTGTCGCGGGGCAGCAAGCTATCATCCATCCGGATTCTCCATAAGGCGACGTGACCTGCGGATAAGAAGGGCTTGAGTGGGATCCGGCGTAGTTGTTGAACACGTTAGAAGCCCTTTATACTCAGCCATGCCGATCCCGCGGACACGCTCCGAACTGACAGACTTGACCGTCTCGGCCTTTGAGAAGCTGCGGGCCGAGCTCGAGGCAGCTGGTTCAAGTGCGGGCGGCCTTCCCTGTACTGATGACTGGACCGTGAAGGACTTGCTCGCGGTACGGGCTTGGTGGTCGGAGAACGTAGTCGATTGGATCGAAGCCGGAAAGCGAGGCGAGACCCCCAGCACACCCGCGAGGGGCTATCGATGGAATGAAACTCCACGCCTCAACGCGGATGTGGTCGAGTCGGCTCGACGTGAGTCCTATCGCTCCATCCGTAGAAGGTTGGAAGAGAATCACGAGCGCGTGATGCGTACCATCGATCCGCTGGACGACAGCGAGTTGCTGGAAGTCGGCGTCTTCGCTTGGGCAGGAACGTCCCCTATCTCGCGATGGTTATCGATCAATACGGCCAGGCAGTACACCACGGCTCTAACCTTCCTTCGCCGCGCCCTGAGGCAGCAACGTGGATAACGTGAACGGTAGACAGGGACGGCGACACGTGGCGATTGTGCTCGTCCTGGCGTGCGCCGTCACCGTAGGGTGCTCAGGCCCGCCAGCAGATCCGGTTGGCCCCATCGGCAGGACTCCGCTGCGCGAATACGCGACCGATTCCGCGCTCTGGGGCGAAGTGACGCTCGACATCGGGGCGGTCGAGGCGCCAAGGGTCTCCGACGCCGATCGGCGGGCGTTGCTCGAGAACATCGAGCACTATCAGCGTGCGTGGCTCACGCAGGATGAAGCGGCGCTGCGCGATCTACTGGCGGGTGACACGATTCGTGTGAGCCAGATCTCCGGCCTCAGTGAGGGTGTGGAGGAGGTAATCGATGCGCTGAGCGTGGAGTGGGGGAAGTACGAGCGGCCGTACGGGACCCTGGCGATGAACTTCGAGGTGCGAGACTTGGAGCTCGACGTGCACGGCGACGTCGCAACAGCGCTTTCCCGGATCCATGTCCAAGGCGGCGCGCGGTGGGCATTCGAACGTCGCGCGCTTGGCTTCGATGTCCATCGTCGAGCGGCGGGATCGTGGGAGCTGATCCATCACGTCGAGCTCGGCATAGCTCCCCAGGGCTTGGCTCTCAGGAACCCGGCGGCTGCGGATGCGTCCGCGCCCCTCCGGGAAATGGGGTTCGTCTACCCGGCAGAGGATCTCGAGCGCGCCGCGGCATTCTACGCGCCGCTGATGGGCGAGCCGGAGTGGCAGTCTCGCTCTCGCGCCTGCTTCAACCTGAACGGAGCGCGATTCTGTCTCGACACGACGACGTTGGATGGCCTGGTGGTGCTTCGCAAGGGGCTTCCGAACGGGTACGCGGAGTTCGCCGTCTTGGATCTCGAGCGCGAGTTGCGGCGCCTCGATGCTGCTGGAGTCCGTGTACTTCGAACGCCGGCCACTCTGGGGGTGGCGGCCGGGGTGCCGCTCGCGGGCCCCGACGGCAACGTCTTCGTGCTGCGGGAGCGAGTCTCTGTGGAGGACTCTCAGGCGACACCACGGTTAACCGTGGCCCCGAGTACCGCGACGCCTTCGGAACTTCTGGAAACGGTTACACGCCTCTGGAATGGTTGGCTGCACATGGATCTCGACGGCACGCTTGGGCAGCTCTCGCCCTCCGGGTACTGGATCGCAGACTCCCGCACGAGGGGCCTGGTCTCGTCCCAGGGCAAAGAGGAGATCGGTCGTGGGCTGACAGCGGTGTGGGGCCGCTACGATCACGGAGCGTCCGGCATGGCGGTCGAGATGGCGATCAAGCGGCTGACTGCGCGCATGCTGGGTGAGCTCGCGTTGGTGAGCTACGAGTACACGCTGACGGGTCTGGACGCCGAACGGTTCTCGGAAACCGGCGTCGCGGTGCAGGTGTTAGAGCGTGATCCCTCTGGCTGGAGAATCAACACGTCCATCGTCCTACCTGTGAACAGCACCAACGCCACCGTCCTGTCGCTCGACTACACCGGCTATCCCGTCCGGCGATTGGGGCGTGTCGAGCGGTTCTATACCGACACGATGCGGCTGGGCGCGCCCTATCACGACACCGGCTACCGTGGATGGTGGCTGCGCAATAGCGTGTTCGGAATCTACCGCAGCACAGTCGAGCGCGATGGCGTGCCCCGGCCACGGAGGACGAACGGTTACGTGAGCTTCAGGGTCGATTCGGTCGACGAAGTGTACGGCTACCTCAGGCAACGCGGGTCGTCTTTCCCTGTGATCCCCGCCATCAACGGCAGCAGCGGTGTGGACGCCCAACCCGGGTACACGCAACTCGTTTCTACCGATTCTGAGGGGAACATCGTGCTCTTCACCGAGTATCCCGGGACCTGAGCCTGACGACTCAGCAGCGCAATCTCCGCGGACCCCGGCGTGCCCCAGTGATGGTTTCAGGCTCAATCAACGCCAAGCTCGAAGAGCTCGAGGACGAACTGCGCCAGCACCGCAGCAAGGTGAATCAAGACACGGCGAACTTCCCGCCGCTGTTGGATGATCAACTTGCCTATATCGCCTCTCAGACGATCGCCGGCGACGCACGGCCGACCGATCAAGGGTATCGGCGATATGAGGATCTCGATGCCGAGCTCGTTGACCATCTGGACGATCTGCAGGAGCTGATCGAGGGGGACGTCACACTCTTCAACCAACTCGTAGAGGACCATGGTCTTGGCGCGGTGATCCTACCGGAGCATTGATCGACACTCACCGGACCGCTGGTTGTAGTTGGCTTCTTGCATGCCCAGGCGTCAATAATGTTGGTCGTGTAGATGCTCGCACTCGTGGACGCCGCCCGTGGAGGATCCGTCGATGCCAACAGAGACTGAAGATGCCGAGGCTATCCGAGCCATGTTCGCCGATTGGGTCCACGTCGCCGAGGAGGGTGATGCGCAGGCGTACAGCGAACACCTGACTGACGACTTTGTCTTCCTTGGTCCGGACGCACCCCCGGTGGTCGGCAAGGCGAATGTCGTTCCGTGGGTGGCCGGATTCTTCGCCGACTTTGACTTCGTCTTCCCTGAGTGGACGACAGACGAGATCATCGTGCGTGGCGACGTCGCGGTGCATCGCTACTCCGGGGTCGAGAGCCTCACACCGAAAGGCAGTGGAGACACAATGATCTTGGATCGGAAGTACATGGATGTCCTCCGCCGAGGTGACGATGGAAAATGGCGAGCGTCTCGCCACATGTTCAATCTCAACTACTGACCCGGTTGTCAGCCGGTCTAACACGTACAAGGCGGGGTGGTAGTCGAGAGCCTAGTCCGTCCTAGCGCGGAACGATCATCGCGGGTGGGTCCGATCGAGATCCGCCGGCTCCAACAAGCTCTTGCCAGCACCGATTCCATGAGTTGCGAAGTGGCCCAAACACTTGGGGCAGGTCACTGTCGCATGGCGGTGTTCGGACTGACCCGTGCGCCGCACCATCGGTGATGCCGCTTCATGACGCAGTTTGAAATCGGCGCCTACTGGTAGTCACGCTGGACGGTGTCTTCCCAGGCGCGCTCGCGTATCAACACGCCGTCACGCAGCAGTCGCCGTGTGTACCTGTAGTAGAAACTCTCGTAGTCGCTGCGAAACGACAGCTCGGCTTCCCAGACCAAGGTGTGGTCGCCGGTCATCGAGCTGGCCTCGGGCCGGTCATCCGCGACCTCGTGGGCGATCTGTTCCAGATAGCGCTTGGTCCCCCACGGGTACTCGATGCCGCCGGTGTTCCACGCCTCGACACGCGTGGTGCGCGTTGCCGTGACGTGCTCGACGCGACCGATTACCGCGGTTCGCGGAGAGCAAAGGTTTCTCCAACCTGGCGAGGTGATCGAGGCCACCATCGACGGGATCGGTACGCTGCGGATGCCGGTGGTGGGCGAAGGTGAGCCAACCGGGCTCACGGGTGCCCAGCTCACACCCGTTCGGTTGTACCGGCCGGAGGGGCGCTGAGGCGGAAGGAGCGAGGTCGGTCGGTGCAGCCGTCGGGAGGCTAGTCCCTCACGCGGTCCACGAACGAGTCCCCCATGAACATCCGAACAACTTCGCCGTTCTCCTCGAGGAAGCGGACCTCCTCGCCGATGACGCCGTCGCCCCCCGGAGCGGTATAGAGGAAGACACCGTCGCCGAGCGGCTCGAGTCGGACCGGGTTGTCGACCGTCCGCGCGCTGGGGCTCATGATCACGAGGCGCTCGTTCAACAGCACCACCTGTGACTCGCCGCCCCTTCCCGGCCTCCGGTACAGACCCGCAAACCGTGCCCACGACGGATCCCAAGCAACCGCATCGGGCGTGACCTTCGTCGCCTCAGCGACGGCGGAGCCCACCGTGTTCATGAGCTGCTCGGCGATCTGGCTCGGGTTCGAGTCGTTCGTATTGGTCAGCACGATCACCCCCACCTTCGAGCAGGCTGAAATCCCCCGCTGTCAGGTTGTCGATGAAGTTGCCGTCGTCGTCGGAGACGATGGCGTCGAGGCGCACGCGGGTGACGGCGGAGCGAAACGTTGGAGTTTGTCCGGACTGAGTCGGCTCCGGCAGTGGCGGGCGCCGGGGCTCAGCATGCGAACCAACGACGGCGA